>OLPD01000976.1_pt1 | contig 16652 bp, 11 predicted proteins | sample 1672111 | NCBI WGS metagenome assembly OLPD01 (sample SAMEA3136646, study PRJEB25190) | human gut metagenome
TCACCTACAAGCCCGAGCACTTTGTGGACGGTTCCGGTATGCTCCGGGCGCTGGGCGTGGGCGCAAGTCTGAAAGTTAAAGACGCTGCCACCATGATGATCATCTGCTCCGACAACATCGCTACCAACATGGTCATCGACTATCTGGGGCTGGACACCATCAACGCCTGCATCCGGGAGATGGGCTTTGCCCACACCGTCCTGCACAACCCGCTCCACTTTGATATTTACAACGACCTCGGCACCACGACGCCCCGGGACTACGCCTCGCTGTTTGCGCAGGTGGCAAAGGGAACGCTCGTCAGCGCTGAGGCCAGCGCCGAGATGCTGGCCATCTTCCGTCAGCAGCACTACAATACCATGCTGACCCACGACTTCCCGCAGTTCTATCTCGACTGCGAGGAGACCGGCGAGCCGGAACTCATCTGGGTGGCCAGCAAGAGCGGCAGCATGAACGCCTGCCGCAACGACGGCGGCATCGTCCACACCCCCTACGGCGAGTATGTCATCGTCCTGATGAACAAGGACTTCCACGACATCATCGAGTACAATGACCATCCCTCCATGGTCTACGGTGCCCGGGTGTCCCGGATGATACTCGACCAGATTTTGGCCTGCGAGGGTGAGCTGTACAAGTAAAATCGTGGAAGAAATAGGAATATTAAGGGGAATCATAACAATGGGTATTCAAATCAGCCTGCCGATGATGGCATTTCTGGTGTTCATGACCGGCTTTGCAGGCTTTATCGATTCGGCAGCGGGCGGCGGCGGACTCATCAGTCTGCCGGCCTATCTCTTCGCGGGGCTGCCGCCTCACTATACTTACGCCACCAACAAATTCAGCGCCGCCTGCGGCACGACGTTCGCCACGGCCAGTTTCTTCAAGAACGGCGCGATGAACCTCAAGGTCGGCATCCTCGCCGCCATCGGAAGCTTTGCGGGCAGTGCCTTGGGCGCACACATCGTCCTGATGCTCAGCGATGAGGTGCTGCAGATGATGATGTTCATTATCCTGCCCATCGCGGCAGTCATCATCCTGTGGCGGCGCAACCTCCCGGACGAGAACCGGGACGACGGCACCCTGAATTTGAAAAAGGCCCTGCTGGCCCTTGGCATCGGCTTTGGCATCGGTCTGTACGACGGCATGGTGGGGCCTGGCACCGGGACCTTTGCCATCATCGCTTTCACCAGCCTGATGGGCTTTGACCTGCGCACCGCCAACGGCAACGCCAAGGTGCTCAACCTCGCCAGCAACTACGCCAGCCTCTTCACCTATCTGAGCAGCGGGCTGGTGGTCTTTCCGGTGGGCATCCCCTGCGCCATCAGCAACATCGTCGGCAACATCATCGGCTCCCACTTCGCCCTGAGAAAGGGCGCAAAGTTCATCCGCCCCATGATGCTCGTGGTGCTGGTGCTTTTGCTGGGCAAGCTCATCACGGATATGCTGTAAGTATAGCAGTTTGCGTTTTTAATGCACAAGCAACATCCGCAAACTGCATATCGCAAATATGCCATTTCGATAGGCACTATTTTTGAAAATTGCGATAAAAACGAAAAAAGGCTGCTGTGCGTCTGCACAGCAGCCTTTTATCATATCCTGTCAGTCGATGACCAGCCCGTTATCGAAGAAGGCCATACCAAACGCACCGGGACCGGCGTGGGTGCCGATGACGCAGCCGATCTGGCGCACCAGCGGCTCGGAAAGGCCGAGATTGTCCACCAGATAGGTCTGGATGGGGTTCACCTCGCGGGTGCTGATGGTGTAACCGGCCAGAGAAGGGAAACGGGGATTGACGCCGCCCAGCTCCTCGATCTTCTTGAAGAGGGCGACGTATGCGCCGGGCAGACCCCGGGCCTTGCCGGCCATGGCGACTTTGCCCTCCTTGATGGTGATGAGGGGCTTGATGCCCAGCATCCCGCCAGCCACGGCGACGGCGGCGGGCAGACGGCCGCCCTTGCGCAGATACTTCAGGTCGTCGATGGCGGCAACGAGGTGCAGGTGCTCCTTGGCGTGCTCGAGGGTGGCGGCGATTTGGACGGCGGACTTGCCTTCGTCCCGCAGGTGTGCGGCTATACGCACCAGCAGACCCTCGCCGAGGCAGACATTGGTGCTGTCCACGAAGAGGACGTTGTCCACGTTGGCCAGGTCTGCGGCCAGCTTCGCACACTGATAGGTGCCGGACAGCTCATGGGACAGGAAGATGCCCACGACCTCGTCTCCGGCGGCAGCGGCCTCGGCGTAGAACTTTTCGAACAGCTCAGGGCTGGGCTGGCTGGTGGTGGGCAGCTTCTTGCAGCCGGCCATGTGCTCGTAGTACTCGCTGGGAGTCAGGTCCACGCCGTCCCGGATGACGGTGCCGTCCTCGAGGGTGACGTTGAGGGGGATGACGTCCACACCCAGCTGCGCGGCCTCGGCGGGCAGAATGTCGGATGCGGAATCGGTAAGAATGCGTATCATATAGTTCGTACCTCCATGGGTGCGTTCATCGTGTGTCTTTGGTAAAACGACAAATCCATAAAAAAGTCGTACAAAGTATACCAGAACGCCGGGCGGTATGTCAATCTTTTGAGTGAAATTTCTTCGAATGAACGAAAAACTGCTTGCAAAACGGGGCGGCAGTATGGTACAATGTCCGCCGACAGGAGGGGGCGCCGTGAAAAGACTGATAAGGGAAACGGAAAAGCCGTCTTTTCCGGCTCAGTGCCGGGTCCTGGCCGAGGCGGCCGTGCTCTGGGGGCTGCTGGCGGTGGGAGCACAGCTGCTGCTCCCGGCGGAAAAGACGGCTCTGCCCGAGGGCGCGGCCCTCGGGTGGGCTGCGCTGCGCATCTGCCTTGTGACCCCTCTGGCGGAAGAGCTTGCCTTCCGGGGCGGGGCGCTCTATCTTTTGCAGCCGCTGGGCGGCGCGGGGGCTGTGGTGGTGCAGGCGGTGATTTTTGCGGCCCTGCACGGCAGCTGGACGGCCCGGGCCTATGGGCTGGGGATGGGACTCATCTTCGGCTGGGCGGCCCGGAAAGCGAAGAGCGTATGGCCCGGCAGCGCGTTACATATTATAAATAACTGCCTCGTGTTTGCCGCACGGCTGGCAGAAAGGGGAATGGGATGACCGATTTTGAGCTGATGGGCGCGGCGCTGGAAGAGGCCCGGAAGGCCGCTGCGCTGGGCGAAGTGCCGGTGGGCGCGGTCGTGGCGAAGGACGGAGAGATCATCTCTGCCGCCCACAACACCCGCGAGGCGGAGAAAAACGCTCTCCACCACGCGGAGCTGCTGGCCATCGACGCAGCCTGCAAAAAGCTGGGCGGCTGGCGGCTGTGGCAGTGTGAGCTGTTCGTGACGCTGGAACCCTGCCCCATGTGCAGCGGCGCCATCATCAACAGCCGCATCAAGCGGGTGGTGTACGGTGCCGCCGACGTCAAGGCGGGCTGCTGCGGCTCGGTGACAGACCTCTTCGCCCAGCCCTTCAACCATCACCCCGTCATCGAAAAGGGACTGCGGGCCGATGAGGCACAGCAGCTTTTGCAGGAATTTTTCGTTTCACTGCGGGCCAGGCGGGCCGCAAAGCCCCGCTGGAAGCCGCCCGTGAACCCCTGAATCTGTGAAAAAAGTGGGAACTGCGTGAAAAAATCACCGGTGACCACTTTATTTTTTCGCCCGATTGTGCTATATTATTCAATGGAAACTTGTCGAAACCACACAAATGCCGCCGGGCGCGCCGCAGAGCCGGCCTAGACCGGAAAAAGTGAGCAGAGCGCAGCTCCGGCGGGGTGGGGGAAGCTGTTTCCTTTCCCGCCGCAGAGGCTTTGACACGAAGAGGCGCTGCGGCCGAAAATAGTGGACAGGAGGGTTTGACTCTTGTACAACGACGAATTTGAGCTGACATTTGACCTTGCAGACGCCGGGCCGAAGACAGAACAGCGCAGGCCGACCCTGCCCGAGCCGGAAGAAGCGGCTGCGGCCGCACCGCCGGTGCAGGAAACGAGGGAAACGCCGGTCAGCGCTGCGCCGGAGAACACACCGGCACCGGAACGCGAGCCGGAACCTGCGGCAGAGCCCCGGAGCACTGCCCCGGCGGCGAAGGGGCGCACCGTCCTCATCTCGGGCGGCGACCGGGGCATCGGCGCAGCAGCAGCCCGTGCATTCTACGCGGCGGGCTGCCGGGTGGCAGTGTTCTACCACACCAACGCCGAGGCCGCCGCAGCCCTGCAGAAAGAGCTGCCGGGCGTACTGGCCATCCAGTGTGACGTGGCCAGCCGGGCCAGCTGTGAGCTGGCCTTCCGCGCCGCCGAGCAGGCGCTGGGCCGGGTGGATGTGCTGGTGAGCAACGCGGGCATCGCCCAGCAGAAGCTGTTCACCGACATCACGCCGGAAGAGTGGCAGCGGATGCTGGACGTCAACCTGACCGGTGCGTTCAACCTCTGCCAGCTGGCCCTGCCCGGGATGATACGCCGCAAAGCGGGCCGTATCCTCACCGTGAGCAGCATGTGGGGCCAGACCGGCGGCAGCTGCGAGGTACACTATTCCGCCGCCAAAGCGGGCCTCATCGGCCTGACCAAGGCGCTGGCAAAAGAAGAAGGTCCCAGCGGCATCACCGTGAACTGCGTGGCCCCCGGCGTCATCGACACCGATATGATGGCCTCGTTCACTGCTGAGGACAAAGCGGCATTGGCCGAAGAGACCCCTGTGGGTCGGCTCGGCACCGCCGAAGAGGTGGCAAAGCTTCTGCTGTACCTCGCCGGAGAAGACGCCGGCTACATCACCGGCCAGGTGTTCGGCGTCAACGGAGGTCTTGTGATTTAAGAAGCAAGGCCGAAACTATGAGACAAGTTCACTTGCGGGGCGCTTCCCCCGCAGTGAGAAGGAGAGAGCGAAATGGGCATGACTTTGAAGGAACTGTTGACGAAAGGCGAAGGCACCCTGTCGGCACAGGAGGCCAAAACTTTGGCTGCACAGTGCAGGATGGATGTGGAAACGCTCTATACGCTCCTTGAAGAGCGCGGCATCAAGATCATCGAGGATGAGGCCGACGCCGATGTGAATCTGGACGTGGACAGCATCATCGCCGAGGTGGAAAACGCCGAGAACAACAGCGACGAGCTGGGTCTGGGCGGCGAGGACGAGGAAGAAGCCGCCGAGGAGAACCCCGCCGACCTGAAGGCTGCGATGGATGAGCTGCTGGACGACCCCGTCAAGAACTACCTCAAGCAGATCGGCCAGATCCCTCTGCTGAGCGCGGAGCAGGAAGTTGACCTGAGCAAGCGCATCCACGCCGGCGCCGAGGCTGCCCATATCCTGCAGGCCGACCGCCAGAAGTACGGTGCGCCCGAGTACATCAAGAAGAACAGCGCCCGCTTCTCGTTCGAGGAGGACGAGAACAGCCGCAGCTACACCGAGGACATCGACGAAGAGGGCAGCGAGAAGCCCAGCGTGGACGCCGAGGAAAAGGCCGCTGAGGAAGAGGCCATGGAGGCCGTGGAGAACGGCCCCCTGACCGAGGAGCGCCGTCAGGAGCTGCTGAAGACCCGCCGCGACGGCCTGAACGCCCGCCGCAGCCTGAGCGAAGCGAACCTCCGTCTGGTGGTCTCCATCGCCAAGAAGCACGTGGGCCACAATCTGGCCTTCCTCGACCTCATCCAGGAGGGAAACATCGGCCTCATCAAGGCGGCTGAGAAGTTCGACTGCGACCGCGGCTTCCGCTTCTCCACCTATGCCACCTGGTGGATCCGTCAGGCCATCACCCGCGCCATCGCCGACCAGGCCCGCACCATCCGCATCCCGGTGCACATGGTCGAGACCATCAACCGGATGCGTCAGGCCACCAACCAGCTGGTCTACCAGAACGGCCACGAGCCCACCCCGGAAGAGCTGGCAAAGGCCATGGACATGAGCGTGGAGCGTGTGCGTGAGATCCAGCGGATGGCACAGGAGCCCGCCAGCCTGGAGAGCCCCGTGGGCGAGGAAGAGGATTCCTCTCTGGGCGATTTCGTCGCCGACGAGAACGCCGAGGCTCCCGGCAAGGCTGCTGACCGCGCCATGGTGGCCCAGCAGATCAATCAGGCCCTCAAGAGCCTGACCCCCCGTGAAGAGAAGGTCATCCGTCTCCGCTTTGGTCTGGACGATGGCCGTCCCCGCACGCTGGAAGAAGTGGGCCGCGACTTCGGCGTCACCCGTGAGCGCGTCCGCCAGATCGAGGCAAAGGCGATCCGCAAGCTGCACAGCCGCAAGTGCCTGGCCCTGCTGAACGGCCTTATCGAGTGATAAAGTAAGACTCCCTCAGTCATCGCTGCGCGATGCCAGCTCCCTCAAAGAGGGAGCCCTTGGCAAAACCGGAAAGTTGTCCGTACTGCCAAAGGCCCCATCTCCGAGGGGGCTGTCTGCGCAAGCAGACTGGGGGAGTTTTTTCGTAAAAACCGACTTTTTGCAAAATGCCAGATTTTTTTGCAAAAAACGCTTGCAATGCGGCAGAGTTTATGGTATTATAATTGAGCTGTGAGTGTGCTGCTATAGCTCAGTTGGTAGAGCGCATCCTTGGTAAGGATGAGGTCTCCAGTTCGAATCTGGATAGCAGCTCCAGCTCAGAACACCCTGAAGCCATCAAGGCTTCGGGGTGTTTTTTTGTTTGCTCCGGCCGGTTGGGGCAGAGGGGGCAAACGCACGAGCGTGATATTTTAGCCGGGATACATGGACGATAACGCTGGCGGCCTGCACAAAAGGTGCGGGCCAACGGCGTTTTTTGTCATTTTTGCTAAAAAAAGTGGAGCAAGATTGTCCAACTGTTATATTGCACAGGAAGTAGGGGGGGGGGGGTATAATAAATTTGGCAGAAAAGCCACAAAATACAAAACGGGAGGTAAAAATCATGCGAAGAAAAAAATTGCTCCGGCAAGTCGCGGCGGCGGCCGTGGCCCTGAGCATGGCGGTATCCCTTTCCGCCCCGGCATTTGCGGCCACCTTTAATCTTTCCAATGGCGGCCTTGTGATCACGGCAGATGAAAGCGGCATCACCGTGAAGCAGGATGGTCAGGACGGAGTTACCAGCATCAAAGATGATGAAGAGATCGAGATCACCGGCAGCTATGTATGCAGCAGCTCGGAGAGCTCCAGCGGTTCCGGCAGCGGCTCCAGCGGTTCCGGCAGCGGCTCCGGCAGTTCCAGCGGCTCTGGCAGTTCCAGCGGCTCTGGCAGCTCCAGCGGCTCTGGTAGTTCCAGCGATACATACCGGGCGCTGGATGCGGAAGAAAATCTCTCTGACCCCCAGCAGCAGAATAAGAGCACCATCACCCCTGCAAACGGGGAGCTGAATGCTTCCGCTGGCGAGCGGCAGGAGCCCAAAACAGAGGACGAGGAACAGCCCAAGTCAGAGGCCGTGGCTTCCACCAGCGCCTCTACCAGCGCTTCTGACGACACCTCTAATGACACCTCCAATGGCCCCTGCAAGGCTTCAGCTTATGAGGACCGGAGCGGAAATTGGGAGGAAGACAGCTACAGCTCGGGATTGCGCGCCGGTATTGTCCAGATCATCAACAATACCGCCAAGAAGATCAAAGTGTCGCTGAGCAATGCGCATATCGACCTGCCGGGTGAGGCAGGTACCCTGTCTCGTGGCCAGGCGGCCATTGATGTGCAGGGCATCGGTGATGTAGAGCTCAAGTTTTCGGGCAAGAACACCCTGACGGGCTCGGGCCGGAGCGCCGGTATCCAGAAAAACGATAAAACTCAGGATGGTAAAGAGAACACCGGCACGCTCACCATTACCGCAGACAGCCAGAGCGATACCCTCGATGTAAAGGTCGATGAAAAAAATGCCCTGGGTCAGGATAACCAGGGCGCTGCCATCGGTGGACATGGAAGAAAAACCTATGAAAATTACGGCGGCTATGGCACAAAGAACATTGTGATCGAGGGCAACGGCACCGTCAACACGAATGCCCAGATCGGCAGCGGCTATCGAGGCGGCGCTTCCACCGGCATTGTGATCCGGGGAAACGCTGTGGTCAATGTGGAAAACTATGGCATCGGCGGCGGTTGTTTGACTTATGGTGCTGCAGAAAAACCCGGTGAAACGGACGTTACCATCACCGGAAACGCCAAGGTGACGGTTAAAGACGGCACCATTGGCAGTGGTGTACGCAGCAGCGAGTCGTGCGGCGACGCTAAGATCAACATTTCCGGCAACGCTGAGGTAAATGTTCAGGGCGGCGGCAGCGCAGCAGCCATTGGCAGCGGTGCAGGCGGCGATGCGAATGTTACGATTACCGGCAACGCCAAGGTGACGGCTGTGCGGAAGAGTGACTGGTACGGCGGCGGTGCCGGCATCGGCGGCGGCGCAAATGGCAAGGGCCATGTGACCATTGGCGGCAAAGCGCAGGTCAAGGCCACCGGCAGTGCCGAGAAGCACGGAGGCAGCGGTGCCTATGGCGCGGGCGCTGCCATTGGCGATGGCGGAACGACCAGTGAGAAGGGTGCTGATACTGTCCAAAACGGCGAGAATAAATTTGAAACTGACAAGGGCATCCAGGACGGTGCAGAAGTAGAGATGACCAATATAGGTCATAATGGCTCGAACAAGGTGACCCAAATACGTCAGAACGGCCAATGGGTGACCGACGGGAAGACGGAGCAGCCCCCGGAAGGGTGCAAGCATTTGAAGGGCGAATACGCGGCAGAGACGACAGTCTACCCGAATTGCACGGAAACTGGCTCTCGGACCTACCGGTGCAGCTCCTGCGGGGAGATCACCAGGGAGGAAACGCTTGCTGCAACCCCCGATTCATACTGGTCCCATGATCGCCAGACGGTAACAGTCCAGCCCACCTGCACCGAGGATGGCTACAAGGTAACAAAGTGCAGCCGCTGCGGCAAGGAATTGGGCTCGCGCACCATCCTTAAAGCTCCGGGCCATCACTTCGTCGAGACCACCGTTGACCCCACCTGCACGGAAAGCGGCTACACGGTACAGAAGTGCAGAGTCTGCGGCGAGGAGACCGGTGAGCGCACCAATATCGTTGCCCCTCTGGGCCACGAGTACAAGAACGGCGTCTGCATCCGCTGCGGCGCACCGGAGCCTCAGGAGAACGGCTCTGCGGCCCCCAACTACACCGTGACCGGCGCAGAGACCTACGAGACCTCTGTGGTGGATGGCCGGTACATCATTGCGGTACCCTCTGAGGATGCCGCCCTCAATGCTGTGCTGGGCGACCTGCGGGCCATCAAGGCACAGGGGGCCGATGTGGTGGTGTTCCGCACCCGGAGCCGGGAGTCCAGCCTTGTGATCGACGAGATGCTGGCCATGGGGACCGACGTTACCCCCTTTGTGCTTGTCCACAACGGCGGCGAGGCCCGGCTCACCATCAACGGCGCAGCTCATAACGAGCTGATCCACTAACTTACCCCGGCGGGGCGTACCGCATCGCCCTGCTTCCTCCATATTGCAAAGCCCCCCGGCACGTCCGCATGGTGCCGGGGGGCCTTTTTGCGCAGCAAAAAGAAAACCGGGTGGTAAAAATGACCGGAAATGCAAAAAACCACCTGAACCGCAAGGATTCAAGTGGCTTTTCTCGATGGAGCTGCTATCCAGATTCGAACTGGAGACCTCATCCTTACCAAGGATGCGCTCTACCAACTGAGCTATAGCAGCAAATGGCGACCCGGATCGGGCTCGAACCGACGACCCCCAGCGTGACAGGCTGGTGCTCTAACCAACTGAGCTACCGGGCCATGATCGCTCAAGTGCATCGTTTCTGGCGGTTGACCGCCGGAACGTGTGTTATTATACCTGAGAAACGCGCGGTTGTCAAGCATGAATTTCGGAAAATGTCAAAAAAGTTTTGGAAAGTCCGACATTCCGGGAAAAATACAAAAACAAAACGCACAGAGTACTCTCTGTGCGCTTGTGGCAGGGGTAGTAAGTCTCGAACTCACGGCACGCGGTTTTGGAGACCGCTGCTCTACCAACTGAGCTATACCCCTACAGATATTCCGCATTCGCTGAATGCTTGATTATTATATAAGATTCTGTGCGGAATGTCAAGCATGAATTTCGCTTTTTTTGCAAAAAGCGGGAGGCAGGGAAAGCTTTTTCGCAAAACGACGCCGAAAACAGGTGGAACTTCGGCTTTCCACCTTGAAGGAAAGCGGGAAATAGTGTATTATAAGGGGTATGAAAAGTGTAATTCCGGGCTTGCTATGCCCTGACAGGGGGAACGCCACTATGGCAGATAAAAACTTTTTGACCGAGATCATTGACGCCGACCTCGCCGAAGGCAAAATCCACGAGATCCACACCCGCTTCCCGCCGGAGCCCAACGGCTACCTGCACATCGGCAGCGCCAAGGCGATCTATATCAACTGGTCCATCGCAAACCAGTACGGCGGCAAGTTCAACCTCCGCCTCGACGACACCAACCCCGCCCGTGAAGGTGAGGAGTATGTCAACAGCATCATCGAGGACCTGCACTGGCTGGGTGCCGACCCCAACGGCGGCATCTTCTACGGCAGCGACTACTTCGACAAGTGCTATGAGTACGCCGAGAAGCTCATCCTCGAGGGCAAGGCATATGTCGATGACCTGACCCGCGACGAGATGCGCGAGTACCGCGGCAGCGACGCAGGCAAGCCTTCCCGTCCCTCTCCGTGGCGCGACCGCACCCCGGAAGAGAACCTCGACCTCTTCCGCCGGATGCGTGCAGGCGAGTTCAAGGAGGGCGAAAAGACTCTCCGCGCCAAAATCGACCTGGCCAGCCCCAACATGAATATGCGTGACCCGGCCATCTACCGCATCAAGTACGCCGAGCATCACCGTCAGGGCAATAAGTGGTGCATCTACCCGATGTACGACTTTGCCCACCCCATCCAGGACGCCATCGAAGGCATCACCCACAGCATGTGCAGCCTCGAGTTCGAGAACCACCGCCCGCTGTACAACTGGGTCATCGAGAACATCTTTGGCACCGAGTTCCCCAAGCAGCGCGAGTTCGCCCGCCTGAACATGACCAACACCGTCATGAGCAAGCGCTATCTGCGTGAGCTGGTGGAGATGGGCATTGTGGACGGCTGGGATGACCCCCGCATGCCCACCCTGTGCGGCCTGCGCCGCCGCGGCTACACCGCTTCTTCTATCTTCACCTTCGTGCGCGAGGCCGGCATCTCCAAGTCCGACAACCTCATTGATATGCGCCAGCTGGAAGCCTGCATCCGCAGCGAGCTGGACCTGACCGCACAGCGCCGCATCGCCGTGCTGGACCCCGTCAAGCTGGTGGTGGACAACTACCCCGCCGACAAGACCGAGTATTTCGACATCGCCAACAACCCCAACCGTGAAGCCAACGACCCCACCACCCGCAAGGTCGCCTTCACGAAGGAGCTGTGGATCGAGAACGAGGACTTCGCCGAGGTGCCGCCTCCGAAGTTCAAGCGCCTGACCGTCGGCGGCGAAGTCCGTCTGATGGGCGGCTATATCGTCAAGTGCGAGAGCGTCGAGAAGAACCCCGACGGCAGCATCGCTGTCATCCACTGCACCGCCGACCTCGAGACCGGCAACGGCAACCCTGCCGATGGCCGCAAGGTCAAGGGTACCATCCACTGGGTGAGTGCCGCCCACGCCGTGGATGCCGAGGTGCGCCTGTACGACAAGCTCTTCACCGAGGCGAACATGAATGCCATCCCCGAGGGCAGCGACTACAAGGATTATCTGAACCCCGACAGCGTTGTCGTCCGCAAGGGCTGCAAGCTGGAAGAGGCTCTGGCCGACGCAAAGCCCGGCGATAAGTTCCAGTTCGTGCGCACCGGTTTCTTCACTCCCGACTCGAAGAACCCCGGCGTGTACAATCGTGTCGTGACCCTGCGCGACAGCTTCAAGCCCGCAAAGTAACGAGCGGACCCCAAACATCGCAAAAGGAGCACTTCACAGACCATGAAAAAACACATGACCCGCAACATTATCCTCATGCTGGTGCTGGACGTCATCCTCGGCATCGTGCTGGCCCTCTATATCGCCAACACCGGCACGGTTCCGGCTGCTGATAACGCCGACACCTACACCGACGGCACCTACACCGCCAGTGCGCAGGGCTGTCTGAGCGAGGTGGGCGTCACCGTGACCATCACCGGCGGCAAGGTGACGAATGTTGTGATCGATGCTTCCGGCGAGACGCCGGAGCTGGGCGGCAAGGCGGCAGAGACGCTGTCGGCCTCCCTGCTGGCGGCTGGCTCGACCGTCGGGGTGGATGCTGTCTCCGGCAGCACCATGACCAGCGACGCGGTATTTGCGGCAATGAACGATTGCCTTGCACAGGCCGCACAGTGATGAAGTTTTGAACGGAGCTGCTGCACGGCGTGCCTGTGCGGCAGCTTTTTTGCAGCCCTCTCAGTCATCGCTTACGCGATGCCAGCTCCCCCAAGGGGGCGAGCCTTTGGCAGGCCGGGAAACTCTATGCTGGCTGCTGAAAGTGCAATGCAGCGTAAAAGAGCGGGCCTTGCTTTCGAGGATAGGAGTCGTTATGATACTGGATATTCTGCCGCTGGCGGGCGGCACGGCCCGCCTTGTGCGGGTGTACGGCGGCGAGCCCTGCGTGAAGCTGCCCGGGGCTGTTCCTGCGCCGGAAGGGGAGGGCCAGTGGCCCATCACCGAACTGGGAGATTACTGTTTTTCCGAAAAGCCCCGGGGCCTGCCCGGGCCGGAAAAGATCTGCCGCTATGAGCGGGCCGAGGACGGCAAGCTCTGTCTGACCCGTGCTTTTGGCCGGGATGTGAGCGGCAAAGAGCGGTACAGCTTCGACTTCGACGCCCCCGCCGCCCCGGCGCAGGACGACGAGCTCCACCCTGTCTGCGGGAACTTCCTCGAAGAAGTCACCCTGCCGGACAGTCTGCGGGTCATCGGCAGCTGCACATTCTACAACTGCCGCAGGCTGCGCCGCCTGACTGCCGGGACAGGAGAGCTGACCATGGGCAGCGATGTCTTCCTCAACTGCTTTGCGCTGGAAGACCTCATCATCCGCGCCACGCCCGAGCAGGCCACCGGCCTGTTTGCCCTCGTGGGCAGCATCACCGAGGCCGTGCGGGCGCTGTTCTGGCCGGTGGGGGAGGCCGCACCCCGGGCGGGGCTGTGGTATCCCGCCTACTGGGAGGACATCGAGGAGACGCCCGCCCACATCCTGCTCCACACCTTTTCGGGGCAGGGCTACCACTACCGGCAGTGCTTCCTCGAAAATAAGCTTCTCCCGGCGGAGTACGACGCCATCTTCCCGCAGGGCCACGACGCCGACGACGCTTCCGTGATGGCGATGCTCTGCTTCGACCGCCTGCGCTGGCCGTGGCAGCTGAGCGATGCCGCCCGGGATGCCTACCGGGACTTCCTCAAGACCAACACCGGGCGGGTGCTGACCCGTCTGCTCAAGGCGCAGGACACCGAGGGCATCAAAGCCCTGCTGGCGCTGGATGTGATGGATACGGATGCCTTTGCCGAGGGTGCAGCCCTCGCGGCCAAGGCCGACAATGCCGAAGCTGCCGCCCTGCTGGCCGACGCAGAGCACAAAAAGCGTGCCGCTGCGCCCCAAAAGAAGAGGTATGATTTTGATTTCTGAGAAGGAAAAGTTTTTTGATCCCCGCAAGCCCTTCCAGTCGGCCCGGCCCGAGACTCACGAAGAGTGGCAGGCCCGGATGGGCGGCGAGGTGCTGGCCGTGGTGCGCAGCGGGCTGTATCTGGACTTCCGCTTTCTGGACCAGGCCCTCTCGGCCCTGACGCCCACCGCCGACGAGCGGTGCGGGGTGCTGGCGACGGATGGAACCATCCTCTGCTACCAGCCCAGCGCCCTGCTGCGGCTCTACCAGAAGAACCCCAAATATCTCAACCGGCTCTACCTCCACACGGTGTTCCACTGCATCTTCCGCCATCTCTGGCTGCGCGGAAAGCGGGACAAACGCCTGTGGGACCTTGCGTGTGACATTGCGGTGGAGAACGTCATCGACGGTCTTGGCCGCAAGAGCGTCCAGCGCCCCCTGACGTGGGTGCGCCAACACGCCTATGAGGAGATCATCGCGCAGGAAAAAGTGGCTGCTGCAGTTCCCATCTACCGCTGGCTGGTGCGGCAGACGCCCGGCGTTCTCCGCCAGCTGGAAAAAGAATTCTACACCGACGACCACCGCCTCTGGCCCAAAGATGCCCCCGAACAGCCTCAGCAGATGCCTGCGCCGCTGCCCCAGAAGACGTGGCAAAAAATCGGCGAGCGGATGCAGACCGAGCTGGAACTGCGGGACAAAGAGGCCGGTGAGGGCGCGGATGCCATGCGGGAGCAGATCAAAGCCGCAAACCGCAGCCGCCGCAGCTACGGCGACTTCCTGCGCCGGTTCTGCGTCACCCGGGAGGAAGTCCACCTCGACCCGGACGAGTTCGATTTGAACTTTTACACCTATGGTCTGTCGGTCTACGGCAACCTGCCCCTCATCGAGCCGCTGGAGACCCGGGAGAGCAAGAAGATAGAAGAGCTGGCCCTCGTCATCGACACCAGCTACTCCACCTCGGGCGAGCTGGTGCGGGCCTTTCTGGCCGAGACGTATACTCTGCTGAAGGGCAGGGAGAATTTCTTCCATCGGATGAATCTCCACCTCATCCAGGCCGACAACGCGGTGCGGCAGGATATTCCCGTCAAAAACGAAGACGACCTCATCCGTGCCATGAACCATTTCGAGCTGCGGGGCGGCGGCGGCACCGATTTCCGGCCCGCCTTCGAGTATGTCAGCCAGCTCTGCGCCGAGAAGAAGTTCTCGAACCTCCGGGGTCTGCTCTATTTTACCGACGGTATGGGGACTTACCCGGCCCGACGCCCGGCTTACGACACGGCATTTCTGTTTCTGGGCGACCGCTTCGACGACGCCAATGTGCCGCCCTGGGCAATGAAAGTGGTGCTGGACGAAGAAGAATTTACTGGTGAGGCAGCCCGCAGCGCCTCGGCCCTGTCCGAAGCGCTGGCGGAGGAAGATGACCTCTACCGTGACCTCAACAATTCGTGATAACGAGGGAAAGAATATGAACATCAAACGAGCCAAAGAAGAGATCGAGCATACCGTCAAAGCGTACCTCGCCAAGGATGCTCTGGGCGAATACGCCATCCCGGCCATCCGCCAGCGCCCCATCCTGCTGATGGGGCCTCCGGGCATCGGCAAGACCCAGGTCATGGAGCAGGCGGCGCGGGAGTGCGGCGTGGCGCTGGTGGCCTATACCATCACCCATCACACCCGCCAGAGCGCCGTGGGCCTGCCCTTCATCCGTCAGCGCAACTACGGCGGCCGGGACGTCTCTGTGACGGAGTACACCATGAGCGAGATCATCGCCAGCGTCTACGCCAAGATGGAGGCCACCGGCCTGAAAGAGGGCATCCTCTTCATCGACGAGATCAACTGTGTCTCCGAGACGCTGGCCCCCACCATGCTGCAGTTTTTGCAGTGCAAGACCTTCGGCAATCAGGCCGTGCCTGCGGGCTGGGTCATCGTGGCGGCAGGCAACCCGCCGGAGTACAATAAATCCGTCCGCGATTTCGACATCGTCACCCTCGACCGCGTCCGCCGGATGGACATTGAGCCGGATCTGCCGGTCTGGAAGGACTACGCCCGTGCAGCCCACATCCACAGTGCGATCCTGAGCTACCTCGAACTGCACCCCCAGAACTTCTACCAGATAAACGCCGACGTGGACGGCACCCAGTTCGTCACCGCCCGCGGCTGGGAAGACCTCTCCAACCTGCTCAATACCTATGAGTCGCTGGGCCTGCAGGCCGATGAAGAGCTCATCCGCCAGTATATCCAGCACCAGAAGATCGCCGAGGACTTCTCGGCCTACCTCGACCTCTACTACAAGTACCGTGACGACTACGGCGTGGAGGACATTCTGGCCGGTCAGGCCAAGCCTGCCGCTTTTGCGCGGCTGCTGCAGGCCCCCTTCGACGAGAAGCTGAGCCTCGTGAGCCTGATCCTGTCCGGCCTCGAGACGCGCTTCTCTGCCTCCCGGCGGGCAGACGCTGCGGCCGACAGCTGCTATGCCTTCCTGCGGGAGACGAAGAAAGCCTTTGCCGAGATGCCCGCAGAGCTGGCACAGGAGCCGAACTGCTGGGCGCAGCTCTTTGACCAGATGACCGCCGACTACGAGGCCGAGACCCAGAAAAAGCGCACCGCCGGTCTGCTGGATAAGCCCACGCTGGAAGCCCGCTTGCAGACCGCCAAGACCCTGCGCGGCTGGGAGAAAGAGCTTCTGCGCGCCGCTGCACCGGACGCGGACGCCGCTTTCAAGGTGCTGCGCACCCAGTTCGGCACCCTGTCGGATGCCCGGGACACCGCCCAGCAGGCGGCCAGCGCCGCGCTGGAAGCGGCCTTCGACTTCATGGAGCAGGCATTCGCCGAGAGTCAGGAGATGGTGGTCTTCGTCACCGAGCTGACCCTCTCGCCCGCCGCCCATGCCTTCATCGCCGAAAACGGCTGTGAGCGGTATTTCCAGTACAACAAAGACCTCCTGCTCGACCACCGCAAGGCGGCCCTGGATCAGGAGCTGGAAGCCGAACAGCGTCGGCACGGAATGCTGTAAAAGATATAAACGCAAACGAGAGGCCGCACAGCTGTGCGGCCTCTCGTTTTGTATGCAAAAAAGAAAAAGCATCTTGATAAAATCAAGA
>OLPD01000983.1_pt1 | contig 16575 bp, 16 predicted proteins | sample 1672111 | NCBI WGS metagenome assembly OLPD01 (sample SAMEA3136646, study PRJEB25190) | human gut metagenome
CGTCGGGGACTCGAACCCCGGACCTTGGGATTAAGAGTCCCCTGCTCTACCAACTAAGCTAACGGTCCAAATGGTATCTGCGTCAAAGCGCTAGGATATTTTAAAGCAATGTATTTCTAAATGCAAGAAATAATTTACTTAATTTTCAAGTTGCGCTGGGGTGGCTAATCGGACTCGAACCGACGACCTCCAGAGCCACAATCTGGCATTCTAGCCAACTGAACTATAGCCACCATAAGCGCAAGAAAATAGTTTACAGAACTTTTCTATTCTTGCAAGAGGAATTTTTTTATTTTTTAAATTTCCTTCTTTTCTCAACTAATATCTTCCCATTTTTTCTTATGTAATTTGTTATTATCTCATCAAAACCAACCAGGAGAAATAATGCTTGGAACAACTCTAGTTATCGTAAACCCTGCAGCTCGAAGTGGAAAAGCTGCACAGATCGCAGCTCAAGCCGCTAGTGTCCTTGAAAATATTAAAGCATCGTCTCCCCATGGATTTGAGAAGTATGCATTTCACTACACAGTTGCACCTTTAGATGCCACTAAATTCATCTCCAATGAAGGCGCCCATTATCGAACCATTATCACCATCGGAGGCGATGGAATTGTAAATGAAGTAATCAATGGCCTAATGGCTATACCGTCTCAACATCGTCCTCGGCTTTGCGTTATTCCTTGTGGCAATGGAGATGATTTCGCACGCACTCTTTCATTGCCCCGTAATCCCACAAAAGCTCTACAGCTACTTAGCTCTCATACTCTCACACCAAAAAGAATCGATTTAGGAAAAGCGAACAAGCACTGGTTTGCCGAAACCCTTTCATTTGGACTTGATGCAGCCATTGCTCTTGGAACCCAAGAACTTCGAAAGAAAACAAACCGCACTGGTACTAGCCTTTATGTTCAATGTGGCTTAGACCAACTAAAAAATCATCGCGATATTCATAAAGTACAGGTCACTTTAGACGATCACCCTACGAAAACCGTCTCGTGCTATCTCTTAACAATACAAAATGGACAAAGCTATGGTGGAGGCTTCAAGGTATGTCCGCAAGCGCAGATCAATGATGGACTGCTGGATATCTGTTATGCAGAACCGTCACTTTCTTTCGGCGCTGCCGCAAAACTCTTCCTCAAAGCAAAAGAAGGAAAACACATTCACGATCAAGCTATTCATTTTGCTCAAGCAAAACGGATTCAGTTAAGTTTTGCTCATCCCTTACCTGCACAGATAGATGGAGAACGCTTTTACGACAACGAAGTTAGCGTACAGGTTTTTCCTAGCGAACTTGAAGTGTTGATGCCATAGCTCTTTACCAAGAACGGCGATATACTAAAGCGCCCTCATCGTTTATAAAGCGCGTAAGCAAACCAAGATCATATAGGTACTCCAATGTACCAAATATGGTCGCAATCCGATTTATTTGCGTCGATACGGGAAAACCTTCTAGCCCTCTTGGATAATGGGCGGCTGCCACAATTGCCGCTTCTCGAACGGTTAATTCTTCGTGATCGGCAAAAAGTTTACGCGCACGAATAACCAGGGTTTCATGGCGACCTTCTATTAACGAAATAAAACGATTTATTTCAAAAGATCCTCTCAACGGATTATGGTGACACATATATACCGCTTGAAGATTTAATTCTTTCAGCTGCGCCAAACTTTCCAGATACCGTGCGATCAGATGATCATTTATTGCGTACTGCATACAACCTGGAGGAGCATCACAAATATGGTCTCCCGCAAAAAATATTTTCTTACTTTTATCAAGAAGACAGAGATGATTTGAAGTATGACCAGGGGTTAGAAGAACATCAAAATGATAACCCGCTATTGAAAGAGTTTCTCCACCATGTAATTCAATTCGCGATCCTTGGGTGTAAGTCTGCGCTTTTTTTCCAGCAGCAACTAGGCGAATAAACGAAGAGGCAGAATCGCTTTTTAAATCGGCAGAAGAACTTAAAACCAAAAAATTATCAATTAATGCTCTGGAGTCTATTTGTGTTGGTCCCGAATAAAGTTTCGACGCCCCCTTCTGGACACAATAAAGCAAATTACCATCATGATCATCATGAAAGTGAGACAGAAAAACCTCAATGTTTCTCCAAGGAATACGAAGGGTTTTTTCTACCCCGTCAAGTGCCTCAAATCCGCACAAATCAGGATGACCAGTATCCAAAATTAAAGCACGCTTTCCAGGTTCAGCAATGCAATATAACTCTATTCGACGACAAAATGGGAATCCAGAAACCTCAAACGTGCTTCTATAAATATGAGACCGAAATGGATATCGCTGCGGAACCTCTTCGAGTACACGTATTGCGTTATACGTTACACCCGGCCAGCGGTACTCCGACTCAAACTCCATTTCGAAACCCCCACTTAACTTCAAGACTCAACTAGCATCAATTTGCAAAATTAAACCTCACATGAGGACTTTGCATCACGATTGTTTCTTATTGCATTGTGGCTTTACGAGCGCTTGTTAAACCAGCAGACTAAAAACTTTTGAAATCATGTATTCATTTTCTTGATGATAACGCATCAAATTCGAGCAGTACAAGGTCTGCTAGTTCATCAAAGGGAAACACAAAGTTAAACAAGTACTTCGCAATACACAAAAGCCCAGGAGAAGCTCCTGGGCTTTTACTATGTTCTCAACTTTGGCATTAAGTCAAAGATGCCTGTTCAAATAAAGACTACACAATACCCTGTGCAAGCATAGCGTCAGCAAGCTTCTTGAAGCCAGCAATATTAGCGCCAGCAACATAGTCACCTTCAACACCATATTCACGAGCAGCATCGTCTGCAGCATGGAAGATGTTGACCATAATACCCTGAAGCTTTGCATCTACCTCTTCGAAAGACCAGGAGAGACGCTCAGAGTTCTGGGACATTTCCAAACCAGAAGTAGCAACGCCACCAGCATTTGCAGCCTTACCTGGCATGAATACAATGCCGTTTTCCTGGAGGTAAGTGGTAGCTTCCATGGTGGTAGGCATATTAGCACCCTCAGCTACAATCTGGCAGCCGTTAGCAACCAATGCCTTAGCATCATCAATAAGAAGCTCATTTTGAGTTGCGCAAGGAAGAGCAATGTCGACCTTGATACCCCAAACACCACGACCATCATGGTATTCAACGCCCTCACGACGCTTAGCGTACTCAGAAATACGACCGCGTTCAACTTCCTTGATCTGTTTAACCAAAGCAACGTCAATTCCGTTAGGATCATAAATCCAACCAGTAGAGTCAGACAAAGTTACCACTTTAGCACCGAGCTGCTGAGCCTTTTCTGTTGCATAAATTGCAACATTACCAGAACCGGATACTGCAACGGTCTTACCCTCAAAAGAGTCACCCTTGCACTTGAGATATTCCTGAACGAAGTAAATTAAGCCATAGCCAGTAGCTTCGGTACGTGCCAAAGAGCCGCCATAAGAAAGGCCCTTACCAGTTAAAACGCCTTCCCAAACATTACGAATACGCTTGTACTGGCCAAACATGTAACCAATCTCACGAGCACCAGTTCCGATATCACCTGCAGGAACATCAGTGTCTGCACCTACATGCTTGCAGAGTTCAGTCATGAACGACTGGCAGAAACGCATTACCTCAGCGTCAGACTTGCCCTTAGGATCGAAGTCGGAACCGCCCTTGCCTCCGCCCATAGGAAGAGTAGTTAGGCTGTTCTTGAAGATCTGCTCAAAACCGAGGAATTTAATAATGCCAAGGTTGACTGAAGGATGCAGACGAAGACCGCCTTTGTAAGGGCCAAGGCAGCTATTGAACTGCACACGGAAACCACGATTTACCTGCACCTTGCCTTCATCATCAACCCAAGGTACGCGGAACATAATAACGCGTTCTGGTTCAACAATACGCTCAAGCAAGCCAGCTTTTTCGTATTCTGGATGGGCTTCAATAACAGGCTTCAAAGAAGTAAGAACCTCTGTAACAGCCTGAATAAACTCAGGCTCATTGGCGTTCTTTGCCTTAACCTGTTCAATAACGGAGTCGACGTAACTCATAAATTCCTCCTCGATTAACACTCAACGTTGAGTATGGTATCAAAGAGAATCACTTTAGATAAATAAAGCCACCCCACGTTAACATGTTCGAAACAAACAATCGGGGGATGGCTTAAAACATCGGATAAATGAAGCTTTATCGTACTTACATACGTTCAGGCGCAGAAACTCCCAAAAGATTAAGAGTAAGAGCCAAAACAATTCGAGCCGAATCCGCTAGAGCAAGGCGAGCCTGCTCTACTGCCTCTTCCTCACCAATAACACGGCAGTTTGTATAGAACGAATGGAACAGAGAAGCTAAATCTTGCGCATAATGAGTCAATCGGAAAGGCGCACGATCTCGAGCTGCACCCGCAATAAGATCGGTGAAGTCAGCCATTTTTCGCATAAGATCAAGTTCGCTTTCGTGCGTTAAAACCGAAAGATCAGCAGTAGCAATCTGCAGTGCATCAACCAGATCTGCCACAGAAGCATTCTCTGTTGAAATACCACGAGCTTCAGCTGCCTTACGCAAGATCGAACAAATACGCGCATGAGCATACTGTACGTAGTAGACTGGATTGGAAGCGTCTTTTTTCTTTGCTACCTCAATATCGAAATCGATGGACTGATCAGAAGATTTAGAAAGCATCATATAGCGCGTTGCATCAACGCCTACCTCATCGATCAACTCACGGAAAGTAATCATCTCGCCCGTACGTTTTGACATGCGAACTTGCTGTCCATCACGGAAAAGAGTTACCAGCTGGCCGAGTACAACCTCTAGGGCATCAGGGTAACCCCAAGCTGCCATCATCGCTTGACAACGCGGAATATATCCATGATGATCCGCGCCCCAAATATCAATAAGATGATCATAACCGCGCTGCATCTTGTCGTAATGGTAAGCAACATCGGACATAAAGTACGTTAACTCGCCATTGGTTTTAATAAGAACACGGTCTTTTTCATCACCAAATGCAGTTGAGCGAAAATACGTTGCTCCTTCTTGTTCGAAGATATAGCCGCGTTCTTTCATTACCTCAAAAGCACGATCAACCTTAGTTTTGCCCTCTTCATCAGGAACAAATAAAGAACGCTCAGAAAACCACGTATCGAAATGATTCCCGAAGATCTCAAGCGTTTCTTTTACGTTATTCATCATGGCTTGATAGCCCATCTCCCGAAACTCATGACGACGAGTATCAGGATCTACCGAAAGCCATTTATCTCCATCTCGCTCAATGATTTGCTGAGCAAGATCCTTAACATAACCTCCACCATAGGATGCCTCAGGCATTTCTACCTCAAGTCCTAACGCTTGCTGGTAGCGAACTACCAAAGAATCAGCGAAGACATTCATCTGGTTACCTTGGTCATTGATGTAAAACTCTTCATCCACTTCATAACCAGCATGACGCATCACGCGAGCAATAGCGTCACCTAAAGCAGCCCAACGACCATGGCCTACATGCATAGGACCCGTAGGATTAGCTGATACATATTCCAAGTCCACCTTGCAAGGATGCTCAAGACTTGACTTTCCGTAATCACTTCCCTGCTCACGAACCTCAGTAACAACATTTTGGAACACTGCATTGGCAAGAGTCAGATTGATAAAGCCAGGACCAGCAATTTCAACCGATTCTATTAAGTTATTCTCTGGAAGATTATCCACGAGAATCTGAGCAATTGCTCGAGGATTCATTCGAGCTGCCTTGGCAAGACGCATAGCAACTGTGCACGCCCAATCGCCATGACCTTCTTCACGTGGACGCTCTAACGTAGGTAGGGGAACTTCATCTAAAGGCAATTCTCCTGCTTGCACAGCTGAAGTAAGAGCCTGATGTAATACCACCTCTAGCGATTCACGAATGGTCATAAAAGATCCTTCCTACCTTTATTCGAGAAATATCGAAAGCAACAGCGATAGTCTTACTGGCTTTATTGCGCTTTAATTAAAAACTTTTGGCTATTGCTTACGGCTAATAAATTCTTTTCTTTACGAACAGCGGATGAAATTGTAACACGCTATGCACGATGCTCGGCTATATAGGTGTCACATTCCTGCATTACATAAGAACGAAGCTTATCGAGAAGCTCTTCGTCCTTCCCACCAACCGGTAAACCGTCAATAGACTGAATCGGCAAGCAAAGAGTACTTGAAGAGCTTACGATAACCTCATCAGCATCTTTAAGTTCATCAAGAGTAAAAAGTTTTTCTACCACAGGAATTTCAAGCGCCATACAAGCTTGAATTAAATGCTTGCGAGCAATACCTGGCAATATATGATTGTCAGCAGGATGAGTTACAAAACAGCCATCCTTGAGCATCTGCACGTTACTATGTGCACATTCTGTTACATAACCATCACGTACAAATACTGCCTCATAGCAATCTGCTTCTTTGGTGCGCTGAGCCGCCAAAACATTAGGAAGCAAGTTTAAGGTTTTGGTGTTGCACATCTGAAAGCGTAAGTCCTCAACACTAATAAGATCCTGGCGATCATAAAGGTCTTCCATCACGTCTGGGACAATCATGATCCAAAGATTAGCTGGTCCATCACAAAAATAATGATGACGATAATCGGTTCCGCGCGTTACTTGCCAATACACAAAATTGACCGGAGCATCAACTTTAGCAAGCATATCGGTTAACACCGCATGCAATTCAGCTTTTGAAATACCAGGATCAATTTCTGCATTAGCGCAACTATTAAAAAACCGATCGAGGTGATCTTCAGCAAAGAGCACTACCCCATCGATACCCATCGTTGCGTCGTAAACTCCATCACCATAAAAAGAAACACGATCCAAAAAAGGAACTTTCATTTCCTCAAGAGGACCAAAATCGCCATTGTAATATCCCAAACGTTCCATGTACCGTTCCTGATCCCTTAGTATTTATTTCCTTAAAGTTGCTAAAACAATTGCTTTGATGGAATGCATGCGATTTTCCGCCTCATCAAATACTTTCGAAGCGTCAGACTCAAACACTTCATTGGTTACTTCCATTTCAGTCAAACCAAACTGTTTTTCAATTTCTTGAGCGACCGTTGTATGAGTGTCATGAAATGCTGGCAAACAATGCATGAAAATCGCGTTATCAGCAGCGTTTTCCATAACGTGAGCGTTAATTTGATAAGGAGAAAGTTCCTTAATGCGCTGCTCCCATAAACTTGCTGGTTCACCCATAGATACCCAAATATCGGTATATAAAATGTTTGCGTCTTTCGTTCCTTTTTCAACGTCAGACGTTACGATGACTTCGCACCCATGTTCTTTAGCGATTTCTTGACAGGTTTCAACCAGTTTTGGATCAGGCATGGAAGATTCGGGAGCACAAGCAACAAACGTAATGCCCATCTTTGCGCAACCCACCATAAGCGAATTAGCAACATTATTTTTTGCGTCACCCATGAAAACCAATTTCAAACCTTCAAAAGAACCGAAGTTTTCACGGATAGTAAGCAAATCGGCAATAGTTTGCGTAGGATGGCACTCATTGGTCAAACCATTCCACACAGGAACTCCTGCATACTCAGCCAAAGTATCTACAATTTCTTGACCATACCCACGATACTCAATACCATCAAACATACGACCTAGCACACGTGCGGTATCTTCAATCGATTCTTTATTACCCATCTGAGAGCCAGCTGCATCTAAGTAAGTAACACCCATACCAAGATCGTGGCCTGCGATTTCAAAGGAGCAGCGGGTACGTGTCGAAGTTTTCTCGAACAACAATACAATGTTCTTGCCTTCAAGCTCCTTATGTAGAATACCAGCGTGTTTTTTTTCTTTTAGCTCCTGAGCAAGATCAACCAATGAAAGAATCTCCTCAGAAGTGAAGTCAAGCAACTTCAAAAAGTTTCGGCCAGAAAGTGATGTCGTCATTGGTCCTCCTGATACGACAAACATACCTATACAAAATAAAAAGCGCACCTCGTATTTCGGGTGCGCTTCTATTATGACACAGCTTTAAGAGCTTTTACTCAGCTTCATCAGCAATAGTCATACCCTTATGATTGCCGGTAATGGCATATTCCACCCATTCAGCAATATTTACCACATGATCACCAATACGCTCAAGATATTTACCAATCATCAAAACATCCAATGCGGAAGTTTCATCGGGTAAATGTTGAGCAATGTGATTTGCGATATCGCGCTTGAGGTCTTCAAATAAGGTATTGATTATTTCGTCGCGCGCAATCGTTTGTTGCGTTTTATCTAAATCGAGATTCAGATAGGCATCAATAACATCATTTACTTGACTTTGAGCGTTATTTGCCATGTCGGCCAAGGCTGAAAACTTTGAAAGATCAAGCCCCTCAGGCAATCCTGTTGCAATTTCGCAAATCTCTGCTGCTTGGTCTCCAATCCTTTCAAGATCAGTAATCATCTTAAGGGCAGAAGTGACGGTACGCAAATCGGTTGCCACGGGCTGCTCGCGTAAAAGCAAGCGAAGACAGAGTCGCTCAATTTCACGCTCCTTTTCATTTATTAAGGAATCATTTTGAGCAACAAGCATCGCCTTGGTAGGATTGGTTTGCTGAACCGCATCAAAAGAACCCTCGATGGCTTCCTTCACCAATTCTCCCATTGCTGCCATTTGAGCTTTCAGCGTGTAGAGTTCGTCATCAAAAATGGGACGTGCTGCCATAGTTTAACCAAACCTTCCTGAAATGTAATCTTCAGTACGCTTATCTTTTGGTGCAGAAAAGAGAAGATCAGTGGGCGAACACTCAATCATTTCACCCAGCAAGAAAAATGCTGTTGAATCAGAAATTCGAGCAGCCTGCTGCATATTGTGGGTAACGATAATAATGGTGTAGTTTTCTTTGAGTTCTCCGACTAACTCTTCAATTTTGTTGGTAGAAATTGGATCAAGGGCGCTTGTTGGTTCGTCCATCAATAAAACTTCAGGATTTACCGCCAAGGCACGAGCGATGCATAGACGCTGCTGCTGACCACCTGAAAGGCCCAGTGCATTCTTTTTGAGACGATCCTTTAAGCTCGTCAAAAATTGCAGCTTTTCGCAAAGAATCCTCTACGATGTCATCCAACTCGGACTTTTTCTTAATTCCGTGAGTACGAGGGCCAAATGCAATATTGTCGTAAATTGACATAGGAAAGGGATTTGGCTTTTGGAAAACCATTCCCACCTTTTTGCGGAGAATATTCACATCATACTTATCGTAAATATCTTCCCCATCAAGAGTAATTCGACCAGTAATCTTGCATCCCTCAACTAAATCGTTCATGCGATTCAAAGACTTTAACAAGGTTGACTTGCCGCAACCAGAAGGACCAATCATAGCCGTAACGTTGTGTTCAATAAAGGATAGATTAATATCACGAAGCGCCTGATAATCCCCGTAAAAGAGATCCATATGTGATACATCCATTTTGGCATTATTCATCAGACATATTTCCTTTGCTGATCCTATTAGCTACTGCAGAAGTAGCAAAGTTAATAAGTAATACAAAGACAAGAAGAAGAACTGCGGTTGCATAAGTAGCATCAATATGAAGACCCTCGCTTGCCAAAAGATACATATGGACCGCAAGAGTACGAGTTGAGCTAAATACTGTTTCAGGTACAGCCGCAATGGAACCAGCCGTATAAATAAGAGCTGCGGATTCACCAACAGTACGACCGATAGCTAAAATAATGCCGCCTAAAATGCCAGGGATTGCAGCAGGTAATACGATCTTGAAAACCGTACGGAATCGACCAGCACCAAGACCAAATGAACCTTCACGGTATAGATCAGGTACTGCAGCAAGTGCTTCTTGAGAGGCGCGCATAATAATAGGAAATGTCATGATTGCCATGGTGCATACACCAGCAAGCAATGACAAACCCCATTGCAGGTAATACACAAAGAACAGCAAGCCAAACAAGCCATACACAATCGAAGGAATACCAGAAAGTGTTTCAGTTGCAAGCGCAACAATTCGTACAAAAAAGTTCTGCTTGTTCGTATATTCATTCAAGAAAATAGCTGCGCCAATACCAAATATTGAAGAACACGATACAGCCATCACAATGACAATGAGCGTGTTGAAAAGTGCTGGCATAAATGACACGTTATCGGAATTGTATTCCAGCTCGAACATCTCTGGTTTAATTTGAGGAATACCCATAATGAGGATATAGCCAACACACCGCTAAAACAGTAAGAAGGGTTGCGATTTTTACAGCATAGCGGAATATCCATGAAGATATTCTGGCAGGCTTAGCTTTAGTTAAGACACGATTATCAGCCATTCTTGCTCCTCTTCTTTAAAGCAGCAAATGCAAAGTTAATAATCAAGATAAACACGAACAACACGCATGCAGTGCCGATCAAAGCGCCTCGATGAAGATCGGCTGCATAACCCATCTCCAAAACGATGTTCGCTGTCATCGTACGGATGCCATCAGTAATGGCATCGGGCATTTGAACCTGATTACCCGCAATCATGATGACCGCCATGGTCTCGCCAATAGCGCGACCGATTGCCAAAATGATTGAAGCTAAAACACCTGAAACTGCCGCAGGTAACATGACACGCATAACCGTTCGTTCGTGATCTGCCCCTAAAGCAAGAGCACCCTCATAGTAAGCCTCTGGAACAGCTTTAAGCGCCGATTCAGAAAGAGTGATGATGGTAGGCAAGATCATGATTCCCAAAACCAGGGAAGCACATAAGATAGATTGTCCTGTGCCACCTAAGTTTTCACGAATAAAAGGTACTAGAACCACTAAGCCAAAAAAGCCATACACAACAGAAGGGATGCCGGCAAGCAACTGAACTCCCGACTTTGCGATCTTTGCCACCCTTCTACTTCCGAAAAACGCAAGAAAGATTGCACAGAGAATTCCGAGGGGAACACCAATTACCAACGCACCAGCCATTACATATAAGCTGCCGACTATCATTACCCCGATGCCGTACACATCATTTGAGGGGCGCCAGGTAGTTCCAAAGAGAAAATCAAAAAAGCCGATTTCTGCAATTGCAGGGATGCCGTTGCCAAAAATAAATACACATATCACTACAACTGCAGCCACCGAAATGGCTGCAGCTATAGCAAAGATTATTTTGGCAACCAATTCTTTGGTTTGTGCCATGTTACTTAGCCAATCTCGCTCCAGGAAGTGATTTCACCGGTGAAGATCTGCTTAACCTGATCAGAGGTCAAATCCTCAACTGCGCTTTCAGGATTTACGATAACTGCAATACCGTCAGTTGCAATTACTGTTGCCTGAGCGCCTTCGCTGGTCTCAGAATCCTTTAAGTCACGAGAAGCCATACCCAAATCGCAAGCACCTTCGATTGCAGAAGTTACACCAGTGGTGGAGTCAGACTGGTTTACCTCGATGGTTACATCTGGATTGAGAGCCTGATATGCCTCAGCAAGCTTTTCCATAACAGGGGTTACAGAAGAAGAACCAGCAACGGTTACCGTACCGGAAAGGTTAGAAGCGGTGTAAGCTTCGCCACCGTCCAGAGGAATATAGCCTTCTTCAGCTACTACAGCTTGACCATCAGAGCTCAAAATGAAGTTCATGAAGTCCTGAGCAACATCAGAAAGTTCAGTGTTGGAGTTGGTTACTACATTGAAAGGACGGGATACTTTGTAATCGCCAGACTTTACGTTATCAACCGTAGCTTCTGCGCCGTCGATCTTAACAGCCTTTACGCTGTCATCAAGAGAACCCAAAGAAATGTATCCGATTGCATTTGCATCACCAGCAACGGTGGTCATCATAACTGCGGTTGAGTTGGTAATTGAAGCAGATTCGGTGGTCATATCAACAGTCTCACCGTTTTCATCTTCCTGCTCAACACCAAACAACTCAACAAAAGCACCGCGGGTACCAGAACCATCTTCACGAGAAACTACATTGATAGATTCACCTGAGTCAGATGATTCGCTGTCGCCTGAATTGCTGCTGCAGCCTGCAAGAAGCATACATGCAAATGCAACGCATACTGCAAGAGCACCAAACAACACTTTGTTCTTTACTGTACTCACTTTAAATTCCTTTTCTCTCATACCTAAGTACGCACACTTTTGTGCGTCTTTTCAGGAGTAATAATCGCTAGATTGATCAAAAAAGTGGTTACACAAATTTGAAAGAAAGTTAGAGAATAGTTAAGAGAAATTAGTTTTGATAAAACATTGTAAAAAACGCCTATTGCGATTCGATTTGATGCAAAATTATGCAAGCACTAGGAAAGGAAACGAATCGTGACCACAATTTTGCTTATCGAAGATGATCCTACTATTCGTCTTACGACCGAATTCTCGCTCACCAAGCATGGATATGCGGTAAGTTCCTGTGAAGATGGAATTTCAGGATATGAAACTGCATTAAGCATTGAGCCAGATCTCATTTTGCTTGACGTAATGCTTCCTGGCATGAATGGCTTTGAAGTCGCCAGCAAACTACGTAAAGAGGGATTCAATTCCCCTATTCTCATGCTTACCGCACTCGACGCTGATGAAGACAAAATTAAGGGCCTTGATGCTGGTGCCGACGACTATGTAACTAAACCATTTTCTACTGAAGTACTTCTTGCTCGCATCCGCGCGAATCTTCGCCGCACAGAAATGGATGGAGTAAGTATGTCTAAGCCACAAACCTATGGCGATCTTACCCTCGATATTGAAAACAGCACAGCAAGTGTAAAAGGCAAGCCCCTAAAGCTGCGCAGCAAAGAGCTCGCTCTTCTGTTTGCTCTAGCAGAACGCCAAGGTATGCTTTGCCGTCGTACTTGGTTAACGCAAAAAGTGTGGAAAGAAGATTATCTAAGCACCTCTCGTACTATTGATGTTCACATTCGACGTCTTCGTTCTGTACTTGATGAGGTTAGCGACTATCGCTATATTCACACCGTCCACGGTATGGGATATCGTTTTGAACCAATCAAGAAGATCGAAGAATAAGTGAGTCTATATGAGTCCATTTGTTTCATTTTTAAGGGATATAGGAAATTCAGGCAAAGAAACTAAACGTTTAACGTGGATGTATTTAATAGGATATGTGGTAGTAGCTCTCATTTTTATTGGATGCTCTATCGCATTTATCTATACACCTTTAAATAATGAAATAGCAAATCGACAAACTACCAACCTTATAACTACCGCTCAAGCTTCAGCCAACGCCCTGTCCAAAACAAACAATGCAAGTGAGTTCGTATCATCTGCAACTCACAATACCGATCTGCGTATGACTATCATCGATTCTGATGGTGATGTGATATCTGATTCTGAGGTAGATCCTTCTACCATGACTAATCATGCCGATCGCGAAGAAGTTACCGAAGCAATTCAGGGAGGTATCGGTGTTGCTCAGCGCACCAGTGCAACCGACAATAAAAACTGGCTTTACGTTGCTGTTCCCGCATCGTATGACAACGAGCAAGTGGTGGTGCGCGTCAGTGAACCCTCTACAGCATTTTCAATGATCACGCAAAATGCTCAGACAACCTCAGTTATTTTTATTGTGGCAGGGTGCATTGTTGTTCTCATTGTTACCTTAATTGCGTTTAAAAAGTCACACGCACCTATTAAGAAATTTGATCAAGTCCGTTCAGATTTCGTAGCTAATGCAAGTCACGAACTGAAAACTCCCGTAGCTGGAATCAGGCTTCTTTCTGAAGCAATTCGTGATGCCGCAGAAATTGAGGATAAGAAAAGTTTAAATTTATTTATCGATCGCCTCGATAATGAAGCTGAACGTCTCCAACGTCTTGTAATTGATTTGCTTGACTTATCGCGCTTAGAAGAAACTCCAGATCCAGACAGGTGTCCTCGTACCGATTTACATAGTGCTATTGTTACTAGCTTCATGGCTCACAAGGGTGAAGCTGAAGACAAACATCTCGATCTTGTTTTGGACGATCGCTCAGTCACAGGTGATGACTGCTATGCCGATATGGAACCCTCGGATGCTTCTTTGGTTTTTGATAATCTTATCGAAAATGCCATCATGTATACCGATGAAGGCAGCATTTTGGTTACCTTTGAACCAAGAGGACATGAGATAGCCGTAATAGTACAGGACACAGGGATTGGTATTCCTCAAACCGATCAGTCTCGCATTTTTGAACGCTTCTATAGAGTCGACAAAGCACGTAGTCGTGAAGTAGGCGGTACAGGACTAGGACTCTCCCTTGTACGTCATGCCGTAGAACGCTCAAAAGGCCGTGTAAGCGTGAAAAGTAACCCTGGCGAAGGATCGCAGTTTACCGTAGTGTTCCCACGTGCAAAAAGATAGATATTACTCGCTCGTGTTCTTTACAACGAGATAGTCAGCACTGATCACTAGTGAGATGCCGCTTTCTCGTGGATTACAGCCCTTTTGTGATGTGTTGGTTTCTCATGAATTACAGTCCTTTTGTAAGGGTCACTTTCTCGTGAATTACGGTCCTTTTGTTGAGTGTCGCTTTCTCGTGATGCGCGACTATTGAACATTAGTGACTGGCGACCATTAGATATCGAACTTATTCAAAAAAATCGGATTTTAGCAGTTTGGTGCAGAAATAAAAAAACAACGGCAGCAGCCGTTGTAAAAAAATTTCTGGAGCGGGTGACGGGAATCGAACCCGCGTGACCAGCTTGGAAGGCTGGAGTTCTACCATTGAACTACACCCGCAAACGAATGAGTTAAATAACTCTGTAAAAATAAAAATGGTCGGGATGACAGGATTCGAACCTGCGACATCCTGCTCCCAAAGCAGGCGCGCTACCAAACTGCGCCACATCCCGACTGCAACGGTAAGTTATTATAGCAATAATTTACGCGTTGTGAAGTAGTTTTTTCAGATTTCTTAAAGCATTTCCTCTATGTGAGATTGAATTCTTTTCAGTTTGAGAAACTTCGGCAAGAGATTTTGCTCCCTTGAACTCGCAGGGCAAAAAAAGTGGGTCATATCCAAAGCCCCCATCACCCCGCTCTTCAAACCCAATAGAACCCTCTATAAAGCCTTCTGCGACTGTTTCGCTACCATCCTCATCGATAAACACAAGAGAACAGGCAAATCGCGCGCTACGGTCTTCAGCAGGAATATGAGAGAGCTCCCGTAAAAGTTTGGCATTATTCGCTGCGTCATTGCCCTCTTCACCACTATATCGCGAAGAATACACCCCAGGTGCTCCGTCGAGCGCGTCAACTATGAGACCCGAATCGTCAGCCAAAGTTGCCAACCCGCTAATTTCATGTGCTGCTTTCGCTTTTATACGAGCGTTTTCTACAAAAGTAGTACCCGTTTCCTCGGGATTAGAGACGATTCCAGCTTCTTTGAGCGTTTTAAACTCCCAGCCTTTAAAGGAAAGCGCTGATTCTATTTCTTCTACTTTATGAGCGTTATTAGTCGCAATAACAACTGTCTTTGTCATAACGTTCCTTTCGCTAAAGGATTTATCAAATGGACTCTATTTACCCACGCACAAAATATCTAAGCCAACATAAATATACTGCCACCCAAGCGAGGCATATTAAATGTTGCTTAAGCGGAGCATATTGGATGTTATCCAAGTGGAGCATATTGAACTTCACCTAAAGGCATCCGTAATACTCTTTCACCAAACGATGCAAATTCTTTGATATCAGGATCTGAAGAAGCAAACTGGTAAGTTGGAATATTACCAGGTTGAGCCAGAGCCTCTCTGCGGGTAAGTAAGTCCTTACAGTCTAGAGAAACTTCTTTAGCTGAAGAAATTAGTCTTACATGCGAGCCCACAACTCCACCAATTAAAGTTTTCAGGAGTGGGAAATGAGTACACCCCAATACGAGCGTGTCAATTTCGCTGCGCCTAAGAGGCTCCAGATAATCCTGGGCTATCTCTTGAAATGCAGGACGAATAAACACCTTAGAAGCTAACGAAGTGTAGCTTTCAATAGGACCCTTTGCCATCCGAATGCCAAGCTCTGCTATCTCTACAAAACGAGGAGTTGCCGTAGAAAACACCGTAATACCTGCATCGATATTGCGAATTGCTTTTGTGTAAACTCCTGATTCCACTGTACCTTTTGTTGCAATTACCCCCACACGTCTGTTGTGGGTTGCTCGAGCAGCTGCACGTGCCCCCGGTTCAATAACACCGATAATGGGAATATCAAACCATCGCTGAGCTTCTTCCAATCCAGCAGCTGTAGCAGTGTTACAGGCAATAACAATCATCTTCACTTTGCGATCGATAAGCCACTGACATATTCTCAGAACAAACTGCTTTACTTGCTCAGGATCACGGGGGCCATAAGGACAGTTAGCACGATCGCCATAAAAAATAATACTTTCCTCAGGCAGGGCTTTTATTATTTCACGCGCCACGGTAAGACCCCCAAAACCCGAATCAAAAATACCAATGGGCGCGTTATCGTAATCCATGCTTTTTCCTCTCCGAATTGCATGAAAGCATAACAAATAGCCAAAAAGCCCCCATCTTTGAAACATAAGATGAGGGCAGAAATTGCTGGCGCGCCCAGTAGGATTCGAACCTACGACCTTTGGATTAGAAGTCCACTGCTCTATCCAGCTGAGCTATGGGCGC
>OLPD01000984.1_pt1 | contig 16572 bp, 20 predicted proteins | sample 1672111 | NCBI WGS metagenome assembly OLPD01 (sample SAMEA3136646, study PRJEB25190) | human gut metagenome
GGCGGGTGCGTTTGGATGCCTGATGGCAGCTCTGAACTTTCGGGATTCCAAAAACGACGGCGGCTAAAGCACACGGCATCGTAGTGCACGGTCAATGCGGAAATGCGAGCTACACCCGATTTTCCATATCGAGTGATATAGATTTGGCTTTGGGGGAGGATTGTCTATTGTATGCAAAAAATTGAAGTTGTTGTTCGCATCACGAAGGATCACTGCCCACCGCAAGAGCAGACGATTTTTGAATGGTTCGATTTGATGCGAAATCCCACAGACGCTCTGAGCCGTCCCGATCTGGAAATCAACTTGGAACACCACCGTGTTTTCAAACACGGAACAGAGGTGTACATGAGTCGTTATGAATACGGTGTTTTGAGTTTGATGGCACAGCATCCGGGCAAACTGTTTACAAAGGAGCAGATCTTTGAAGCAGTCTGGCATAAGGACAGCGAAAGCTATTTGAGAGCCGTCACCAGCACGATCGGTCGAATCCGCCAGAAAATAGAGGATGACAAAGATCACCCCCGTTATATTAAAACGGTTTCCAACATTGGATATCAATTTGTCCCATCGTCGGAATCGGTGCGATTGAATCGCAATCTGTAATAAAAGCCATACCGTGAGATCCTAGTAGGATTCTTCGGTATGGCTTTATCGTTTTCTACGCTGTACGAAATCGGCATCCTTGCATAGATGACCAAGAATATTCTAAAATAGAGATAACTTAATTCAGGAGGTCAAACCATGCAAACATTTGAAGAAGTATTGACCCACTTCCATAGCTTTTTAGAGTCTGCGACCTATTTGGACGTTGTTCCATGCCGCTGGGGATATGTAAGGCTTTTCAATGAGGGCGACCCTATCAATTTCAATGCAATTCTTTGCCGCACACCACAAGAACTATATACGGCATTGGCAAATGATTTGGAAACAGAGATTCAGGTCAGCTTGGGAATCGACTGAATTGGTATAAAATTGGTTTGCTTTTGGGGTCGTTTTGGTATAGTGACTTTAAAAAATATGCTATACTGTACCACAAGCAAAACATTTTCAGGGATTTTCAATCTTACTGTAAAACTCTGTCAGATGCTTTGCCAGTGTGCGGGTCGAGTCCATTAAGGTTTCTCGCACCGCTTCTGGACAGGAAAGATAGATTCGATTGAACTCTTTTAACTCTATTTCCGTTTTACCCATCCCCGGAGTAATCAGCGCATCAAGCGAAACCGGCAAAACACGAGCAATCGCCAAAAGAATTTCGTAAGATGGATTCATGCTGCCTTTTTCAATGTTGGCGATATGCTTCGTTGAAACATGGCAGCGTTCAGCAAGTTGTTCTTGTGTTAAACCTGCCAGCTTGCGCTCTTTGCGAACCTTTTCTCCAAGTACCTTCAAGTCAGAATTCGGCATCATCGTTCACCTCAATAGTATTGTATCGTTCTTGCGGAAAGAACGGTATAACATCATCATTCCAGTGATTTTGTCCTATCGTGCCGATTTTTGCGTTTCCCGGTCGAGTTATAAAAAAACGGTAACTCGTCCGGGCGATTTCACGCGCTATCCAATCACAGTTGCCGTTTGTGGAGGTAACTGTGATTTTTTATTGGGGTAACGCATCAAAAAAAGCCTGTCTGCTGCTGTAGACCAGAATGCCAACACACCGGCACAATCGTTCCACTTCACCACCTATAATAATGCCGATATACAATATTGCGCCAGCTTCCCACTGTGGGAGGCTGGCGTTTTTGCGCTTTTGGAGCCAAAGTGCCGCAGTCCGCCGTTTCTCCCATAATACCGCAGCAAACTTTATATTTGGGAGGGAAAGTCATGCTCGATCATAAGAAGAAAGCAATTACGGAACACTGGCAGTTTTGCCCCAAGTGCAACTTAAAACTTTATCGAATGACCGCCGACTGCACTGGATTCATCCACATAAAATGCTGGCGTTGCCGGGAAATGTTATGGCTTAACCTTTCCATTCGAGCCAAGTAAGCATTGGTTTCATAAAAATCGGGTGCAACGCACTCTGAATATGGACTGTTAGCACCGAGCAACGGGCCATTGCCACATGGCAATGTATGAAACGTAGCACCAAATGGCCGGGCAGCAGCTTGACTGAAAGATCTCCAATCTTTCGGTCGGCTGTTGTCCGGCTATTTTTTATAGCTTCAGATGGCCTGCTCCCGAAAAGGAGCAGGTTTTATGTTTGCCCTCTTTTCATGGCTGCCCCAAGCGGCGAAATATCCGTAGCATCTCCAAATTTTCGACATTTCACGTTTTATCGAAAATTTTGAGGTTACACATGAGTTTCAATAATGGCAATGAACGTCGCAAGCTGAACGCAAAGTGGGAGCATCTTCGTGTGCAGTACCGCGAAGCAGGAATGAGCGAAGATGCAATTCAGGCTATGTACGAGTTTGATTTGGGTGTTCTTAATAGCGAACGTGCCTACATCACAAACACAATGACGGTTTCTGGTGCTGCCGATGATTGCGCAGCCAAGGAAACCAGCGACTTCAAGCAGTATGAAAAAGCCGTTACCGTAACGGATACCTACCACGAAACCAAAAGCCGTTTTGCATGGATTGGTGAGATTGAGAACGAACAGTTGCTTACTGCACTCGAAACTTTGAAAGTCGAGGATTTGGAAATCATCACCATGTACGCTTACGAGGGATACGACATCACTGAAATATCTAAAGTCTACGGCGTATCCCGCCCCACTATTAGTATAAAAATCAAGAGAATTACTAAATTTTTGAAAAACTTCAATTTTAATGCTACGAATTGACCCTTCTCGATGGCTCGTAAGTGTAAGGGCAATTCACCAGACGGCACAAGCCGCAGAGTGAAACGTCCGAACAGCCGTTCCTTGAAAACTGAATAGTTCCTTCATCTGGTACTCCGATAATGATACTTCCGTAATTCGCGGCCCGGTCATAAAGCAGACGGGGTGGCTGAAATGCCAATGAAGCGGTACAAGTCCGCTGCCAGATGTTTATGCCCCACTCGCAGGGAGCCGAGGGCGAATATGCGAGACCTTAACTTATTAAATCAGGCGTGGCCGAATGCTGTTTTCGGTCTTCGTCCACGTCTGTTCTTTTTACTTATTCCATATATCTGCATTTTCGTCCTACATAGGAGGTTTTATGAACGAAAACGACCATACCACCTTAGAGCAAGCGATCTACGAGGAAATGGAACTGACCCCGGAGATGATTCGGTCCATCCGCACGCTCTGCGGTGTCTGCCTTTGTAGTTTTGTAGAATCCAAGGCGTTCAAAATCGCCATCGTTCCCAGCGCAGACCGTAGCATGGACACTTGCACAGTCTGCCAGACCCAGCGCGGTCATGACTACGTTGTGATGAACCGCTGAACAAGCACACCGCCCACTGCCAAGGAGGTGCAAAGGGCGGTGTACATATTGAAAAAAGGAGGGCAGCTTTTGATTCAAAACTGGAAATTCCAGCGTGGAGACATTTTCTTCACCCGTTTCGACAACGCCACCGGTTCAGAGCAAAGCGGGAATCGTCCGGCAGTCGTTCTCCAGAACGATGTGGGGAATTTTTACTCGCCCACGCTGATCGTGGCCACATTGACCAGCAAGGCGGCAAAAAAGTATACCCAGCCGACACACTGCCTGCTGGTGAATGAGTTTCTTTCCGTTCCATCCATTGTTCAGGCAGAGCAGATTTTTACCGTAGACAAGAGCCGAGTGTTGAAATTTCTCGGACACCTCACCCCGGAAGAAATGAGCCGGGTGGATGATGCTGTCCGTGCCAGCCTTGCCCTGAACCCGATGGGAAGCATTCAGCGGCTTCCACCTATCATCCGCTCTACGGCGGCTTACGCGCCGCCTGAGGTGGTTGACGGCAAGCCGCCCCTCTATCCCTACACACCCATCAAATCGTCCTTTGAGGACGCCGGGAGCGTTGAGGATATGATGCTGTACACCGAACTGGAAGCTGCGGTACACGCAATGATCCAGCGGCTGGAATATAGCTTCACGTTCAACCCCAGCCTGCTCACCATCCCAAAGCGTAAGCAGCAGGTTGCTGAAATTCTGAAAGAAGCCGAAACGTACATCTGGAGGATCAAGGAGGAAATGCGATGCGCCTGAAAGACAACAACAATCCCTTCATCCATGTCAACCCGCCGTACCAGCTCATGGTCATCCACAGCAGCAAGCTGGTCTACCCCCGCGAACTGTATCAGCGCGGTGTGGAGCGCAAGCGTGTGGAACTGATCGCCGCCCACTTCAACGAATATGTGGCAAATGAGCCGAAGGTCAGTTTCCGTAACGGTCAGTTCATCGTAACGGATGGGCAGCACACCATCGAGGGGCGCATCCTCCGCAACGGCGGCAAAGATCTGCCGATTCTCTGCAAGGTGTACACGGGCATGACCGTGGAGCAGGAAGCCCTGCTCTTTGCCGAGCAGAACGGCTTCTCTGCGCCGCTGACGGCAGGCATCAAGCTCCGTGCCAAGGTGGTGGGCGGCGATGTCATCTCCAAAGCCTTTCTCGCAGCCACCAACCGGGTGGGATTGAGCCTCAATTATGACAGCCAGCAGCTGACCGATTACCGCGTCGGCTGCGTTGGTACGGCTTTCCGGCTCTACAAGCAGATGGGCGAACCGCTCTACTGTGAAACGATGCGGCTCATCGTGGCAGCATGGGAGGGCAAACCCGATTCGTTCCGGGCCTCTGTTCTGAAAGGCATGATGCACTTTGTGGAGCTGTACCACGGCGAGTTCAGTGAAGAACGGCTGCTCCGTGCGCTGCGCAACATCCACCCGGTCGATATTTACCGCATCGGGCAGGACGACCCCGCAAAGCTGCGCGGATGGAAAAAATACGTTTTTCCCATCTACACCGCCTACAACGGCAAGTGCAGAAAAGACGCACTGCCGATGAAATTCTGACATTTTCAGGCATACCTCCCATATACACAAGGGGCATCCGCAAACCGCAGATGCCCCTTGTTACATATCAAAGCGCAATATATAGTGTTCCTGTATTCACTTAACACAACATATAGAGAAAAGAGGTATTCTATGCGCTCTCAGTTCACTTCGTATGAGCAGCTTCCCATCACCCTGACAGCCGATCATGTCGCTGCTGCGCTGGGCATCTCCCGCGCCAACGCTTACATCCTGCTCCGTTCGGACGGCTTTCCCACGCTCCACATCGGTAAGCGGATGGTCGTACCCAAAGACCGTTTTCTTCAGTGGATCACGGACAGCGTAAATGGCTGATCTGACATCCTTGATTCAAGAGGTTTCTTTTTCTATACTATTCCCGAAACGACTTGACATCAGGAAGGAGGCAATATGCCAAGCAAACGTTCACACGGCGAGGGTACGCTTCGCCACCGCAGCGATGGTCGTTGGGAATTACGTATGATGGACGGCTACCAGAAAGATGGTTCGCCGCGCTTCAAGACCTTCTATGGCAAGACTCAGAAGGAGGTCAAGCTCAAACTGAAAGAGTATCAGGATGCGCTTATCAGCAGTGTCCAGCTGGACACGATCCTGTACTTCGAGGATTGGGCCGATACATGGTTCGAGGGTCACAGGGATAATATCGCTCCCACGACACAGGAAAGCTATAAATACTGCCTGAAAATGCTCAAAGAGGGATTTTACCATCGCCCCTTGACCGTCATACGCCCCATCGACATTGAAAACTTCCTGAAAGGGATGCGGCGCGATGGCCGCTCGGATTCTTACATCAGCAAGGCACGAGGGATGCTCTACCAGATCTTTCAAAAGGCAGAAGCCAATGATCTTGTGCGCCGCAACCCGGTCCGGCTTGCTGAAAAGATGCGGGCATCCGGCACCGCAAAACGCAAGGAAGCCTTTACCACAGCGGAAGTCGCCCACTTAATGAAAGTTCTCCCCGATGACCGCATGGGCTTGAGCATCCGGCTTTTGCTCGGCACTGGAATGAGAATGCAGGAACTTCTGGCTTTGGAGCCGCAGTTTATTGAAGAAGATGGCTCTGTCATTCACATCCGGCAGGCAGTAAAGGTCGTAAAAGGTACAGTCAGCATCGGCAGTCCGAAATCCAAAGACAGTATCCGGGATATTCCGGTGCCGCTGAATGTCCGCCCGTGCGCCATCAAGCTGCGGGATACCACCGACCAGTTCATCTGGGAAAGCCCCAAGACCGGCTTGCCCTGCAATCCCACCCATTTCCGGGATGTATTCCGCAAATCTCTGGAAGAAGCGGGCGATGTCCGCTTGCTCACGCCGCACAGCTGCCGCCACACCTATGTGTCGCAGATGCAGGCGTTGGGCGTGGATATTCAGACCATCCAGAGCATCGTAGGCCATGCCGATACCGAAATGACTGAGCATTATCTCCATGTTCAGGAATCCATTCGGCAGAGTGCGATCCAGTTGTTCAGTGAGGCATTTTCGGCCTGAAAATTGGACGGAACGACACGAATTATCGCGAGCCAGCTTTTCAAATCGTTGGCATCAACGCTGGCTCGCATATCGCAGCAGATGATGTTGCGTTCAAAAAAGTCCACCTACCCCTGTGATTGACCAGATAAAATCGTTGGCATTGTGGTCAAAATTGTGGTCAAAACCAAATGAGGTCAGCCCACAAACAAAAAAATCCAACGATTTCTAACGTGAAATCGTTGGATTTATGGTCCGAGTGGCGAGAATCGAACTCACGGCCTCTTGAACCCCATTCAAGCGCGCTACCAAAACTGCGCTACACCCGGTCATCATCCGTTGCCTCCCTACCGAAGCACCGGCGACATGAAATATTATACTCGGATAAGGCGGTCTTGTCAACAGATTTTTGCAATTTTTTTGGATTTTTTTGAAGAAAGTATGATTTTGACGGTGATGCGCTGCTTTGCATCGTACTAATTCCTCCCGCCGTCGCATAAATTTCTTCCAAATGGCTTTCAAATGGGAAGAGAGGGGAGAGCATTTTGGCAAAGCAGGAACGAATCGAGCAGGCGGCAGTCTGCCGCGAGATAGGAGCCCGCACCGGCGGCGACATCCTCATTGGTGTGGTGGGGCCGGTGCGCACGGGCAAGAGCACCCTCATCAAGCAGTTTATGGAAAAGCTGGTGCTGCCCGCCATCGGCCCGGAGGACGCGAAGCTCCGCGCCCGCGATGAGCTGCCCCAGTCGGCAGCGGGACGCACCATCATGACCACCGAGCCCAAGTTCATCCCGGAGGCGGCGGTGCCGCTGGCGCTGGAGGGCGGGGGAGAGTGCAGCATCCGGCTCATCGACTGCGTGGGCTACATGGTGGAGGGGGCCATGGGCCACGAGGAGAATGACAAGCCCCGGATGGTCAAAAGCCCCTGGTTCGACGAGGATATCCCCTTCGACCTCGCTGCCGAGACTGGCACCCGCAAGGTCATCCGGGACCACTCCACCATCGGCATCGTCGTCACCACCGACGGCACCATCAGCGAGATACCCCGCGAAAACTACATCCCGGCAGAAAAGCGGGTCATCGACGAGCTGGAAGCGCTGGGCAAGCCCTTCGTCATCCTGCTCAACAGCACCCACCCCGACGCCCCCGAGACAAGAGCGATGGCGGCGGAAATGGAAGAGAGCTATGGCCGGACCGTTCTGCCTGTGAGCTGCCTCGACCTCGACGAGGCGCAGCTGGGCGAGATTTTGCAGAAGGTGCTCTACGAGTTTCCGGTGCGGGAGCTGGATTTCGCCCTGCCCCGCTGGGTGACGATGCTGGACAAAGGCCACTGGCTCCAGACCGAGGTATACACAGCGGCCATGCAGCTCTCCGAGAAAATTTCCCGGATGAAGGACGTCTCCGACTCCGGCCGGGCGGCGTTGGACTGCGAGGCGGTGGAAAATGCCGCCCTCAGCGGGATGAACCTCGCCGACGGTGTGGTCCGCATCACGGTGCTGCTCAAGCCCGAGGTGTTTTATAAGGTGCTCAGCGAGCAGACGGGCCTCGAGATCGGCGACGAAGCCGGGTTGATGCCCTGCATCATCGAGCTGGCCAAAGCCAAGCGTGCCTACGAGAAGATACGCAGTGCGATGGAGCAGGTGGAGGCCACCGGCTACGGCATCGTGATGCCGTCCATCGACGAGCTTTCGCTGGAACAGCCCGAGATCGTCCGGCAGGGCGGGCGGTACGGTGTCCGTCTCGAGGCCAGCGCGCCGTCCATCCACATGATGAAGGCGGTCATCCACACCGAGCTGAGTCCCATCGTCGGGACGGAGAAGCAGAGCGAAGACCTCGTGCAGAGCCTTTTGAAGGATTTCGAGGACGACCCCGTCCGCCTGTGGGAGTCGAACATCTTCGGCAAGAGCCTCCACGAGCTGGTCAACGACGGCCTGCAGAACAAGCTGCTCCATATGCCGCAGGAGGCCCGGGGCCGTTTGCAGGAGACGCTGGAACGGGTCATCAACGAGGGCTGTACCGGACTCATCTGTATCTTGATCTAACAAAAAGTCCGCTGCACGAAACCAACGTGCAGCGGACTTTTATGCTATTTCTCTTCTTCGGTCAATTTGGTAATGAGCATCTGGTAAATTTCATTGCCCTTCAAAATGAACTGCTTTTTTACCATCTCAGCGCTCAGCCGGTCAGGAGTGCCGATGTCCAGACAGAACAGCTCGCTGTCCAGAGCCTTCACCTGACAGCGCACGGAGCAATGGCCGTCGGCCTTTTCGCTGATGCGGGCGCTGTACTCGGCTTCCTTGCGCGCCCAGGTCTGGCTGCGCAGCACGGCGGCGACCGCCTTTTCCCGCACACTGCGGGGCAGGTCGTAGGCCAGCTCCTGCGCCACTTTCCGGCCCTTGTCGGTGATGGTGTACCGGTCGCCGTCCGCCGTCACGAGCTGCTGCCGGGCGATGTCGTCCAGGCAGGAGCCGATCTCAAAATAATTTACCAAAGCCTCTTCCATCAGGGCGTTTTCGATCTCCGTCCGTGTGATAGGCCCGGCGTTCTTGACAAGATAACACAGCAGCAATCGTATCTCGGTGCTGTTGGTCAGCCCACCGGGACGCACACCGGCGGTAAAAGCATCGTTGGCGGCCATTGTTACTCCCATCTCCCGTGTTCTATAGTATTAACTATAGTATAAAGGGTTTCACGCCGGATTGCAAGCCATGACCGAAAAATCCGTCTCGATGCGCTTGTGGCTCTCGGGGGTGGAGTAGAGCCAGTGGTCGAGGTGGCCCTCGGTGATGAAGTACCGCAGCTCGAAGCGGTGGCTCTGGCTGAGGGCGTGGTTGACGATGACGAGCTTTATCTTCATCTTCTCGGGCAGGATGTTCTTGATGTAGACGCTCACGGCCTGCCCGGGCCGCAGGTCGGGGCAGCTCTCGGCGAGACCCGCGAGGTTGGGCGCGATCTCGATGAAGGTGCCGTACTCCTCCACGCTCCGCACGATGCCCACCACCGTTTCGCCCACCGTAAAGGCGGCAGCGTTCTCGGCCCAGGTGCCCAGCAGCTCCCGGATGGTCAGCACGAACCGTCCCTGTGCGTCCCGGCTCTTGATGGCGCAGAGTATCTGCTGCCCCACGCTGACCCGGTCGGCAGGGGAGGAGATACGGCTCACCGACATACAGTCGATGGGCAGCAGGGCGCTGATGCCGCAGCCTACGTCACAGAACGCGCCGAAGGGCTCGATGTGGGTCACGATGCAGGGCAGGATGTCGCCGGGCTGGAGCTGGTCGAGGTATTCGGCCTTGCACATCCGCTGTGCTTCAGCGCGGGAGAGGCGGTAGACAGTCTGTCCGTTTTCGTCGGTGTCGATGCCCTCGATGACAAAGCAGGTGGGCCGGCCTACTCGCGTCAGTACGGCGATGTCCCGTACGCTGCCGGTGTCGGCCCCGTCGGCGCACTGCCCGAAGGGCATTACAGCCCGGCAGCCGCCCAGCTCGAACCGGAGCTGACGCTGGGTGTCGAAGGCCAGCGCCGTGCTCTGCAGGATCTCGCGGCTGGCCATCGCAGCCCGCAGTTCGGCGGCGCTCAGGCGGGAAGCATTGCGGTAGTTGTTTTCGGTACGAAACGCTTGCATCATCTTTCATTCCTCTTTCTCTGTTTTTTTGGGTAGCATTGCAGCTATAAAACCATATGCAGCTGCATTTGCATTTTATACGAGTTTGGATTATACTATAGATGTGTGTCTCTCTTTTGGACACACGGCCTGTACTATAAATGTGCAGACAGGAGGGATTCAATATGGATATTGCAGTCGGCGATACCATCCTCACCCGCAAACAGCACCCCTGCGGAGCAGCAAGCTTCGAGGTGCTGCGGGTGGGCATGGATTTCAAGATCCGCTGCACGGGCTGTGGCCGCGAGGTCATGCTGCCCCGGGCGAAGATCGAGAAGAACATCAAAAAGGTCATCAAACCGGGCCAGGAATAGCCCGGCGGCACAGCACATTCAGAAACTGTTTTGTAAGGAGAACTGCCTGATATGCCGAATCTGACTTCCCAAATGGAGGCCGTCTGCCGCCGGTTCGAAGAACTTTCTATCCGTCTCAATCAGCCCGAAACTGCCGCCGACCCGGCGCAGTTCCGCCGCCTGATGCAGGAGTACCATGAAGCACAGCCGGTGGTGGACGCTTACCACGCCCTCACCACTGCGCAGGACCACCTGGCACAGGCGAAAGCCCTGCTGGAAGGGGACGAGCCCCTCGACGCGGACTTTAAGGCTATGGTACAGCAGGAACTGAGCGAAAAAAGTCGGGATGTGGCAGAGCTGGAAAATAATCTCAAAATTTTGCTGTTGCCGAAGGACGCAAACGACGAGAAAAGCGTCATCATGGAGATACGCGCCGGTGCCGGCGGCGAGGAAGCTGCGCTGTTCGCCCACAGCCTCGTGCGGATGTACACCATGTACGTCCAGAGCCGGGGCTGGGAGATGGAGCTGCTGAACCTCAACGAGACGGAGCTCGGCGGAACCAAGGAAGCCGTCTTTGCGGTCAATGGCCGGGGCGCCTACAACCGCCTCAAGTACGAGAGCGGCGTCCACCGGGTGCAGCGTGTACCCGAGACGGAGACGCAGGGCCGCATCCACACCTCGACGGCCACCGTGGCCGTGATGCCGCAGGCCGAAGAGGTGGACTTTGCGCTGGACATGAAAGATCTGCGCATCGACACCTTCCGCTCTTCGGGTGCGGGCGGCCAGCACATCAACAAGACGTCCAGCGCCATCCGCGTCACCCACATCCCCACCGGAACCGTGGTCGAGTGCCAGAACGAGCGCAGCCAGTTCCAGAACAAGGACAAGGCTCTGGAGATCCTGCGCAGCCGCCTGCTGGCCCAGAAGCAGAAGGAGCAGCAGGACGCCATCAACGCCGACCGCGCCGGTCAGGTGGGAACAGGGGACCGCAGCGAGAAGATACGCACCTATAACTTCCCGCAGGACCGCTGCACCGACCACCGGATCGGCCTGACGGTACACAACCTCGACAAGATCATGGACGGCGATCTGGACGACATCATCGACGCCCTCGCCACCCGTGAGCAGGCCGAGAGACTGCAAAAGCTGAACGCATAAACTTGCGCAGAATGCGCACGAAAAGCTGTAAAGAATAATTGCTTTACAGAAGAAAAGAGCGATGATTCGTATGAGTATCAATACTGAAGTCCGCCCGGCTGACACGGAGGGCATTGCCCGCGCAGCCGAGCTTCTGCGGCAGGGCGAGCTGGTAGCCCTGCCTACCGAGACAGTCTACGGCATCGCGGCCGACGCCCGCAACGGCGAGGCCGTGAGCAAGATCTTTGTGGCGAAGGGACGCCCGCAGGACAATCCCCTCATCGTCCACGTCACCGGCCCTGAGATGCTGCACGGCCTCGTCAGCGAGGTGCCGGAACGCGCCCAGCTGCTGATGGCGGCGTTCTGTCCCGGCCCGCTGACCATCATCATGCCCCGCGGCCCCGAGGTGGCAGCGGAGTGCTGTGCCGGTCTGGACACCGTGGGCATCCGGATGCCCAGCCACCCGGTGGCACGGGCTGTCATTGAAGCCAGCGGCTGCGCCTTTGCGGCCCCGTCGGCCAACCTCTCCGGCAAGCCCAGCCCCACCAACGCACAGGACGTCTTTACCGATATGGATGGCCGCCTGCCCCTCATTCTGGACGGCGGCGAGTGCGACTGGGGCGTGGAGTCCACCGTCGTGTCGGTGGTGGGCGAAAAGCCCACCCTCTTCCGTCCCGGCCACATCACGCTGGAAGACCTCGAGCGTGCGCTGGGCGAGGAAGTGGAAGTCTCCAAGGCCATCCTCGAGAAGCTGCCGGAGGGCGCAGTCGTCCGCAGCCCCGGCATGAAGTATAAGCACTACGCCCCCAAGGCGGATGTGACTCTTCTGGACGGCACCTTCGAGCAGTTCAAAGCCTATGTGGATGCCCACGCCGCTGAGAATCCCAGCTGCCTCTGCTTTACCGGCGAGGCCGAAAAGCTGGGCGTACCCTGTGTGGAGTATGGCCGGGAGGGCGACGGAGCCGACCAGGCAAAGCACATCTTCCGCTCCCTGCGTGCGCTGGATGAGCAGGGCGATGCGGTGGTCTACGCCCGCTGCCCCCAGAAAGACGGCCTGTCCATGGCCGTCTATAACCGCCTCATCCGCGCGGCTGCGTTCCGGGTGATAAAGCTATGATGACGCTGGGCATCACCGGCCGCAGCGGCTGCGGCAAATCGACGGTCACGGCGGTGTTCGCGGCCCGGGGCATCCCGCTGGCAGACGCCGACCAGCTCTCCCGCGAGATCCTGCTTCCGGGTTCACCACTGCTGCCCCGGCTGGCTGAGCGCTTCGGGGCAGATATTATAAAGGAAGACGGCACCCTCGACCGCCGCCTGCTGGCCGACCGCGCCTTTGCAACGCCCGAGGGGAAAGCTGCGCTCGACGCGCTGACCCACCCGGAGATCGTCCGCCGCATCCGCGCCGCCAAACAGGCCGCGCAGCAGGCGGGGGCGAAGCTCTTTGTGCTGGACGGCGCGGTCATCATCGGCACGGCGGCAGAGGCCGAGTGCGACAAGCTCTGCGTGGTCACAGCACCGTTTGAAGTCAGCGTGGAGCGCATCGCGGCCCGGGACGGCATCTCGCCTGAGATGGCCGCCCGCCGCCTCAACGCCCAGACGCCGGAGGCTGTGCTGACCGCCAGGGCAGACTACATCCTGCCCAACACCTCCACCCGTGAGGCGCTGGCGAAGGCAGCAAACGAGCTCTGTGACGCTCTCATCGGGGAGGGATGCTGCGTTTGAAAACGCTGTTCCGACTGCTGCGCAGACTGGTGGTGCTGGTCTGCATCGCGGCAGTGCTCCTGATGGCTCTGCCGCCCCTCGCCCGGGAGGCCGACCGGCTGCTCTACCCCCGCAAATACAGCCGGCAGGTGGAGCAGTGGGCCGCAGAATACGAGCTCGACCCGCTGCTGGTCTATGCGTTCATCCGCACGGAGAGCGGCTTCGACCCCGCCGCCACTTCCAGCGTGGAGGCCCGGGGGCTGATGCAGATGACCGAGGAGACCTTTATCTGGCTGCGCAGCAAGATTGCGCCGGATGAGGACCTGACCTTCGATGAACTCTACGACCCTGACGTCAGCATCCGCTTCGGCTGCTACTACATCCATCTCTGCATGGAGCGGTACGGCGGCGATGTGGCTACCGCTGCCGCCGCCTACCACAGCGGATGGGGGACAGTAGATAATCTGCTGCGGATGGAAGAGCATTCCTCCGACGGGCAGACCCTGAAAGGCTTCCCTTATAACCAGATGCACCATTACGTCGAAAAGATAACCGCCAGCTACGCCGTCTATACCCGGCTCTACGGCGGCTGAATCTCAACCAATGAAGAAGAACCGACAGGCCAAAAACCTGCGGGTCTTTGATAGATGAAGCTGTTTTCATGGCCAGAGTGTGCCGGATGAACGAGGATTTTTGCTTGCAGGCAAGGCGATTTTTCGCAGCGATCCTGACGGATCGCAAGAGAAAGCAACGCAGTCTGCGGGCAAAAAGGCCGTTCAGACGGTGTGCAATGGCCGTGAAAACAGCTTCCAACAAGTATAAGAAAACAGAAAGGCAGGAGAGATCCTATGGCAGAAAAAACTCCGAACCAGCAGCTGGCTGAAAAGCTGCTGTTTAAGCCCGCTTACGTCGGCGACAAGTCCGCCGCCGTCAAGCAGGAGGCCCATGCATTCGCTGAGGGCTACAAGAAATTCCTCGACGCAGGCAAGACCGAGCGCGAGGTGGCCGCTGAGAGCGAGCAGATGCTCAAGGACGCAGGCTACCAGCAGTTCGACCCGAAGAAGACCTACGCCCCCGGCGACAAGGTCTATTTCAGCCAGCTGGGCAAGGCCATCGTGGCTTCCACCATCGGCACCCGCAGCTTCGAGGACGGCTTCCATCTGGTCATCGCTCACACCGACAGCCCCCGTCTGGACCTGCGCCCGACCCCGCTGTACGAGTCCGACCACCTCAGCTACTTCAAGACCCACTATTACGGCGGCATCCGCAAGTATCAGTGGGGTACCATGCCGCTGGCCATCCACGGCGTGTTCTCCCGCGCTGACGGCACCACCGTCTCTGTGAACGTGGGTGAGGATGAGAACGACCCCGTCTTCTGCATCACCGACCTGCTGCCCCATCTGGGCGCTGAGCAGGGCGAGCGCAAGCTGAGCGACGGCATCCGCGCCGAGGAGCTGAACATCCTCATCGGCTCCGACGCTGTGGACGACGAGGAAGTGAAGGAAGCTGTCAAGCTGAATACCATGATCCTCCTCAACGAGAAGTACGGCATCACCGAGAAGGATTTTGCCCGCGCTGAAATCGAGATCGTCCCCGCTTATAAGTCCCGCGACGTCGGCTTCGACCGCTCCATGATTGGCGCCTACGGCCACGATGACCGCGTCGATGCATATCCCGCTCTGATGGCCGAGATCGCCACCAAGAATCCCGCCTTCACCACCGTCTGCGTCCTGACCGATAAGGAAGAGATCGGCTCTGACGGCGTCACCGGTATGCAGAGCATGTACGTCTTCCACTTCATGCAGGAGCTCTGCCGCACCGCCGGTCAGGACGACATCATTGCTTTCCGCAACAGTGTCTGCCTGTCCGCCGACGTCACCGCTGCTTACGACCCGAGCTGGGCCAGCGCTTTCGAGCCGATGAACGGCACCTACGCAGGCCGCGGCATCGCGCTGTTCAAGTACACCGGCAGCCGCGGCAAGAGCGCTGCAAACGACGCTTCTGCCGAGCTGGTGGGCTATGTCACCCGCATGATGGACGCCGACGATGTTGCATGGCAGATCGGTGAGCTGGGCCGCCTCGACCTGGGCGGCGGCGGCACCATCGCAAAGTATGTTGCCAACCGCGGCATCCCCGTCATCGACATCGGTGTGCCTGTGCTGTCCATGCACTCTCCCTTCGAGGTCATCCACAAGACTGACCTGTACATGGCTTATCGTGCCTTCGTCCTGTTCAATCAGGCCGCTGAGTAAGCTGCTTCTACGCACCAAAGCCCCGGAAAGTCTGCCGTCTGGCAGGCCCTCCGGGGCTTTTTGCTATGTTGTGGGCAGGGGGACGGCCTGCTCTACGGTAAGGAAGGTGAAGCCGTTGTCCTTGTACCACTGGATGATGTCGGGCAGGGCTTCGGCAGTGGTGCGGGTGGTAGCCGAGTCGTGCATCAGCACGATGCACCGGGTCTGCTCGCCGGTCTCCCGCACGATGTTGCGGAAGATGGTGCCTGCACTGGGCTTGCCGCCCACGGCGTCCTCGGCGCAGACGTTCCAGTCTACATAGGCGTAGCCTTTTGCAGTGACTTCTTCTTTGAGCTGCTGCATCAGCCCGCGCCCGCCGTAGCGGCGGCTCACGGTGTTGGTACTGCCGCCCGGGAAGCGCAGATACCGCAGGCCGTCGGCCCGGACGTAAGGGGAGAGGCGTTCCTTTAACAGGTCGATGTCCTTCCAGTAAGCGTCCGCGCTCTGGTAGATGTCGCTGTACTCGTGGGAGGCGGAGTGGAGCGCGATCTGATGCCCGGCGGCAGCAGCCTCAGAGATGAGGGGAAGATATTTGTCGTTGTTGCCGGTGGCGACTACAAAGAAGGTCGCCTTTACCCCGGCACGGTTCAGCGCGGACAGAACGTCCGGCGTCGTCTTGCTGGGGCCGTCGTCGAAGGTCAGACAGACCCACTTCTCGGGCATCGGCTCCGGCTCCGGGGGCGTCTCCACGGAGGACGCCGAGGCAGGGGAGACGAAGCTTTCGTCCGGCACCGGGGTCAGGTCGCTCTCCCGGCAGCCTACGGGCGGCTCCGCGCCGCAGAATATCCCCAGTCCGAACCCCGCCGCCGCCCCGACAGAAAGCAGCAAAAGACTCCACAACAATCTTTGATGTTTGCTGGATCTGAAAAAAGTCATTTCCAAAAACCTCCTTCTTAAGTTATTTCTGCACGGAAACTCCATTTACAAGATATGAATGGCAAAAAAATCTATGAAAACGCTTGACATCGCCGGGGGAGTATGGTATTATACTTGAGCAGTCAGCGATACGGCTTGGACCTCAAGGCCGAGAGAAATCAAGATTGCATCAAAACTTCATATGCGAGGGTGGCGGAACTGGCAGACGCG
>OLPD01000997.1_pt1 | contig 16422 bp, 10 predicted proteins | sample 1672111 | NCBI WGS metagenome assembly OLPD01 (sample SAMEA3136646, study PRJEB25190) | human gut metagenome
CCGGTACCCGGAAGCCTTTCCGTTCCAAAGAAACAGGTAAACAAAAAGATCCGGTGAAAAGAAAAACCGGAGAAAAAGCATGGATCAGGTTCCATGAGAAGAATAAGAAGGAGCGATGACTTATGTTAATGCCTAGTATTTTTGGAGAAAATTTATTTGATGACTTTTTCAACGATTTTCCGTTCTATGATTATGACAAAGAAATGAAGAATACCGAAAAGAAACTGTATGGCCGCAAAGCCAGCCATGTGATGAAAACAGATATCCGCGAGCTGGACAATGGCTACGAGGTAGTGGTTGACCTTCCGGGATTCACAAAAGATGAAGTTCAGGCCACACTGGAAAATGGTTATCTGACCATCAGTGCCGAGAAAGGTCTCGACAAAGACGAGAAAGAAAAAGAGAGCGGCCGTTACATCCGCAAAGAGCGTTACGCAGGTGCATGCAGCAGAAGCTTCTATGTAGGTGAGGATATTACCGAAGAGGACATCAAGGCTGAATTTAAACACGGTCTGCTGAAACTCTTCGTACCGAAGAAGGAAGCAAAACCGGCTGTGGAGCAGAAAAAGACAATCTCCATTGAAGGATAAAAGAAAAAAAGCAAAAGCGTTTGCCGCCCGGGAATTTTAACATTCCCGGGCGGCAAAATTTTTATTTTTTCCGGTACATCCCGAAGGAAAGAATCCGGAATACGCGGGGCGGATATACGTGATTTTCGGATTCGGAAAATAAATTGTATACAATAATGTACTTGCTATTTGGGAACAGGTCGGATACAATAGGCGTGACAATTACAAAATGAGAGAACTCGTATCAAAAGGAGAAATCATGAAGAAAAGAAGAAGCGTACTTGCGCTGCTTTTAGTTGCAGCTCTTACTGTTGTACTTGGCGGATGCCAGGATGGCAAGGATGGGAAAGCAGATTCTTCCGATACCACAAGTTCTCAGGTATCAATGGAATCAACCCCGACAGGGGAACCTGTTATGGGAGGTTCCATCACGGTAGGAATTCCTCAGGACATTGAGGATAGTCTTGACCCACACAAATCTGTTGCGGCAGGAACGAAAGAAATCCTATTCAATATTTATGAGGGCCTTGTAAAGCCCGATGAAGAAGGAAATCTGAACGATGCGGTGGCAGAGAGCCATTCGATCTCGGAGGATGGAAAGGTTTATACCTTCAAGCTCCGGAATGGTGTCAAGTTCCACGATGGAACGACCGTCACTGCAGAGGATGTAAAATATTCAATCGAACGCTGTGCGGGTATCAACGGAGACGGAACGCCTCTGGTAGAGGCATTTTCCAATGTAGACAAGGTTGAAATTCCGGACGAGAGCACGATCGACATCTATTTAAAAGAGCCAGACACCGAGTTTCTTGCCTATCTGACGGTGGCGATTGTACCTGAGCATGTGGAAGATCTGGAAGCAGATCCGGTCGGAACAGGCCCGTTCCACTATGTATCACGGTCCCCGCAGGAAAACATTGTCCTTGAAAAATTCAGCGATTACTGGGATACGGAAAATCAGGCGTATCTGGACAAGGTAACATTTCGAATTGTCAAGGACAGCAATGCAGTCGTAACAAACCTAAAATCCGGAACACTGGACATGTATGCACGTCTCAGTTCCACACAGACAGCGCAGCTTGCCGAAGATTCCGATTTTACGATTTATGACGGCGGTATGAACCTGGTACAGGCGCTGTATCTGAACAATGCCGTGGAACCGCTCAACAATGTGAAGGTGCGCCAGGCGCTGTGCTATGCGGCAAACCGCCAGGAAGTGCTGGATATGATTGCGGACGGAAAAGGAACGATCATCGGAAGCAGCATGTTCCCGGCATTTGGAAAATATTATGTGCCGGCACTGTCAGAGCGATATAATCAGGATATTGAGAAGGCAAAAGAACTGTTAAAAGAAGCCGGATACCCAGATGGATTTGAGCTTACGATTACAGTGCCGAACAATTATCAGCAGCATATCGATACAGCCCAGGTTCTGGTAGAGCAGCTTAAAGCGATCGGTGTTACTGCCAAAATTCAGCAGATCGAGTGGGACAGCTGGCTGTCGGATGTATATGCAGACCGGAAGTTCCAGTCCACGGTTGTCGGCGTTGATGCGGCATATCTGACCGGACGCGCGTTGCTGGAACGGTTTACCTCAACATCATCCAAGAACTTTATCAACTACAGCAACGAAGAGTATGATAAACTGTATCAGCAGGTTAAGACCAGCACGGATGAAGAGGAGCAGGTTGAGCTTTACAAAAAAATGGAAACACTGCTCTGTGACGATGCGGCAAACCTGTATATCGAGGATATGGCATGCGAGGTTGCACTTCGGAGCGATTTTGCGGGCTACCAGTTCTATCCGCTGTATGTGCAGGATATGGCGAAAATTTATAAAGTAAAATAGTAGCTATTCCGTTACGGCTCGCTGGGTACCGGTGGGCGGTAACGCTATTTCAGGCAGGAAAAAGAAAAACTCTCATTCGATTGTCAAATCTGCCTGAAAAGAGATAAAATCTGAAAAAACAGAGAAAAAGCGGCGCAGAATTGCTGAAAAGAAGCAGTCTGCGTTGCTTTTTCTCTCTGTCGATAGAATCTCCGAAAATATGTTAGGCTTGACTTTTTTTTCAACACTGCCTACTATAGAAAGGACAGGGAAAACAAAAAGGCTCCGCGGCGATGCGTGAGGCCTTTTTCTTAATATAGGGTGGAAAGAAGGGGAACCCATGACAGATTTTCTGGTAAGACGTTTTGTAAAAGAGTATGAGAAAACCGACAACGCGGATGTGCGCACGAGCTACGGCATTTTGTCAAGCATCGTGGGAATCTGCTGCAACATTCTGCTGTTTACGGCAAAGCTGCTGATCGGTGCCGGAATGAACTCTCTGGCGATTATGGCGGATGCGTTCAACAACCTCTCGGACGCGGCATCGTCTGTGATCAGCTTCGTCGGTGTGAAGATGGCAAACAAACCGGCCGACAAAGAGCATCCGTTCGGGCATGGGCGGATCGAGTATATTGCAGCGCTGATCGTTTCGTTTCTGGTTATTGAAGTCGGCTTTACGTTTTTAAAGAGCTCCCTGGAGAAAATCCGCAATCCGGAAGAGATCACATTTCAGATGGTTCCGTTTTTGATTCTGGTGCTCTCGGTTGGTGCAAAGCTGTGGATGGCGCTTTTCAACCGAAAACTGGGAAACCGCATTCAGTCGAAGGTGATGCTGGCAACGTCGGCGGATTCCATGGGCGACGTGATCACGACGAGCGCAACGATCGCTTCTACATTGATCTGCCATTTCCTTTCGGTTAATATCGACGCAATCGCAGGACTTGTTGTGGCGGTACTCGTTATGTGGTCCGGTATTTCCATTGCAAAAGATACATTGGAACCGCTGATCGGGCAGGGCGCGGATCCGGATCTGTATGCACGGATCATGAAAGAGGTTGCTTCCTATGAAGGAATTGTAGGAACCCATGATCTGATTGTCCACAACTACGGGCCTGGCAGAAGTATGGCATCGATCCATGCGGAGGTGCCGCGAGATGTCGATATCGAGGTATCGCATGATATTATCGACCGCATTGAACATGAGGTCGGTGAAAAACTGGGGATTCTGCTGGTCATCCACATGGATCCGGTGGAGATCCACGATGCGACGGTTCTTGCGACAAAGGAGAAGGTAAGAAACGTAATTTCCATTCTCGATCCGGAGCTTTCCTTCCACGATTTCCGTATGATCAACGGGGCGGAGAAAAAGAAGCTGATTTTTGATCTTGAAATCCCGTATTCTTATAAGAAGAAAGACTGTGATCGCGTGATAGGGCAGATCGGGGCGCTGATGAAGGAAATGGATGAGAAGTATGAATGCGTCGTCAACATCGACAAAAAATACGTGGCGGGAGAGTGACAACGGCCGGGTTGAGCCGTCAAATCCCTTCCAAAATGTTCCAAAAGTCAGTTTTTTGAAAAAAATAAAAAAATTTCAAAAAAGGTGTTGACTTTTCTCTTGCGATAGTGTATTATACATCTTGTCGCAAGGCAATGGGCTATCGCCAAACGGTAAGGCAACGGACTCTGACTCCGTCAGTTCCTGGTTCGAATCCAGGTAGCCCAGCTCATTGAAAGGTCTCAGGTCTCGTACCTGAGGCCTTTTTCGATTTGTGCAGGCAATGAGCCAAAGTCTGTGTTTGCTCGAAACTTTGGCGAACATCCGCTTGACAAAACATTTTCTGTCAAAGATTAAAAATACAGCAGGAGGAACGAAACGATGAAGTATTCCTTTACGAGCAGAATCCGCTACAGCGAAATCGGTGAGGACGGAAATCTCACCCTGCCGGGGCTGATCAATTACTTTCAGGACTGCAGTACCTTCCAGTCGGAAGCGATCGGCGAGGGCGTTGCGGAGCTCAAAAAACGAGGCTGCGCCTGGGTGCTGTCCGCGTGGCAGATTCATGTGCGCCGCTATCCATCCCTCGGTGAAGCGGTAAAAATCACTACATGGGCGAGCGGCTTCAAAGGATTTCTTGGCATGCGTAACTTTACGATGGAAACAGAAGACGGCGAAATGCTCGCCTGTGCCAACTCCATCTGGTCTTACGTCAATATGGAAACGGGTCATCCCGTCCGCGCACCGAAAGAGACGACAGACGCCTACGGCATTGACGATCCGATCGACGAGGATTTCGGCGAGCGCAAAGTGAAAATGCCGGAAGCAGATTTCATCGGCGAACCGTTCCCGGTGCGGCCGCACAACCTCGATACGAACCACCACGTCAATAACGCACAGTTCATTTCCCTTGCCGGTGAATGCCTTCCGAAGAACTTCACCGTGCACCGGATGCGCGCCGAATACAAACAGCAGGCGCACCTCGGTGACGTCCTGCATCCGCTGCGCGCCGAGACGGAAAACGGCTGTTTTATCTCGCTGAACGATGAAAAAGGACAGCCATACGTAGTTGTGGAATTTCAATGATTGTGGTACAATCGGAAAGAATAAGATACGATACGAACGTAATAAACACAATGAGGAAAGGGGAATTTGCCATGAGAGCGCAGAACCTTACACTGTTAACCGATTTATATGAACTTACCATGATGCAGGGCTACTACGAGAACCCGTCCGATCAGATCGTGGTATTTGATGCATTTTACAGAAAGAATCCATGCGGCGGCGCATACGCCGTATGTGCAGGACTTGAGCAGGTAATCGAGTATGTCCGCGATCTTCACTTTTCACCGGATGACATCGACTATCTCCGTTCCCTCCATATTTTCAACGATGATTTCCTGGAGTATTTAAGAGGCTTCCATTTCACAGGAGATATCTATGCGATCCCGGAAGGAACCGTTGTATTCCCAAGAGAACCGCTCTTAAAAGTTGTCGCTCCGATCATGGAGGCACAGCTTGTAGAGACCGCGATTCTGAACATGATCAACCATCAGAGCCTGATCGCGACGAAAGCATCCCGCGTTGTTTACGCGGCAAAGGGCGACGGCATCATGGAGTTTGGACTCCGCCGTGCACAGGGACCGGATGCCGGTATCTACGGCGCGCGTGCTGCCATGATCGGCGGCTGCATCGGAACCTCCAATGTCCTGACCGGACAGATGTTTGACGTTCCAGTCAAGGGAACCCACGCACACAGCTGGATCATGAGCTTCCCGGATGAGTACACCGCATTCAAAACGTATGCGAAAATGTATCCGGAAGCCTGCATTCTTCTCGTAGACACCTACGATGTTCTCGAATCCGGTGTTCCGAATGCGATCCGCGTCTTCAAAGAGATGAGAGCAGAGGGCTTACCGATGAAGGGCTACGGCATCCGCATCGACAGCGGTGACCTGGCTTACCTGTCGAAAAAAGCATATCAGATGCTCGAGGCAGAAGGTTTCGGCGATGCCATCATTTCCGCATCCAGTGATCTCGATGAGTACCTGATCGACAGCCTGAAAACCCAGGGTGCGAAGATCAATTCCTGGGGCGTCGGCACCAACCTGATCACATCCGGTGACTGGCCGGCATTCGGCGGCGTTTACAAGCTGGCAGCAGCAAAAGATAAAGATGACGCAGAATTCACACCGAAGATCAAGCTGTCCGAGAACTCCGAGAAAGTAACAAACCCGGGCAATAAGACGATTTATCGTATTTATGATAAAGAAACCGGAAAGATCCGTGCCGACCTGATCTGCCTCGCAGACGAGACCTTCGACGAGAGCAAAGATATGATCATCTTCGACCCGATCGAGACCTGGAAAAAGACAAAGATCAAAGGCGGAACCTACACCTTACGCGAGCTCCTCGTTCCGATTTTCCAGAAGGGCGCATGCGTCTACACTTCTCCATCCGTCATGGAGATCCGCGACATCTGCACCAGAGAGAAAGATACCCTCTGGGAGGAGTCCAAACGTCTGGTCAATCCGCATGAGGTTTACGTGGATCTGTCCGACAAGCTGTACCACATCAAGAGCGACCTGCTCGAGGAGATGAGCATGAAGGCTCTCGGCGAGCAGTAAGAAAGGAAGTCAAATGTTAAATATAGGAAGAAAGCAAAAGCTGGTAGTAGTAAAGAAAGTAGAATTCGGTATTTATCTTGGGGAGACCCGGGAAGCAGGCGAGAAGGAACGTGTTCTTCTGCCGATCAAACAGGTGCCGGAAGGAACAAAAGAGGGAGATGAGCTGGAAGTATTTCTGTACCGCGATTCCAGCGACCGTCTGATTGCGACAACCAGAGAGCCGAAGCTGGTGCTTGGAGAGCTGGCTGTCTTAAACGTAGCTGCTACCGGAAAGATCGGAGCATTTCTGGACTGGGGTCTGGAAAAAGATCTGTTTCTTCCGTTTAAACAGCAGACCCGCCGCCTCCATCCAGGTGATGAGGTTCTGGTTTCCCTCTACATCGACAAGAGCGACCGTCTCTGCGCAACGATGAAGGTTTACCATTTCCTGAAAACCAATTCTCCGTACGTCGTAGGCGATATCGTAAAGGGAAGAATCTACGAGATCAGCGGAAACTTCGGCGTTTTCGTTGCTGTTGATGACCGCTACTCCGGCCTGATTCCAAAGAGAGAAGCACAGGCAGACTATCATGTCGGCCAGGAACTTGAGTGCCGCGTTACAGAAGTCAAAGAGGACGGAAAAATCTCCCTGTCCGCACGCGGAAAAGCGTACGAGCAGATCGCAATCGATGCAGAGAGCGTTCTTTCTGTGATCGAGGAATTTGCAGGTGTCCTTCCGTTTGATGACAAAGCATCACCGGAAGTGATTCAGAGAGAATTCGGCCTCAGCAAAGCAGCATTTAAGCGCGCGGTCGGCCATCTGATGAAAGAAAAACAGGTTGTCATCCGCGACGGTAAAATCTGGACGGCAGAAAAAGCAAAATAAGAAAAGATCGGGCACTGGACAGGAAGCACATCCTCTCCGGTGTCCGTTTTTTTGTGTCAGACAGCAGATAAAATTTTGAAATTTTTTCTGCGCCCGGTTTGCGGTTGCGCGAAGAGAGGATTGCGCTTATAATATGATCTATATGACAAAAAATGACACAGGATCTGATGGAGAGCGATGAAGAAAAAGAAAAGTAAGAAAAAAACATCCTTTATTTCCAAAACCGCAATGACGGTTTTGACGATCATTCTGATTATTCTGTTTTTCTGCATTATGTCGATGGTCGAGAAAATACAGGGAACGGCCCGCGTTGTCAACTATGCCGGTCTGGTACGCGGAAAAACGCAGCGGATTATCAAGCTGGAGGATGCGGGAGAACCGCAGGATACGATGATTGCAGACATCAACGCTTATATCGACGGTCTGCAGAACGGAAGCAGCGAGCTGGATCTGGTGCGCCTGGATGACCGGGATTTTCAGGATAAGATGACTGAGCTGGCATCATATTTTGAAGAGCTGAAGGCAGAGATTCTGCTGGTGCGTGAAAAAGGATATGAGAATACCGCGATTATCGAAAAGAGTGAGACCTTTTTCAAAATTTGTGACGAGGCGACGGGCCTTGCGGAAGCGTATTCGCAGAGAATGGCGTCTTCGCTGAAGAAGCTGGAGCAGGTGGTAGTAGGAGATATCATCGGTCTGGTGTTTGTCATCGGCATGGAGCTGATCAAGGCCGTCCGCTATGCGGCGATGAACCGTATTCTGCAGAAGAAAATCTATCTCGATGAGGCGACGGGCCTGCCAAATAAAAATAAATGCGAAGAGATTCTGGAGGGAAGCGACGGAGGAGAAGAAATTTCCGGTGTGTATGCGGTCTGTGTGTTTGACCTCAACAATCTGCGCACGATCAACAACAGTCTGGGTCACGATAAGGGAGACGAATATATCCGTTCCTTTGCCGCTCAGCTTCGAAAAGCAGTCCCGGAGAAGTATTTCGTCGGAAGAAACGGCGGAGATGAGTTTCTTGCCATTCTGCGCGGACTGAACCGCGAAGAAGTGGAAGCGTGCATGAATCACATCCGCACGCAGACGGCAGAATATTCCCGCCAGCACCCGGAGATGCCGATCAGCTACGCCGGAGGCTATGCACTGTCCACGGAATTTGAAGACTGTGATATCCGGGAACTGTTCCGCCATGCGGACCAGAACATGTATATCGACAAAAACCGCGCGAAGATGGAAGAAGCCGCCGCAGAGCGGAAGATCAGCCTGGAAGCGCTGGACGTCGTAAAGAAAAAGGGATACCATTTTCCAACTGTATTTACTGCAATGCAAGACAGGACCAGTACCGGATTCTGCGCGCCGTTTCGGGCTTTTTCCTTGCCGAGGACGGCAGCTATACCGGTGCGGCCGAGCATATTGTGCAGGGCATCACGGATGAGGAAAAGAGAAAGGAAATGCGTAGAATGCTGGATCTTACCCATCTGAAGGAGTGCTATCAGAAGGGAGAAGAGAGCGTAGAAATTCTGTGCGAGTATCGGGAGGGCAGCGAAGGGGAAGCGCTCTGCCGGGGAAAAGTCACCATTCTGTTCTACGACGCGGCCGAGGACGGCGGACTGCACCATTTTCTGATGGGCTTTGAGCGGTTCCGCTCCGATGAGGAAGCTGCTCGGAATGAAAAAGAACAGCTCGACCAATACTATGAACAGATGAAACAGTCGATCATTGAAAACAGCCACTACGCCGAGGCACTTCTCGAGACGGCCGAGACCGTGTTGGCCGTTGATCTGACGAATGATTCGCTGGAGCAGATTTTTTACCACAGCGGGCAGAAGAAATTTGACCTCAATATAGATCTGCCGTGTTCCTACGAGAAATACTGCGGGGAATGCAGTGCGTTTGTCGCGGAGGAGACATTGGAATCATACCGCATTGTGGATTCCTCGAAGAAACTGCTGCAGCGCTTTGAAAACGGAGATAAGCAGGTAGTCGTGGAGTATCAGGAAACAGATGAGTCCGGCAGAAGAATATGGTTGCAGAAGACGGTTCTTATGTCACAGGATACCGTCTACGACCGAAAGACAAAGCGGGAGAGCGTTGTGGTACACGGCATGATCCTTTTCCGTGATACGTCAGAGTTCCACAGCCGGGAAGAGAGGGAGAAGATACAGCTTCAGGATGCCTTTAGAGCTGCAGACAGTGCAAGTCGTGCAAAAACAGAATTTATGAACCGCATGAGCCACGATGTGCGCACGCCGATCAATGGCATTATGGGCATGCTGGATATCATCCGCAAAAACCGGCAGGATGAGGCAAAAGTGGACGACTGCCTCGATAAAATCAATCTTTCCGCAAGCCATCTGCTGGCACTCGTCAACGATGTGCTCGATATGAATAAGCTGGAGTCCGGAAAAGAGACGATCGAGAGCGTTTCTTTTGACCTGGCGCATCTGATGGATGATGTGTCATCCCTTGTCAATGCGCAGATTACGGAGATGGGCATTACCCACCGTACGCACCGCGGTGAGCTGACGCACACGAGACTGATCGGCAGTCCGCTGCGCCTGCGGCAGATTATGCTGAATCTCTTCAGCAATGCAATCAAGTACAACAAGCCGGGCGGAACGATTGATACGTATGCGGGCGAAGTCTCCTGTGACGGAACCCGGGTCGTCTACGAGTTCCGCATCACGGACAGCGGCATCGGAATGAGCAGCGAATTTATCGAAAAAGAGCTGTTCCATCCGTTCACACAGGAGAAGTCCGGTGCGAGAACGCAGTACAAGGGAACGGGCCTTGGCATGTCGATCGTCAAAGAACTGATCGAAAAAATGCAGGGCACAATCGAGGTAACGAGCCAGCAGGGCGTCGGAACGACGTATGTATTCCGGCTTCCGTTTTACATTGACTGCGAGGGACAGCGGATTCAGGAAGTAAAGACACGGATCGCAGGAAAAGAGCTTGTCCGCTTCCACGTTCTGCTTGTCGAGGATAATGAGATCAACATGGAAATCGCCGAGTTTTACCTGACCGATCATGGTGCGATGGTGGAAGAGGCATGGAACGGCCGCGAGGCGGTCGAAAAGTATGCGGCGAATCCGCAGAAATTTGATGTGATTTTAATGGATCTGATGATGCCTGTGATGGGCGGCCTTGAGGCAGCGCGGCAGATCCGCGCCATGGAGCTTCCGGAAGCAAAACAAGTCCCGATCATCCCGATGACGGCGCAGTCTTCCGAAGAGAGCAAAGAGGGATGCCGCGCAGCGGGCATGAACAGCCATCTGACCAAGCCGATCGAGCCGGACAGCCTGGTGCAGACGATCTTGGAGACAGCGGAACATGCCTTTGGAAAATAGAGGAGAAAACGATGAGTTTTACGCATTTACATGTACATACCGAATACAGCCTTCTGGACGGATCGAACAAGATCAAAGAGTACGTTGCCAGAGTCAGGGAGCTTGGCATGAACAGCGCCGCGATCACCGATCACGGCGTCATGTTCGGCTGTATCGATTTTTATAAAGAAGCCCGCGCGCAGGGCATCAAGCCGATCCTCGGCTGTGAGGTTTACGTGGCGCCGGGTTCCCGTTTCGACCGCGAAACCAGCCGCGGAGAGGACCGGTACTACCATCTGGTTCTGCTGGCGGAAAATAATACGGGCTATTCCAATCTGATGAAGATTGTTTCGGCGGGCTTTATCGATGGATTTTACTATAAGCCGCGTGTCGACATGGAGATTCTGGAAAAGTATCACGAGGGCATTATCGCGCTTTCCGCCTGCCTTGCAGGTGAGGTGGCGCGTGCGATGGTGCGGAACCAGTACGAGATGGGAAAGGAGGCCGCACTGCGGTATGAGAAGATTTTCGGAAAAGGCAATTTCTTCCTGGAACTGCAGGATCACGGCATCTCGGAGCAGCGGATGGTCAATCAGCAGCTGATGCGCCTCTCGGCAGAAACCGGCATCGAGCTGGTGGCGACGAATGATATTCACTACACGTACGCAGAAGATGCGGATTCCCACGATATTCTTCTGTGCCTGCAGACCGGAAAGAAGATCACGGATGAGGACCGCATGCGCTACGAGGGCGGCCAGTATTTCGTGAAATCCGAGGCGGAGATGGCATCGCTCTTCCCGTATGCACCGCAGGCAATCGAAAATACACAGAAAATTGCAGACCGGTGTAATGTGGAGATCGAATTTGGTGTCACAAAACTTCCGAAATTCGATGTGCCGGAAGGATACACTTCCTGGGAATACTTAAATAAGCTCTGCTACGACGGCCTCGAGGAACGGTATCACCCGGCGACGGATGAACTGAAAGCGCGGCTGAAATACGAGCTTGATACGATCAAAACGATGGGTTACGTCGATTACTTCCTGATCGTGTGGGATTTCATCAAATTTGCGCGCGACCACGACATCATGGTCGGACCGGGACGAGGATCGGCGGCCGGAAGTATTGTTTCCTACACCCTTGGCATCACACAGCTGGACCCGATGCGGTACCAGCTCCTGTTCGAGCGTTTCCTGAACCCGGAACGAGTTACCATGCCTGATATCGACGTGGATTTCTGCTTCGAACGCCGCCCGGAGGTCATCGACTATGTAACGAGAAAATACGGCAAGGACCGCGTTGTACAGATCGTCACATTCGGTACACTGGCGGCGCGCGGTGTCATCCGCGATGTCGGCCGTGTGCTGGATATGCCGTATGCACAGGTCGATTCGATTGCGAAGATGATTCCGAATGAGCTGAATATCACGATCGACAAGGCACTGCAGATGAACCACGAGCTGCGGGAGCTGTACCAGGGCAATGAAGAGGTTGCACATCTGATCGACATGTCACGGAGACTTGAAGGTCTGCCGCGCCACACGTCGATGCACGCCGCCGGTGTTGTCATCGGCTCGCGTCCGCTGGTGGAATTTGTGCCGCTCTCGCGAGGAAGCGACGGAACGATCGTCACGCAGTTCACGATGACGACGCTCGAGGAACTGGGACTTCTGAAAATGGACTTCTTAGGGCTTCGGACCCTGACCGTCATTCAGAATGCGACAAAGCTCGCAGAGCGTTACAGCAATAAGAAAATTGATCTGCTTCACATCGATTACAACGATCCGAAAGTGCTCGGCATGATCGGCGCATCGAAAACGGTCGGTGTATTCCAGCTCGAGAGTGCGGGAATGAAAAACTTCATGAAGGAGTTAAAACCGCAGAGCCTCGAGGATATCATCGCCGGAATTTCCCTGTACCGGCCGGGCCCGATGGATTTTATTCCGCAGTACATCAAAGGAAAAAACAACCCGGAATCCGTTACGTACGATACACCGCTCTTAAAACCGATTCTGGAGCCGACGTACGGCTGTATCGTCTACCAGGAACAGGTTATGCAGATCGTACAGGCACTGGCGGGCTATTCGCTTGGACGGGCTGATCTGGTGCGCCGTGCGATGTCGAAGAAAAAGGCATCCGTCATGGAAAAAGAGCGCCAGAATTTCGTTTATGGAAACGAGGCCGAGGGCGTGCCGGGCTGTATCAAAAACGGCATTGATGAGAAGACAGCGAACAAGATCTACGACGAGATGATCGACTTCGCGAAATACGCCTTCAACAAATCCCATGCGGCGGCGTACGCGTTCGTATCGTACCAGACGGCATGGCTGAAATACTATTACCCGGTTGAGTTCATGGCGGCTCTGATGACCTCCTGCATCGATAACCCGGGAAAAGTCGCAGAGTATATCTTGAGTTCCCGCCAGATGGGCATTTCCATTCTGCCGCCGGACATCAACCGAAGCGAAGGAAAATTCACGGTGGACGGCCAGGCGATCCGCTATGGCATGGCGGCGGTCAAAGGCATCGGAAAGCCGGTCATGGAGGCGATCGTGGAGGAGCGGAGTGCAAACGGCCCGTTCCGCTCGTTAAAGGATTTCGCAGAGCGTTTAAGCGGAAAAGAAGTCAACAAGCGGACTGTCGAGAACTTTATCAAGGCGGGTGCATTCGACTGCTTCGGCGTGACGAGAAAGCAGCTCATGTTCGTCTACGCCAATGTGCTCGATGATGTGGCGCGCGAGAAAAAAGATTCGTTAAGCGGCCAGATGAGTCTGTTTGACTTCGTAGATGAGACGACCAAACGGTCGTATGAAACGGTGTACCCGGATGTCGGAGAATACGAAAAGAGTGATCTTTTGGCGCTCGAAAAAGAGGTGCTCGGCATCTACGTCAGCGGTCATCCGCTCGAGGAGCAGGAGGAGTGCTGGCGGAAGAATATTTCCGCGGTAACGACAGACTTCCAGCCGGATGAGGAGACGGGTTTCCCATCCGTCACCGACGGCGCGAAAGAGATTGTCGGCGGCATTATCACGGATAAAAAAATCAAATATACAAAGAATAACAAGACAATGGCATTTCTCACACTCGAGGACCTCGTCGGCAGTATGGAAATCGTCGTATTCCCGCGCGATTACGAGAAAAACGCAGCGATGATGCAGACCGATGCGCGTGTCTTCATCCAGGGCCGTGTTTCCGCGGAGGATGATAAGCCGAGCAAGCTGATCTGCGAGAAAATTTTCCCGTTTGCAGGCATCCCGAAAGAGCTCTGGATCCAGTTCCCGGACAAGGAAACGTACGAGAGAGAAGTGGCGGATCTGTACCAGATGCTGCATGAATCCGACGGCAAGGACAGCGTGATTCTCTACATCAAATCGATCAAAGCGATGAAAAAACTGCCGCCGAGCCGCAATGTGCAGGCAGATGCCCGTCTGGTGGCGTCACTTCAGGCAAAATTCGGTACCGGAAACGTGAAAGTTGTAGAAAAGAGTATTGAAAAAAGGGCCTGAATGCTTTAAAATAAAACTGTGTGTGATTAATAAATAAAACTACTCGTTTATTAATGTGTGTGATGAGATGGAGGAATTCATATGGCAACGACTAACAAGGTAAAGACAATCGGAGTGCTTACCAGCGGTGGTGATGCACCAGGTATGAACGCAGCGATCCGTGCAGCCGTAAGAAGAGGTCTGCAGAAGGGCGTTCAGATGAAAGGTATCCTGAAAGGCTACGACGGACTGATGAACGAAGAAATCATCGACATGACAGCCCGCGATGTATCCGACACCATCGAGCGCGGAGGTACTATCCTTTATACCGCCCGCTGCGCAGAGATGCGTACACCGGAAGGCCAGAAACGTGCTGCAGATGTCTGCAGAAAACACGGCATCGACGGACTGGTAGTTATCGGCGGAGACGGATCTTTTGCAGGAGCGCAGAAACTGGCAGCTCTTGGAATTAACACCGTAGGTGTACCGGGAACCATCGACCTGGATATCGCCTGCACAGAATATACCATCGGTTTTGATACCGCGGTAAACACTGCAATGGAAGCCATTGATAAAGTAAGAGATACTTCCACTTCCCATGAGAGATGCTCGATCATCGAGGTTATGGGACGTAATGCCGGATATATCGCTCTGTGGTGCGGTATCGCAAACGGCGCAGAGGATATTCTTCTTCCGGAGAAATACGATTACGATGAGCAGAAGATCATCAACAACATCATCGAGAACCGTAGAAAAGGCAAAAAACATCATATCATCGTAAATGCTGAGGGCATCGGCCATTCCACCAGCATGGCGCGCAGAATCGAAGCTGCAACCGGCATCGAGACCCGTGCAACGATCCTTGGACATATGCAGCGTGGAGGAAGCCCGACATGTAAAGACCGTGTATATGCGTCCATCATGGGTGCTTACGCAGTTGACCTTCTTCTGGAAGGCAAAACAGACCGCGTTGTTGCATACAAGAACGGTGAGTATGTAGATTACGATATCGACGAGGCACTGTCCATGACAAAGACTCTGCCGGAATATCAGTGGGAGATCGCAAGAGCTCTTTCTTATAACTATACGAAATAAAAAAGTATCACGAAACAGACTGTTTTTAGCAAGCAGTCTGTTTCATTGGTATAATAGCGGGAATAAAAATGTTTCCGCGGACGGAATAGAGAGACAAAATAAAAAAACAGGAGGAACTTAACAATGGTTACCTGGAACAATCTTGATAAACTGGCTTCTTTTGAGGAGCTGAAAAAAGTGGAGCGTGTCAATCTTGCCGAGGTGATGTCCGGCGAAAACGGAGCAGAGCGCGTAAAATCTTACAGCGTTCCGATGGCAGAAGGACTTGCGTATAACTACGCAGCAAAACAGGTGAATGAGGATGTCCTTGCCGCACTCGTAAAACTGGCAGAAGAGGCACAGCTTTCTGAAAAATTTGAGGAGCTTTACAACGGTGCTGTCATCAACACCGGAGAGAACCGTCTCGTGCTTCATCAGCTGACCCGCGGCCAGCTCGGAAACACCGTTACGGCAGACGGCGTAGACAAACGTGCTTTCTACGTAGAGCAGCAGAACCGCATCGCAGAGTTTGCGAACAAAGTACATGCAGGTGAGATCACCAACGCAGCAGGTGAAAAATTCACCACCGTTGTGCAGATCGGTATCGGCGGAAGCGACCTTGGCCCGCGTGCGATGTATCTGGCTCTGGAAAACTGGGCAAAGAAAAACGGCTGCTTCAAAATGGAAGCAAAATTCATCAGCAACGTTGACCCGGATGACGCAGCAGCTGTTCTGAATTCGATCGACGTAGCACATTCCATCTTCGTTCTGGTATCCAAATCCGGAACCACACTGGAGACTCTGACCAATGAGTCCTTCGTAAAAGACGCTCTGAAAAATGCAGGCCTGGATGCATCCAAGCACATGATCGCCGTTACCAGTGAGACTTCTCCGCTGGCAAAGAGCGACGACTATCTGGCAGCATTCTTCATGGATGACTATATCGGAGGCCGTTATTCTTCCACATCCGCAGTCGGCGGCGCTGTTCTGTCCCTGGCTTTCGGACCGGAAGTATTCGCAGCATTCCTCGAGGGCGCTGCAGCAGAAGATAAACTTTCTGCAAACAAAGACGTATTACAGAACCCGGAGATGCTCGATGCGCTGATCGGTGTTTACGAGAGAAACGTTCTTGGCTATCCAAGCA
>OLPD01001019.1_pt1 | contig 16109 bp, 14 predicted proteins | sample 1672111 | NCBI WGS metagenome assembly OLPD01 (sample SAMEA3136646, study PRJEB25190) | human gut metagenome
CATCTCTAATTTTATACATTTAAGTTATTTATTTTTATATCATTTCTCATAATCAATTTAAATTTTGTATAAAATCATCAAATAAAATTTCACTTTAATCCATTGCCAATACTTATTTTTCCAATTATTATTAAGTTAATTGTGCTATTTAATTTATATTTAATTTATTATTTGGTATTATAATTAAAAATTTACTTTCTTATTTTAAGGAGAATAACAAATGATTGATACATATGTAAACAGTAAAAAACTAATTGGATCAATTTAATTATTTAGATTCAATTCAAATTTGTACAACATTATATTAAATTTCATATAATGTTATATAGCCCCCTTCATAAAATCAATTGTATGGAGTTTATTAAATTGCACTATGAAAACAATAAAATTAATAATGATGAATTTGAAGAGTACTTTAAACAATTAGATATTCAACTTGCAAATATTGAAAAATTCGGTTCCTCTTTATTAGTTATAGGTTATTTTTTCTTTATCCATGGATCTAACTTAGATATTTTAGAAGTTTTAGACATTAATAATACTGGTGAAACTTCAACTTCAGTTACTTTGCTTGGTGCTGAATTTATATTGGTTGGATATATATTTTTATTTATTGAATCTACCAATAGATTAGAGGAAAGACGATTTCAAAAAGAAGTTTTATCTCAAGATATAGATTTATCACCTTATGAAAATTTATATCATGCATATCTTTTTTCAATTTTAATTAATATAATTAGAGTACATGCTTTATCTGAAATTTATAAAACTAGTCAAACTGGTGAAGTATTTGTATAGGTTATTTATAAATTATATAACCTATACAACTTCTTAATTTACTTTTTCCAAAAATAAGGTTCATATATTTTTTTAAGCTTTTTACCATTTCATTAGAATAATTTCCACTAATCACTATGCTATTTTCTTCTTTAACAGTTTCAAATCTAATTATTTTATCAACATTAATAATTGACTTTATTTCATTTATCATATTTTCCTTATTAGCATTTTTATTATATAATTTTATGTATGAATATCCCGGAAAATCTTCTGATTCATATTTTAAAACTTTAAAATTTTCCACATAACCTATTTAAATCATTTCTATGTATACTTTATTTATTTTTTCACTTTATTCTTTTATTTAATAAACTAAATTCCATATATCTAGTTTATTTGATATACTATAATTTGTTATATATGACAACTTATATTTTTAATGGAGGTTATCCTAAATGAAAAAGGTTACTATTCAAGATATTGCTGAAAAACTTAACCTATCTAGAAATACAGTTTCTAAAGCTTTAAATAATACAGGTATAATTTCAGATTCCACAAGAAATACTGTTATACAAACTGCAATAAAAATGGGTTATAAAACAAATATTAATATTGAAGATACTATAGATATAAAGAGCCCTGAATGTATTAACGAAATTGCAATTTTCACATCTAACTTACCAAGTGGATCTCATTTTGGAGCTGGCTTTTTATCTGGATTAGAAAAAAAATTAAGAAACTATGAAATAAAGTTATCTATTTATATAATTAGAGAAAGTGACTTGCATAATTTAGAACTACCAAGTAATTTTGATGCTAAATCAATTGATGGCATTATTTGTATAGAAATGTTTGACGAAAAATACAGTAATTTAATTTGTAATTTAGGTATTCCAACTCTATTTGTTGATTGTACTCCTATAAAGGGTGACTTTGAATTAAAGTCTGATATTTTATTAATGGAAAATCTAAATTCTGTTTATAATATTACTACTACACTAATTAATAATAATGTTAAAAATATTGCATTTATAGGTGATAAAAATCATTGTCAAAGTTTTTATGAAAGGTGGCAAGGCTATCATTTTGCAGTATTAGATAATATTGATTTAGTAAGCACTGAAAACATAAAAAGTTATCTTTCTAATTATATTTGGCCTTTAGAGGAACTATTAGCTTTACCTAAATTACCAGAGGCACTTATTTGTGCTAATGATTTTATTGCTATCTCTGTAATTAAAATGTTAAAAAAAATAAATATATCTATACCAGAAGATATATTAGTTTGTGGATTTGATGATTCTAAAGAAGCTACAATTATTGAGCCTAAATTAACAACAATAAAAATCCCTAGTTATGAGATGGGTGATATTGCAGCTGATTTACTGCTTAATAGAATAAAAAATCCTATGACACCATTTAAAACTACTTATATAAAAACATCATTAAAATATAGAGATTCAACTCGGAAGGTAAATACTTATAAGTAATTGTTTCCTATAACTGAGGTGACAATTTCATTGAAAAACTTAAAAGAACTTCAATTCATTAATAAGCACACGATTGAAGTTCCTTTTTTATTATAAATATTCATTTCTTATTTTACTAAGCTCTAATTTTATTCTAATTATAAATATCTGACTTATCTATATTTTGGACTTTAATATAATTTTTAACATTATGAGTTGCATTTGTAATAACATATTCTCCACCATTTATAAAGATTTCTATAATTCCGTTATCTATATATGCAATAATATTATAGTTTTCATGTAATTTAGGGGTCTTAAACTCTTTTCCTATACATTCAGCTCCAACGAATGCATTGCTCCTGTCCACCTTTATATCATCATCTTCAATTGATATTACATATCCACCAATATTTATTTTGCTATCTTCATTCAATGATGCTTCTAATTTAAATATATCTTTATTATTAAACTCATCAATAGTTATCTTATCTTTGAATAAATCTTTAACCTCTTCTATAACATAAAACTAATCTCACAACTTTCTTCATCAAAATTTACTATTGCATAAACTTAATTATTTGTATAATTTACTCTATCCTTAGTTATTTGCTCTGGAGATATCACTAATATAATAGTACCATTTACATTAAATAAATCTTGGCATTCCCACATACCACCTATACTATCATCAAAAAACTATTTTTATAAGTCCAATTATCACCATCTATACTTTCATAAAATAAAACTTCTCTATTTAAAGTATTTATCCTAACAGAAGAATAATAATTGCAAAAATACAATTATTATTCTTTTAAGTTTATTCTGTTATAGATTCTTCTGTTTCTAAATCAAAGAAATGTGCTTTATTAGTATCTATTACTAACTCAAACTCTTCCCCAACTCTTTTAACTAATTCTTTTCCAACTCTACATACAGCTGTTATGTTTCCAAGTTTAAAGTAAAGATTATTTTCATTTCCCATTATTTCAGCATGCTCTACTTTAGATCTCATTATACTTTCCTCATATAATTTAAGATTTAAATTGTCTAGTCTTATATCTTCTCCTCTTACCCCCATGCATAACTTTCCTTGTCTTCCCTTTAATCTCTTCAATACACCATCTGGTATAACTATTTCGTTTCCATCTTCTAATCTTACTTTATTCCCTCTTAAATCTACAACAAAGAAATTCATTTGTGGAGAACCTATAAATGCAGCTACAAATTTATTTTTAGGATTATCATATAATTCCATAGGATTTCCAATTTGTTGAATTAATCCATCTTTCATAACTACTATTCTATCAGCCATTGTCATAGCTTCAACTTGATCATGTGTTACATAAATGGTTGTAGTTCCAAGCTCTTTATGTAATTTAATTATTTCATTTCTCATACTAACACGTAATTTAGCATCTAAATTACTTAATGGCTCATCCATTAAGAAAACTTTCTGATTACGAACTATAGCTCTTCCTAATGCAACTCTTTGACGTTGACCTCCTGATAAGTTCTTAGGCTTACGATATCTATACTCCTCTAATCCTAATATTTTTACTGCCCAGTCTACTTTTTCCTTTATTTTATCTTCTGGTGTTTTTATATTTTTTAATCCAAAACTTATATTTTTTTCTACTGTCATATGGGGATATAATGCATAATTTTGAAATACCATTGCTATTCCACGTTCTTTTGGCTCTTTATTATTTACAACTTGTCCATCTATTGATATTGTTCCTCCACTAATTTCCTCAAACCCTGCAAGCATTCTAAGAGTTGTTGATTTTCCGCATCCTGATGGTCCAACAAAAACTATAAATTCCTTTTCTTTAATAGATAGATTAAAATCAGTTACTGATTTTTTCTTGGCATTTTTATATTTTTTCTCAATATTTTTAAATTCAATAAAACTCATAATTATATCCTACCCTTCTTTTGATCCTGATGACATTGCTCCTTCTACTAATTGCTTAGAGAATAGAGAGTAAATTATTAATACTGGTATTGTTACTATTGTTATTGTTGCTAATACTTGTCCCATTGTTATATTTTCATTTGCTGTAATTGAATTTAATCCAATTTGTACAGTTAATAAATTATTTGATGTAAATACTAATGATGGCCATAAGAAATCATTCCATATTCCCAAAAATGTAAATACACCTACTGTTGCTACTATTGATTTTGACATAGGTAAAACAACTCTAAAGAAATATTTAATTGGTCCACAATTATCTAGTTGTGCCGCTTCATATAAATCATCAGGCAACTTTGAAAATACCTGTCTAAATAAGAATATATTAAATGGACTTACTATCATCGGTAATATATATCCTATTACAGTATTTAATAGCCCCGCTTTTGCTATCATTATGAAATGTATTGTAATAATAGTTTCCATTGGTACAATCATTAACAGTAATATAACAAAAACCCAAATTTCTCTTAGTGGAAATTTAATTTTAGCTAAAGCATATCCTGCTAAACCATTTACTATAATGCTACATATAATTAAAATTGCTGCATATACTAATGTATTGCTCATATATCTCATTAAACTACTATTTGTAATAATACTAATATAATTTTCAAACCAATTTCCTTCAGTTAAAGGTGGCATAAAAGCTGCTATACTATTTAAATCTTTTGCAATCATTGCTTCTGGTTTAAATGAATTCATAACCATCCAAACTATCGGAAATAAGAAAAATATTGATAGTATTAAAAGAGAAATACATAAAATTAAATTAAGTCTTTTGCCTTTTTTAGAAATCATTATTAATCCTCCTTTCTGTTTGTCACGTAGTTTTGTATACCGGCTAATGTTATAACTAATATTGCAAATATTATAGCCATTGCTGATGCATATCCCATATCCCAGTTAACTGTCCCTGTATCATATATATAATATACAAGTGAATATGTTGAGAAGGCAGGTCCTCCACCTGTCATAACCATAGGTTGTACAATTAATTTAAATGCTCCGATTGTTATAGTTAGTAATATATATATAGTTATAGGTTTTAACTCTGGTAATGTTACATTTAAGAACTTTTTCCATTCACTTGCAGAGTCAATTTCAGCTGCTTCATATAGACTTGGTGATATTGCTTGTAATCCACCTAAAAATATAATCATTTGATATCCCATACCTTGCCATATACTCATAATAGATATTGCTTCTAATGCTTGTTCTTTTCCATATATAAATGGTTGAGATGCTATTCCAAAACTATTTAATATAGTATTTAATAGTCCTTCTGGATTATATAACTGCATCCACAATGTTGATACAACTGCTAATGACATAACAACAGGTATGAAAAATGCTACTTTAAAATACTTTTTACAGTAAGTAACCTTATTTATACCAAGAGCTAATAATAATGCTCCCCCTAATTGTAATGGTACAACTATTACAACAAACTTTAACGTATTCAGAAAAGCTTTACCAAAAAGCTCGTCTTTAAATAATCTTATATAATTATCAAATCCTACAAAACTAGTATCACTAGGATTTAATGTAAAGAAATCAGTAAAACTAAATACTAATGTTAATATCATCGGAATGAAAAGAAATACTGTCAATAATACTAATGCAGGTCCAAAAAACGCCATTCCCATAATTTTCTCTTTTTTATTATTCATATCCCTATTCCACCTTTATTATTTTTGATATCTAATTAATCTATCTTCTATTCTCCTCATTGACTTAGATAAAGCTTCTTCTGAGCTTTCATCATTTAATAAAACTCCTTCAACAGCTTGTTGAAATGATGTACTTATTTGAGGATAAGCTGGTGACTTAGGTCTTGGATGCCCATATTTAACTAATTGAGTATATAATTCTTTAAATAAACCATCCTCTTTAAAATCTTCTAATTGTTCATAAGCTCCGTATGTAGAAGGTAAATTTCCTGTATTCTCATATAATAAAACTCCACTTTCAACACCGCTCATATATTTTACAACTTCTGTAGCTGCCTCAAGTTTTTCACTAGTTTTAGTTACTGCATATGCCCAGCTTCCTGTTGGAGTATACTTTTCTCTATTCCAATCTTCACCTACTGGATATGGGGCTATTCCTAAATTTAAATCTGGATAGTTAGTTAATATATTATTTATAGCCCAAGCACCATCAAATAAAAATGCTGCTCTACCTGTTTCGAATAAATTATCTATAGCAACCTTAGCTACATATCCTTTATTAACTAATTCCTCAAAGTAATTTAATACCTCTTTATTTTCTTCTGAATTAAATATTCCATCTACATTTAACCCATCTTCACTTATAAAATCTCCTCCATTTGCCCAAATAAATGGTGCATAATAATAAATAGTTGATTCTCCTGTTGGAAATGGCATATCTATTGCATATCCATCCGCTAAATAGCCACTCACCTTTTCACAAACTTCAAGTAATTCACTCCATGTCCACGGATTATCAAAATCAGGAATTTCTATTCCTAGTTCTTCAATAATATCCTTATTGTAATAAAATCCAACACTAGATTCCATAGATCCTAAAGCATATAATTGACCATTTATAGTTCCTTGATCAATTATTGATGGAAGATATGCTTCCTTTTCTTCTAATGAAAGTTCATTTAATGGTTGAATAATATTATTTGCTGCATATGCTGATATATTAGGACCATCTACAGTAATAACATCCGGCAATCCACCCGATATTACTGATGCATTTACCTTGTCCGAATATCCACCTCCGCTTTCATTACGTGGAACAAATTCTACATCTAAAAAATAATTTCCATCATATTTTTCATTAAATTTTTCTACTGCTTTTGCATAAGCCTCACCTTCTGGCGTTTCTTCAATTACATGAACCCACATTGAAACATATTCTTCACCTTTATCAAAACCAGAAATGTTTTTATTAACTTCACTAGTTTTATTTAAAGAACATCCAGAAATGCTTAATGAAATAACAATTAAAATTAAACTACATATTTTTCTCATTTTCCAGCTTCCTTTCATATTTCAAATTAATTACCGGTAATGTAACCGGTAACTTAACAAAATTTTATCATACCAATCGATTACATGTCAATAAATTGTATCTATGTTTTTTTATTCAATTATTTTAACATAAATATATTCACCTTTATTTAATAGAAAATAACTAAAAAAATAGCACAATATACAGTGAAAATACTATATGTTGTGCTATTTTTTTATATCTTATTTTCATATATTAAATTTCATTAATTTTTATATATTCTAATACTTCATTCCATGTTGGTATAGACTCTAATGCTCCTATCTTAGTTGTAGTTATTCCACCTACAATATTGGCAATTTTAACTACATCTTCTATTTTCTTATCAGGACTTTCAACAATTTGAGCTAATACTGCTCCCATAAATGCATCTCCAGCTCCAGTAGCATCTTTCATTACTAACTCTCTTGTTGGAATTAATAACTGTTTCTCTCTAGTAGTTAATAATGCTCCTTTTTTGCCTAATGTAATTATTAAATTATGACATCCTAAACCTTTAATAAAATTCGCAGCTTCTTCTATATTATCTTTTTTGCTAATTAAAAATGCCTCTTCTTCACTTAATTTAACTATAGTACTGTCCTTAATAAAATCAATACAACATTTAACAAACTCTTCCTTATTATTTCCAAATAAACTCTCTCTATAATTTGCATCAAAAGTTATCATCTTCTTATTATTTAATGCATATTCCTTTAATTTATAATAAGTTGTCTTCAACTCTCCCCCTAGAAATGCTGTTGCACTACCAAAATGAAATAAATCAAATTCATTTAACTTCTCCTCTATCATATCATATGTTAAACATGAATCAGCATCTCGTGCAAATTCAAAATCTCTTTCTCCATCTTCCATTAATGATACAAATGCAAATGTTGTGTTATGTTTATTTAACTTAAACATTAACTCAGTATTAATATTATTATTATCAAACGTATCTTCCAAAAATTTTCCAAATGCATCATCTCCAACTGTTCCAGCAAAATAAGCTTTCACTCCTAATTTAGAGATAGCTGCTGCAACATTAGCTGGTGCTCCACCTGCCTTTTTTATAAAACTACTAGTTTCTTTTAATGATTTTCCTAAATCAAAAGATACAAAATCTATTAATGCTTCCCCTGGACAAATTATTTTTTTCATTTCACTCTTCCCCTCTATGATAATAGTATAACAATAAACTAAATAAAAATATTAAAACAGATATATAACCGATGCTGTAACCGGTTATATATCTATATACTACCATCACTTTATTATTTATGTCAATTATTCACATTTCACTCTAAAATGAAAAATAATTTAACTAGTTCTGCTTGAAAATATCCGATAAATCTTAATAAAAGTATATTTAAATTATAAAAGTAAAAGGCAAACAGCCTATCAACTTGCTATTTGCCAACTTCATTATTATTCTTTTATATTAAAGAAAGCTTTCTTCCCTCTATATTCTGCAACATCATCAAGCTCTTCTGCTATTCTGATTAATTGATTATATTTAGCAACCCTTTCAGATCTTGCAGGAGCCCCAGTCTTAATTTGACCGGCATTAACAGCAACAACTAAATCTGCTATAGTAGTATCTTCAGTTTCACCACTTCTATGAGAAATAACTGCTGTATAACCTGCTCTGTTAGCCATTTCTATAGCATTTAAAGTTTCTGTTAAAGTACCAATTTGATTTAATTTAATAAGAATTGAGTTAGCAACTCCTCTATAAATTCCATCTTCTAATCTTTGAGTATTAGTTACAAATAAGTCATCACCAACTAATTGAACTTTCTTACCTAATCTATCAGTTAGTAGCTTCCAACCTTCCCAATCTTCTTCTGCCATACCATCTTCAATTGAGATAATAGGATATTTATTTACCCAATCTTCGAAGAAATCAACCATTTCAGCAGCAGTTAAAGTCTTTCCTTCATGTTCTAATACATATTTACCGTCTTTATAATACTCAGATGAAGCTGCATCTATTGCTATAAATATGTCTTTTCCTGGTTCATATCCAGCTTTTTTGATTGCTTCTAATATAACTTCAATAGCTTCTGCATTACTTTTTAAGTTAGGAGCAAATCCACCTTCATCTCCAACACCTGTTGAGTATCCTTTTTCATTTAAAGTTTTCTTTAATGCATGATAAACTTCTGCACAAGCTTGAACTGCTTTATCAAAGTTATCAAATCCTACTGGCATAACCATAAATTCTTGAAGGTCAACTGAATTATCAGCATGTGAACCACCATTTATTATGTTCATCATTGGAACTGGTAATACTTTTGCATTTACGCCACCTACATATTGATATAAAGGTAATCCTAAGTAATTAGCAGCTGCTTGTGCTACTGCTAAAGAAACACCTAGTATAGCATTAGCTCCTAATTTTCCTTTATTGTTACTTCCATCAAGTTCTATTAACATTTTATCAATATATGTTTGATCGAAAACATTGCATCCTATTAATTCTTCAGCTATTGTGTCATTAACATTTGCAACAGCCTTTAAAACACCTTTTCCCATATAATAGTCTTTATTTCCATCTCTTAATTCAACAGCTTCATAAATACCAGTTGATGCTCCTGATGGTACTGCCGCTCTTCCCATTGTTCCATCTTCTAAATATACTTCTACTTCTACTGTTGGAAAACATCTAGAGTCTAATATTTGTCTTGCTACAACATCTACAATTTCAACAAAATTTTTCATTTCATATCCTCCTTATTTTTAACATTAAATGAAATATTTTATTCCAAAATCTAATATCTACCCATTTATTTTTTACATCGGAAGGAAATAATATTCTATTTTCTTAATAATTTATTTAATTATAAAATATAAAAGCCAAAAGCTTGACAATATAATTTCTATCTATTATTAGCCTTTGACTTTTATATTTAATACCATAATTATTTTAATATTCTTTTGCATAGTATTGATTAATTTTATACTCCCATTCCGAACCTCTTCTTTTATCTATTATATAAATTCCCCTCAAAAATTCCTCTAATACATCTATTCCATCAAGTCCCTTCATTAAATGTCTTGGATAATCAACCTTTCGTCTATAACACTGCTTTGGATCAATAACCATTAATCTCTCATTCTTATTAACATATATATCTCTACATCTTGCATCCAATTTTGTAAACTTTAAAGACTTAAATTCGTTAATTAATCTGTATAAATTATATATAAGCTGCTGACTTAATCCATTTTCTTTTATATAATCGTCTAACCTTATACCATTAACCATATCTCTTAATATATAGTAATCTCCACTTTTATATATCCTAGGAAAATATTTAGATTTTTTTACTCTATATAATATATCTGCTTCACTTTTACAAACATTTTTGTCTGTAAATATCTTTATAGCTCTATTCCCAGGTACCTCATAAACAATTCCATTATGTCCTTCACCTAATAGCTTAGCTTCTTTAAAAAGACTTTCTATATCTTTATCGAAGTCTGCTGAATATGCATATGTTCTAGCCATTATAACCTACCTTTATTAATATTTGTACTATTATATTAACTATAGTATGCATTTATAACAATTAATGATTGTTTCTAATTATACATAAAAAGAAAGATTCATTGCATTTATACAATAAACCTTTCTTTAACTCTAGTTTTCACTAATTAAAATCCATTATTTAATGATACTTCTTTAATCCAAGCACCTGATTTCTTTATTGTCTTTTTTTGCGTAGCTAAATCTACTGCAATATAACCATATCTATTTTTATATGCATTGCACCAAGACCAACAATCTATTGGTGTCCATGAATGATATCCAAAACAATTTGACCCTTCTTCTATTCCCTTGTGTAAATATTGTAGATGTTCTTCAAAGAATTCTATTCTATAATCATCTTGTATTGATCCATCTTCACCTATATACTTTTCTTCACCTTCAACACCCATTCCATTCTCAGAAATATACCATGGAATATTGTTATAATTATCTCTAATATTTATTGCAATATCATACATAGCTTGAGGATATATCTCCCAGCCTCTATAAGGATTCATTCTCTTACCTGGCATATCATAATAATCAAAATACTTTTCAGGCATCCATACCTTAGTGTCATCAATTTCTGATTCTTTTGCTTTTACTCTTCTTGGTTGATAATAATTAACTCCTAAGAAATCTATGGTATTATCTTTTATAATTTGTAACTCTTCCTCTGTACTGTCCCATAAAATATTATCTTCTTTTAAAAGTTCAACTAATAACTCAGGGAACTCTCCCTTTACTGCTGGATCTAAGAAGGAGTAATTGAAAATTGTATCTGCAACCTTTGATGCATATAAGTCTTCCTTACTATTACTTCTTGGATAAGCTGGAGTTAAATTAAGTACTATACCTATTTTTCCATCCTCTTCTGTACATCCTAATTCTTTAAATTTCTTAATAGCTTTAGCTGATGCTAAATTTATATTATACATAGCTTGTACAGCTTTTTTTCCATCTACTAATTTCGGATAATGAAACTCATATAAGTATTGACCTTCCACAACTACCATTGGCTCATTAAATGTTGTCCAATACTTCACTCTATCGCTAAATAACTTAAATGCTGTTTCTGCAAACTTTACAAATAATTCAACAACATGCTTTGAAGTCCATCCCCCATATTTATCATATAATTCAACTGGTAAATCAAAGTGATGTAAATTAATTATTGGTGTCATACCATTTTTTATAGTTTCATTTATAACATCATTATAAAATCTTATTCCATCTTCATCTGCTTCTCCAGTTTCTAAATCTTTAATAAGTCTTGTCCATTGTATTGATGTTCTAAAGCTATTTAAGCCAATTTCTTTTAGCATAGCTAAATCTTCTTTATAGCTATTATAAAAATTAGAAGTTACTTCTGGTCCTACCCTATCAAAAAAAACTTCTGGTTCTATTTCATACCAATAATCAAATACGCTTTTATGTGGCTTATTAAATGATCCTTCACTTTGTGGGCCTGATGTTGCTGAACCCCACCAAAAATTTTCTGGGAATATATATTTTTTATCCATAATTTCCTCCTAAAACTCCAAATTCCTTTTACAACTAAATTATATATATCTTTATAAAACATGTCTATACTTTTTAAGTTTATATAATTACTTTTGTATATTTTTACGAATTTATCCACATAAACTAGAAAATATACTAAATAAAAATAAGTCATTAAACCCAAATAGAATTAACTTTGATTTAATGACTTATTTTTATATAACCGTTATTGTTTTAAATTCATACTTATCATACCTATGTCTTGCAAAAGAATACTCAAATGCTCTCCCATTTTCTAAGTATGCAACTCTTTCAACCTCAATAACTGGCTCATACTCACTTAAATTTAATGACTCTCTATCAAGTTCTGTACTTTTGTCAGCTCTTATAGTAGAATGTGCACTTTGAATTTTTAAGCCTAAGTTATCCTTAATATAATTATATATTGATCCTTCTAAGTCTGACATTTTTATACCTGGAATCACATTTATAGGCATATATGTCTTTTCTATAACTAAAGCTTCATTATCAACATATCTAACTCTATGTATAAAGTATACAAAATCACCCTGTTCTATCTTTAAATTATTTGCTACTTCAAAATCTGATGGAATAACTTTAAACTCTAAAATCTTACTAGTAACTTTATGTCCTAAATTATTATTTGTTAACCCAGAGAACTGCTTTTTATCTATTATTCCGTGTATTTCTTTCTCTGTGATGTCTTTAATAAAAGTACCTGAGCCCCTCCTTTTCACTATTAACCCTTCAGATACTAATAAATCTAATGCCTTTTTCACAGTCATTTTACTTACATCATATTTATCACATATCTCTTTCTCAAACGGCAACCTTTCATTAGGCTTATATATCCCATTAAGTATATCTTCTCTTATATCTACTGCAATTATTTCATACTTATTCAATAAGACACCCTCTTTCTATATTAGATTTATATATTATAACATAAAGTCGGCCTAAGCCGACTTTATAATACCAACTATTATTCCAATTTAATACATTTACCTTAAGTATCTTATTCTATTATTTATACTTTAGAATTCCTCATTATTAATTAATACTATTGGATTTATATCACTTCCATATATATCATTTCTAGACAAAAGATATTTTTTTACATCTTCTCTGCTAGAAAACTTAGATATTTGGAATGGATCCATAGGTGAAAATTTTTCAATTATCAGATACTCGTTAGCATTTTCTATCATAACTACAGAATGTCCAACAAACATCTTATTTTCAATTTCATCATTCATATATATATTTATTAATGAAACATTACCTTGATTATCTATTTTAACTTCTCTTTTATTTAACTCTTCTTTAATTAACTTTACTATCTCATTTGTATCTTTTACATTCCCTATATCTATAGGATTAAACAAATTTATATATTTTTTCTTATCTTCATCTGTAAAACTAATTATAGGATTATTTTCAATAGCCTCAATATCAAATATTAAATAATTATCTACCTGAATCTCTCCTTTAGTTGAAACAAATTCTTTAAATAACTCAAATGATGCTAATCTACAATTTATTTCACCAAAAATACTTCCATCTTCTGCAATTCTATCTTCTAATATAATTGAATTATATAATCCACTCATTGAATCTACAGTTACAAATTCTTCCTTTAACAAAGTTTTATCTTTAACTCTTTCATTAAAATCATTAATATACTTTATATACCTGTCTGCATTTTCCTCATTTATATTATTATTAATAAGTAAAGTCTTTATTTCATCCTGCATTTCTTTACTTGCTATATTAGAAAGTGTTACTGGAAACTTTTCAACTTGATTTTCTGTTGAAATATTATTATCTTCTTTTAAATTACTTTTATTTTCACCACAACTTATCATTACACTACTAATAACTAATGCTAAAGCTATTGCACTAAATTTTTTCTTCATAACTTTTCCCTCCATTATTTAGTTACAATTATATTATAATTTGTGAATTCAAAATTGTAGTTACAAAACTATTACAATTCTCTTTCAAATATCAAACTTTATTCTATGAACTATATTTTGTTTATATTGGTATATATCCTTATCATAAAACTTTTACAAAAAATAGAGCTAGTCCAAATTTTTATCTTAACTGCTCTATTTATTGATATATTATATTAATTTCTGCTTCTGTAAAAAGTTATATAATGCACCTAATTTATTTGCATCATTTCCATATTTACAAATTCTAACTATAGGTCTTACTGTTGCATCTGGATTAAAACTCATAGTTTCATCTATCTTTTTATTTACTTCATCTAAAAATCCTTTTCTTTCACAAATAGCTCCACCTAAAACTATAACTTCCGGATCATAAGTATATTGAATATTAAATATACCTATTGCCATATATCTAAAAAATTTATTTACTTCTTCTATTGCAACTTTATCTCTATTATCATATAATTTAAAAGCTTTTACTCCATTAAACCCTTTTATATCTATGTCTTTTCTCTTTGCAATAGATTTTGCTAATGCAAAAGTTGAACCTGCTCTACTCCAAGATAAATATCTTTGATTCTTAACATCTATATCTACTAAACAATAACCAAATTCTCCACCATGTTTATGAAAACCAGAATGTATTTTTTTATCTTTAACTACTGCTCCACCTATTCCTGTACCACAAACTACAAAAGCACTGTCATTTTCATCCTTAGCTGCACCAAGCCAACATTCTCCTAAAGCTGCACAATTAGCATCATTTTCAATTTCAACTGGTAGTCCTGTCATTTCATTTAATATAGTTTTAAAATTTGGACCATGTATATATGGTAATGCACTTACTCCACTAATGATTCCACTTTCATTATCAACAGCTCCAGGTGCACTTAATGCAATTCCTTGTAAATTATATTCATTTTTTAATTCATTTACTTTCCCTGCTAATCTTTCAAAAAACTCTTCTATAGTTTCAGCAATTTCTATTTTTTCACTAATAAGTATATCTCCTTTTTCAGTAATTACAGACCACTTTATAGCAGAGCCCCCTATATCAAAAACCATATAATTATTCATATATATTCCTCCCATTTATAAAAGTTAGTGTAAAGTTTTTTACACTACTCTTCTTTTTAAATCTTTATATATCAAGGTTTCGCTAGTTTTTTTGTATAAAAAAACAACGACCCCCTAATTTCATGTTAAAATTGAATCTCCTACAAAACAAAAATAACCATGAAAGGATGTCGTTATTGTGGATTCAATTATAACCTATTTAATTACATATAATCAATATTTAATTTCCATTATCGGTGAGTTAATTTTATTTATTTCACAACACATACCCCTAAAACAAATGATATTTGATGATTCAAATAGTCCTGAATATCAAAAGTTCAAAGTAGACAAACTGCCTAAAATCCTTAAATTTGAAAAAGTAGATTATATATTGCTTTTAGCTTATTACAAACATAAATATAATAAATCCGTAAAACCCGTCCAAAGACGGAACGGTAAGTCTATTCCTGAAAAAACTAAATGTCCTAAGTGTGGAGCTCCCCATGAATACATTTATGATAACAACGGTAGTAAAGGACAATTTCAATGTAAAGTCTGTGGTCGTACATTTAAAGAAACTAATTATTCAACTAAACCAATAGTATTTATATGCCCTTACTGTAGTGCTACACTTACGGAGAAAAAACAACGTAAGAATTTTAAAATACATAAATGCACTAATTTAAATTGTTCATACTATCAAAATAATCTTAAGAAAATTCCTAAGGGCCTTGATCCTTCAGATAAACACAAGTACAAGCTTCACTATATATATCGTGAGTTTA
>OLPD01001020.1_pt1 | contig 16098 bp, 16 predicted proteins | sample 1672111 | NCBI WGS metagenome assembly OLPD01 (sample SAMEA3136646, study PRJEB25190) | human gut metagenome
ATTTATAGGTAGTGTGACAAATACCACCTATATATTATTAATTATATCATAACATAGCATTAAAAACTAGATAATATAGTATTAAATATGATATAATATAGTTAGAAATAAAAGGAGGTACGGAACGGATGACAAGATTAAAAAAGATAAATGAAGAAGCTAAAGGCTTAAAGCAATCTTATAAGCCTAAAAGAGAAGAAATAAAAGTAAATTTCGAACCAGTAGTGTATGATAGAGAGTTACAGAAATTAGAGGATGAATATATATCTGATTTTAACGAAACAAGAGAGGACACAAATAAAGTATTGGAAGATACGAGAAAAGAAAAATATAGAGAAAAAGCAGCACTATTAAAATCTAGATATGAAGAATTTCTTGAAATTTTAGATGAAGTTTACGAAGCTAATAAAAAGGGAGATAACGTAGGGTGTGGATGTGTAGATGAGATAGCAGATATGTATGCTACATATGAAATGGATTTATATAAAGCAAAGGATAAGATTTTACATCTATCTATGTGGAACAGATAAAGGGGAGGTCGAAACAGATGACATTATTAGATTTAGAAAATAAAATTAAAAATATATATTATAAAACTGCTGAAACAGAAGCAAAAATAAAACAAGAATATGAACGTTATAGCAGTCCAGAAGCTAAAAATATATATGCACAAAAGTTAATTGATGATAAATTAGCAGAATGTAAGGACAGAGTGTTAACTTATAGAAATGCACAAAAGGGGAATATAGAATTTGAATATAAAAATCTATTAGAAGGGTTAAAACCTAACCAAGAAGTTATAAATAGTTTAGAATATCAAACTAGATTATCTAATACACTTAACTTACTAGCTTTATCTAAAGGGGATATTAATACAAATCAATTAGATTTTATATGTGAAGCTATGGACGAAAATACATTAAATATAATTAAAGATGCATATAAGGATAATGTTCTTTTAGGTAAATACATAGAAAATAATAGCATTGCAACTAAAATAGAAGATGCTAACTGGACAAGAGATACAGGAAAGAGAGCTTTAGATTTTGAAGATGAAAGCTATATGAATAGATTAGCTCGTTGGGATATAGAAAATAAATTCGGAGTTGGAGAAGAATAAAAAACGAGGCATTTATTTAGCTTCTAAGGGCTATCTAAGTGCCTTTTAATATATTCACATGAAAGGAGGTAATAAATAATGAGTGTAAATTTAGGCACAGCAGTCGGATATTTAGAGCTTAACTCGGACCGCTGGGTTAGCAGTTTTAATACAGCTAGACAGCAAATGCAAACATTGGCTGACAGTTCACAAAGTATGAGTACTAGGTTTCAAACTGCAGGGCAAATGCTTACAAGTGCGGGTTCTGCATTAACAACACATGTAACAGCTCCACTTTTAGCATTAGGTGGTGCTGCTACTTCTATGAGTATGCAAGCAGAAACTTCTATGGCTAAGGTTAATTCTATTTTACAATTAAGTTCTAGCGAATGGACTAAATATCAAACTACTTTGGAACAAGGTGCTAATGATATAGGTATGGCTTATTCGGATTATGCAGAGGCAGCATATAGTGCTATATCTGCTGGAGTAAAACAAGCTGATGTAACTAATTTCCTTACACAATCTAATAAATTAGCAAAAGGTGGATTAACAGATTTAGCTACAGCTACTGATTTGCTAACTACTGTTCAAAATGCATACGGTTTAAGCCAAAAGGACATGCAACATGTAAGTGATGTATTGATACAGACACAAAATAAGGGTAAAACTACAGTTGGAGAATTAGGTTCTGCAATGGGTAAAGTAATCCCTACTGCAAATAGTTTAGGTGTATCGGTCGAACAGTTAGGAGCTTCTTATGCTATTATGACTGCTGGAGGTATAAATACAGCAGAGAGTACAACATATTTAAATAGTATGCTTAATGAATTAGGTAAAAGTGGTTCTGGGGTAGATAAGATCTTAAGAGAACAAACAGGCAAATCTTTTAAAGAATTAATGGAAAGTGGTAAATCCACAGGAGATGTGTTACAAATACTTTCAGATTATGCTAAAAAAAGTGGTAAATCATTAACCGATTTATTTAGTTCTGCAGAAGCTGGGAAAGCTGCAACGGCATTAATGAAAGATGGAGTTAGTTCATTTAATGAACAGCTTGATGGCATGATTAATTCTACTGGAGCATGTGATAAAGCATTTAAGACTATGAATAGTACTGCAAAAGAGCAATTAACACAATCAATTAATAAACTTAAAAATGCAATGGTAGAGATAGGAGATGTTATGCTTCCTGTAGTAGCTAATATAGCTCAAGCAGTAGCAGGGTTTGCTGATTTTCTTAATCAATTAGGACAAGCCAATCCAGCATTACTTCAAACTACAGTTGTTATAGGTGGAATAGTTGCAGCTATAGGTCCATTATTATTAATTTTAGGCTCTCTAGCAAGTGCGATAGGAAACTTAATAGAACTAAAAGCTTTGTTGGCTGAATCCAGTATATTAAGTAGTGCAATAGGTAGAGTATCAGGACTGTTTACTAGTTTAAGGAATGTAATTATGGGGTCGGTAGTACCAGCAATACAATCATTATGGGCATTTATGCTAGCAAATCCAATCACCTTTGTAATAGCAGCAATAGCAGCGTTAGTTGCTGGATTTGTATACCTTTGGAATAACTGTGAATCTTTCCGTAATTTCTGGATTAATCTATGGGATAACATAGTTGAAGTAGTTACTAAAATACCTGAAACAATTCAAAATCTAGGACAGCAGTTTCAAGCTGCTTTTCAAAATATAATAATTAGTTTGAGAATGTTATTGTTAAACGGGATAAATACTATGAAAGAAGCTTTTAGCAACGGATTAGCTACATTATTAGATCCTATAATAAATTGGGGTTACAGTGTTAATGGTTATTTGGGTGATGCTTTTACGGACTTATACGGAATAATAGAAGATACGTTTAATTTGATAGCAGATTATATAAGAGATTTTGCATCTATTATGATTAGTATTTTTACCGGAGATTGGCAAGGGGCTTTACAAGGTGTGCAAAACCTATTTTCTAATTTAGGTAATAATATAATGAATATACTTTCTGACTTAAAGAATTTTATATCAGAAATATTTATGGGGATAGTAGAAGCAATTAAAGGGAATTTATCACAAGCCTATAATAACGTAGTTAACTGGGCTTCGCAAATGACATCAAAAGCATGTGAAGCTGGCTCAAACTTTTTAAAAAATGTTATAAGTGCAATACAAAACTTGCCAAGTAAAGTATGGAGTTATTTAAGCCAAACAATAAGTAAAGCCGTAACTTTTGTAAGTCAGTTCGGGCAAAAGGCTACACAAGCAGCAAGAAACTTTACTACTAATATAGTTAATGGAGTTAGAAATATACCAAATCAAATGCTTAGCATAGGAAGGAATATAGTGCAAGGCATATGGCGTGGAATTAGTGGAGCAGCAGGATGGTTAAGGAGTCAAATAAGTAATTTTGCTAGTGGTATTATAAATGGATTTAAATCTGCATTTAAAATAAACTCTCCTTCTAAAATCATGCGAGACATTATAGGTAAGGGAATAGTAGAAGGTATAGGAGTTGGTATAGATAACGAAGAAGATAGCTTATTAACAAAAGCGGATAAACTAGCAGGCAGTGTAGTTGATGTGATGAGTGGTAATATTGCAACAGCTAACTTATTTGATACTGCTAAAAACCTAACTACTAGCATGGATATAGCTACTAATCAAGCAACTGGACAAGATAGCAGAGCGAATAATATCAATGTAGCTTTTAATATAAATAATCCGACTTTTAGTGATAAAATAGATATAGAAAGCTTTATGGATGAAGCTTCTTTCTATTTGAAAAGAAAGATGAAAGGGAATTTACAGTGGTAACGATAATGATAAAAGGATATATGGAAAAAATTCAAAACTTAATAGATCAAGTAGATGAATGTTTGAGTAAATGCGAATATATATATCGTAATTTAAATAAACCTTGCATACCTAAAGATATAAGTGATATTTATAAAAAAGCAATTCCTAAGGTAATAGAACGATTATATGAAAATAAAGGTAATTTAAAAATAGACTTGAGGACTTGTAGAAAAATTTTAGTAGAACAACGTACTGTTAATAATGATCTTATAAATTTAATAAAAAATAATAACAATGCATTAAAGCAAGATGAAAAAAAATATAGCGAGCTATTAGAAGTATTAATATTTATTGAAACTGCTATTAAAAATAATGACAAGTAAGTTTTATTTAGGTGGCTTTTAATATATTTATATGGCAACTATTAACTAAGCCTAAGCATTGAAAATACAAAGTTTTATAAGGGAGGTGAAAAAAAATGGCTGAAAAAAGCAAAATAAGATTAAGATTTACGGACAATAGAGAAATTAGAAGAAGCTTAAACAGAGTTGCTAATATGGTAGTAAATAATGAACTAGACCCACAAAGAGCTTCGGCCATCGCTACCTTATGTAATACCATGCTAAAAGCAGAAAAACAATTAGAATTAGAAAAACAAATGGAAGAATTATTGGAAATTGTTGAGGAAATAATGGAAAAAAAGGAGCATGAATAATGAGTAGTCCATTAAAGAGAATGATAAAAAAATCAAAATTAGAGCTTGATAATATGGTAGAGGAAAGCGACCTTAATAATAGTGACGGTTTTATAACAGCTTTATTAGATATTGATCCAGTAGAGGGTATAAATATTCCAGATGATAAAATACAAAAGATTTTAAATAAAGAAGGGATATACACTCAACATGATTTATTAGCTTTAACAGTAAGCGAAACATGGAATGATGAATTAGGAGAAAATAAGGAAGATAATCAAAAGCTTAAAAGGATTAAGAAAGAATTGCATAGCACTATAAAAGATAATAAGTAGAGCAGCTATATAGGAGGGTAAGGCAATGGCAAATCGAGAGTTGAAAGCCTTAAAAAAACAACTACTAGCATTACAGAATGAGCGAGATAAAGAAAAAGAATATATAAAAGCAAAGAACGGATTATTTGAAATTAATTTTAAAACAGGAGAAAAGAGAAAATTAGATATAGTTCCAGAAGATGCAAAAATAAATTATATAGATGCTTTAATGGAAAATATATTAATTTGTCCAGGAAACGGAGAACCTATTGTAATAGTTGACGATATAGCTAACATAGAAGCTGAAACTATAAAAGTATTAAACATTACAAAAGGCAGTCAGTGTGCAGCAAACTATAATTTATCTTAAGGGGGATATACTATGAGTAATGCAGAATTTGAAAAGTTTTTACCACTGGTTAAACATATAGTAAATAAATACAGAAATTGTGGGATTGAATATGACGATCTAATACAAGTTGGAAGTATGGGAGTATTATATGCATATAACCATTATGATGAAAATAGAAATACAAAGTTAAGTTACTGGGTATATCAATGTATAGAATTTTTCATTAAAAAAGAAATAGGTAAAAATAAATCAGTAAAGGCCTTCTTGAGCTTAAATGAGCCTATAGGAGAGGACGATACAATTACACTAGAGGAAACTCTTGAGAGTGGAGAGAATATTGAAGATAATGCCATAGATAAACTAATTGCTGAAGCTTACTATAACGAAATTAACGAAAAGCTTCCATATAAAAAAGCAAAAGCATTAACCCTAAAGGCTTTTTATGATGCAACTTACGAGAATATTGCCGAGGAAATGGGAATTAAGAAGGAAAATGTAGGTGGAATTGTAACACAAGCTAGAAGGGACTTACTACATAAATCTCCATGGATTAAAGAAGAGTATTTAAGCCGTTTTTACAGCGTTGATTACTATAAACCAGTTGAAAAAACAGTTATTAGCTTAGTTCAAAGGGGAAAGCTTGTTATAAGTTAGAATACTATTAAGGAATTTGTCGGAATGTGAAAGCATTCCTTTTTTTATGTAAAAAATAAAATAGGGATAGTTTAGGGACACTTTAGGGATATCTTAGGGATAGTTTTAGGGATAGTAAAATGGCTTGATTTCAATACTTAGGGATAGTAGGGATAGTTTTTACAACTTATTTTTAAAAAATTAAATAGAGTATTTAAATAGATATATAGACTATAGATTATTATAAGTAGTTTTTCATGATAAAAAGGCCTGTTTTATGCTGGTTGTGTTGTTATTGTGTTGTTTTGCTATAGAAATAAGAAAAGACCAAGCAATAAAGCCTAGTCTTTTCAACGCGTTTAGTACTCATTTTACGAAAAATGGTGCCGATGACGGGAGTCGAACCCGTATGGATTTCTCCGCACGATTTTGAGTCGTGTGCGTATGCCAATTCCGCCACATCGGCCAATAAATTTGCTACTTTTATATTATATCAACACAAATTGAATTAATCAAGCACAATTTATATATATTGGAAAAAAGAATGGATTGATAAAAATTATAATATCATAAGGATTTAAAAAACTTATGAAAAAAGTAAAAAAAGTAAATAATAAAGTGGATATAATATAAACTGAAATATATTTATGGATTTTGAGATTTTAATCTTAATAGATTAGAATAAGTATGTTATGATTAAATGATAGGGTACACGAGCAAATAAGATAAACAGTAGGAGTGATAAATTTTGGAAAATACATTAATAATTATAGATGGAAACTCGATAATTAATAGAGCATTTTATGCATTGCCAGATATGAGTAATAGTGATGGACTTAAAACAAACGCTATATTTGGATTCGTGCGTATGATGTTTAAAATAATAGAAGATTATCAACCGACTCATATGAGTGTGGCATTTGATAAAAAGGCACCAACTTTCAGACATAAACAATATGCTGATTACAAAGCTGGTAGAAAAAAAATGCCTGATGAATTAGGTCAACAATTGGAACCTTTAAAAGAATTATTAGATAAGTTCAATATAAATAGATTGGAACTTGCAGGATATGAAGCTGATGATATAATCGGTACAGTTGCAAAATTAGGAGAAGAAAACAACTTCAAAGTTTACATAGTTACAGGAGATAAAGATGCGATACAATTAGCATCACACAAAACAACAACTTTAATAACTAAAAAAGGTGTTGGTGAAGTTGAAGAATACAACTACGATTCAGTAGTAGAAAGATATGAAATGACACCTACACAGTTTATCGATTTAAAAGGTCTTATGGGAGATAAATCTGATAATATACCAGGTGTACCAGGTGTAGGTGAAAAAACAGGAATAAAACTTCTAAAACAGTACTCAACTATAGAAAATCTTATAGAACATACTGATGAATTAAAAGGAAGTATAAAGAAGAAAATAGAAGAAAATAAAGAGCTAGCTTTAATGAGTAAAGAATTAGCTACTATAATAACAAATGTTCCACTAGATATTAAATTAGAAGATTTAGAATATGGTGATTACAATAAAGACGATGTTATAGAAAAATTCAAGGAATTTGGTTTCACAAGTCTTATTTCAAAATTACTTGAAATGGATGGTGGGGAAACTAGCATAAAAGAAGAAGTAAATTTAAAAGTACAACATCTAGACAACGTAGAAGATTTTATTGAAAAAGCAAAAGAAAATAAAAAAGTAATAATAGATGTTATAGGTAGAGAAGGTAATATACTAGATAAAAAAGTCATAAACGTATTTTTAAGTTTAGATGGAGAAGAAATATACTATATAAATGAAGATGAACTATCAAAAATAGAAAGTCTACTATCAGACTCTGAAATTAAAAAACATGGATACGACTTAAAAGAAGATTATATACTACTTAAACCTTATGAAATAGAATTAAATGCTATGGACTTTGATATAACTATAGCAGAGTATTTAATTGACTCTAAATCTTCTACTTCATATGAATGTAGTGCAATTGCTATGAAATATTTAACTAGAAAAATAAAATCAAAAGAAGATTTACTTGGAAAAGGTGCAAAAGCGAAAAAATTCGACGAAATAGATTTTGATGAACTTTCAGCATATACAGCAGATATAATAAATACAATAGCCTGTGTATATCCAAAAATGGAAGAAAAACTAAAAGAAACTGAAATGGATGGATTATTCTATCATGTTGAAATGCCTCTTGTTGAAGTTTTAGGTTCTATGGAATACATAGGGATGAAAGTTGACAAAGATCAATTAAACGAATTAAAAGAAAAATTCACAACAATAATAAATGAATTAGAAAATGAAATATTTGAATTAGCAGGAGAGCCTTTTAATATAAATTCACCAAAGCAATTAGGTGTAATATTATTTGAAAAATTAGGACTTCCAGTAATTAAAAAGACTAAAACAGGATATTCAACAAATGCAGAAGTTTTAGAAAAACTAAGAGATAAACATGAAATAATAGATAAAATAACAGACTATAGACAAATTGTTAAGTTAAATTCAACTTATGTTGAAGGATTATTAAAAATAATAAATCCTAAAACAGGAAGAATACATTCTTCATTTAACCAAACTATAACAACTACAGGAAGAATTTCTTCTACTGAACCTAATATGCAAAACATACCTGTTAAAACTGAAATGGGTAGAGATATAAGAAAAGTATTTGTAGCAGATGATAATTGTAAATTAGTCGATGCCGATTATTCTCAAGTTGAGCTTAGGGTTTTAGCTCATATGAGTGGCGACGAAAATATGATAGATGCATTTAAACATGGAGAAGATATACATTCAAAAACTGCATCTCAAATATTTGATGTAGATATAAAAGACGTTACAAGTAAACAAAGAATAGAAGCTAAGGCTATAAACTTCGGTATAATCTACGGTAAAACTGATTTTGGTCTTTCTCAAGATTTAAATATACCAGTACCTACTGCAAAAGCATATATTGAAAGTTATTTCAGCAAATATCCAAAAATAAAAGAATTTATGGATAATGCAGTAGAAACTGCTACAGAAACAGGTTATGCAACAACTATACTAAACAGAAGAAGATATATACCAGAAATAAAAGCTAGCAACTTTATTGTAAGAAATCAAGGTAAGAGATTTGCTATGAATGCACCTATTCAAGGTAGTGCTGCAGATATAATAAAAGTAGCTATGGTAAATGTATACAACAAATTAAAAGAAAATGAAATGAAATCTAAACTTATACTTCAAGTACACGATGAGCTTATCGTAGAAGCAGTAGATGAAGAGTTAGAATTAGCTGAAAAGATAGTAAGAGAAGAAATGGAAAATGCACAATCTATGGATGTAAAATTAGATGTAGATTTAAATACAGGTAACTCTTGGTACGAAACAAAGTAGGTGAAAATATGTTAGTATTGGGGCTTACAGGAAATATTGGATGTGGAAAAAGTAGTGTATCTACTATTTTTATGGAAAATAACATAAAAGTAGTAGATGCCGATATAGTAGCTAGGCAAATATTTGACGATAAAAACTTATTAAATGAAGTATTTTCAACTTTTGGTAAGAGTATTAGAAATCAAGATGGAAGTTTAAATAGAAGAGCATTGGGAAATATCGTATTTAACGATGACGAAAAATTAATTCTTCTAAATAATTTAACTCATCCAAAAATAAAACAGAAAATACTATCTAAAGTTGAGGAATATAAAAATCAAGGCGAAAAAATTGTCGTGATAGATGCTGCATTATTAATAGAAGACGATTATATTCCATATATACAAAAATTAATTTTAATAACTTGTAGAAAAGAGATACAGATTAATAGAATTATAGCTAGGGATAACTGTACAAAAGAAGAGGCGATTAGTAGAATAAATTCTCAAATGAGTCAAGAAGAAAAAGTAAAGTTTGCAGATTATATTATCGATAATTCAAATTCATTTGAAGAATTACAAAAGAAAGTTTTAGAGCTAATAAGCGTTTTACAAGGAGAAAGAGAGTGAAAAAAAAATTAATCTTAATTCTATTTATTATAATAGTATTGGGGGCAGCTTTATATATAGGAAAAGATGAAGTATATAAATATCTTTATCCTAAAAAATACTCAGATTACGTAGAATTTTATTCAAAAGAATATAATATAGATGAAGATTTAGTTTACAGCATAATAAAAGCAGAAAGTAAATTTAAAAAGGACGCAGTTTCAAGAAGAGGTGCAAAAGGTCTTATGCAAATTGGTGATGGAACGAGAGATTGGGCCATGGAAGAACTTGATATAAAAGACGCAGATATTTTTGAACCTGAAGATAATATAAGAATAGGATGTTGGTATTTAAATAAGCTATATAGAGAATTCGGAGATATAGATTTAGTTATAGCAGCTTATAATGGGGGATCAGGTAATGTAAAGAAATGGTTAGCTGATGAGGCATATAGTCAAGACGGAGAAAATTTACATACTATTCCTTTTAAAGAGACATCTGCTTATGTAGAAAAAGTAAAACATAATTACGAAATGTATAAAAAAATCTATAACTAGAAAGGTACAATAAGATGAAGAAGGTAGTAAAATTAATAAGTCTACTTTTAGCTACGATGGTATTTGTTACAGGGTGTAAATCAGATACTGATGTAAAAAGCAATGAGGTAAAGACATCGAAAAAGACTTCAGAATATATAAACTTAACAATGATAAGGGCGAGTACAATTAATCCTATTTTAAATACGGATAAATCAGTAAGTTATGTATTAGATTTAGTGTATGATAGCCTATTTGAATTAGATGAAAATTATAATATTCAACCTAAACTAGTAGAGTCTTATAGTATTTCATCTAACAACAAAAAAATAGATATAACCCTAAAAGACAATATAAAATGGCATGATGGGGAAAGTCTTACAGCTAAAGATGTTAAGTATACATATGAATTAATAAATGAAAATAAAGATAGTGCTTATAATAGTTTAGTATCAAATATAAGTGGAATAACAGTACATGGAAGCAAAAAACTAACTATAAACTTTAAAGACAGCTATGCATTTTCATTAGAAACTTTAATTTTTCCAATAGTATCAAAAGATAAATTAGATGGATTAAAAACTGATGAATTAAAATTAGCCAAAAATAATTTAGTTGGTTCAGGTGCTTATAAAATAAAAAAATACGAAGACCGAGATTATATGATTTTAGAATTAAATAGTGACTATTATGATTTAAATAAAGATAATAACAAAAAAGAAGTATATGTTAAAATGGTTCCAGATACTGAATCACAAACAGAAATGGTTTTATCTTTAGATAGTGATATAAGTAAGGTTACATTAGGTAGTATAAGTAAATTTACAGACAATGATAATTTTGTAATAAATAAATATCAAGGAAGAAATTATGACTATGTACTGTTTAACTACGACAACAAGTACTTGAATAATCTAGATATAAGAAAAGCTATCTCATTTGCAGTAGATAGAAAGTCTATTATAAAAGATGCTTATTCTGATAGGGCAAAATTAAGTAATTTCCCTTTAAACTCTACATCAGAATACTATGATAGCGACTTAAAACCTCTATCTTATAATACTGAAAATGCTCAAAATTATTTAAAGAAAGCAGTATTATCTTTAGATAATACAGATAACAACACTGCTTCTAGCAAAAGTAATGATACAAATTCAGCAGATTCTACAGACAACAATAAAAATGGTGTAAATTCTATTGAAAACACTAAATCAGAAGATACGAATAAAGTTGCTTCAGATGGTAATATTAAAAATAATACAGAGCAAACTTCTAATAATTCTGAAGATACAACTGCTAAAAATAATACATCAACTGACAAAACTAACAAACAAGAAAAAAGAACATTCAAAGATGTAACGCACTCTGAAGTAAAAGAAATGTTAAAAGACATTACATTTAAAATAATAGTAAACAAAAACAATACTGAAAGAGTAAAAGCAGCTAATATCATAAGCAATAATTTAGAAGCAATAGGAATAAAAACAGAAATAAAAGATCTAACTGAAGATGATATGCAAAAAGCATTAAAAGAAAAAGATTATGACTTAGCTCTTATAGGATGTGAATTACCTGCTGTTTCTGATGCTACATATGTACTTAACAAACTTGGATACAGCGATAAAAAATTAGATAAATACATCACACAACTTCAAAATGCAACTTCAGAAGAAGAAATAAAAAGCATATATAAAACTATACAAAAATATGTAAAAGAAAAAGCTATCTTTATAAGTTTTGGTATATTAAATGATTATGTTGTATTAAATGGACGACTAAAAGGTGAATTAAACTCTAATGATTTTGATGTATACTCTGGTATAGATAAAATTAAAATGGACTAATATTATTTTTAAATTGAAAATTATTATTAGTAGAGTTTTTTTATATTATATGCTATAATATACCCATACAGGGTATATATGGAGGTGTAAACAATGGAAAAAAAATTATTAATTGAAGGAATGAGTTGTAATCATTGCGTTAACCATGTAAAAACAGCACTAACAGAAGACATAAAAGGTATAGACGTAAAAGAAGTTAATCTAGATGGCAAATATGCTTTAGTAGATATGGCTGATGGAGTTAACGAAGATGAATTAAAAGCTTTAATAGCTGATTTAGGATTTGAATTAAAGGCAATACAATAGATACATATTATCTATAAGGGTTTAAAAATAAAATTAAAAGATCAATTTTATGATTTTTTACAAAAAACTATAAAAAAATGGCCTTAAATAGGTCGTTTTTTTATATTAATACATATTCAATTCTTATTAGAGTAGTAAACTAGATTCATTGGAATTTTTGTGGGTATAAATTCAATGTAATAAATAATATAAAAGCATAATTTGAAATAGAATAGGAAATAAATATATTAAAGGAAAAAATTAAACGAGGTGTAATAATGAACAATATACTAGAACAAGCACAGGCTATAAAAAATGACATAGTAGAATATAGAAGAACTATTCATGAAAATCCAGAAGTTGGAGATACACTACCTAAAACAAAAGCATATGTAATGGATAAATTAAGAGAACTTGGTTATGAACCAAAAGAAATATGCGAAAGTGGAATAGTTGCTACAATAGAAGGTCCAAAACCAGGAAAAACATTCTTATTAAGAGCTGATATGGATGCACTTCCAATGGAAGAAACTCCAAATTGTGACTTCGCATCTAAAAACGGAGCAATGCACTCTTGTGGACATGATATGCATACAGCTATGTTACTTGGAGCTGCTAAATTATTAAGACAAAACCAAGACCAAATAGAAGGAACAGTAAAATTAGTATTCCAACCAGATGAAGAAGGATTTACAGGTGCTAAAAAAATGATAGAAGCAGGCGTTTTAGAAAATCCTAAAGTTGATGCTGCTATGGCAATGCACGTAAACTCAGGAACTCCTTCTAACTTAGTAGTATGCGGATTAGGTACTAGTATAGGTGGATGTAATAGATTCAGAATAGTTGTAAATGGAACTGGATGCCATGGAGCTATGCCTGAAACTGGTGTAGACCCAATATTCATAGCTACTCAAATATATTCTGCTATACAAGAAATAACTAACAGAGAAATAGTTGCTACTCAACCAGTTGTTATAACAATAGGTAAATTTGTTGGTGGAGATGCACCAAACATAATACCAGGTCAAGTTATTATGGAAGGTACTATAAGAACATTAGACAAAGAAGTAGGAGAATATGTATTCAAAAGAATGGGTGAAATAGTTACTTCTACTGCTAAAATGTTCAGAGGAGAAGCTGAATTAATAGAATTATCTTCTGTACCACCACTAGCAAACGACAAAGATTTAGCTAACGAAGTTACTGGTTATGTAAAAGACATAGTAGGTGAACAAGGCGTATTCTTATTTGAAGGTGGCGGAATGGGTTCTGAAGACTTCGCTTCTTATTCTTATGAAGTTCCAAGTTTATACTTAATATTAGGAGCTGGAGCTAAAAACGAAAATCCTTTATATGGTGAACCAATGCACAACACTAAAGTAGTATTCAATGAAGATGTACTTGTAACTGGAGCAGCAATTCACACATATGGAGCTATAAACTGGTTAAAAAACCACAAATAAGCTTATTTAAATAATAAAATATAAAATACTTATTAAAAATAATACAAAACCTGCAAATTTTATATTAGACTTTGCAGGTTTTTGTAATAATAAATACATATAATTACTGTAGAGTTATATATAAATTAAAAGATATAATCTATTCTAAAAATATTACTTAAAATTATAAAATCTAAAAAGTTAATTTAAATTTTATATGATTAGTACAAATTATAAAGGAAGTGAAAATATGAGCATAAAAATTATTACTGATAGTACATCATATATTCCACAAGAATATATTGATAAATACGATATAAAAGTAATATCACTAAATGTTGTAATGGATCTTGATAGTAGAAGGGAATTAGATATAGATAATATAACTTTTTACGATGAAATGGATAAAGCTAGTGAGATTCCAAAGTCATCACAACCTATCCCAGAAGAAATGTTAAATACTATGAAGGAAATACTAGATAATGGAGATTCTATAGTAGGTATTTTCTTATCTTCAAAAATGAGTGGTACATATTCAAATGCATGCATGATGAAAAACATATTATTACAAGACTATCCAAATGCTAATATAGAAATAATAGACTCTACTACTAACTGTATGCAGATGGGATTTACAGTTATAGAAGCAGCTCGTGCTGCAAGTGAAGGTAAATCTATAGAAGAAGTTGTAGAAAGAGCAAATTATATTATAAATAATAGTCGTTTCTTATTCACTCCAGAAACCTTAGCATATCTAAAAAAAGGTGGAAGAATAGGAGGGGCATCGGCTTTATTAGGTGGAATATTACAAATAAAACCTATCTTAACCGTAAAAGATGGTGAAACATCAGTATTTAAAAAAGTTAGAACTAGAAAAAAAGCAGTAGATACTTTAGTAGAAACATTTTTACAAGATATCGAAGAAAAAGGGCTTGGCGATGTAATAGTACATTATATCAATTGTGAAGAAGAAGGTGCTAAACTAGCAAAGCTTTTAGAAGAAAAGTTGGGAAGAGAAGTAAAAATGCAATCAATAGGACCTGTTATAGGACTTCATGTTGGACCTGGAAGTATCGGACTGGCTTATTATACAAAATAAATTATAAAAAGGACGATATTTATCGTCCTTTTTATAATTTGCTTTAATTAAGAATATATATTTTATAAAATAAGTCTTTATATAAAACTTAAAACAAATATATAAGACATAAAATATTATATATTGTAAAAAAAGACCTCTATTATTAAAATAGAGATCTTAAATGGGGGAGATTGAGTATATTTGATTTTACACTTATATTATTGGCATATTATAAAAAAATATACATACATTTAATATTTTTTTATAAAAATCATATAATTAAGTAAATATCTTAACAATATTTATGAACTCACATTTTATATTCCTATGAATATAATAAAATAAATGAGGTGGAGGTATCATGGAATCTAGAACATATAAAGATAATTTTAGAAATTTGATACTCGATATGGTACAAAAAGAATTTGATAATTATGTATCACAAAGGGGTGCAAAAAAATTTTTTGAAGCTAATGTAGATAGAGTAATAGAGGAAAATATACAACGAGTTCAAACTAGAAAGAATAATGAAAATCTGTATTTAAGAGTACTAACTTATGGTTCATATCAAGAAAATATCGTATCAATAGCGAAACTTATTAAAAAACAAGAGTTTTTCAGATCTAAACAAGAAATTTATAATTTTGCAAAATATCTCAATCTAAATGTAAATAAAAAACTTTCTTATAATCAAATGTTAAGAATTATATCAAAATATATTTATGATAACAGAGATTTATATTCACATAAGTATATTATTTATAGAAAGTCTGATAAAGACTATATTGTAAATCCTGAAATAGTAAAGGAAGATTTAATTGAAAGTTATAAATCAAAAACAAGAGAAGAAATGAAGTCAATAGCAAAGCTTTTAGATGTTGAGATAGATGAAGATGAAGGAGCAGAAGATATAAGAAAAAAAATAATAAATAATATAATAAAGCAAAAACTTAAAAAAAATAAATAATATAAATATAAATAAATATATAAAAATAATAAATAATAATATATATTAAGACGCTAAAAAGCGTCTTTAATTTTTAA
>OLPD01001021.1_pt1 | contig 16096 bp, 19 predicted proteins | sample 1672111 | NCBI WGS metagenome assembly OLPD01 (sample SAMEA3136646, study PRJEB25190) | human gut metagenome
TGAATGTCTTTTGAAAGGAGATATGACTTATGATGTTACCTAGTATTTTTGGAGAGAACTTATTGGACGATTTCTTTGATGATGATTGGAATGCATGGGGTTATAGTGACACAAGCCTTATGAATACAGATGTTAAGGAAAACGAAAAGGATTACGAACTGACGATGAGTATGCCGGGCGTACAGAAAGATAATGTAAAGGCTGAACTGAATGATGGTTATCTGACAATTAGCGCAAGCACAGATACGAATAACGATGAGAAAGATAAAGATGGACATTATATTCGTCGTGAACGTTACAGCGGTTCTTGCCAGAGAAGTTTCTATGTTGGCAAAGATGTCACAGAAGATGATATTAAGGCAAGTTTCGAAGATGGCACTTTGAAGATGACCATTCCGAAAAAAGAAGCTAAACCTGCTGTGGAAAGCAAAAAACAGATTGCCATCGAAGGATAATCTTATAATTAAACTTATAGTCGACAAGTTGCTCATAGCCGGAGTAAAAAGCTCCGGTAGCACATAATATAGATAGAGATTCAAGGAGGAATGACTTATGATGATGCCTAGTATTTTTAATGATAATTTATTTGATGATTTTTTCAGATTCCCATTTTATAATGACAAAGATGAACATCGTATGGAGAAGAAACTTTACGGACACAGAGCTCACAACTTAATGAAGACCGATATCCGCGAGAGAAAAGACAGTTATGTTCTCGATATTGACCTTCCTGGATTTAAGAAAGATGAGCTTACCATTGAGTTAAACGATGGTTATTTGACGATTAGTGCCGCAAAAGGACTGAAGCAGGATAAGAAAGAAAAAGAAACCGGACATTATATCCGTCGTGAACGTTATGCCGGTTCCTGCCAGAGAAGTTTCTATGTTGGCAAGGATGTAACTGAAGAAGATATTAAAGCAAGCTTCAAACATGGCATTTTGAAACTGACCATTCTGAAAAAAGAAGCCAAACCTGCCGTAGAAAATAAGAAACAGATTGCTATTGAAGGATAATGTCAAATTCTTGCTTTTTCTTCTATTTAAGCTAATAAATAATTTATTTAACAAATAGCCTAAAGCCCACGATTTTACTGGGATTTAGGCTATTTTTCATCTTATAGATATTATCTATTATTTAGTCATTTTATAGATATTATCAATTTGCTTATATTTATATATGAAACTATACTTAAGTGGATACAAAGCGTTCGCTTGAAAGCGAAAAGACAAGGAGGAATGTTGTAATGAAAGCAACAATCAAAAAAATCTCCCTGTTTATGCTCTCACTTGCTGTAGTTCTTACTATGGCAGCTTCTACAGGCATGAACAGTGAGGCGGCTTCGAAAAAGCCAACAAAGATTACCCTCAAAGCTACTTCTAAAACAGTAGATATCAAGGGTAAAGTGAAGGTTTCTGTTAAATCTGTAAAACCTTCTAAAGCAAGCAAATCTGTAACCTACAAATCAAGCAATAAGAAGATTGCTACTGTATCTTCTAAAGGCACTGTTACCGGTAAGAAAAAAGGTACTGTAAAGATCACTGCTACTTCCAAGAAGAACAAGAAAGTAAAATCTACAATCAAGATCACAGTAAAAGATCTGAAAGCTTCTTCTGTTAAGCTGAACACTACTTCCAAAACAGTAGCTTCCGGAAAAACAACAACTTTAAAAGCTACTGTAAAAGGAGCTACAGGATTCTACAACCAGGGTGTTACATGGAAATCAAGCAACACAAAAGTTGCTACTGTATCTTCCAAAGGTGTTGTAAAAGGTATCGCAGCAGGACAGGCTACTATTACAGCTACTGAAAAAGGTGGAAGCAAAAAAGCTACATGCCTTATCACTGTAACTGAGCCGGTGAAAGTTGACAAAGACGCCGGAACTGTTACTTTAAAAGGTATCTTAAATGCTTCTGCATTTAAAAAACCAACTATGCATTATCTCGTGACTGCTAATCTTGGAGCTTCTGGGGGAAATCCTATTTTTACAGGTCTGAATGACCGCATCGACCTCGCTAACGCACTGGATTCACTTGGTGCAACTCCGTGGAATACAGTCCCTACAACAAGATTAGAAACTGGTGACACAATCAAGGGTACAAAAGCAACAAACGCAAACTATACAAAATTGAATGTCAAAGTTTCCTGGCCGGGACATGCTGCTGTTGCAATGAAAGACACAATCAAAAACAAAGACAAATCTGCTTACGCTGGTAACATCGTATATGCGAACAGCGGTGCTGTTCAGAAAGCTATCCGATCCGGATGTGAAATCTGTACATCAAGCTGTTATGCAGGTATCTGTGCAAGTGAAGATGTTGCAATGGGTGAAACTACGATTGGAAACTCCGCTAACCTTCCGAAAGCAGGTACTGTTGTAACAATTACAATCGCTGTTGATGGAAACAAAGCTCCATACAACTATGTTTCAAAAGAAGACTTAAAAGCTGATATTGACGGAAAACAGGAATACAAATTAATCGACTCTCGTAAAGCTGCTGATTACGCAACAAGCCACATCGCAGGTGCTGTTTCTGCTGATATGGACTGTGTTGTAAACGGAACAGATGAAGCTACTGCAACTGCTAATATTGAAAAAGCAATCGCAGGAGATTCTTCTTCCCAGAAATATGCAATCATCTGCTACTCCGGTAACAAATATGCAAAAGCTGCTACTGACATTCTTGTAAAGAAGGGGGTTAAACCTTCTAACATCACTATCTTAACAGGTGGAATGAAAGGCTGGACAGAAACTAACTACCTTGTTAAATCTTATACTTCTACAAAAGGTAAATTTTTCAAACATGGTATGACTGTTGCACAGTTAAAAGCAAACCTTGATGCCGGTAATACTCCATTCGTAGTATTTGACCTTCGTGATGCTGTTGCTTATAATACAAGCCACATCGATGGTGCAATCTCTACACCACTTCGTGAGAGTATTGACGGAAAAGTAACAGATCTGTCAGATGATACATGCAAGGCAAACCTTGACGCAGCTGTTAAAACTAACCCGAACAAATTCTATGTTGTTGAATGCTACTCAGGTAATAATTATGCCGAAAAAGCAATAAACTATCTGAAAGAACTCGGTGTAAGCGAAGATAAAGTAATCGCCCTTGAAGGCGGCGCTGCCGCATGGACTGGATTCCAGACATCCAGCTTGAAGATCTCTGCTGCTGACTTAAAAGCTGACATCGACAGTACACAGTCTTACAAATTAATCGATGCACGTAAAGCTGCTGATTACGCAACAAGCCACATCGTTGGTGCTGTTTCCGCTGATATGGACTGTGTTGTAAACGGAACTGACGAAGCTACAGCACTTGCAAACGCAAAAGCTACAATCACAGGTGATTCTGCTGATCAGAAATATGCCATCATCTGCTACTCTGGTAACAGATATGCGCAGAAAGCTACTGAGATGCTGATCAAAAACGGTGTTGACCGTGCAAATATCGTTACTCTGTCAGGTGGAATGAAAGGCTGGACAGAAGCAAACTACCTTGTTAAATCTTATACTTCTACAAAAGGTAAATTCTTCAAACATGGTATGACTGTTGCACAGTTAAAAGCAAACCTTGATGCCGGTAATACTCCATTCGTAGTATTTGACCTTCGTGATGCTGTTGCTTATAATACAAGCCACATCGATGGTGCAATCTCTACACCACTTCGTGAGAGTATTGACGGAAAAGTAACAGATCTGTCAGATGATACATGCAAGGCAAACCTTGACGCAGCTGTTAAAGCTAACCCGAACAAATTCTATGTTGTTGAATGCTACTCAGGTAATAATTATGCTGAAAAAGCAGTAAACTATCTGAAAGAACTCGGTGTAAGCGAAGATAAAGTAATCGTCCTTGAAGGCGGTGCTGCTGCATGGAATGCACAGTAATAAGCAGTATCATTAAATAATTGAAGGGGATTTTTATCAGATAATTGAATCCGGTAAATTCACGAAACGATCCTGTCTCCGGGCAGGATCGTTTTTCTCGACTAAATCAATATCCCGTCACAGTGGTCTACTTCATGCTGAATGATCTGTGCGATCCAGCCAGAATATTTCTGTCTCTGTTTCTTCATATTGATATCCTGATATTCCACTTCTATTTCCTGATATCTTGTGCAGCTTCTCACTCCAGGCAGCGAAAGGCACCCCTCCTCTGTGTCATATCTCCCTGATTTTTTTATGATTTTCGGATTGAACATTGCCACATTCATAAATCCCATATTCACTGCAATTATCCGTTTCTTCTCACCGATCATATTTGCAGCCATGCCAACACAGCCTTCTTCGTGTGCTTTTAAAGTATCCAGCAGATCGACTGCGATCTGTCTGTCCTTTTCTGTTGCCGGCTCTGATTTCTGACTCAAAAACACCGGATCATGCATTATCATTCGTACCATTTTTTATTCCCCGCTTTCTTAAAATTCCTCTGTAACGCTTCCATACATATTCTGATTATAATAACTTATATAATGTTGAAACTAAAACATCTAACTATTTTTTTATAAAAAGCTCGTCTTCCAGATTGGAATTGCGTTGATGACTGGTTCTTCATACGGATGCACTTCCTTGATTGCCTGAATCGTCCGCTCTACCGCCTCTGCATAGATTGTCACTTCTACTTTTGCCTCCGGCTCGCTGCTTATTTTCCCATTCTCGCCAATATACGGATCACATCCATCTAATGGTCTCCAATATCCCGTCACCTGACTTACTGACATGCAGGAATCATAATTCCCAATATGTCCGGCGTCCACTTTCTGTAACGCTTTCTGTAGTTCCAATATTTTCGTTTCCGGAATAAAAATCTCTAATTTGCAATATTTAAATTCCATAATTTTTTACCTGCTTTCCTGATTTTATTTATCACTAAATCTAAATAAAACCATAATATAAATTATTTTATGATCTGCCTATATTATTTCAAATTTTAATCCATTTCCCCGTGAATGTATTTTCCATCCTAAACCACCCGGCAAAATTTTTGCTATTTTCAAAAAATCTATTATTTTTCCAAAACTACACTCATCTCGTGCCACTCTTCGCCACCCCAGACAGAGTCAGATATGCCACGGTCAATAAAGCCAAATTTTTCATACATTTCTACTTTCGCATCCAGGCAGGTAAGAATAATCTCGCTGCGCCCTTTCGCCTGTTCTCTCTGCAAATACACGGCAACCAGTTCTCTTGCAAGTCCTTGTCTACGATATTCCGGCAAAACATCCAGTCCCAGCAGCATAATATTTTTCCCGTTCGGGTTATGTAAACCGGCGTCAGTAAAAAATTCATCCCGAAGTTTTGGCTCGTCTGTCGCAAGTCCGTTCAAAAATCCGACAATCTTTCCATTTCCCTTATCTACTGCAACGAGAAATAGTTCCGAAATATCCCTGACTCTGTCACACATGTTTTTCTCAGAGCAGGCTTCATTTGGTGGAAAACAGATTCGTTCAATCTCTGCTGCCTGTTCCGCTTCTCCTTGTTCTATATTACGAAATTCAAATCTTTCATAAAGTGCTTTTTTATCCATTGTTTTCCTTTCCTTCTCTTATTCATTATATAATTACACTGGCAATGTTAAATATTTCTTTCTTCTATAAGCAAAACTGTAACATCATTTACATTCGTTCCGGTCGGACCTGTTTTTATCAGTCCATCACATTTCTCCAAAGTTGCGTACGCATTATTATTACGAAGCTCGTGGTAAATATCTGTCTTATGTTTTCGCAACATTTCGCAAGTCTTTCCATCCACATAACCGCCTGTGGCATCCGTCGGACCATCAGTTCCGTCACTTCCAATGCTGAAAAGTGCTACGCCTTCCATTCCATCCAAACCGATTGCCGCCGACAGCGCCAGCTCCTGATTGCGCCCACCTTTTCCGGTACCATGTAAATGTACAACCGTCTCACCGCCTGCAATAAATGCAAGCTTATTTATATTCTTCTGCTGTTCATTTTGCTGCATATTCTGCGGAATATCTCCACACCTATTTCCTTGCATATTACAACATTGTGTTTTCGCAATCGATGCGAAAAACGCCCCTGCTTCTTTCGCTTCGCAGTCCAGCCGGTCTGTTAAAATGACCGACTCATAGCCCAGTTCCTCACAAGCCTCCTTTGCAGCTGTGCAAAGCGCACTCACACTTCCACTGATGACCGTCTCGACATTGTGCAATTCTTTCGGCGTTTCCTTTTTCAGCAGCTCCTTTATGGAATCCTTCAGCTTTAATCCATACCTGTCTGCAATCTCCAGTGTTTCCTCACAGGTACTCTGATCCGCACATGCCGGACCGGATGCAATCATATCCAGCGGATCGCCGATAATATCACTGAGCACAATCGAAAATATATTCGCCGGTGCGACATGCTGAGCAAATCGACCGCCTTTTACCGCCGACAGGCGTTTCCGTATCGTATTCATTTCTTTAATATTTGCGCCACTGGCAAGAAGCTGCTTTGTAACATCTTCCAGCTCTTTGCCGGATACAAGCGGCTTCTCAAATAATGCCGATCCACCACCGGAAATCAGAAACAATACTACATCCTCCGGGCTCAGCCCTGTCGTCATGTCAAGTATCTTTTGCGTTCCTTCAAACGAATTCTCATCCGGAACCGGATGCCCTGCTTCCAGGCATTCTACGTGCTGGATTTCTCCCTTTACATGGTCATATTTTGTCAAAACGATTCCGCCATCCAGCCGATCATCCAATATTTCTACTGCCGCCTGCGCCATCTGCCATGCAGCTTTCCCGATTGCAACAAGATATAGTTTTCCACTATCATCCACAACCGAGCGGAATCTATCCCCGGTCAGAACAGCCTTTACCGCCTCATCCGGGAGAACGCTGTGGAGTGCATGACGGATGATATACTCGGATTGTTGTCTAAGTGTCATAATATTGGCTCCTCTATCCTTGCTTTCTCTTAAATATTTTTCTATATTAAATTCGTTAATGCTCTTCAATTCATGGCTCAAAACTAACACCTCATATATTATCTTTAATTTAAATTTGTTTTTACAAATTTTACCTCTCCAATATTATACAGGAAATTATTTATAATTAATATATCAATAGAAAAACGTTTTTCGTTTATGTTTCTTTGATAATTATAGCATAGCAAAATAGGTATACGATAAAGCGACTTTTGTAAGCTTTAAAACAAATAAAGGCAGCAAAAAACTTGCCGCCTTTAACCTTTTACATCATTCTCAAATATAAATAGATTACATTGATTTTAGTTTCCATATACATTATTTATTAAAATCTTATCATAAAATAATAATTTCCCTACCTGTTCTTTTCCTCCCAGTAATCATATGCATCATCATACCCATTGTCGTAATCTCCATCTCCAAATTCTTCTGCACACTCATCAGCAAAATCGTCTGGATCATCATAATCATACACGTCATACGGATCATATTTTTTCTTCTTTTGTGTGTTCATAGAACTCGTCGTATCACTATCGCTGTCAGATGTGTCTTTCGAATCAGATTCTCCCGTGAGTCTTCCTCCAGCTTTTATAACAGGACCGCCGCTCGCGTTACTGTCATATTCATCATTCTTATCTGTATCCTCGTACTCATCTGCATCGTCATAATCATCTTCTTCTGTCTCATCTGCATACAACTGCTGTCTCTTTGAATCTGTCAAAATGTACTCATCGTCTCCCTCTTTCGTAAGAATATACCATCCGGCTTTCGTCATTATGTCCATCTGCTCTCTTGCGTGCTGCTCCTGCTGCGCTTTCTTTTCCTGCCACTGGCTGTAATATCCGGAAAATACATACACTCCCCAAAGAAATAACACTGCAAAAATACTTGCACCAATCAATTTTATTATCTGTTTCTCATTCATAATATTTTCCTCAACGCTTTCCTTTTATCCTTCTACATATTCCAAATAATCGTCCTCACTTGCAAATAACATATAACTTCCGTCTACATATCCCATATATCCCTGTGCTGTTGTATAACCTTTCATATTTGCCACTCTCCTTGCTATTGTGACCGGCTCCCCGGCATGTCGTGTTTCTTTGATAGCTATAGAATAGCAAAAAAGGTGTACAATAAAAGCACCTACTGGTTTATTTAACCTGCCTTTAATTGCTATTTTAAACGCTATTTTTTGCCTATAACTGCTCTTGCAAACTGGCAATTACTTTTGCAAACTCCCTTTTAGACGCTTCCTCAAAGACGATTACAAAGTAATCTTCTTTGAGGAAGTGTAATACAAGCGGTAGCGCGGAAGATTATGTCAACACACTGATCCTTTTCTATATCGCACCTCTCTTTATTCATGTATAGTTATGGTATCTTCTGCCTGATCGGGAAGGAGTTACTATGTCTAAACAATTATCCCTATCAGAAAGGATTATCATCGAAAGAATGCTGGCACAAAATTATACATTTGCCTCTATAGCACGCAAATTGGAAAGATCTGCTTCTACAATTGCCAGAGAAGTAAAGAATTATCGTTGTTTTATAAATCCTGACTCTCATAAAGGCAATGACTGCATTCACTTTCATTCATGCCTCCGAAATCGTGTATGTCCTGATTCTGGAGTCCATGGCTGTTATGGCTATCGTTGTAAGTTTTGCCCAGAAGGTATTTCCTGTATCTCGGTTTGTTCTGCTTATACCTCTTCTCACTGCCCTAAGCACGACAAACCACCCTATACCTGTAATTCCTGCGACACTACTAAACAAAAATCCTGCAAGTATAATCATGCTCATTACACTGCTCACAGAGCTAATTCAGCTCATCTGAAAACTATTAGAACAGCTCATTCCGGAATTCGTAAATCACCGGAAGAACTTAAAGAGATGGGTGAGCTTATTAGACCTCTGATTCTTAAAGGTCAGTCTCTTAATCATATCTGCTCTACGCATGCAGAAACTCTCGGTGTATCTGAACGTACTCTTTACACCTATATCGACAATAATGTTTTTGACGTTCGCAACATCGATCTGCCCAAAAAGGTCGTCTATAGAAAACGTAAAGAGCGCAAAGTTCTTACAAAGTTTGAATACAAATACCGTCAGGGACGTAATATCGAAGACTTTAATAGCTTTATGGAAGCTAATCCAGATCTTCCAGTAGTTGAAATGGATACTGTAAAAGGTCGTCGTGGAAAGAACAAAGTTTTACTCACCATGATTTTCAGAAATACAAGTTTCATGCTCATCTTTCTTATGCCGGATGGGACTCAGAAAAGTGTTCTTGCTGTCTTTGATCATTTAACATCCCTGTTAGGTCTTGAAACTTTCAGAAAACTCTTCCCCGTGATTCTCACGGATAACGGTGTGGAGTTTAAGGATCCGGAGGCTCTCGAATACTCTTCTAACGGCTGTCCAAGAACTCGCCTTTTTTATTGTGATCCTCAGGCATCCTGGCAGAAACCACAGGTTGAAAACAATCATCGTTTGATCAGAAGAATTCTTCCCAAAGGCTATCCATTCAGTACTTTGAACATGAACGATGTTCGCTTAATCACAGAACATATCAACAGTGTTTTTAGAAAAAACCTGGATGGTGAAACACCTTTTGACAGAATGACTTCCGAAGCACATAAAAAACTGTTGTCTTCGCTTAACCTCTCACCGATTCCACCCGACGAGGTTATGTTGAAGCCGGAACTCATCAAACACTAAAGCATAATCGTAAAGATCAGGCAGAAGGTTCTATAGCTGCATAGAAACGGGGTCTCAGTTACTTTTGCAAACTTATGATGCGCCGTTTGTTTACCATGCTTCAAAACATGCGAATAACAACAGTTTTCCGTAATTATACACCTCTTATAAGGCGCTTAAAAGGCTAATTTAGAAACTATAATCGATACCCCTGGTAAATGCCTAGCAACTGCTTTTTCAATTAAAGTTTATTTAACCTGCCTAGTTATAATCAACCAGTCCTTTCAAATTAATGTAAACGCTCAACACTTCAATATTAATGTTTGAAAGGTTTTAAACCGTATAACACAAGAAAACTGATTCCACCGCAATGGATCAGTTTTCTTTAAATAATAGCTACTTCATTTTTCTTTTTTTATATAAGCCTACAATCAAACCAAGACTAACAATCGCTATTAAAAACCATGCAACTATATTTGTTGTATCTCCGGTTTTTACCGTATTTATTATTTTCTGAATAGTATTTGGCTTCCGGTCTATCTTCATACTTGGGTGTTTATCATTATGAAACGGACAGCACGCCATCCCGTTCTGTCTGACTTTTAACCCATATTTCTCTGCCACCTGCCTTGCGGTGACACGTTCTTTCACTTTCTGAAAAATGTTCATGTTCCATCCTCCTGTATCCTTTGTAATCAAATTCTGTAATTTTCCCTCTTTCCGTTACAGGAGAACTTTGCTATACTACACATAAAGCTATATGCGTATAGGCAGACTTCTCCCGTAAGGATTGAGACTTTGTCTATGAGGCTTTACCAGAACCCGCATAAGTTTGTATGAGCTTTAGAAATGTCCTTGTTACCAGCAGGGACATTTTCTTTTTTAAGGATGTTCCGGGGATTCCACATGGTGCGGCTCCTCCTTCATCCCATTCAATGTCACAGCAACCATCTGTATGGTCTGAAGCAGTTCTTCATTTTCTTCCTGCTTTTTCATCCGGTGATACGTTTTATTGATCCGCACCGTCTGTTTTTCAAAATCAAAATCTGCCGGTGTGAGGGCAAGCAGTTCACCTTCCCGGATTCCTGTCCAATAAAGCATCTCAAAGGCATAATAGGATTTGGGCTTGTCCATCATTGCTTCGGCAAATTTCAGATACTGTTCCTTTGTCCAGAATTTCATTTCCTTTGGAATCTCTTTTCCCATACTTCCTGCCTGTCTTGCCGGATTGCAGGGCAGATTATAATAATTCACCGCATGATTGAAAATTGCCGTAAGCTGTGCCTGAATCGTTTTCAGATAATCCACGGAATATGGCTTGCCCTTTTCATCCCGGTATGCCATCATCTCATTCTGCCAGGCAATCACATCTGCCACGGTAATCTCGTTGATTTTCCGTTTTCCAAAGTAAGGAAGGATTTTTGTCCGCACAATGTGGCTTTTCGTCTCAAATGTACTTTCCTTCACCCTCTGGCGTTTATACTCGGAATAAATCTCATAAAAACTCTCAAACGTCATATCCAGCTTATTTCCTTTTCGGAGCATCATCTCATGCTCCCATGCAGTCGCTTCCCGTTTGGTCTTGAAGCCACGTTTCTGCGTCTGTTTTCTTTCCCCGGTAAAATCGGTGTACCGGAACACCACTCTCCATGTACCTTTGTCTTTTTCCTGATAGACAGCCATCTTAAGTACCTCCTATTTTTCTTCATAAAACAACTTTTTCTTGAAATAATTGGCATCCACACGCCCCGGCACTGTAATCAGTCCCATTCCGCTGAGTTCTTTATTCAGCTGGCGGATAATCTGGTATGCCTTTGACTGCTTAATCTGTAAAATATCCATTACCTCTTCTGCAGTCAGAAACCCATTCTTTAATTCAGACATTCCATTCACCTCCTCCCGCATCATCTTCGAGGAAAAACCCCTCTACTTATCCAAATTCTCAAGGCATCTTATACAACCTCATTTTCAAATTTTCTTTAACTTAACTTTATTTAGTTAAGTTTTAACCATATTATATTAACTCTTTTCCGTTAAGTCAAGTGGTTTAAACATCAGTAATTAAATTTTTTTGTTTAAGTTTATATTGCGTCTTATTTTTCCATATGCTATACTGATTTAAACAAATATCGTTAACCACCAGTTCCTATTCATTGCAAAACGTAGGAACTTATATTCAAAAACGAATAAAAGATTTCAGAAAAAGGAGAGATCCCTATGGCATTTGGAAAACGTATTAAATTTTTCAGAAACAGAAAAGGTATGAAACAGAAGGAGCTTGGCGAACTTCTTGGATTCCTTGGAAAGACTTCGGATGTCCGTGTGGCGCAGTACGAGACAGAAGCCAGAACCCCTAAAGCTGATCTGGTCAAAGAAATGGCACAGATCTTCGATGTCAGCACCAGAGCCATCAATGTTCCGAACATTGACTCCTATCTCGGTCTCATGCACTCCCTCTTTGCACTGGAAGATATGTATGGCATTAAGATCGGAGAAATTGACGGAGAACTCTGCCTCCGACTTGACCGGGAACACAAAGAATATCAGCACCTGTTCACACCTTTTCATGCATGGCAGCAAATGGCTGCAAAACTGGAATCCGGAGAGATCAGCCAGGAAGAATACGATAACTGGCGATATAACTATCCGGAACTGGACACCTCCAAGATTCGGGCAAAGGTTCCGTCTCAGGAACTCTCTGACGAACTCATAAAGGCTCTGAAAAAAGAAAATCAATAAAGAAATGCAAAAAAAACCTTACTGACTGCTCTTTCCAATTTGGGAAACAGTTCCTCAGTAAGGTTTTTGTGTTATAGAAATATAATTTTATTCAACGGATATTGCAAGAACGTTGCCAATCCGTTGCAAAAAAATAACGGAATTTGCTTGGAACCCTCATAAATACTGGGTCTATTTTTGCAAAATCCTACTCAAACTCGATTTTGGCAACTATATATTATGTCTATCAAATTATATATTGCTATATTTTGTATTATTATTCTTAATATTCTATGCATTCTTTATCGTTTTGGCACTTTTTGCAAGCATTTTGCAATCATTATTACTTCGAATCACTCCTCAGATATTTCTCTATGTACTCCCGGCACCCATCCTCTAAAATATGAAATGCACAGCTATTGTCGGTTAAAATCTGCTTACGGTTTGTTGTAACCATCTCATATATTTTATTAGCCTTCTTATGAATTCGCTCTGCATTGTTCATACAAAACTGATATTCTTTATTTAACAATAGTCTATATTTCTCATCCTCAACATCTTTGATCACCAATTTTTCAATACATTCATCCGGAACCGGAACCATATAATTAAAGCGCAAAGAGCCTTTCACTTCTTTTTCATCTCCCGGAACACGAATCAAAATGTTCGCCTCCTGCTTCTTATCAAAAGATGATACAGACACATAATAATTCATCCCATTTACTTGCATAACAGCACCAAATGCAAACTTATTACGGTCTGTATACCGGATATTCGGTACTTTCGTAACTCCTCTTTTTTCCTTTTCGTATCTTTGGAGAAATTTATTATACTCCTCGTTTATGCGGTAAAAATCCATTTATATCCTCCATAGTATAACAAAACAGGGAGATAAGATGCCTATCTCCCTGAAAATTAACGATTCGCATTTTAAGCTGCGAAGCACTTAAATTAAAGGTTCACATTCAAAGTAGTGAAGCACTTAAATTAAAGGTTTGCACTCAAAGTAGCAACGCACTTAAATCGAGCAAATTTCTTTGCTCACTTATATTATATGCAGTTCTGTCGCAAAAATCAATAAAAATTTTAAATATGCGAATATGCGTTACTTTTTCTTCCTATTCAAGAGCTTTAGTAATTCTATAATATCTGCTCTCCAAAGCCTCTCTTCCTCCTTCCATTACATCACATATAGCATCTCTTATCTCAAAATCTTGTAAAGCACCTGAATGAGATGCATTTATTTCTCCACCTGCAAATTCCATATGAATCACTTGTTCTGAATTTGTATTCACAACAATATTGGGATTATGTGTTACCACAATAATTTGCTGACTTTGTTTCTTTTCATTAATTCCTTTTACAATAAAATCAGTAATATTTTTTGTGTCCAAGTCATCCTCAGGCTGATCAATAATAATAGGTTCTTTTTATGTGTGAAAAGGCGTTAATACTATTTGTAAAACTAAATTATTCTTTCAGTTTCCTATCATTGAATATACTTAGAAGCGAAACCATAAACAACATCAGGGTCAAAAGGTTTATAAATAATATCTGCCGCACCAAGAGCAAAAGCTTGCTTTTCAAGCTCATTATCCGGTTCACCGGTAACCATAATGACTGGTATATTATAATTGTCCGTTTGCATAAACGAAAGAACATCGAGTCCACTTTTCCCCGGCATATAAAAATCCAAAAAAACGAGAGCAATCCTATCTGTATATTTTTTGATGGTATCAATTGCCTCTTCCCCATCCGCCGCCTCTAAAACAGTATACTCTTTGCGGAAATAAAAGCTTAAAATATCGCGGTTAACTTCCATATCATCTACAATTAAAACTGCCGGTCTATCCATTTTCCTTATTCCCCATAATTATAAATCATGTTACTAAAGCCTTCATTCGCAAAATACTATTGCAAACATAATTATTACTCCATAATAGAATTACCATTCTTTTGAATGCAGGCATTCTAAGAATGGTAATTGGTCTAATCTGATTCAATAACGAATTAATAGTTCTCTTGTCTTACTTCAAAGAACGCCTGTGGATGATTACAAACCGGGCAAACCTCCGGAGCTTCCAGTCCAACTACAACATGACCACAGTTTCTGCACTCCCACATCGTAACTCCACTCTTTTTAAACACTTCCATTGCTTCCACATTGTGAAGGAGAGCACGATATCTTTCCTCATGCATTTTCTCAATCGCTGCAACACCTCTAAACTGTGCTGCCAATTCCGGAAATCCTTCTTCATCTGCTTCTTTAGCCATTCTGTCATACATATCTGTCCACTCAGCATTCTCGCCTTGTGCAGCATGCAAAAGATTCTCAGGCGTATCACCCAACTCTCCAAGTGCTTTAAACCAAAGCTTGGCATGCTCCTTCTCATTCTCTGCTGTCTTTAAGAACAATGCAGCGATCTGCTCATACCCTGCTTTTTTTGCAACCGAAGCAAAATATGTGTACTTATTTCTTGCCTGTGATTCACCTGCAAATGCTTCCCATAAATTCTTTTCTGTCTTTGTTCCTGCATACTTGTTAGCCATAAAAAACCTCCTGCTTTCTACTTTCTTATTTTTAAACTGTTCAGAGCTAAGACGATTCAACTTCTTAACCAGCTTGTATTCAAACAGGCTTTAGCGTGAATCCTATTTTGGTATCTGAATCGTTTACTTTCTATATACTATGTTTTACCAAGTGCGACTTGCCATCTGTCTAAACTGTGCAACGGTAGGTGTATGTGAATTAAGACCACCATCACAGGTAAGTACCTGTCCATTCATATACTCTGCCTCATCGCTTGCAAGGTAAACACAAAGATGACCGATATCCTCCGGATTACCATAGCGCTTGCCAAGAATGTTAGAAAGGAAAATATCCTTTAATGCATCCGGAATACGAGCCTCATTCTGTGGTGTGACAATCAGTCCCGGCCGAACACAATTACAACGGATTCCACTTGGACCATACATACAAGCCACATATTCCGTCAGCTTATCAACTCCCGCTTTGGCACAGGCATAAGCAATTGTTCCCAGATCTCCAGCAACACTCGCCATAGAACCAATATTGATAATATTGCCACCTTTCTCATTCTTCATGAGGATTGGCAAAGCCTCCTTAATCATGTTGAAGGTTCCACCTAAATCGGTTGCTACCACGGCGTTAAACTCTTCTAAGCTAAGCTCGTCCACACGACCATCCTTCATACCCATTCCTGCAGCATTATTAATTAACACATCGATGCGGCCAAACTTCTCTGCAACATCAGTAATCAAGCTGTGCATAGAATCTGTATTCGTCAAATCAAATGCGTGGAACCATGCTTTGCCGCCCTCTGCTGTAATTTCATCGACCACCTTCTGTCCACGCTCTACATTACGACCCGTAATGACAACTGTAGCTGCTTCCTTAGCACAAAGCTTCGCAATCCCAATTCCAATTCCACTTGTTGAGCCTGTTACAATGATAACCTTATCCTTTAAACGTTCCATTCTAAACCTCCTGAAATTATACTTACAAATCACCAAACAGTTACATAAAATAGGTTGTCCATCGCATTTTTAAGTATACAAATTATATTATAAAAATGAGACATCCCACTCTGAATATTATAGCATTTCTCATAAAAAAAATAAAGACAAATTACAAATTATACAACACTATTCACAACAAAGGTGGTCCTATGTCAAGATTTAGTACAAGTTAAAATGAGGTTTTTCTCATCTTAACT
>OLPD01001027.1_pt1 | contig 16028 bp, 14 predicted proteins | sample 1672111 | NCBI WGS metagenome assembly OLPD01 (sample SAMEA3136646, study PRJEB25190) | human gut metagenome
ATTATTATTAAAAATTAGCCATAGCCTATTTTTTCATACGAAACTTTACACTATCAATTCTTAAACCTAAATTAGGAGGCAAATAAATAGCTTTCCTATTATTTACCCCCTCATATAATTTTATTATTACTTTATATTACTTTCTTTTCTTTGCTAAAACAGCTCCTGCAGATGTTAAAAGCATTCCTAAACCTGCAACTGCTGTTGAAGCAATAGGTGCACCTGTTTGAGGTAATGTATCTACTGTATATTCTTTAATGAATGTTAAAGTATCTTCTAATAATGTAACACCAAATTCAACTTCTCTAGACATTGGTACTACATAAGTTTTAACTTTTATACTGTCGCTTAAGCTTGAAACTGCAAATCTAACATTTGTTGTATCCCCACTTGTATTCTTAGTTATAGCAACTTTTTTACCATTTACATAAATCTCATGATTTTGCATAAACTCAGCTCCAGTGAAAGTTAAAGTAACATAGTATTTACCATCTATTTCTTCAACTTTTGAAGTAGAATTTAAATATTTTCTAGCCATTGATTTTCCAGTTTCACTCTCATGAGTTACACTATTTTGAATTGAGTATAACTTACCTTTTGTTACTTTAGTTTCCTCTTTATTAGTAGTTGTGTTTTCAGTGCTTGTACTACCATTGTTGTTTGATCCAGATGTTGTTCCTCCTGTAGTACCTCCAGTTGTTCCACCATTATTAGTTGTTCCATCTGTAACTAATGTTAATGTATCTTCTAATATATCAACTCCGAAATCTACATTTCCTCCCATCATAGTAACATAAGCTGAAACCTTTATTGAATCTTCTAAGCTTCCAATAGCAAATCTTAAACTAACAATATCACCATCTACTGATTTAGTTGCATCTACTTTTGCTCCATTAACATATACTGTATGATTACTCATCATTGTTGATCCCATAGATGTAAATGTTAATGTAACATATTTATTTCCATTTACTTCTTCAACCTTTAATGTCTCTTCTAAAGCTTTTCTTGCCATACTAAGCCCAGTCTCACTCTCATGAGTTACATTATTTTTTCCTGTATAAACCTTAGTGCCTTGTTCTTCAGTTACTCCATTATTTGAATCTTCATTTTCAGTGTTACCACCGTTATTATCTGGATTTCCAGGTGTTTGTCCACCATCGCCATTTTCACCATTATTATCAGGCTTTACTTGTTCTTCTTCACCGTTTCCTAAATCGTTAGAAGAATCATCCCCTATATATTCATTTAATTCTCCCTCATGTAATAAATCAACATTAACTGTGTGTAATTTCCCTGGGAACATAGCTTCTGGAAGACCTTCATTGTAGTATGTTAGATTAACACTAATTCTTGTATATAATGTATCTATTGATTCAATATCAAAACTTATTGATCCATCATCATTTTTTACAAATGAAACTTCTTGTCCATTTATTTTTATTAAATTTGTTGATTTTACAGTTTCCAATCCTAATTCATTATATTTCATAGTTACAGTTATTTTTCCATTCTTAACTGTTACAATGGAATCTTTAGCTATATAATTTCTTATTGCACTCTCAGCATCTGCTCCTGATTTTAATGTCTTATTTGTTATTTTATATATCCCATCAGCTAAAACATTTTCTTGATTTTGATTATCTTCTACTGAATTATCTACAGTAGGAATTGTGCTAGTATCATTTGTTACAAAGAAAGACACTGCTTTCCCCATAGCTATTACAGTCATATCTACTTGTACTTTAGAATCAACAGATGGTACTTCAAAAGTAATTGATTTATTTGTTGTATCATTAACTCCATTTAAATCAACCCCATCTAAACTTACTTTAATATCTTTCATCATTGGATATAACTGATCATCAAATTGTAATGTCATAGTTATTTTATCTTCTTCAATTTTAATAATAGTATCTTCTTTTAATGCTTTTCTAGCCATAGATTCACCCATAGTGTTTCCTGCTTCAACATATTGAGTTTCATTTTTAACTGTATATGTTCCATTAACTAAATTACTGCCTTGATTTGCATCTTCATTTCCTGAGTTATCTATTGATGGACTAGCAATGGCATCAACTGTTGTTGCTCCTACTGCTTGTACATTAGTTCCTAATACAATTGTTGACACCATTAATGCAGCTAATATCTTACAAAGCTTATTTCTTACCATAATCCTATTCCCCCTAAATGTATTTCTAAAATTTATTTTTCTTTTCTAATTGACATATTAATAATTTTCTTTCATAATTAGTGATATTGATTCTCATTTACTATTAAGATAATATCATATATTTTATTTATACGTTTTAACTATATTTATATATTTTTTAACAATATTTCTATATTTAATAAATTTAGAACAAATTTTAAAGGAAGGATACTTAGATTAATGATTTCAAATATATTAACTAATTTCTTTAATTGCCTTGCTGTTCCAATACTAGTTTTAAATTATAGGTTTGAAACTATATTTGCCTATAATCATGACTCCAAAATCGATAATTCATTTTATACGTCTAAAGCTATAGAGCAAATAAAAAAAATAGATTTTTCCTCAAATACTTTTTCATTTAATATAAATCAGGATATATCCTTTACTTGCATTAATTTTAATCATTATGACAATAATAAAATGTATCTATTGATAGGACCATATAAACTCTCTCAGGATTATAATAATACTAATTTTATTAATACCCTTACAGAAGATGGGTTAGAAAATATTATTAAATTACATTCTTATATTATTGATAATCATATTAATAATAAATCGGACATGATAAACTCTCCTTTTGTAAATCATGCTATTAAGTATATTGAAAAAAATTATGCACAAGAAATCTCAATAGATAGTATTTGCAAAGAATTAAACGTAAATAAATGTTATTTCTGTAGTGTGTTTAAAAAAGAAGTTGGATGTACATTTATAAACTATTTAAATAACTATAAAATAGACAAAAGTAAAGATCTATTAAAAAATCCTAATCTATCTTTACTTGATGTTTCACTTTCTGTAGGCTATAATAATCAAAGCTATTTTAGCACTGTATTTAAAAAAATAACATCAAAAACTCCGTTAGAATTTAGAGATGAATACCTAAAAAACTAATAAAAAAACAACTGCCTTATGTAGACAGTTGTTTTTTAGTTTCTTATCTTTATTTCAAATTTATTATTCCTTTATTTTCAATATTATACTTATTTTTAAATATCATTTTTCCCCCTCTTTATCTTTATAATTAAATTTCATCACAATATTTTACTTTTTTTAACAAAAGAAAAAATACTAATAAGATAACTTCTCTTATTAGTATTTTAATAATATATTATTCTTTAATTTTATGTCCTGTGTTTTCAATACAACTTCTTATTTCTTGCTCAGTTGCTGGTTTATTATAAATTACTTCAACACTTCCTCTTGCCATATCTACACAAACGTTATCTACACCATCTATTTTTTGAAGTGCATTTTTAATTTGTGTCTTCATATTTTCATTTGCGATACCATTTACCATATAATGTTCTCTTTCCATTAATACTACTCCTTTAAAAAAAATTATATAAATAGTATTCTCAAAAAACATTACTATTATTATCAAAATTTTTTCTATTTTATACTCATTAATTCATTTCTTATCTCATTTAAATCATTAAAGCTTTTGTAAGAATTATTTAAAATCTTTTCATCCGCCTCTTTCAAGTCAACAACATGAATAGGAACCATACCAGCATTAAATGCTGCCTCTATTCCTGCACTTGAATCTTCAATAACAATACATTGTTCTGGCTTTACCATTAACTTATCTGCAGCTTTTAAAAATATATCAGGATTTGGTTTAGTTTCTTTCACTTCATCCCTACATACTATAGCATTAAAAAAGTTTTCAATATTAGCTTGTTTTAATTGCTTAAATGCTCTTTTTGAAATAGCCGATGTTGCTAAAGCAATTTTAAAATCATTTTCTTTTAAATATTCTAAAATCTCATATACTCCTGACTTTAACGGAACTCCTTTCTCTATTTCTTTAGCTAAGTTCTCATCCTTTTCTATGTACATATCATCTATTGGTAAATCACTGCCAAAATGACTCACAAATACTTTCTTAACATTTTCACGGCCAGTTCCTAATACTAATGCATATATTTCCTTTGTCATTTTATATCCATACTTTTCAAAAACCTCTGACCATACTTTTAAATATATCATTTCAGTATCAAATATTACTCCATCCATATCGAATATTATAGCTTTTATTTTATCAATCTCTAAAGTCATATACCTACTGTCACCTTATTCCTACTATTTATAATTTTAAATTTTTAGTAATAATTTATACTAATTATATAATAACTTAAATCTATATTTTTTCACTATTTTATTTAATTTTTTCTTATTTTCTTCTATTATTTACATTTAAGTCTATTTATTTTGAAAATAATGTAATAATATTTGTTATTAATTATTTTTACATTATTTTCTATTTAATATAAAATATGTATATACAATACTTTTTATATTTCTTCTATTTTCTTATAGTAAGAGATAAATTGAATAAAAATTTGATGAATAGGAGGGTAATTTAACCATATGAGTTGCTGGACTGTTTTAAGAATAACACCAACTAAAAATATTGATAAAATTAAGGAGGCTTATGTTGAATTAAGTAATTCTATAGCCAAAAATAATAAAGATGCTGAGGAATTAGAGTTAGCATATAATAAAGCTATTTCTTTAGCTACTGCATCTATTGGAGATTTAAATATGCCTTTATTGCATAATTCTAATTTCGATATTTTATCAGCTTTAATAAATTCGTCAATAGATAATACAACTATAGATTCAATAGATAAATTTATTGACAAGGTAAATGAAATATATAATGATCCTAATCTTAGATTTTCTAAGGATTCATGGATTAATTTATTAACACTACCTATTTTAAATAACCCTTCTATTAGCGAAAATTTAGAAGTTGAACTTATTGAGTATATATATATACATAAATATCTTCCTTTAAATATTTATACATTATTAAATTCTAGATTTAATTGGACCAATAGAATCAGTGAATTAAAAGCTAATATTTCAAATGAAATTGTTGATTTTATAATAAATGAGATAAATAATCCATTACCTTTAACTTATAACTATTTATCTACTATTGATAAAGATCAATTAGATGAATATCTCGCTCTTAGAGAAAAGGCTTATTTATCACTTAATTCTAATGAAGAAGATACCGATAAAAGTTGTTTATTCGATGCCTATGCTATATATACAAAAGATTTAGACCTATTAAAACTATTAGGTAGTTATTATATTACTAAAAATGATAACCTTATGGCTCTAAATTACTTTAGAGAAGCCATTAGTATAAATCCTAATGACATGTTTTGTCTTTCAAACTTTGGACATTTACTAACAAAAAGCAATCAATTTTCAAATGCAATATACTACCTTGAAAAGTATATAAAAAAATTGAAAAATTCAATTGATTTAGAGCGTATTATTGATTTGGCTCACTGTTATCATCATTCATATGATCTACAAAAAGCTAAAGATTTATATACTTTAATAATCAAATTAAGACCTTGGGATATTTCAACAAAGGCTGAACTAGATACTATTAAGAGTAAACTTTCTAATACTTCAGTATCTTTACCATTAACAATTCCTATTTATAAAAAATATCTTAATCCATATATTGAACCATTTATGAATAAACTAAAAGAAATCTATAATGATTTTTCGCTTAGAATAAACGAAGAAAGCTGGAACGAATTATTTTCTTTACCTATAGCTTCAAATGAAATGCTATTTTATTTAGTAGAACAAAATATTATAGAATTTATAACTAATAATAAAAATATTCCTAAAAATATTTTTACATTCTTAAATAATAAATTTAATTGGCTATCTAGACATGATGAACTAATAGCAATTTATCCTACTTTAAAAATTGATTATTTATTTGATAGATTATCTTTTGGTGAAACATTAAGTTATGACTCTCTAAAAGATATTAATGCTAACATATTAGAAGAATATATAGACCTTCGTTCCATCGCTTATGATTTAGTTTCTAGCGGATCAAAGGATGCAGAATATTATTTAAATCAAGCATTAAACTTATATAATAAAGATTTTGAACTATATAAATTACTTGGTAAATATTATTCAGATAATAATTCTTACGATATTGCAATTACAAACTTTAAGCTAGTTCTTTCTTTTAAAGAAGATGATTATTACTCTATTTGCAGTTTAGCTTTATTACTAACTAAAATAGAAAATTATGAAGAAGCTCTTTATTATTTAAATAAAAGTGTTAATACTATTGCAGGTAGTATGTTACTTGATAATGAAGATTTTCTAACTAAATATGCAATTAGTTTTTATTATACAAATGATTTAGTTAATGCCAAAAAATATTTCAAAAAATTATCTAAACTTAATTCAAATCTTAGATTTGTAAGTCATTATTTAAAAAATATAAATGATAGATTATCAGGTAAGAAGAAATCACCTATCCCTGTAGATATTATTACAAATCCTACTTATTATAAATCTAAAACAAAGACTAAATTAATAGATATTATCTCAAAATTTAAACAAAATATCGGTATATCATATAGGTAAAGTTACTCCTATCTTTTGATACAGAAAAATAAGAGGAATTTATAAAAAATAATTATTCCTCTTATTTTTACTACCATATTCTTCAAACTATGAAATATTTTCTATTTTATAATTATCTTTATAAACTTCTTCTTTCCTATCTGTATTACCATTTCCTCACTTAATATTAAACCCTCCATATTATTTAATTTTTCCCCATTTATCTTAACTCCACCTTGAGCTACTAATCTTCTAAATTCATTTTTACTTTTAACTAATAAATTATTAGTTATTATTTCTGCTAAATCTAAATTTTCCTTACTTACTTTAACACACTTTATATCATCAGGTATCTCTTTCTTTTGAAAAATTAATTTAAATCTATCTTCAGCATCCTTTAATGCATCTTTTCCATGGTATAGTTCTACTATTTCTCTTCCTAACTGCATTTTTATATCTCTTGGATTAGCCCCCTCCCTTAATAATTCTTTTATCTTTTCTACTTCATCCGGATGAATATCCGTTACTAATTCAAAATATTTAACTATTAACTCATCAGGAAGAGTCATTATTTTCTCAAACATAACCCTTGCATCTTCATCTATTCCAATATAATTCCCTAAACTTTTGCTCATTTTATTAATACCGTCTAATCCTTCAAGTAATGGCATCATTATAGTACATTGTGGCTCCTGTCCAAACTCTTTTTGAAGCATTCTTCCCATAAGTAAATTAAACCTTTGATCTGTTCCTCCAAGTTCAATATCTGCTTTTATTTCTACAGAATCAAATCCTTGCATTAAAGGGTAAAAAAATTCATGAATGCCTATTGGCATTTGATTTTCGTATCTTTTTTTAAAATCCTCTCTTTCAAGCATTCTTGCTACTGTCATCTTTGATCCCAATCTTATTACATCTTCAAAGTTCATTTTTGAAAGCCATTCACTATTGAAATTAACTTTTGTTTTTTTCTTATCTAATACTTTAAACATTTGCTCTTCGTATGTTTTTGCGTTTTCTAAAACCTGTTCAGTTGTTAATGCCTTCCTTGCTTTAGATTTTCCAGTAGGATCTCCTATCTTTCCAGTAAAATCTCCTATTATTATTACAATATTATGTCCTAAATCTTGAAGTTGCCTTAGCTTTCTCAAAACTACAGTATGTCCTAAGTGAATGTCTGGAGCACTTGGATCAAGTCCTAATTTTACTGTTAACGACTTATTCTTAGCTAACTTTTCCTTTAACTCATCTAAACCAATTATCTCATCTACACCTTTTGAAATTATCTTAATTTGTTCATCTATATTTATCATTTTTATTTCCTCCAATTATTTTTAGATTTTAAAACTAAAATTTTTATTAAGCATTTACTAGTTAATGTGCACTTTAATTAGTAATATCGCTTAATCTCTATATAAACTGCGCAATTTTATTCTTAATTAATTTTCTTATTTATTTCTGTTATATTACACATAAGTATTAATATTTTTAAATACAAAAAAGCCCTCATCCTATAGAATAGGACGAGAGCTATATACTCACGTGTTACCACCTAAATTTATCATTACTTCACAATAACAACCTCTTCAGGTACGCCAAAAAATTATCTTGGTTATACCCTAGCACTATAACGTGTGCGATACGACATCTGCCTACTGGTTGTTATCTTTCAGAGTGCTGCTCAGAGACGTATTCAAATTAACTTGTTTTGTTCCTTTCACCAACCGGAACCTCTCTGTAAAACTCTATTAATTCTACTATTTCTCTTCAAAGCTTTAATTATTATATTTATATTTTATTATATAACTTTCCAATTCCTTGTCAATACATTTATTTTAATTCTCTATTTTAATTCCCTATTTTAATTAATAGATTTTTTAATTTTCTCTTTATATTTAATTACACATTCTTGACAAATACAAGCTTTTCCTCGTAAATTTTCAGGTATTTGATCTCTTAATTCTTTAGGAACTTCTATTTTCTCACACCAGCAACCTCCATGTGATAATCCTTTTTCATAGGCACAGTTATTAGGCTTTCCACAAATAGGGCAAATACTTTTATTAACTTCCATTCACCTATCTCCTTTCTAACTTGTTTTATTTTGAATCAAATATAACATATTAGACTTCAGTAGTAAAATTTAATACATTATAATGTTACATTTTTTATATAACGTGATAATACATCAGCGAGCTTCTCTATTTTTTCATAATCTATCAATTCTGGAGTATCTTTTTCATTTAAAATAAAATCTGAAATGCCCTGTTGACATATATGAATATTTGCATAACCATTTTCCTCAAATGAAAAGTAATCACTTACTCCCATATTTTGCTCAAAAGCCATTTTAGCTTTTTCAGTAGGATAATCATCAACAAAGTCTATACTATTATCATTAAAAATCTCTTTAATATCTGAATATAATATTTGTGACTCACTAATTCTACTTAAATTTTTTAAACCTAAAGAATTAGAATTATATGAATCTTTCATTCCAACACAGTCAATACTTATATTAAAAACACTTTGATATTGTAGTTGTTCAATCTTTGTTACAAAATCTCTACTACCTGAAAAAAGAGCCATTTCTCCATTAGTCATTAGGAAAATAACATCATAATTAAGAGCTTCTTTTTTCGATGTGTCTTTTAACAATTTAGCGATTTCAAGAACTGTAGCAACACCTGATGCATTATCAACAGCTCCATTAAACCAAGCATCAAAGTGAGCTGTTAAAATAATAGCCGTATTACTATCTTTTCCACTAATCTTACCAATAACATTACTAAGATTTATATCATCATATAAAAAATTATCTAAATACGATTTGCCAAAAACAAATTCTAAATTTAATTCTTTATACAATTCATCAATATATTCAGCTGCTTTTTGATTTCCTTCTTTATTATATTCTCTATCTTCAATTTCATCCGAACATAGATATTCAACTACTTCTCCAACTGTAAACTCTTCCTGTAGACTTTCTTCTTTAATAGTCTTATCGCTTGCACCCTTATTTTCACCTCTTCCTACATTTTTATCATTACAACTCCATAATAAAAATACACTTATAAGTATCAATAGAAAACTTATTTTTTTTATTTTAATCCCCCCTATTAATTTAATATTACAAATAAATATATATGTTGAACTCTATATAAATATAAATTATTATTTATATTCCTTTCATACACCCACCAATTTGATATTAACTCTTCCAATTTATTTGTTTCTCCATAACATAATTCTGTAACAAACCCCCATTTCTTTCTACACTCTGCTTCTTAATAACCTTATATCCTCTTTTCTCAAAAAATGGTCTTGCTGTAATTGAAGCATGAGTAATTACTTTATCTACATTCAAAATACATTCCAACTTATCACAAATTTCAGTAGCAATTCCTTTATTTTGATAGTCCTTATGAACATATAGCCTATCTAGATATCCTGTTCTATCTATATCACCAAAACCAACTATAAGTTCATCTTCAACTGCAACAAATGAAAAATTTAACATCAAAGATTGGTTCCATTGCTCTAAATCTATATTTCCCGTTGCCCATACGTTTAATTGTTCTTCTGTATAATCCCTTGAATTAATGAAATGTACTGTGTTATAAAATAATTCTGCTACATACTTGCAATCTGATATTTCATACCTTCTAATAATCATTTCTTATCTCCTCCAGAAATTCCAACTTATCTAGTTAATTTAACTAAATAATATCTATATAATATTTTTTCTAGATAGCTTATATAAATAAGCCCTTATTGAAAACTCTAATGAGTCAATAAATTCTCTTATATTCCCTAATCCATATACTTTTACTAAGTTTATTAATGCTATTCCTGGCAAAAAGCTCATAAATGCATCAATTGAGTTATCATTTATTAAATAAGTCCAAGTGGATATTGGATTTCTAATACGGTTATTTATTTCTGAAAACGTAACTTTAGAATTATTAAGTTTATTATAATCATCCTTTATAGCTAATTTTATTTCTTCATTAAGATTCTGAAATTCCTCTATTATTGTTGTATTAAATTCACTTAAAGGATTCTTTCCTGCATATATATTAAACTGACTACCATCTTTAATATTAGAAACTTTTATAAGATAATCAGCCCAATATTTATTAATGTAAAATAACATTAAATTCTTCTCAAATTCTTTTATTTTATCCTTACCGTATTTTTGTTTTAAAGTCTCATAAAGTTGAGGATAACCATAATTCAAAATATTACCTTTAATTTTACCCTCTATTAATTTCATACGGATATCATATATATATAATCTCTGTTGTTCTAATATAATTGAATATTCATATATGCTTTTTCTAAAATCCGAAAGCTTGGCTTGAATAACTTTCTGTGCTTTATTTATCTTATAATTAAAAATAGGATTAGATAATGCTTCTTCTTGAAGTGTTGGATAATACTTTTTAGGTATCATCTCTTTAATTCCATACTTAACTATAAGATCATCCTCTAAGCTTATAAAAAATCGTGTTATTCCTGGTTCTCCTTGTCTTCCAGCTCTTCCCCTTAACTGCTTATCAATCCTTAAACTTTCATATAAATTAGTTCCTATAACATATAATCCACCTAAATTTATAATTTTTTCTTTTTCATTACCTTCTGGACCACCAAGTAAAATATCAACACCTCGCCCAGCCATATTTGTAGAAACAGTTACTGCTCCTAATACACCTGCTTTTTCTATAACTTTAGCTTCTAGTTCATCATTTACAGCATTCAACACCTGACATCTTATTCCTACATCTATTAGTTTTTTAGCTAGATAAGTTGATTCTTTAACATTACTTGTACCTATAAGAATTGGCTGTCCAGTAGAATTAATCTTTTGAACTTCTTTAACTAAAGCAACATATTTAGCTTCTTTATGTGTAAAAACTATGTTATCTAAATCTTTTCTAATACACTTTTTGTTTGGTGGAACTATTAGTAGCTCTAGATCATAATACTCAAAAAATTCATTTTCTGAATCAATAGCAGTCCCTGTCATTCCAGATAAGTTGTCATATAATTTAACAAAATGCTGTAAAGTTATTTGTGATAGGATTTTACTTGTACATTGAACCTCTAAATTCTCTTTAACTTCTAAAGCTGCCTGAATTCCATCAGCCCAATGCCTATTTTTTGCAATACGCCCTGTAAATTCATCAATCATTTCAATTTTCTCATTTTTTACAATATAATCTATATCCCTTTTAAGCATCACTTCTGCATATAAGGTGCTATTTAATAACCTTAATAAATTAAAATTCTTATTATCATAAAGATTTCCACAACTAAGTAAATTTTCAACTTTATTAATTCCATTCTCTGTTAAAAATATATTCATATCATATTCATCAGTCATATAGTCAATTTTAGCTTCTAATTTGACTACAATAGCTCTTATTCTTCTAACTTCTGAATCTTTTTCATTTGTACTAGCTGCTATTACTAATGGAATTCTTGCTTCATCTATTAGTATTGAATCAGCTTCATCTACAATTGCACAATAAAAAGGTCGATGCACTAATTCCTCTGCACTGTAAGCAATAGAGTCTCTAAGATAGTCAAAACCAGCTTCTTTTGCAGTAACATAGGTAATATCACAACAATACGCTTTCTTTTTATCTTCTAAACTCATATTTTCTTGTACAAATCCAACATTTATCCCTAGCATATCATATATGGGTTTCATCCAATTAGCATCCCTTTTTGCTAAATAATCATTAAATGTTAGAATATGAACTCCCTTACCGTAGAGTGAATTTATATATGCTGGAAATACTGCTGTTAAGGTTTTTCCTTCCCCTGTTTTCATTTCTATTAGCTTTTTATCATTAAGTGCTAAGGCAGCTAATAATTGAACATCATATACTTCAAGCCCTAAAGTTCGTTTTATTACTTCTTTAACTAAGGCAAAGCCTTCTATTACAATTTTATTAATTGTTGTTCCTGTTGTAATTAGTTCTTTTAAATTATTTGACTTATTTAATAATTCTTCATTATTCAACATTGTAAAATCTATTTTTTTAATTTTATCAACCATATTTCTATAATTATTTAATATCTTTTCCCTATTTACCATAAATATATCACCTAAATTTACTATTTTTTATTTACTAATATCTAATATCCTTATTTTAAATTATTAAATATATTTCAAAAATATTGAATAGTATAACTATTTTATCATCTCTCACTACTGTAAGATTCTTCGTTTTTACTTGTAGTATTTACAATATCTTTATATGCTATTTTAATAAATATAAAATATATAAAAGTAACAACTCCAATTCCTAAACTAAATCCTGGTATATAATCATAATAACCAACAATACAAAATAAGACAGTTAGTATAGCTAATGATCCAACCCCTGTTCTCTGTATAATTTTATTATTGTTAATAATACATCCGCCTATAATTGTCAATAATATTGCAATTAAAATTGGTATCTCTAAATTACCCCATCCTTCTTTAGGAAGTGTAGCTAACAACAATAATTCTATCCCCAACGGAATAAATGCTAATATTTTTACTGCTAATTTCATAAGTTATCTCCTATTTATTATCCATTTAATTTTTTACTATAACAATTATCTCATAAATTATATATTTCATTGTACCATAATTTTCAAATTGTTGTAATTATTTGTATATCTCCGCATAATTAAGTTTAATTTGACCATTAAGTTCTTTTATATATTTACAAATCAAATATTGTATCGCTACAAATCATCTAAAATTGATTTTCCAAAATTCTTCTTTTATAATTAGTATTTAAAGGATGTGAAAAGAATGATGGGATTTAATCAAAAAAAAATAGCTCTTATAAATGACATAACAGGTTTTGGTAGATGTTCCATAGCCGTTTCATTACCTATTATTTCAGCACTTAAAGTACAATGTTGTTTTATACCAACAGCTATACTTTCAAACCATACCGGATTTAATAATTTCTTTTTTGAAGATTATACTCCTAAAATGAAAGAGTATATAAATAATTGGGAAGTTCTTGGATTAAATTTTGATGGAATATGTACAGGTTTTTTAGGCTCTAAAGAACAAATTAAAATAGTAATAGAATTTTTAGAAAAATTTAAAACTAAAAATAATATAGTTTTAATAGATCCAGTCATGGGTGACTATGGAAAGCTTTATTCTACTTATACAGATGAAATGTGCAAAGAAATGCAAAGTTTAATTAAATATGCAGATGTATTAACACCAAACCTTACAGAGGCTTGTAAATTATTGGATTTACCTTATCCAGAAGAAACTCCAAATCATGAAGAATTATATTTATTATGCCAAAACTTAGCTCTTAATGGTCCTAATAAAATAGTTATTACAGGCTTACAAAGGCAAGGTGCTATAGAAAATTTTATTTTTGAAAGTAATAAGCCTTATAAAGTTATACAAGTTGAGAAAATTGGAGAAGACCGTTGTGGAACTGGTGATGTTTTCTCTTCTATTGTATCTGCTAGTCTTGTTAAAGGCGAAGATTTTGCAGATTCAGTAAAAAAAGCAACAGATTTCATTAGTAAATCATTAAAATTTACTACTAATTTGAATTTACCTGGTAGCTATGGCGTTTGTTTTGAAGAATTCTTAACTGAATTAAAATAATATAAAAGGATGGAGTTATAAAAAAAGCTATATCTAAATTTTAAATTTTATTTTAGATATAGCTTCTTATTTAACTAAATAATTTCCCCCTATCCTTGACAAGAGGTACAGTTTAATTATCAATATTCTTTTTTATGAAATTTCTTCTATTATTTAAAGCTTTTAATAAATTCATTAAACTTATTTTTAATATCATTATTTACTTCTAAAAACTCAATTAATACCTCAATTGGTGGCTGCTTATATCTGTGACCTATCCTATTTCTAATTAACCTTGCTGAATTTAAAAAACTATATTGTTCCTCTGTAATATAATTTTTATCCTTAAGTTTTTTTATAGCTTTATCAACAGACATCGCTATCTCATATAAATTATACTCTTTTAACAACATAGATATGAAATCCTCATATACTATAAACAAACTTAAATACTTATATTTTAAACTGTTAAATAACTCCTCTATGATTTCTACATCATCACTATACTTCTTTATTAATCTAATAGATTTATTAATATCACTGTCTGTAACATCTAAATCATATATTAACTTTTTTAGTCTTTCCTTATTCATCGCCTAATACCGCCTTGTCTAAAAAATACCAAAACTCTTCATTTTCTTTATAAAGTCTATCATAATAAATTCTTGATTCTTCTAGTAATTCATCATTATTTATTATAAGTTTACTATTTAATGCATCAAATTTAATAACATTATTAATATTATCATCATTTATATCTATTATATCTACATTTCTTCCTAGTATATCTTCTAATTCAGTAGTTATTTCTAGTTCTTCTGTAAAGCTTAGTTTATTTTTTCTTATTACAGCTATATCTACATCTGATTCTACTGTAAAGTTTCCATTATACAAACTTCCAAATATAATTATATTTTTAATATCTCTCATAAAAAAAATATTTTTAAAATCAAAACTATTAATAATATCTAAAATTTCATCTTTACTCTTAGCATCTTCAATAGATCTATCTAGAAACATAAAATTACCACCCTTTAACTCTACTTAATTATTTATATTATATACTACATTCATTGCTTTATAAATAATTTCACTTACTAATACCCTTTAATATTTACTATACTATATAAATTTTAAACATAGAAAATACTATTCATCTAAAAGATATAATAAATATTAACCCTATCTTCATTTACAATAACTTCTGCATCAACTTCATAAACATCTTTTATAATTTCTTTCGTTAATACATCCTTTGGCTTACCATACTTAATAATTTCCCCATCCTTCAAAACATATATTTTATCACAATACATAGCTGCAATATTCAAATCATGAATAGCCGCAATAACCTCAATACCTAATCCTTTAACTATTCTCATAAGTTGAAGTTGATATTTTATATCTAAATGATTTGTTGGCTCATCTAATATTAAACATTTTGGCTGTTGCGCTAAAGCTCTTGCAAGTATCACTCTCTGTTGTTCACCACCTGATAAACTTTGAAAAGATCTATCCTTAAACTCAAACATATCAACTTTTTTTAAAGCTTCATTTACAATATCATAATCCTCTTCATTATCTCTTTCCATAAACTTTTTATGAGGAGATCTTCCCATCAAAACAATATCTTTAACAGTAAAATCAAAATTATAATTATTATGCTGAGATAATACAGCCAATCTTTTTGAGCTTTCTTTTACTGACATCTCTTTTATATCTACATTATCTAACAGTATTGCCCCATCATTGGGCTTTAATACTCTATATATACATTTC
>OLPD01001034.1_pt1 | contig 15904 bp, 14 predicted proteins | sample 1672111 | NCBI WGS metagenome assembly OLPD01 (sample SAMEA3136646, study PRJEB25190) | human gut metagenome
GCGCAAGCCGACACCCCCCCGCTATCCTCAGGTAAGTTGAATTTACTGTAGACTAGTTCGCCCAGTGCAGGTAGCTCTTCCCCTAGTCCCGCTCAAACATATCCCTCGTGTAAACCTTGTCGGCCACGTGCGCGAGCTCGTTGCTCCAGCGGTTGGCCACGATCGGACGAACCGCTGGCAAATAAAGACACTGGACCAGCGTCCGTCCCGGTGCCCAAGCGCGATAACAACGGTGTTGATTCGCGATATTCAGCATTGCTCAAGCGAAGAAATACTCACTAAATTCTATCTATCGACTGGCCATTCCCCTTGTCAAACTCCATGTAACTGGTCATACGGTAGTTTGAAATGGCAAGCTCGAGGCAAAATTTGTCAATACCATACTGCTTATCCTCGTTGGAATCGTACTCGCAAAAGACCCATTCGGCATCGCGGTAGCGTGGAGCCAGAACGTCACGGTAGTACGGCTTATCGACTTTGTCGAACGAGTTGCCCATGATAATTACTGTATTAATCTTGGCAAGGGTGTCCAAGAAATGGTTAAGGGCGTCGTAGTTGCCCTCGATGTTTTTCCATGTATCTGCACAGCGATCACATGCAACTGTTACACCCTGCTGAATAGTTGCACCGTAAAAATCATCCATTCCATATTTGTCTTCAAGCATCTTCTGAAGCTCGAAAGGATTATTGTCGGGAGAGCCAAATTGAAGAAGCTCGTCTTTATTTAAGACACTGCCGTGAATATGGAGGATTCTATCCGGACGAACACCATAGACATGCTCCAACGTTGGGGTGTAATTAAAGGTAATGAACGAAGCAGTGTCCGGTAAATCAAGAACAGGTTTTGCTTTAGACACATCGATTGACTCTACCCATTCCCTAAAACGATCCCTGGTGAGCTTCTTCATGTATTCAAGACGCATCTGCAACTCGATCCAGAAATCATCCCATCCTGGATTGTCTTCGGTTAGATCGGGATACGTGTGCTCGAGCGTTTCATAACAAAGCTCGTCCCATTCAATACCGAGTGATTCTTCGAGAGAGCTCCAAAGATGATCACACTCATCGTTGGAGTCGGATTTGCAGCCAAGACTGTTTACACGATTAAGGCACTTCGTCGCATAGTCATCTAATTCAAAGTCAGTAACCACTTGTTTATCATTGTCTACCAACCAGTCGCGATAATCCGAATAACTAGTTTCGAGGTCATGATGAAGATCAAATCCGTTTCCAATAATCATTAGGCAACTATCAGTGTCGTAATCTGCATCGATACAACGTTCTTGCTCGATTTTGCCCATTAGTCCAGATGCCTCCCAGTACAGACAGTTGTTTTCTAAATTCTAAACTCAGGGCATATTTAACCAAGCATCTCCCCTCCCCAACTCTGTCCAAAAAGTTTGCTGTTGCTGACTGGTGTTACCGTAAAATTAACCCCAGTTTACATATATACGGAGTGTTGGCCTGGCGCCGCCTCCGGGCCTTGGCGCCCACCTTATTGAGAGGCACCGCTATGAAACGAGTCTTTTACCGCTCGCTCTGCGCAGTTCTTTGCGTATCCATGCTTAGCGCAGCAATACCTGTAAGGGTTTTAGCGGAAGAAGAACGGCTTCAAGAAAACACCTTGGAGCAGTTTGATACTGGCGCAGCGGACAATTCGGGCGCCCGCATGACGGGCGACATTGATACAAGCGAGATCGGCAATGAGTCCATCAAAAATGATTCAGATCTCGCGAATCCAATTTCACACCAGGCGAAACCTCAGGTTTCCCTAACTTCCGACATGTTGTCTGATTCGGAACAATCCACAAAGGCCGCAGTAAGTGGATATCAGCACAGCGATAGCGCCACCAGCGGCAGTGTCACCCTCACCGTCGAATGGAACGATCCAGTACTTGAACAGCCAACGACTTTCCACGTGAGCGCAACAGGTGGCAGTGGCAGCTATCTTTTCCGCATGGATGCGCCCTCTTACTCCAACCCCAATGAGTATACCTACGAGTCGGTCGCCGACCCAAGCCGCGGAGAGTGGACAAAGTTCACCGACGCGTGCGCTAGCCACGACTTTACGTTCACAACGACGGCTACCGGATCATATAACTTCCGCTTTTACCTCATGGACAAGGCGTCGGGTGTTTACTACTTGCGCACCAACTCGTATATCCAGGTTGCAGATGATGCGTATCCCAGCGTTGCGAGCATTATCAATAAAGCAGTGTCGCAGGCCAAGCAAAAGACAGATGGTTCTGAATACGAAATGGCTCTCTATCTTCACGACTGGCTTCTCGATCAGCTTGAGTACGACAATTCGCTCAAGTGGTCTTCGGCAGAAAGCGCTCTTACGAGGGGGCTTGGGACGTGTCAAGCCTATGAATCAGCGTATGCGAAACTACTTTCCGCCGCAGGTATAGAAAACGCCGAAACCCGCGATGCCTATGATGGGCACACGTGGAATGCGGTCAAGCTCGATGACGAATGGTATCAGGTTGACTGCACTTGGGATGACACGTCTGATAATTTTTACGGTGATCTGGATCAGCGTCATCTCTACTTCTGCCTTACTGACGAGCTAATGGCAATTGCGCATCCGGGGCATGAAAAGATTTATTCCGCAGATGGATACATCACTCGCTCGATTGCCCTCAAGAATAACTACTTTGTTCGCAACGGCAAGGCGGATGAGTGGATGAACAAGTATGTCGAACGAATCCAGAAACACGTTGACGCCCGCGAGGAAAGCTTCTCCGTAGATGCTGATAACCAGTCCTTCCCACCAAGCATCAGTGGCATCCAGAACGGGACCATCGCCTACGCCATGAATCAACACGAGTGGAAGTCGGGAGTCGCCAAGGTAGACCTATCCGCTACTTCCAACGTCACTACGACATCAAGCAGCAAGTGGATCGCAAAGTACGATTTCAAAATCGAATACCAACGCGAGCCAACGAATCCGAAGCAAATTGTCCCCGACGGCGAGTACACCATAGGAAACGCCGGATCGGCCACGGCGGTGCTAGACATCGCGGGCTGTTCCTCGGAGAACGGCGCAAACGCCCGGCTCTGGAAGCGCAATGGGTCCGGGGCCCAGCGCTTCAGACTCACCTATGACAGCAGGCTCGGCGCCTACGAGATCGTCTGCTGCGGGACCGGACTGGCGCTCGACGTGAAGAGCGCCGACTTCTCCTCGGGGGCTAACGTCCAGCAGTATTCCAGGAACGGCACCGCCGCCCAGAGGTGGGTGATAGAGGCACGCGGGGACGGCACGTACACGATAGCTTCGGCGGGCGACCCCAGCCTGGTCCTCGACGCGAAGTGGGGCTCCACGTCGGACGGCACAAGCGTGCGCATCTTCACGGCAAACGAAACCTCCGCGCAGGGTTGGAGGCTAATGTCTATAGCAAGCTAAACCGATAATGCCAGACTGGGTAAATCGCCCTTTATAACAGAAATGAGAATCATAACGAATCTAACTGTTTCGATAACGAGTGTTGCCGTACCTACCCTAAGCAAAGGCAAGTCGCGTCGTTCATCAGGATATGGGCATCATCCTTGCTGTCGGTTGTCATCTGCCATGGGCCTAGTTGCCTCCTCTGGGGGTAGACATGCCAGTCGAGGTAGGTCTGCGGATTCCGAAGGGAAATCCCCGTGAAGCGAAACGGGTAGCATTTGATCTAGCGCAAAGCTCGTTCATCATCTCCATCCGGTACAGATAAACCGGTTCGTTGTCGTTATCCCCGTGCGCTTTGGCCTCTACCCCGCCGTCCCCGACCAGTGCGCCCTCTCAAGTCGTGGATGAGAGGCGCCCCTCGCACTAACCTGACACCCATGGCCTTCCTCATGCGCGTCGAGCATTACTTCTCGTGGCCGTAGGCGACGACAAAGGAGTTCTTGTGCATAATTATCGCCGTGAAGATATATAGCTTCTGATGGAATGGGCTGCGTTTGCGGGACTACACGTAGTCCCTGAAAAGGTCGGTGGCGTTGACGTATGCTTCGTCTACCCAAATGGTTTCGCGCAGCACGGTTCGGTCCTATCGATAGCATTCGGGGGCCATGCGGCCCCCGAATCATCAACTGTTATTTAAACTATTAGAAATAAAAGATCTATCCAACCATTGATTCAATAGCTTTGACGATGTCGCTATCGATTTCTGAATCGAATTTGCGCGCGAACATCATTCTTGAATTCCTGATGAGTTCTAAGTCTGCAATTCCCGACACACGGGGTGACTCATCCGCACCCCAATCGATAAGCCGCATTATCGCATCATCCCTTTGAGCGCCGGGGGCTCGAAAGTATCTAAATCTACTCCCCGCATCCCAAACCTCAGTTTGCAGGAAGATTCCATTGCCGCACATAGAATCCCAGAAAACCGAACGTATCGACGAGGCATTCTTGACAAGGTAACGAGCGAGGCCAACGGTGATTGAAAACCAGTTGTCAACTTTCATCAATTCCAAGTCTCTAGCAGGCTTCCTAAAACACTGCAAAAGACTCGATAGAAGGCCATCCATCTTTCGTAAGAAAACCTGAGATTTGCTTATCCCGAAAGTATTCTAGATAACATGCTCACCGATTCTTCTCCGATAGTCCCTGTTGTGGTTTTCGAAGCGAATGGACGCTTTATTTCCACAAGAGTCAAAGAATGAGTGAATCTGGTCCTGACTTTAAATAGAAAGATCTTGACCGCTCAAAAGGTGAGAATAGGAATAGTGTCCCTTTGCAACTGCGGAGTTGAGAAAGCTGAGTTCACAGGCGATTTGCGAATACGCGCCCCAAGTGACTCTGATACGAGGAATTAAAAAGATCCCCGTCTTACTGACAGAAGCCAACAAGCGATTTTCTTTCCATCCGCTTTTTTGCATCCATATGGATGAAGATGCCGTTTCGTTCATCATCGAGGGCTCTCATCAGGGTGTGAAGAACCTCATTGTCCTTATGAGCCATAACAAGGAAAGCGTGTTTGTCTCCAGTCGCATCAGAGCGAGTTGGCATTGGTATTCAAACTTCCATATGTCTACCACTCGCGAGGTTTATACTCGCCTTCCTCGGCAACGATATAAGGTGAAGGCTGCTTATGTTCAATAATTCGCGGTTTATCGAGAACAACCGTCGAGTTATCGGGTACGTCTTGGAACACAACGCAGTTTGCTCCGATCTTGACGTTATTACCAACGCGAATTCCTCCGAAAATCTTGGCGCCGGGACCGATGAAGACATTATCACCAATAACGGGAGCTTTCCCTCTGCTGCGTCCTATAGTTACTTGGTGAAAGATGGTCACATTTCGCCCTATGGTTGCCCCCCCGCAATGACTATACCGTTGATGCCGTGCGCAGTGATATTGGGTGGCGCCAAAAAATTCTCGCACACGCATGAAGCATCGTCGCTCCATCCAGGCATGATATCCGCACAGCTCCTGCGCATCTCGTGGTGAACATACAACGAATAATAAGTTTTGCGGATACCCCGGGCACTTCCGGTAAGAAGGGCGTGTCGCCTTCTCCAAAATTTATCGTCATCGTACCTTCCGAAAACCATATTTCTGAAGCCATGCCAAATCGTCTTTGCGCCCATCAGCATCCCCCGGGATTATTGAGTGAGCGGAGAACACAAAGCGTTCTTGATATGCCTTCGGAGATGCCCATGCGCGCAGACCAACCAAGTTCGTTACGTGCCTTGTTTCCATCCATCAGCGCAAGCGTGGCCTTAGAGTACCCTGCCGCCTCCTGAGCGTCAGGAAATTTGAATACAACTTTAACACCACTGGCTTTGGCTACAAGTCCCGCAAGATCCTTCAACATTACATCGGATCCCCTATCTGCGAGGTTGTAGGCTTCCCCGTCGATACCAAGGAGTAGTATATGAAGCAGACCAGACACGGCGTCTGCGACGTGCAGGTAAGAGAACTTCTGCGTCCCCTCGCTCTTGAGCACAACGTCCCCGCCGGCAAGCGAGCGATGCAGGAACTGGGAGAGTGCCTTGGAATCATCGGGCAGTAGTGTGGGCCCGTAGACGCGCGCGATGCGCGCGATAACGGCCTCGACCCCCTTCTGCGAACGGTAAGCTTGACACATAGCCTCGCCCAGTCGTTTTGATTCGTTATAGCAGGCGCGAAGAGTGTTGCAGTCGATGTTCCCGCAGTACTTTTCATCATAACGTTCCACGTCACCGCGGTTCTGGCCATAAATCTCGACCGATGAGGCAAAGAGTAGCCTAGCACCGCATTCGGCTGAATAGCTGAGGAGATTCTGTAAGCCGTCCACGTTGGCTCGGATGGTGCCGATGGGATCGGTAGCGTACTGGCGCGGGTGAGTGGAGCTCGCTAGGTGCAAAACGTAGTCCGCGGGGGCGGCAGGGCTGTAACCTATCGCAGCAACGGAGCCCTCCTCAAACGAGAAGTGGTCTCGACCGAAGTACGGCAGTCTCGAGCGCGCTTTCTCGATGTTGCGCCCCAAAGCGATGACGCTACACCGCGCCCCATCAATGTCGTTCTTGCGCATCAGAACGTCGACGAGGAAGGTCCCGATCAAACCGGTCGCACCGGAGATGACGACCGTTTTATTCGCGAGCTTCTCCCATGGCAGGGGAAGCGAGCAAACTTTGTCAACGTCGGCGATATACTCTGGGCATTTGAGCCTATTCATCGCGGGCATCCCTCTCCGTCGCCCATGCGCGGAAGAACTCGAGGTTTTCCGGCGTGGTGAGCTTGATGTTGCGGTCCGACCCGACGGCGAAGTTGAGCCTCACGCCCAGCTGGACCATCATTGTGTTCGTGTAGTTGGAGCCGTCGATTCCGACACCTTTCTCAAAAGCCTCGTGATATTTGGAGTCGAGGAGCCCAAAACGGTAGGCCTGCGGTGTAGACACACGACGAAGCGTCTCGCGGGGGATGTACTGCGTAGTGGTGGCGGAATCCTTCTTGTCCACAAGGAAAATCTGCTCGTTGTAAGGCATGCTTGTGACGGCGTTGCCGCGCTCCTTAGCCACGCGGACGACGTCGGTGATAACCTCTGGGTCGAGCATGGGGCGCACGCCGTCGTGAACGATGCAAATGTCATCTTCGGCAAGCACACCCTCAAAGTTGTACACGCCGTTGCGGATAGACTCCTGACCAGAGGCACCGCCTTTGACTACCCACTTCAGCTTGTCAATTTTGTACTGCCTTGCATAGGCGCGTAAGACCTGCTCCCAGCCGGCTAGGCATACGACCTCAATGGCATCCACAAGCGGGTGCTCCTGAAAAGCCTCGAGAGTGTAGACGATGACGGGCTTCTCGCCAACATTGATGAACTGTTTGGGGATCTCTTGCCCCATACGCGAGCCTACACCGCCCGCGATGATGATTGCCACGTTCATGAATTATTTTCCTTCCCCGGAATTTACCTTCCATACCTTCATCCCATGAGTGACCCGCTGGTCCTCAGGCGGAAGCCGCATATAGTCGCCGTAGAGCCCCCTTAGGTACGCGTCCCAGTGCGGACACGCCTTGAAAGTACGACTCTCGAACTCCATATCGATCAAGTTGTCGAAGTCCTCGGTGGGAAAACCTGGCTTATCAGGCTTGTAGGGCCCCCAAACAACATCCCCCGCTTCATGCGTATCTCCGAACTGAAGACCACGAGCCCTCTCCCCTAGCTCGGAAAACTGCTTTTCCGCAGGAAACAACGCCCTATGAATCGGAAATAGGACATGTTTTGCGACCTTTTTCAACGGATTTGAAGTAGATGTTTTGATGTTTACGTATGACCGCAATGCCCTAAAGAATGTCTTTTCCTGAGCCGCCATTAGGGTCGCTTTCTCAGTATTTTCGTCAGGCATGGCATCAGCGGGAAAAATGTCGATCCAGAGAAACTCTTCGATCACCTCTTCTAAGTGCGGTTCCTGCGCCCTCCATGAAGGGTTGGTCAGTTTCATGAAGGGATAGATGTACCCCTTGCGTCCAGGAATATTGGCAGTCAACCCAGCAGGCACCCACTCGGGATGTGATGCAAGTTCATCGAAATCAGGCCTGGGCATAATGACGTCGATATCGTCATCCCAAGGAATGAATCCTCTGTGTCTCACGGCACCTAGAAGCGTGCCGCCATCAAGTGAATAACGAAGCCCATGCTCGTTTGTCATCCTGTCAAAATCGACGAGCATAGCAAGCAAGAGTTTTTGGATTTCCATTGTGGGAAGGTACTGCATCATTACTCCTTAGGATTCTTATGAAAGTCTGTCTTCGACCGCGCCGCGCGCCAGAGCATGAAAACTCTTACTAGCAACAACAAGGCATCGCAACCCCAGCGAGCAACACAGATAACATCAAGGGTTATCAACCCGGCAAGGTAAAGTGCCAGAAGCGAGACCACATTAACGATCCCAGTGAATAACGTCGAGACGGTCAGCTCCTTTACATGCCCCATGGCGCCCAGAACCGGCCAGCCAATCAGAATTCCGTAAAATGAGAAGATAAAGATCGGCGAGATCATCCACATAACATGGGCACCGCCAACGTACTCGGGTCCTCCGAGGACGAGCATGATAGGCTTAGAGAGAGCGCAATACGCAACGATACCTAGGACGAGAACAGGCAACGCAACCAGCGCCAACTTTCGTGCGAACCCGAAGTCTCTGTTCTTGATCATATGGGGGTAAAGGCTGTTAGCAATAGGCGTGTAGAGCGACTGCACGGCATTCACAGTCGTGAGCGTAAGCGACCAAAAGGCGATGTCCGTCTTGCTTGTGATCGCTAACCCGATAATCACAGTTGTGAATCCAGAGAAAAGAGAGGAGCTGACGTTCGAAACGCAATAGATAGCGGAGACGCGTAGTTCCTCGAAGCTCTCCTTAAAGGTGGGCCTTGCTATACCGACGCCGAACATGCGCTTCTGGGCGCGATAGCTCCATGCGATGTCGACGATCTCCGACAGTACGTCAGCTACGGCAACGAGGATAAGGTCCCCCGGCCCGCGTACGAGAAGGATCGTAAGCGCGACCTGCACCCCCTTGGATGCGAAATATCGGGTCGTCAAAGGCCCCATACGCTCATTTCCCTGAAAGATGAAGTCGGGCAGCACTGTGCGACCTGCCGTTGCAAAGAACGCCCAGATGACGTAGACCGTATTCTCGGCCATAATAGGAATAAAGCGTGTTACTACCATGACACAGAAGAAAAGGCCGCAGAGCAACATGAGGCGTGCGACCGTTATCGCCCCCACGAGGCGGGAGAGAGCTGCAGTGTCCCCCCTGAGATCAACCACCTTCTTGGTACCAGAGAGTGTAAAGCCGAAATCGGCGATGGTTTGGACCACGCCCATGAAGGAGAGAACATAGGCGTAAACGGCATAGCCCTCAGTCCCGAGGATGCGAGTAAGATAGGGAATAAGCAGCAGCGGAAAGAGATACTTGAGTATCTGAAGGCCATACTGCCAAAGCGTGTTCTTGTAGAATGTATTGTGCTTCACCGACAGCATCCTCCTTTAAAGACGAAGGAGACGTTAGCCAGTCTATTAAAATAGAATCGACGGATAGAAAACCGCATATTTCGCAACTCCAATGTAGTTAAAGGAGGGAACAAAATCTCTCAACGCAAGGAGGCAGACGAGAGTAGCGACGACAAATAAACAAAGGTCCAAAAGAAGGGGCCATCGTTGCTTGGACAGTGCCTTTCTTTCCTCATTGTTGAGGCACAAAGTTGATCCAATAAGCAAGGGAATGTAGATGAGCCTGTTCCCGACATTGACCAAGGTCGCTTCCATAGCAAAAACGCAGAAGCTCATCACGAGCATGACTGGAAACCGATAGTCGTCCTGGCTCGTCAAGAACGTCCGCAAGAGAAGCATCCCCAGAAGTATCATAGATAACACATGACCTGCGACAGCGAGGCTGTCCTTGGCCTGCTGTTGATCCCATCCGGTCCCCTCCGTATAAACGCTCGCTTTCCTAATCGCGTCCCCAACCAAAGGTAAGCCGTCAAGTACATGCGACGTAATCAAGAATGTGGCGGCAGAAGCAACTGCTGCTAAGGCGAGTGCGCAGATAAGAGCCCCGCTCTTTGGATTTTTCGCAATAAAGGGCTGGAGGATGAACAGGGCGAAGGCAACCACCATCGACGTGTGAATCCCACACGCCAGCAGAATCAACAATAATGAGAGAATGGAATCCTTAACGCCATAGGAACGTCGGATGTAGAATGCGGTCGCGCACAAAATGCAACCCAAAGTCGATCTCATGTAGGCAACGATGGCCTGCATATGAATAGCGAGAACGACGAAAATGAATAGTGCGATAAAAGCTACAGTATCAGTTCTCTCGCGAGCACAGGCGTCCATTACCACCCATGAGGTCAGACCAAATCCCACAAAAGACCCACTTACCTGCAGTAGAGCGAGATTGCCGCTATTCCCAACAAGCCAACACCAAACGTTCCAAACAATAAGGCCATCATGGTCGGCGTTTGAGCTGGACAGCACAGACAAGAAGTCCTTGCCGGTGTAAAACTGGCACTCAGCCATCCACCGCGTCACGTCTACGGGGTGCCGATACTCAATCCCCGAAGTGATTAAAGCCATGGAAACCGCTATGCCAAATGCACATGACGCTGCCATTTTCCTAGAGGGATTCCCAGCGAACAAGATAGTCGATAAGCAAAGCGCTAGCACGGGCGAAAAGAAAGCAGTGACAGTGATGAGTACTGCGATACCAAAAGCGCTGTCACCTCCACACGAGATCTCCAACCCACCTGTGCCCAGATCGATCCCTGTCGTTTTCGTCATCGCGCCGTTCTCCTGACAAGCGGTGTAGTTGCACGGCAGCAGAGAAGGCACCAATACGCTAGAATGTCCGATTTCCTTTCAAGAAAATCAAAGAAGACCCGCTGTTCAAGTCTCAAGGATTTGCGGTGCGTAATTGCAGACGCATACAGAGAAGTGTTCCTGAACTCCTGAAACTGTCGCTGATACCACTTCACACCGACGTTTTTTCGCATGTCATAGAAACCGTTAGATAGGTAGCCTGCAAGTGCAGTCTCGGCAAAATCGTGCCCCGTCCATTTGGCATCCCACTCAAGTGCCTGCCGATAGACGGCTTCTTTGACCACGGCATACTGGGTAATCCGACCTTCACGGTAATTGGCCGTGATGCTGCTCGCGTTATGACGGTAAAAATACAAAGGCTCCCGAATACATGCCGCACTTCTCATGCTGTTGAGAAGGAAAAGACTCTGTAGCTGATCTTCTCCAAGCTGCAGCTTTCCATAACGCGAATAATCGGAATCAACATCTACGCACGACCTTCGAGCGATTTTGGTCACCATATTAGGGATATATCCATCGAGGAACGCAGAGCGCACATCGTTGAGGCTTTCTCCGCTATAGAAACGCTCTTCGCCTGGCATTCCTCCGGGGAGCAAGGAATTGAAAGTTGGAGATTCGCTAAGACCGATTAGCACGACATCAGGATTAAATTCGTCAATAATTCCAGAGACAGCATCCATCGCCTGAATCGCAAGCCCGTCATCGCCGTCGACATGCCAGAAATAATCACCATTAGCGGCTTTAATTCCGGCGCGCCGAGCTTGAAGCAGCCCCTTGTTTTCCTGCTTGATTATATGAACGGGAACATCTGCCTCTGAGGCAAAGCGTTCATAGATAGCAGCGCTGCCATCGGTCGAGCCGTCGTCGACGATGACGACCTCGTAGTCAGAGTAGTCCTGGCGTGCGATGCTTGCCAGACAGTCTTCAAGGTAATCCTCAACGTTGTAAACTGGAACTATTACCGAAAATCTCACCTTATCAACCCTTTGCTCATGTGGTTTATCCAATCGCCTTACCCGAAACTACGGCGTAAAGAGCGTAGAAGGCGTTGTGCAGCTTTGGGGAAATCGCAAAAAGCGTGCACCGCAGTCTCCAGGTGCGGGACGCCAACGGGCTCCGCGAGGCCCGACCCGCAAGCATGCGAGCACGCCTCAAGTAGGCCCGCCCTTCAGACATGTCGCCAAAGCCATCGAGATCGACCCGCATGGCAACGCGCAGCGTGCAGTACGCACGGAAACACTCGAACTCGTCGGCAAGGCTGCTCCCGGAAGCCTGTCTTACGGCTTCGATAGTCGCATCCATGTCCCGCACGTGTTTGGGGCCCTGCCTCTTGAATGTGGTGATGGAGCCGGGCCTCGTCACATACGCATAGAAGGGAGCATCAGTGACGACAACGGTGTCCAGTTGGGAAAAAATAGACGAAATAACACCCATGTCCTCGAAAAGCTGCCCTTCGGGGAACTTGAGGTCGGGGATTAAAGAACGGGAATACAGCTTACCCCACGCAGATCCGCTCTCTCCCTCGAACAGCAGAAGGCGCCTTAGATGCTCTTCGCCGCTTTCTAGCTTGAACGAAACCCCATTTTGCATCTGGTAGTTCTTGAGAGGGGATGTCTTGGCGAAAGACCCTGCAACAAGAGTCGCTTTGTATTTCAGGGCGGCTTCAACCATAAGCTCAACGGTTCGCGGGTCGATAAGGTCATCTCCATCGACATACATGAGGTAATCGCCGCGGCATCGCTGCGTGCCATAGTTACGGGCGGAGGAAAGCCCCCCGTTCTCCTTGTGATGAATCTCGACACGCGGATCGTCCCCAACGGCGTCTTCAATCAAATCGATAGTGTCATCGGTGCAGCCGTCATCCACGATAAGGATCTCAATGTTCGAATAGGTCTGATCGAGCAGCGAGCTCACGCAGGGAGGCGCGAACGTCCCCACGTTATACATGGGGACGATTATGCTGACCAATGGGCCATAAACTTCAGAAGCCATTTATCTACGCCCTCCGAAGAAGAATTCGATAGATCAGAGACCTCAGCGAATTGGGCATAAGGCAGACCAGCGCGTGTGGCACATATGAGCAGACATAGTCACGCTCGGTGAAATAGCCGCGCTCTACCTGCGCCCTCTTGAAGGCCCTTGCGTACTTGAGGTACCGGACCCCGCCCCTGCGGGCGTAGAAATCCTCGCTCACGCGCATGCAAACCAGGGGCTCCCCAAGGTTGTCGGCACGGCAGCCGCACGCGAGCATCCTGTTGAATAGATCCCAGTCCTCGAAGTAGAGGAAATCCGAGCTGTAGTTGCCCGCCTCCATGACTTTCGACTTTCTAAATGTCATGGGAGGATGACGAAAAGGGTTGCGCCTCTTGGAGTATGCGCGAATTGCGTCCGAACCTTTGGGAAGGTTAGTTATAGCGATGGGATTATCGGGCGACTCAATGAATTCCACGACGTCACTACCAACCATGTCGAGACCGGTATTAAGTGCAGCAAGCTGCTTCTCCATACGATCAGGACAGGCAACATCATCGGTGTCCATACGAGCGACGATCTCGTTTGAGCAGGCGAGCATGCCTTGTCGCAAGGCATATCCGAGACCGCGGTTTTCGGCGTAGGCAACGAACTTGAACAGCTTAGGGTGAGCGGAGTCATAATCCAGGAGCACGGCTTCCAATTCGTCCGTCAATGGACCGTCTTTGACCATAACAATTTCAGTGGGCGGCACAGTCTGCGCAAGCATACTGTCGAGCGATTCTTTAAGGTACTCCGGACACTCCTTGGCGTACAGGCTCATAAGGACACTATAAGCGGGACACTGCATTGTTACTTCCCCCTCCGCATCGCCTTGAAGGTCTTTACAAACACGCGAGCGTCAAGACCGAACGACTGATGTCGTACATAGAAGAGCTCGCGCGCCTGACGCTGGCCGCTCCCCCACGTGGAGTCGTTGCGATCGGTCGCGGCCCACCAGCCGGTAATGCCGGGCTTGCAGGCAAGCACCTCATCGCGGGCGTCGCCGTACTCGTAGGTTTCTTCGAGCGTCACAGGCCTTGGTCCAATAACGGACAAATCCCCTGTAAGTACGTTGATGAACTGCGGCAATTCGTCGAGTGAAGTGTGGCGTAGAAAACGACCAACGCGAGTAATGCGTGGGTCGTCGTCAACCTTTTGCTCACGCTGCCATTGCGCCAGCTGCTCAGGAGTCATGTACTTCTCAGGGTGCTCGTGAGCGTCAGAGACCATGGTGCGGAGTTTGAAGATATAGATAGGCTTACCGCCCTTACCGACTCGCTTTTGGCGGAAGAACGGCTTGCCGGGGGAATCAATCTCTATGGCGACGCATGCGGCTACGACGGGGACAGCCAATACCACACAGACGCCAGCAGAGAACAAGATGTCAAAGGCTCGCTTAAAGGCAAAGTAGCCTGGCCCACCTTTCTTGGGGGCAGCAGCATTGGGATCGGCAGCGGGTGCCCTATAGCTTCCTGTCGCTACAAAACCTTGCGCCGGAGCAGGGTTCTCGACGGGAGGTGGAAATTCCGTCGCCACAGCTGACTGAAAGGCCGTTTCCCGATCCATAACTTGACCAATTAACGCCGCCCCCACGGGCGCATCCGTTGCGTATTGAGTTTTATCCGACACGTTCTCTTCCAAGATTTCGTCCCCGGGTCGGGGATCCTCCCTGTCCTTTACGGCAATCACCAGCAACTAGGCGATCGCCTTTTTAAGGTTCCGCATGACGCGCTGCTCGTTTGAAAGCACCGCGAGGCCAACGCGCGTAGTCACGCGTCGGCCGCACAGATCGAGCTCCAAATAAGCAGTGCTCTTGCGTCTGTTAATGGTTTTAATAAGTCCTTCGTGGCCCAGCAGCGGACCTGCCGTTACTACGACCTGGTCGCCGTCTTTTAGGGCCTCACTCATGGGCACTACGCGGTCTCCCACATGCGTAAAGCCGCCAATAAGCTGGACCTCTTCTTTTGCCAGCGGCACAAACTGACCGTCCTGGGAAAGCACCCGGGCAAAGTCGTCCATGCGCAGCAAGTACTGTTGCACGGTGCGGGGGTCTGCCGTGTCGCAGATAAGATAACCGGGAAAGAGCGGCTTGGTCGTTTTAACCCATTGGCCGTGCGCCTTGATCTCGGTTTGAAATTGGGGATAAAAGAGCTCCTGCATAGCGCCAGCCGGCACCACGTGCTTAATGCGCTCGCGCATTACGTCTTCGCGACCGTTAATGACCTGGATCACATACCACACGAGCACCACCCCCTTGCTGTCTTACGTGTGGCTCACGGGGTTTGGGTATGGCTTCGCCAGGGCGCTTGTGCGCGAAGGCGCTCCATATTCAAACCCTGAGCCCAGTTAGACAAGCACGTGGCTCTGCCCCACCGTGAACGGTATGTATAAACGCAGTTGCTAGAGTCGCGGACGTGTATCGCAAAATGACCGTAACCCCAGCTGGCTGCGTGCGATCCAGTCAAGCGGGAACAAAACTAGACCGCACGCAAACAGCTGTAGGACTGCTGCGCTTTGTCATGAAACATCGATTCAAAAGAACAGCTTGCACACACGCAAGAACAAAATCTTTCGATGCGATACTCATGACGACGCTATTGGAGCTCGTGGTTTTTCTGGCACCGCCGTTACGGCCGGATGCTGATCGACCCTGCGCTTTGCGGCTTACTGGAGCCGTGGGCACAGTTGAACCCATGTAACGATAGATATCCTAGCACAAGACAACTAGAAACCGATTTAGGCCGTGCGCGGCAACATATCGTACATTTGCAGTGCTAAAGGGGGTTATTTTGCAAACTTGTTCACATTGACGCAGGTTTATGCGGGTGTAGTTGTTGGCACGCACCGCCCGAGTCGCAACGCTGACGGCGGGAAATGCAATAAGGAATTATGTTCGGTTAACAAACTATGTACAGAAGTGGGAAATAAATTGCGCAACTTTTTTGGGTGTAGGTGCTGGTGTGGCGTCACTTTGGTTTGCGCGGTGATTGTATATGAAAAAAGCCTCCGAACTCCCGGAGGCTTTGCATTCACGATGGTGGAGACGAGGGGGATCGAACCCCTGACCTCTTGACTGCCAGTCAAGCGCTCT
>OLPD01001037.1_pt1 | contig 15865 bp, 5 predicted proteins | sample 1672111 | NCBI WGS metagenome assembly OLPD01 (sample SAMEA3136646, study PRJEB25190) | human gut metagenome
CTTCTGCTAAATGTTCTGTATTGAGGTAAGAGTAGTTGATAATAAAGGTGTGAGCAGCAAAGTCATCAGGACTGTCATGATAATAAGCGGACAGACTGTTCAGTTTTACGCCTTTTTGGAGTGCGCGCTGCATGAATTCTTTATCGGATAGTTCCATTTTTAATTTTAACAGCAAATGAAGTCCGGAGTCTTCTTCCATAATAGTGACATGGGACGAGAGAGGACTTCTTTTTATAGCATCTAATATCATTTTATGTTCTTCTATTATATTTACAGTAGAATCATAGTCTGATATATACGTAACTCTAAATCTATAAACTTGCTCCCATAAAGAATTTATTAATTGATGCAATTTTTTATTATTTGTAGATTTAAATATACATTCATGAAACTCTACATCTTTTCTTAATAAGGCTTCTACATTTGATTCATTTATACCATCTTTAAATTCTTCTACTATAGATTCTAATTTTTTTATATCTTCATCTGTTATTCTTTCAGCAGCAAGAGATGCTGCTAAGCCTTCTAAGCTAGCCCTTATTTCTAATACGTCTATTAAATCTTTTAATGACATATTAGCTACATAAGCACCTTTTCTTGGAAGCATAACAACTAACCCCTCTAATTCTAGTTTTCTTATAGCTTCCCTTACTGGCGTTCTACTTACACCTAATTGCTCAGCTAATTGAACTTCCATAAGCCTTTCTCCTGGCTTTAATCTTCCTTCTACTATTGCTCCCCTTAAGTTCTCAAATACCACATCTCTTAGTGGTTTGTACTCATCTAAATTTAACTTAGTTAAATTCTCCATTAACTTCAACTCCTTTTTCACTACTTCTGACAACATAAACTTGGTTATATTTCTTTAGTAGTTCTCCCTTTGCACTTAATGCATCTTCCTCTTTATCAAATAACCCAAAAACTGTAGGTCCACTTCCACTCATCATAGAACCTAAAGCATTATTTTCTAACATTACCTTTTCTATATCTTTTATCTCTTCATGCATTTTACTTGTTACAGTTTCAAGTACATTTACCATATTTGTTGCTAATAAATTTATATTCCCTTTTTTTAGACATTCTATCAAGAATTTATTATCTGGTCTATTTTTAATATTTTGTAAATCTAACCCTTCATATACTTCTTTTGTTGATACAAATAAATTCGGTTTACAAACTAATATAACTGTATCTTTAGATAGTCCTTTTATATAAGTTAATTCTTCTCCTATTCCTTGTGCTAAAGCTGCATTTCCTGATATACAAAATGGAACATCCGCACCTAATTTAAGCCCTATTTCTTGTAACCTCACTTCTGATAAGTTAAGTTTCCAAAGTTTATTAAGCCCTACTAGAACTGCAGCTGCATTACTACTTCCTCCAGCCATACCTGCTGCTACTGGAATATTTTTTTCTATAAATATTTCTACACCATTTTTTATGTTAAATTGATCTTTCAATACTTTTGCTGCCTTATAAACAATATTATTTTCATTTAAAGGAATATCGGAACTATTGCTGTTTATATTAATTTCATCTATCTCAATTTCTTTTATCTTTATAATGTCATATAAATCTATTGTCTGCATTATCATTTCGACTAAATGATATCCATCTTCTCTTTTTCCTAGCACATCTATTGATAAATTTATTTTAGCTCTGCTTTTTAATTCTATTGAACTCATTTTAGCCTCCTTAAGTATTTATAATGCGTTTAATGCTCAATACTTATATTATACTACAAAAAATAAAATAATAGGGGACTATAATCCCCTATTTATTTTATTTTAATAACCACTAATTATAATTACTTGCTTTATATATAAATATTTTAATAAAATAAGTTTATATTAATCACACACTGCTACTTTTTTTTCTAAAATTAAGCATTTACCTGGTTTTAATGGTTCTTCTATTTTTAATTCATTTAATTCTGCTATTTCAGACTCTGTTGTGTTATATTTTTTTGCTATATTCCAAAGATTATCGCCTTCTTTACATATATATACTATTATACTTGGTGCTTTAGATAAGTCATATTCTCCTAAATCTTCACCCTTCACTATAAAACTTTCTGTCTTTTTATCTACTGCTTCTATAAATCTTTTTATTTTCACTGATAAATCTATATCATCTCTATTTAAATCAACTTCTAATTTTTCTATAGAAACTGTATTAAATATATTACAAGTATCAGTTAAATCATCTATTGTTATATCATGTTCAAAAGGTATTTCTTCACTTATTCTATAAACTGATTTTAGACCCTCTACAGGAACATATAGTATATCAATTTTTATTATACCTTGTATTATACTCTTATCCCCTTCTGCATAAGAATTTTCTATAGATATAGATGGGCAAACACTTACTATATCTTTTATTTGTATATCATCATTACTATTTTTTATAGTTTCTCTTACAACAAAACTTTCTGTTTCAGATTCTATTGTTTTGTTTACTTCCATTGTTCTATAATCGAATTTTATTATTTTCTCAGGAGAGTAAGCATCTTGTAAAATCTCTCTTGTTATTTCATCTGTAACTTTTACTTTGCATTCAACTGTACAATCTATTTCTAGTAACCCACTATTACTTTCATTATTTTGTTTAAATACATAATTGAATTCTCCCATAGATAATAAAGTTTCTTCTGTCATACCTTCACATGCACCTGGAACTTCTATAAATTGCGTGAAATCTATTCCTATCTTATCTAATTCAACTAATTCTCCATCATATGTACAAGCTAAAGGATTTATTTCTACTACTCCACCAACTATAACTTTATTATCAGATACTCTAGTTTCTTTTATTTTAGCATATGGATTTAAACTTATTATTGATTGAACTTCTTCTGTATTTATAGTTATAGTATCTCTTATTGCACTTTCTGATTTTTCTATACCTACAATATCTTGATAGCTTATTTCTTTTCTATGTTTTTGAACACCTTCAACTTGAGCAACATCTTTTACTATATCTAGTCTTTGCTTGTCAAATATACTTCCTCTTAAATTAATAAGAGCTCCTACTCTTATTTTTCTTTCATTCATTATAGTGCAATCTACATGCTCTACTTCTGGGAATAACATATATTCCATATCAGAAACTATATTATCTTTTTCTATAACCTCATTTATGTCTATCTTACCATCTACATTTGAAACTGTTGTTTTATCATCTGTCGTATATATTACATTGTAGTTAAAGCTACCTCTACAAAGTACTTTCCCTTCTGTAAGTTCTACTTTCTTTAAAGATATGTACCCTTCTGTTTTTATTATCTCATATACATCTGATTTCTTATCAGGCACAACTGCCTCTGTTTCTATAAATGTTTGAAATTTACCAAAGTCTATTCTATTGTCTACTTTTATTATATCTTTTATTAATTCCATACTGGCCTCCCCATATATTAAATATAAATATCACACTATATTTATATTTAATATACAAAAAAAAAATTACACCTATTTTTGATAGGTATAATTTTTTAACTTACGTGTAATTTATCTTGATTTCTAAATACTTGCAATTTTACATTAGATGTTAGTAAATCTGAGTAGCTATAAGATACTCTAGAACAACCTTCATTGTCACTATCTAACTTTACAACAAACACACTCGGATAAACTTTTTCTAAAATTCCCTTTTTTGTAACAACTTGTTTTCTTCCCTTGTTAGCTTTAAGTAGTATTTTCTTACCTAAATGCCTCTCTAAACTTTCCCTTATCTTATCTAGAGTTTGAACAGTGGCCATAATATCACCTTCTTTAAACGTTTGTATGTTTACATAATATCATAAGTACAATTTTTTGTCAAATGTTTAAACTAATTATTTTATATACTTTTAATAAAAAAGTCAATATATTTTTTTACCATATTTGTCATATTATTTATTTTTTTTAATATAACATAGATTTAGGCATAGCCCATCTAAATTTTCCTCTTGTTTCAGAACCTCCTATACCCTTTAAACCTGTTACAGTCTGTTCTATGACTTCTTCTATAGGAACTATAGTATCTATCCTTGAACAAGCAATCTTTTCAACTACAAATACTGGATCTAATGCATGTATCATTATTCTTCCTGGTGAACTAGCATAATTAGCTCCAGCTCTTATTAGTTGTTCATAATTCGATTGGCATGCTCCTGCAAATATAACTAAATTATCTAGGTTAGGTTCCCATTTACGAGCTTGCTTTACTGCTTTGATAAAGTTTAAAGAATTTCTATAGTTATTTAAATCTGTAATATTTCCTTTTCTAGATGTAAGAGCATCATGACCAGTTATAACTAATATATCTGGATTATGTTTTTCCAAAAGTCCAACTACTTCCTTATATTGATTTTCTTCAGGTATAGCTACACCTACTGCTGGTATGCCAAGTTCAGTATATACATCTAAGCATATTTTTAAATACTCTTTGTCACCATCTATTTGTAGTACCTTTCCTGGTATACCGTAAACATTTGGATTTGCTTGTAATTTTGGCACAGCTCTATTCATTTTCTTTTCTCTATCTTGGGCACTTCTAACTGATTTATATATTAAATTTTCTACTGTAGGATCTATTAATATCTGTTTTATATCTGATACTTTTACAACTTCTAAGTCTTCTAAGTATGCATCTGCTATTACCCTAAATGCTACACCTTTTAAAATAGCTATCTTTTCATTTTTATTATCTATACCAAATCCAACTATTTTAAATATTATATCTTTGTTGTATGATTTTCTAGTTACTATATCACCAATTTTCATAACTTGCCTCCTAGCTATAGTTATATTAATATATGATATGTAAAAATATTTTTTTTGTTACCTCTACAATAATTTGCTAACGTATTATTAAAAGAGTTTTACCCTAAAAGATTTGATTCTTCTACTATAACTCGAAATAATCTTGATATTGTAGTAAATATAATAAATAATAGACCTCCATAAGTGTCTTAGATAAAACACCTATAGAGGTCTTCACTGTAATATAAACATAAGTTGTTGCGCTTATATTTACAATCTATAATAATTTTATTAAGAACTGTTAATAAAAATTAACTTTAATTTAAATAACTACTATATAAGAATTAAATATACTTATATAGTAGTTATTTTTTTACTCAAATCTAAATACTAAGTTAAACTTACTTCTAGAAGTTCCTCCAATAAAGTTTTTACCATGCTTACTAGTAAAACTTAATTTAGATGTATAAGGATTGGCTAAGTTTTGGGCTCTATTTAGAACTCCTAATTTAACATTACTAATATCTTCATATAACCATAAAGGACTCTCTTTTGTTAATTGTAAATTCCTATCTACAATTAAACCTTCTTTATTGTATATTCCTAGAGCCATTTTTGTCATAGTATCTTCTGAAGATAAACTATTCCAATCTTCAAATTCACTTGGTTGTACAATTTCAAGATTTTTGTAGCTTCTAGTTTTAGTCGTAAAGCTACTTTCTTGTCTAGTAAATGATTGTATATATACATTAACATCACTTGTATTATTGTTTTGAACCTTCATAACCCCAGATATAAATTCATCTGTAGTTTTATCCTTTAAGTTTGTTACAACTTGGAAAGGAATAGTGGTAGGTACAGAAACATTTATAGTTCTACTTACCTGAATAGGTATAGTTTCCACAGTTTCTTCTCCATATAAATCTGTAGCTTTATAGTCTACATTATAGATTCCCTCTTCATTTGGATTTACATTCTGTTTTAAAACTTCTAACTTAGTTGTTTTGTTGTAAAGTGTATCATCATCATCACTTACTATTACAGCTTCTTTTAGACGATTAATTATAGCTTCTTCTGTATGTTCTACAGAGTTAAGCTCTATCCTACTTAAACTGCTCTCGGTTATTGTAGGTTTATCATATACAACTATTGTACTTGATTTTCTAGTAGTACGATCATTACTGTTCGTTACGCTATAACTTACCTCGTACATACCAACTTGATCTGTATCAATAGATGTTAAGTCTATTAATAGAGTTCCCCTTCGGGCAGTAGTTTCAGAAATTGTATTTACAGATTTAGGGTCAATTATTCTTATATCACTTGAAACACTGCTAAATTGTGTAGCATCTCCAATTATAACTTTATCTTCATACTTACCGTCTATAGTATCTTTAGCCTCTAATTCATCTATTAAATTATCTAAATCAAGACTTCCACCTTTTAAAATTTTAGTATCTTTTATACCTGTTATTTTTGGTGCTTCTTTATATACAGCTTCTAGTCCATTTTCTGTTAATGTAAATACAGCTTCTGTTAAGTTCTTTTCATTATCTATACCATCAGAATAATCTTCTCTTTGATTCTCTATAGGACCTTTTATAGAAACCCTATTTGGTGTATAGTGCCAAATTGTAAGTTTATCTCCTATTTCGTAATCTCTAGGTCTAGAAAAATGAGCATTAGAAAATGCATTACCTTTATCTCTTGAATATCCATCAATTGAAAACTTTCGTTCACCATCTTGACCAGTCAAGGTTATATTAAATACTTTTGTATGTGCACCTAAATCCCAATAAAAAGTTGAGGAATTATTACTGTATACACTTATTTTTTTAGTTTCTGGGTCTATCTTAAGCTGTAAAGGAATACCCTCTGTAGATACTACTGATATAATATTTTGATTAGTTTTTATATCATCTCTTTCTACATAAACAGATTTTAAACCACTATCAGTAACCATAAACTTAATACTTCTTAAGTTATCTGGATTTTGAACTCCATCTGAATAATCTTCTCTTTGATTTCTAACCCTACCATGAATACTTAGGTTAACTGGATGTCCTGTATCTATAAATTCAAATGTTGATCCATATGGAAGATATAGATTCTTAAAAATACCAAATGGATCTCTTCCTTGACCTGGTTTTAGATGCTGATTGTTATAGCTATAATCACCATAAATTTGTTTAGTATATGATTGTCCATTAGGTAGAGTTACTCTTACTGTATAGTAATACGACATTGCATTTGCATAAAAAATTGTATCACCATCTAAAATATTTACATTTAAGGTTACTCCATCATTTCTATTATCTGTACATTTAACAAATGTAAATTTAATTAAATCTTTTCTAGCGCTTCCACCCTTAAATACTATTGAATTGTCTAATATACCATTAGATAAATTTATAATTCTTTCACCTTCACAAGTTCTTCCCCAAGAGTCTGTAACTTTATAGTGAAGTACATTTTCTCCAACTTTTGCTACACCTTTTATAACATCATTGTATGGTTCATCATTTTCAGTAGGTGTTTCATTTGGATTCCATGTAACTTCTACATTAGCTTGTGTCAATTTATCATGGTCATCTTTAAGTTTTACACCTCTCATATAAGGTATATCATCACCTTTAACAGTACTCAAATCTATAGCTTGGTCAATAGTAATTTTAGGTGCTTCATTATATAAAGATTCCAAACCTACATCTGTAAACTTAAATCTTACGTGTTGTATATTATCAATATTTTCAACACCATTTACATAATTTTCTTTTGCATTAACAACAGTTCCATTTATTCTTGCACATTTTTTACTAGCTTCTGTTAAACCTTCTATAGCTATATAATCACCAAATTCAAATTCATAACCATTTAAATCATTTAAGCCTTTACTATTAATAGCATTTTCATTACCTAAAAGTTTAAATGACTTTTTTAATGTATTATTTTTATTATATATGCTAATTGTCATAAATGTTTTTTCAGTTTTATTTTTTCCCAAATTACTTGGATAAAAATTAAAAGAAGAATCCTGATTACCTATACGAATTTTATTTTTTCCATCTTCCCTTACAAATTGTATAGAAAAAGCTTGATGCTGTCCAACTGTATCATTTCCATTCATAGGGTAAATATTAAATTCATTCTTGTCAATAGATGACATTACATTTATTTTGGCAGGTTTTTCTGTAACTCTACCCCAACTATCTTCTACTATATAAGTTATATCTTGTTGTCCTAATGTATCATAGTCAACCTTATCATCATTTATAGCAACTTGATTAGCACTTATTTTGTCGTAATCATCTGTTACTGATATATCCTTTGGAAGTGTTAATATTGAACCTTTATAATATACAAGTTCATTATCACCACCATGTATCTTTGGAGCTTGGTTATAGTAATATACTAATCCATCATCTAAAATTTCAAATCTACCATTTTCCATTTTATCAGTAGGAGTTATATTGCTATTCCTCTTTAAAGCTTTTTCAGTATTTTTATTACCTGATTTTACATCTCCATCTAATACTAAGTGCTTACTTTCATCTTTTGCCCATATACTAAGTCTATATCCTTCTACATATGGGAAGTTATTTAATCTAGTTACTATATCTTCACTTATTATTTCAGTACCTTTTAACTCTATAGTACCTATAGTGTTTCCAAGTGAATCATATGCATTTATAACAAATGCTAATTTTCCATTATTTGAATCAATAGTTGAGTTTGGTGTATAATCTATTACTCTAAGCTTTCTTTGTATTGAGTCAAATCCTATTATCATAATAACTTCATCATTGTTATTTTTTACACTTAGTTTGTTTTCTTCTAGTTTTGTTCTAGGCTCAACAGTTATAGTTCTAGTTTGCTCTTTTTGAGTTCCCCAGCTGTTGCTTATAGTATATCTTACATGATAGTTGCCTTCTTTTAAATTATTTAAATTCCTTTTATCTTCTTCATTTACCGTAATTTTATAATCTTCATTATTAATATCTTGTAAATTTACAAGTATTCCTGATAGATAGTCTACTTCTTCTCCTCTTTTTATAGTTTTATTATCTAATCCAGAGATTATCATTTCTTTTTGAGTAATTTCTTTTAAACCATCATCAGTTATTTTAAATCTAACTAAAGGATATCTACTAATTTCTCCAAATCCATTTGAATAATTGTTATTACTTAATCTAGTATTATTAGTTTCTTGTATAACATAACCCTTTATCTTAACTGTATTAGCCTCTTGTCCATAAAGGCTTATAGTATCATACTTACTAAAATCTACTTGATGTATTATTTTTAGTTGTTCCCTGTCATGATTTGTATCTCCATTTAAAGTAACTCTGTACTTTTCTTCACCTTTTATATTTCTTACAACCATTTCAAAATATCTATCTTGAGAAGTCGATGAACCACTAGCAGTTGGAGTTTCATTAGCTTTTAATACAATTTGATTATTAGTTGTATTAAATGTTACTTTAAATGCTAAATCTTGATTAGGTCCATAAACTTCAATTTCATTCTCCCTAACCTTAGATTCTACAGTTATAGTTTGCTCACGAATTGTAGCTCTTCCCCAACTATCATTTATATAATAATGAACAGTGTATTTTCCAATACTATCAAAAGTATAATTTGCACTATTTTTTACAGAATTATCATTTACTAAACGCTCATCTACATAAACTTTAATATTACGTTCTGATAATTGTGTATCATGGTCATCACTAGCTGTTAATCCTTCTAAAAGATTTATATTAGAACCTTTACTTATAGTTTTATCTTCTATATTACCCTTTATATCAGGTGCTGCATTGTATACTGCTTCTAAACCATCATTACTTATCTTAAATCCAGTATTTGTCATATAATCAAACTTCTTGATTTCATCTGATATATCTTCTTTATTAGGTATATTTCCAGTTACAGTACCTATAATTTTTATACTATTAAGGTCACTTCTGTAAACCCTTATAATATCACCTTCTCCATATTCAGTATTATTAAGTTCATCTAACTTAGGAGAGTTACCTCTATCATTGCCTGTTAAAGTAATTTCCTTCTTTAATTCTTTATTTGAACCTATTATCTGTATCCCAAATACCATTTCAGATGGATTATTAGGTGCTATTCTATCATTTGTTTGATTAAATACCCTATATCTTCCAGTAACACTATCAAATCCTATTTCAAATAAAGGTGTTCTATCATCTTCTGTACTCTCTGATTCGGATACAATATTTTCCTCAGGTATTTCTGATTGAATAGTATCAGCATACACCTTGAATACATTTTTATATAAATTAGGTCTTACAGTTACTTTTCTTTCAACTGTTTTAATTTTGCCCCAACGGTCTGTTGCAGTATAGGTGATGGTTTTTTCTCCTGGTGTTGATGTATCAAAAGATATAGAGTTAGGAGTTAACACTGTACCATCTGATGCAGTTGTTACACTAGTTGTTTGTCCATTAATACTAACAGTTATAGAACTTAAATGATCTGTATCAAAGTCGTCTGTAACTTTTACACCTTGTAATGGATTAAATGTTTCACCTTTATATACATCTGTATTTTCTACACCTTCAAATACAGGTGCTTCATTATACACTGCTTCTACACCTTCCCTAGTTAATTTAAATACAACATTGTTCATATTATCAAGTTCATCTACACCATCACTATAATCTTCTCGTGCATATTTTATATCACCTTTTATAATTGACCTCTTAGGTTCAATATGCCATAGATATATTGCATCTCCATAGTCATATTGTAAATTATTTAAATAAAAATAATTATTATTTTTATGAGAATTAACATATTCGCCCTTGTCTCGTCCATTAAATTCAACTTTCTTTTTTATTCTACCATCACTACCTATAAGTACAAATTTATATACTTTTGTATTATCATCATATTTATGATAGATACTGTTATCCACTGCTTCTAATACACTTATTCTTTGACTTTGTGGATCAATTTTTAATTTGAAAGGAAACTTTTCTGGCGCCATAGGACCAATAACTACATTCTTATCCACAGTGTTACTTTTGTCAGGATTTGTATATACTGCCTTTAATCCACTTTTAGTAATTTCAAATTTTGTATTCAATAAGTTTTCTGGATTTCCTACCGAGTCTGAATAATCTTCTCTAGCATCAATTACATTGCCATCTATATTAAATTTGGTTGGATGGTGATGGATAAAGGTAATAAGGTCTCCATATTCAAACTCATAGTTTTCTAAATCAGTTAATTTTTTTGTATGAGAATGATCCGTACAGTCTGGTAGATTTTGGTTGTGGTCAATTTTATCCTGTCCTGATCCATACATATAATCATGACTTGGACAGCTCTGCTCTTTACAAGCACTCGGCTTATCAACTGCATTATAAGATATTGTCGGTACTATATCTGTCAAAGTTCCACTTCCATCATTAGCTGGTCTTTGTATAGTAATTTGTATATAATCTGGTCCTGCACCTTCTGATGTAAACCTATTATTATAATCTTTTATTACCAAATGATTGGTTGTATGATCAAATCCTATTTCTAATGATTTCTTTCCAGTCTGACCACTATCTTGCATTATTCTTATAGTATTTTTATCTATACCATTAGTTATTTCTAACTTTCTAGTTATAGTAGACTTTCTGCCCCAACTATCTTCTACACTTAGATTAATAATATTTGTTCCTATTATTAGGTCATTTTCAGTCTTTTCTTCATCATTATCTTTTTTCCCAAAACTTACGTTTATATTTTCAATAGGAATAGTTTCATCATGGTCATCTATAACCTCTACACCTTGAGTATAATCAATAGTATCTCCTGCATACTGTGTAAGTACTTCCTTAGACTTTATGATTATTTTAGGTGCTTTATTATATACTGCCTCTAATCCGTCAGTACCTAATTTAAACCTTACATTATCCATGTGGTCTTTACTACTTATACCCTCTGAATAGTCTTCAGTTTCACTTCCAGATTCACCTAATTTATTAGTATTAGATATATTACCTTTAATCTTAATTCTTGATGGAGTTTTACTCCATACACTAAAGTAATAATCATCATAAATACCTATATCATTAAGCTTTTTTAATTCTTCATTATTAAACTCTTCATCATTTGATAATTCAACAGTTCCTACAAGTTTACCTTTAGTATTAAATACCTTTAATCTAAATATGATTTCTGGCTTTGATTCTTCTGGTGTTACTTGCATATCTGAATCAATATCTAGATCAGGTTCCTCTGTAACTTCATCATCATCTGATGGTGGTTTCTCTGTATCTGTTGTAGAATCTGATCCATCACCATCTACTTCTCCTTCTGAACCTGGATTTGATTCTGTAGTATAACTTTGAGCTAACTCTTCATCTTGTGAAGGGTTCTGAACACCATTTTCTGGTTCTTGTGGTTCACCTGGCTGTTCTGGCTCTGGTCCCTCTGGTTCAGTTTCTATAGGAGGGTCATTTGGTATATTTTCTATTCCTTTAGTAACATTAAATTCATTTATTTTTGGGTTATATTTAAAAGAGAATAGCTTATTATTTCCACTCTCATCATAAAACTCAATATCATTTGATACAGATTTAGAAATTATAGATACTGTTCTTGTTACAAGTACACTTTTACCCCAAGAGTCAGTTGCTATATATGCTAATAAAAATTCACCAATACTATTAGTATCTGCATGACTTAGATCTTGTGTTTCTCCATTATAATTAAAATATTTAACATCTATCTGATCTTTTGAGATATTACCATCTATGTCATCAATTGCACTTATACCTTCCTTAGCCTTTTCTAAAGTTAATGCATCACCTTTATATAAGTATAAGGTGCTATCTATTCCATGAATTTTTAAAGCTTCATTATAAATCATTTCTAAACCTTCTGGATGTATTTCAAATCTTGAGTTTTCCATTTCATCTTCATCTTCATATCCATCAAATAGAATATCTGACTTTTTCATTTTGTCATCTTTCTCTTCTCCACTAAATGGATTTTTAGATTTTGCTGATATAGTAAGCCCTTTGGCATAATCATATGGCTTAAGTGATAAATAATCACCATGAGCATATACTACATCTCTAAATTTACTTTCTATGTTATTACTAATTAAATCTTGTTTTGTAATCGTGATCGTTTCATTTTCACTTTCACTTGATTTAAAAAGTCTTGAAATAAGATTTCTATTCTTTTTAATAAGCTTTATTTCTAGTAATGTATTATTACTATCTAAATTACTTGGTATATTACTTGCATCTGATTTATATACATTAAAAGTTTTACTATTATCATCAAACCTTATAGATAAAATTGTTTCTCCAGTTTGATTATTTTTTAATGTAATGTAGTTGTATTCTAAATTATTATATGGATATACAGTAATTTTTCTTTTTATAATTGTACTTCTACCCCAACTATCTACAGCCTTATATTCAACATATTTTTCTCCGATAGTACTAGTGTCAATAGTACCATGAGTCATAGTTTTATTTATTTCATCATCACTATCATGGTCATCCGTTACGCTTATACCATCCTTTAAATTAACTTCTCCATTTCTTTTAACTATTAAATCTTTAGTTATATTGAATTGAGGAGCTTGGTTGTAGATATATATTAATTCAGATTTACCTATCTCAAATCTTACATTTTTCATGTAATCGTGATTATTTATACCATTAGTATAGTTTTCTTTGTACGCATCACTGTTAGTACTTTCATTTGCTACATAATCAATATACTTTTTATTAGTTTCTTCAGTAGAACTTCCTTCAGTATAATTTTTATTTTTTTCTACTAACTTTCCAGTTATTCTTATATTTTCAGGTATAGTAGACCAAAGTTCTATACGGTCACCTTCAGTATATTTATATCCATTTATTCTTTTTAATATAGTTCTTAGCTTATCGCTACCCTTTATATTTAAAGTTTTTTGAAGTATTCCATTTTTTGAATACACTTTCAACTTAAATATTGGTGATGATTTAGTTTCATCTATTACTTTATCTGGCAAATTCTCTAAACCATCAACTATTAAAGTTTTTTCAACTGTATCTAATCCTATCCTAAATAGATGCTCATTTGAATTATTAGGATCCATAAAATCAATATAAGTTGTATCAAGTGGATTTGTTGATGTAACTGTTATAATTCTATCCTTTGTACTAGATCTTCCCCATTTATCAGTAGCAGTGTATGTTACTGTTTGAGCTCCAACCTTTGTATTATTAAATGAAGAATGTTTTATAGATACATATCCATCTTCTATATTACTATCATTAAACTCATCAAAGTCATCAGTTATTTTTTCTTTTACACCTGATAAAATGTCTTCATCAGAACCTCTAGATACTGTAAGTGACTCAAGATCTCCTATTACTGGTGCATCATTGTTTACTTCTTCAAGACCAGTATTTTTTATTCTAAATCTACGCTCTGAAATAGTAGCTTGAGGTACTCCATTAGCATAGTTTTTAACTTCATTATTTACCACAGCTTCTTTAGTATTAGGGTTCTTAGTAGTACCTTTTATAGTCCCTGCAATTTTAAGCTTTTTATCAGATTCTGCATGCCATATACCTATATAATCACCTTCTTCAAAAAGGTAATTGTTTATAGCATCTAGTTTTTCAGAGTCACTTTTATCTGAACCTAGTAGTGTAGCTGATACTTTTTCATTCATATACTTATCATATAGAACAAATTTAAAGTACTCTTCTTTTGAAGAGTTAGTTAACATCCTTCCATCTTGGTCAGTTACCTTAATTGATTTAGTTGAAAGGTCAAATTTTATTTTAAATCTTTCTATATTAGTTCCAAAGTATGGTATACCATCTACAGTAATTACATTATTTGTTAATTCATTCTCATTTGGTGTTCTTTGATTTTCTTCTATACTGACTGCATCTTGACTATCTTTAGCTGCAATATTTCTTGTAGCAGTTATACTTCTTCCCCAACTATCTTCTACTGTATAGTTTAATATAGCTGAAGATTCAGTTTTTTCCTGAACTGATACTACTATCTTAGAGTTATCAATTACACCATCATGGTCATCCGTAACTTTTATACCTTGAAGAACATCTACAGATGGATCTTCTACATCTAATAAGTCTGTTAATCCTTCAAATACTGGTGCATTATTATAGACAGTCTCAAGATTAGTTTCAGTTATTTTAAATCTTACATTATCAATATAATCAAGATTATCAACACCGTCAGAATAATCTTCTACCTTTTCATTTTCTTTATCTGTTTGTTTTTCTTTGTTTATATCTCCTTTGATTTCTCCTAAAATTTTAATGCCTTTCTTAGGGTCAAAAGAAGCTATTTTTATGGTATCACCAGTTTCATACTTAGTATCTTTAAGTATATTTAGTTTTTCAGAATTTCCAGTATCTTTGCCTAGAAGCTCTATATTTAATTTTTCTTTATTTTCTTTATCATATATATTAATTTTATATATTATGCTATCTAGATTTGTTTTAGATAATTGTTTTTCACTTTGATTACTTAATTTAAACTTCTTTTCTTTTTCATCAAAGCCTATAGAAAATCCTAATTCATTTTCTATTTTATCTAGTATATACATATTAAATACATTATCTTCTAGCTTAGATTTACTTTCTTCTTTTTGTTTGTCTTCTTTTTCTTCAGTCTTTTCATCTTTTTGTTCAGTAGATTCTTCTTCAGATTTAGTTTCTTCTGAACTTTCTATTGGCACAATTTCTGAAGTAATATTAGATAATGCATTTACTGGAATAGTTTCCATAAAAATAGCTACCAAACAAATATAAGAAATTAATTTTCTTTTCATAAAAAGTTTTGTCCTCCTTTCATTAAATTTTTATTTATGGCATACCAAATATTATCGAATCTTCGGTATGCCATGAGAAAATCTATATTTAGTTTTAAATATATTCGTTTGATAATCTAATCTATTTACTAATTAATATCTATAAATATTACTTTCTATCTTAATGGTATTAAAACATTATTACAGTATTATAACATATAATATACCTTTTTGTATATTCCTATCGTTTATTGTCGAAAATTGTTAAATAAGTTAACAAATATAATATGAGTTATGATAT
>OLPD01001040.1_pt1 | contig 15818 bp, 18 predicted proteins | sample 1672111 | NCBI WGS metagenome assembly OLPD01 (sample SAMEA3136646, study PRJEB25190) | human gut metagenome
CGGCGGTTTCCCTGTGTTTTTGGGAACCCGTCTTTTTCGCGCATCAGTATTGTGCTATAATTATAACCGTTCTTTTTGTAAAAATGCCAAAGGAGTTCTTACAATGGGTATCATGGCACAAATCGGCATCATGCTTGCGGTCTGCCTGGTGGGCGAGGGCATCGCGGCGCTGCTGCCCATCCCCTTCCCCGCCAGCGTCATCAGTATGGTGCTGCTGTTCCTCCTGCTTGCCGCAAAGCTGCTTCGCCCCCACCACATCAAGGAAAAATCCAATTTTCTCATCAACAACATGGCCTGCTTTTTCGTGCCGGCCGGCGTGGGTATCCTGCGCTATGCGGATGTGCTGTGGGCCAACCTGCTGCCGCTGCTGGCCATCTGCTTCATCACCACGCCGCTGGTGTACGGCGTTACGGCCTGGGCCGTGCAGCTCACCATGCGCGCCATTCAGAAAAAGGAGGCCCGTCATGATTGAGGCTGTCACCACCTCGCCGCTGTTCGGCATCGTGCTGTGCATCGGCACGTTCCAGATTGGGCGCTGGGTCCAGAAAAAAACAGGGCTGACACTGGCGAACCCGCTGGTCATCGCTATTCTGCTGTGCATCGGCGTGCTGCTAATATTCGACATTCCTTACGAGGATTTCGCCATTGGCGGCGATATCGTGAACATGATGCTCGGCCCCGCCACGGCTGTGCTCGCCTTGAACATCTACAACCAGTATGCCGTGCTCAAGCGCCACTTCGTACCCGTTTTAGTGGGCTGCACCGCGGGCAGCCTGTTCAGCCTGGCAAGCGTGCTGCTGCTGTGCCGCCTGTTCCGGCTGGACGAAGCCGTCACCGCCGCGCTGCTGCCCAAAAGCTGCACCACGCCCATCGCCGTAGGCATTGCCGAAAGCCATGGCGGCATCGCGGCCATCACCATGGTGGCCGTGCTCGTCACCGGGTTCATCGGCGCGGTGTGCGCCCCTTTGTTCGCCAAGCTGATGCACGTGACGGAGCCTGTGGCCGAGGGCCTTGCCATCGGCGCATGCAGCCATGCGCTGGGCACCACAAAGGCGGCGGAGCTGGGCGAAGTTCAGGGGGCGATGAGCGGCATCGCCATCGGCGTATGCGGGCTGATCACCGTGGTCGCGGCGCTGTTTCTGTGAGCACGGCATACCGGAGCATTCAAAAAGCGCGTGTGGGCTTCCACACGCGCTTCATTTTTATACTGTTTTATTGCCCGCAGCCCGGACCGGGCTGCACGGCGGCTGCCTATTCATACAAAACCTGCCCCGCAAACACACAGACCACCCGCTTCAGATCCGGGTGCTCCGCCATCAACTGGTGCGCTGCCGTCAGCACGGCGCCCGCGCTGGGCGAAGCCGGAATGGCGTCTGTCTCCAGCACCTCACGCGCCGTGACGTTGGCCGTATGGCTGGGCACGGCCATCACGGCATCCACGATGTACGGGTTATAGTTTTCCGGCACAAAGCCCGCGCCCAGGCCCGGGATGTTGTGCCGTCCGATGTACCCGCCGCCGATGGCCTGGCTCTCGTAAGGCTCTACGGCAACCACCTTTACATCCGGGTACCATGCCTTGATGTATTCGCCCACGCCCGTAATAGTGCCGCCGCTGCCTACGCCCGCAACAACCGCGTCCAGCGCGCCGCCCGTTGCCTTGGCGATGTTCGGGCCCGTTACACGGCGGTGAAATTCAGCGTTCAAGTCATTGTCGAAATAGTTCAGGAAATAGCCGCCCGTCTGCTCCACGGCCTCCTGCGCGCGCTGCTCCACGCCCCTGCGGCCGTAAACATAGTTGGAAAGCACGATTTGCGCGCCGAACTTCGTCAGCATCTGCTGACGCTCCAGCGGCACGGTAGCCGGCATGCAGAGCATCAGCGGGTGGCGGCTGTGGGCGCAGGCCACGGCCAGCGCCACGGCAAAGCTGCCGCTGGAACACTCGATCACCGTCTGGCCCGGCTGCAAAAGGCCTTTTTCCGTGGCCAGAGCCAGCATTCCTTCGGCCAGCGCGTCCTTTGCGGAGCCCGTCGTCCCGCCGTAGGCCAGATATGCATACAGGGAATCCGGCAGATCGTACTTCGCACAGTACCCGGAAAGCGCCACCACGGGGCGGCTGTACAGCGTTTCATAATAGCTTTTGTGGATATTCAAAACGAAACAGCTCCCTTCCCGGCGAAACCGCACACAATATCACGATTATTATACTATAAAATCCCAGTTTTGGGAATGCGTTTTCCATAAAATTTGCATTTCGCCGCCGGCATGCGCCAAGCGCACAAAAAGCTGCAAAAAAAATGGGCAAACCGCTGAAAAGGCCTTGACTTTACACCGCATGTGCGGTATAATGAACAAGCTGTGTAAAGCGGTTTGCTTTACACAATGATTTTGAGAAAAGGAGCGGCCGCGGTGGTTACAAAAAACCTCGAAATTTCGTACCTGCTTGATTTTTACGGCGACGTGCTGACGGAAAAACAGCGCGACGTGATGGAGCAGTATTACAACGACGACCTCTCCCTTTCTGAGATCGCGGACAACTTCGGCATCACCCGCCAGGGTGTGCGGGACATCATTGTCCGGGCTGAGAAAACCCTGGAGGATATCGAGGAAAAAACCGGCCTCATCCAGCGGTACCACCGTACCCGGGCCACCACGGCTGTCCTGCGCACGGTGTGTGACCAGATACAGGCCCGGGGACAGGCTTTGGGCAACGACCCCGTGCTGGAAGATCTCTGCCAACAGCTTCGCCGCGCCATTGACGACTTGGAGAGGGAGTGAGTTCTGATGGCATTTGAAGGTTTAACCGAAAAACTCTCCTCCGCGTTTAAAAAACTGCGGAACAAGGGCCGTTTGAGTGAGGCAGACGTCAAAGAGGCCATGCGGGAGATCCGCCTGGCTCTGCTGGAAGCCGACGTCAGCTACAAGGTGGTCAAAGATTTCATCAAACGGGTTACGGAAAAGGCCGTCGGCACCGAGGTGCTGGAAAGCCTGACGCCCGCCCAGGCCATTGTCAAAATCGTCAACCAAGAGCTGATCGACCTCATGGGGGGCGACAGTACGAAGATTACCATCGCCTCCCAGCCCCCCACGGTGGTGATGATGGTGGGCCTCCAGGGCGCTGGTAAAACCACCAACGCCGCCAAGCTGGCTGGTCTCATGCGCAAGCAGAACGGCAAGCGCCCGCTGCTGGTGGCCTGCGACATCTATCGTCCCGCCGCCATCCAGCAGTTGGAAGTGGTGGGGAAACAGCTGGACATCCCCGTCTTCCAAATGGGACAGGAAAATCCTGTCACCATTGCCCAGGCCGCCATTGAGCACGCCAAAAAGCACGGCAACGACATGGTCTTCCTGGACACCGCCGGTCGCCTCCATGTGGACGAGGCGCTGATGGCAGAACTCCAATCCATCAAGGAGGCGGTGCACCCCAGCGAAATCCTGCTGGTGGTGGACGCGATGATCGGTCAGGACGCTGTGAACGCTGCAAAGGCCTTTGACGAAGCCCTGGACATCGACGGCGTGGTGCTGACCAAACTGGACGGCGATGCCCGAGGCGGTGCCGCCCTCTCCATCAAAGCGGTGACCGGTAAGCCCATCAAGTTTGTGGGTATGGGGGAAAAGCTGGATAACATCGAAGTTTTCCACCCCGACCGGATGGCCTCCCGGATCCTGGGCATGGGCGATGTGCTCACCCTCATTGAGAAGGCGGAGCAGCAGTTCGACCAGCAGAAAGCCCAGGAACTGGCGGAAAAGCTGAAGAAGAACCGCTTTACCCTTCAGGATTACTACGACCAGCTGGTCCAGGTGAAGGGAATGGGTTCCGTGGAGGAACTGCTGGGCATGATGCCTGGGATCAACGCAAAGGCGCTGGAGGGGGCAACCATCAATGAGAAGGCCCTCACCCGCACCGAGGCGATCATCCTCTCTATGACCCCTCAGGAGCGGGAGAACCCCTCCATCCTCAACAGCAGCCGGAAGAAACGCATCGCCGCCGGCTGTGGATTGCAGGTGGTAGACGTCAACCGTCTTCTGAAAGAGTTTGGTATGATGCAGCAGATGACCAAACAGATGAGCAAACTCACCGGCAAGCGCCGGAAGGGAAAGTTTGGCAAGATGCCTGGGGGTTTCCCAGGGCTGCCCTTTAAGTAAGTTGGTTCCCGCACCCCTGCGGTTCCATAGATACAGAAATTCATTTGGAGGTGAAAGGACATGGTGAAGATCAGACTGCGCAGAATGGGCTCCAAGAAGAACCCCTTCTATCGTATTGTGGTTGCAGATTCCCGTTATCCCCGCAACGGCCGCTTCATCGAGGAGATCGGTACCTACGATCCCCTGCAGGAGCCCGCTGCCATCAAGGTGGACGCCGAGCGCGCCCAGGCTTGGATCAAGACCGGCGCTCAGCCCACCGAGACGGTGAAGGCGCTGCTGAAAAAGGCCAACGCCATCTGATTTGGAGGGCACATGAAGGACTTGCTCACTTATATCGCCCAGAATCTGGTGGAACACCCTCAGGCCGTCGACGTTCGCGAGACGGAGACAGACGGCACCATTGTCCTGGAACTTCGGGTGGACCCCAGTGATATGGGAAAGGTGATCGGTCGTCAGGGCCGGATTGCTAAGGAAATCCGTACGCTGATGCGTTCTGTGGCCCAGCGTCAGGGCAAAAAGGTTTCCGTCGAAATTATGGACTGAAAAATGGCGGCGCATTCTGCGTCCGCCATTTTTTCCTTCCCAAAGGAGGCATCCCCCTTGAAAGCGCAATATTTAGAAGCTGGAAAAATTGTAAACACCCACGGCATTGCAGGCGAGGTGAAGATCATCCCCTGGGCCGATGGGCCTGAATTTCTGTTGGACTTTGACACCTTGTACATCGATGGAAAGCCCATGGAAGTGCAGCGTGCCCGGGTCCACAAAAACTGTGTCCTGGCCAAACTGGCCGGCATCGACGATATCAACGAGGCCATGAAGCTGAAGGAAAAGGTGGTCTCCATTCATCGGGATGACGCGAAGCTGGAAGAGGGCGCCTTCTTCCTGGCAGACCTTTTGGGCCTGGAGGTCTGGGACGCGGACAGTGGCGAGGTTTTGGGAACTCTCTCTGAGGTTCTTACACCCCCCGCCAGCAATGTGTACGTCGTCACCGGTGGGAAACACCAGCACATGATTCCCGCTGTTCCAGAGTTCATCGTAGAGACCAATCTTGACGAGGGCTACCTCCGGGTTCGCCTGATCGAAGGGATGTGAAGGGATGGACTTTCTCTACCACATTCACATCATGACGCTGTTTCCTGATGTAGTAGGAGACATGCTGTGCGAGTCCATCCTGGGCCGGGCCCAGGAACGGGACATCATCCGCATCGACTGCCACCAGATCCGGGACTACACCCTTAACAAGCAGAAGCAGGTGGACGACTACCCCTATGGCGGCGGGCACGGGGCAGTGATGCAGGCAGATCCCCTGTACCAGTGCTGGCAGCATCTGTGCGACCTGGAGGGGGAACGGGTCCATACCATCTACCTCTCCCCTGCCGGCACGGTATTTCGCCAGGCCGATGCCAAGCGGCTTCATCAGGACTACAATAAACTTATCCTGGTCTGCGGCCACTACGAGGGCATCGACCAGCGGTTCATCGACGAGTGCGTGGATGAGGAGATCTCCCTGGGAGACTTCGTCCTCACCGGGGGAGAAATCCCCGCTATGGCGGTGGCGGACGCCGTGTGCCGCCTGGTCCCCGGCGTCCTGTCCGACCCGGAGTGCTTCACCGATGAGAGCCACTGGGACGGTTTGCTGGAATACCCCCAGTACTCCCGGCCGGAGGTATGGCACGACCGGAGAGTGCCCCCCATCCTCCTCTCTGGCCATCACGCCAACATCGCCAAATGGCGGCGGAAGCAAGCCATCCTCCGCACCCGAGACCGGCGGCCGGATATGTATGAACGGTTGGACCTTTCCTCCAAAGCAGACCGAAAGCTGCTGAAAGAGATTGCCGATGAGGAAGCGGTCCAGGAAGACAACGTCCCCCTCACCACCGAATGAGATCGGATGGGAGGGGGACGCTTTGCATCATGTGACGGGAAGTGCCTCCAACTCTGCCAGGATCTCCTCCATCAACGGGACATCCTGGGAACGGGAAGACAGATAGAGCAATTTCCCTTGGAGATCTTCGGGAAATTCTGTGCGCTTTTCTTCTAAGGGTTCTAACAGAGCGTCCAAGGCGAAGACCAACTTCTCCCGCGCTTCTGCTTCCTCAGGTGCCGCCCCAAAGCTGACTATGTCTATATTGGTCAGATAGAAGGTGTACCCATGCAGCCTCTGCCAGTCGTCTATTTCGTAACGCCCCAAATCCTGGGATAAATCGCTGCAAAGGGAAGCAAACACCACAGAGATTCGGGTGTCCATGGACGCTTTTATGGTGTCTATACGGCTCTTTTCCGCTTGCCATAGGATCAGGAATAGAACAAGCAGAGCGAGCGCAATGGATAGCATGATCCTACGCAATAGAACTTTCGTATTCATATCTTTCTGCTATGCAAACCTTATCTTGTTAGTTTCTTCTATTTTAGAACCTATCACACTCAATCTAATTTGTCAATATACTACAAAAATTTAATGGGAATTTTCCTACGGAAGCAACTGGAGCGGTGGAATATCCTCCATCCAAGACACCAACCCCCTCACGCCCGAATGAGCGCGGACGTGAGGGGGTTTTCCGGTATTACGAAACCATTCGTTCTTCTTGGAGGCGGTGCTCCACCTCCTGGCTGGCGGGGGGAAGCTCCTGTCCCGGCTGCCAAACCAGGACCGCGTCTTTTTCCGCCCCCACATAGATGGCCTTCACATCGGAGGGCAAGGGGATGCCCAGTTTGCCCTTCGCCTCGGTTTCCCCCTTCGGGAGCACATAAAAGGTCTGATTTGACTGCCACCCCTCCAAGGTGCCGTCACCAAAGTCAAAGATCGACCGTTGCGGGATCAGATAAAGAACATGATCCTCTGACCATTGATGGGTAATGTTGTGGGCCGCGTCATCCACCCAAAGGTCCACGTTAATGGATCCGTCGGAGAGTTCCGTCACTTGATTGATCACGATATCCTCCTGAGAAAGGGGAAGGGATACATTCAGCTGCAAAGCGACCAGCACCAGGAACACCGCCACCCCAAGGAACAGCATGGCGATTCCCCCGCGGAACAGGTTCACCCGCTTCTTCTTATTCCACTGTTTCTCTACGGAGTGAAGGGGGGCAGCGGCTTCCCGGGACGTTTCCAGGGGAAGGGGCCGGGAAAGGGCGGTGTAAAACCTCCGGCACCGGGGACAGTCTGTCAGGTGCTCCTCCACCGCAGCGCGGCTCTCTGGGGTACAGCTGCCGTCACAGTAGGCGGGCAGCAGATCTTCGATCACAACGCAGGACAAGGTCATGTCGTCTCCTCCTTTCCAGCCATTTCATCTCCCAAAACGCTTTCCAGCGCCTGGTGATACCCCTCCCAGTCAAAAGAGGGACGGTATGTTTCCCAGAAGGGGATGTATTGCGTTTCCATCATGGTCTCCATGGCAGGGCTTGCCGGGGGAAGGTCCTCTCCCTTCTTCCAGATGAGGATGCGGTCTTTCGGTGTCCCCACATAGACGGCCGGTACGTCTCCTCCCAAATTGTAGTTCGCATGCGGATCGACCTTCTCGGGGTCCTGTGTGACACTGAACGCAATATAGGTGTTGTACAATCCGTATTCCGACGTGCGCCTCGGTTCCAGCAGCGCTCGCTTGGGGGTAAAATACACCGATCCGTCGTCTGTTTCTTCCACCAACAGCGTATCCAGGCTCTTCCCGTCATCAATGTAGAAATGGAAAACAACCGTACCATCCTCCAGCTGACAGGCCTGGGAGATCTGGATGTCCTCTGTCGGGATATCGGTCCCTTTATGGATGGTCAGCCACAGAGGACAAACGGCCAGAAAAATGGCTGCTAAGGCAATGGCAACCCCCTTCCAGCGGGCCCGTCTCCGGGTTTTCTTCCAGGTGGTCTGGACTTCCTTGAGGGCCGCTGTCTCCTCCTTCTCTTCCGGCGTGGGAAGAGGCGCAGAGAGGTCCGCCAGCCGCTGCCGGCAGGCAGGGCACTCCGCGAGGTGTTCCTCCACCAGGCTGCGGCTTTCCTGACTGCACACCTCGTCATAGTAAAGGGGAAGCAGGTCTTGAATCAACCCACATGGCACGTTCATGGCAATCCCTCCTTGATCTTTCCCTTGGCCCGGTAATAGGTCACACGGGCCCAGCTTTCCGTCTTGTGGAAAAGGGCAGCAATTTGCGCAAAAGAGAGTTCTCCAAAGAGGCGGAGGAGAAAGACCTCCTTATAGGGCTCCTCCAAGGCGTGGATCCCCTGGTAGATCTCCTGGAGGGACTCCTGATCCAGCAGCCGCTCCTCCAGGCTGTCCTGAGTCCAGGAGGCTTCCAGCTCCTCTTCCCTGCCCTTGCGTTTTTCCCTGCGGCAGTGGTCAAAGTAGGTGTGTTTGGCGATCTGGCATAGCCAGCTGTACAGGGAGCTTCTGCCGTCGAACTGATCCAACTTTTCCAGGACCTTAAAAAAGGTCTCTTGGGTGATCTCCTCCGCGACCCACTGGTTGCGGCAGAGAACCAGCAAGTACTTGTAGACGTCCCGGAAGTACTTCTGATACACCTAGTCAAATTCTGTCACCGCTCTCCCCTCCCTTCAACCATAAGACGGCGGAGATGGCCATTCGTTACAATATTTTCCCTATTCTGCAAAAAACGGCGTCACCGCAATCAGGTGACGCCGTTTTAGATAGGATTGCTCTCTTACTTTACTTATTGACTACGAAGTTTTCGGTGGTCAGCTCATTGTACTTACCACGTTTGACGTAGTGGGTGTGCAGGTACTCGTGGGAAGCATGGCAGCCGGGGCCCTTCCCGTCACCCCACTCCTTATAGAAGTTCATCAGGGACTGGTTCTCATGGGACTTGCGGACGATCTTGCGCTCGTCCTCGCCATAGATGGCCTCCATCCGCTTCTGGCGGACAATGTTGATGTCCTCCTGGGGTCTGGGCTGGCCACCGCCGGTGATGCAGCCGCCGGGACATCCCATGACCTCGATGAAGTGGTAGGGAGAGGTCCCTTCGCGAACCTGGTCCATCAGCTGCCGGGCGCCGGCATACCCGCTGGTCACGGCGATCTTCACCTCGAAGCCCTCGGCGGCCTTCCACTCTGGCTTTACGTTCTCCAGCTTGATGGTGGCCTCCTTCACCTGCTCCAGGCCTACAATGGGAGAGACATGGAGGTTGGGGAAGGGCAGCTCCCGGCCGGTGATGATCTCATACACCGTACGCAGTGCAGCCTCCATCACGCCGCCGGTGACACCGAAGATGTCCGCCGCGCCGGTGGAGAAGCCCAGGGGGGCGTCAAACTCCTCCTCAGGCAGGTTGTGGAAGTTGATGCCCATGGTTTTGATCAGGTCGCCCAGTTCCCGGGTGGTGAGCACTGCGTCCACATTGGGAACACCGTCGTTGCTCAGCTCCGGACGGGCACACTCGGTCTTCTTGGCCGTGCAGGGCATGATGGAAACCACATACATGTCCTCGGGCTTTTTGCCCAGCTTCTTGGCGTAATAGCTCTTCACCACAGCGCCAAACATCTCGTGGGGAGACTTGCAGGTGGACAGATTGTCCAGGTGCTCCGGATAATTGTGCTCGATGAACTGGATCCATCCGGGAGAGCAGGAGGTGATCATGGGCAGTGTAGCCACACCGCCGGAGATCACGGCACGGAACCGCTCCAGGAACTCGGTCCCCTCCTCCATGATGGTGAGGTCAGCGCCCCAGTTGGTGTCGAACACGTCGTCAAAGCCCATACGGTGGAGGGCAGCGGCCAGCTTGCCGGTCTCACAGGTGCCGGCGGGCAGGCCGAAGCACTCGCCAATGCCCACGCGGACCGCCGGGGCGGGCTGCACCACCACATGCTTGTTGGGGTCGTTGATGGCCTGAATGACCCGATCCTTATGAGTCGTCTCCCGCAGGGCGCCCACCGGGCAGACGATGACGCACTGGCCGCAGAAGGTGCAGGCCGTGTTGCCCATGGGCAGGCCGAAGGCAGGGGTGATCACTGTCTGGAATCCACGGTTTTCCGCCGTGAGGATCGAGGTGGTCTGGATATTCTTACACACGCTGACACAGCGGCGGCAGAGGATGCACTTGTTGGGGTCCCGGGTGATGGACTCGCTGACGTCGATGGGCTTCAGGTCCCGCTCCCCTTCGTAGGGAGAGTCCTCCACCCCCAGTTCCCGGCCCAGGGCCTGGAACTCGCAGTCCTGGTTCCGAGCGCAGGTGAGGCACTTCTTGTCGTGGTTGGACAGGAGCAGCTCGTACATGGTCTTCCGGGCTTCCTGCACTCTGGCGTTGTTGGTCTCGATGACCATGCCATCCTTGGCCTCCACCATACAGGAGGCCTGGAGATTTTTGGCAGGGGGGCTGACCTGTTCTACCACGCAGATACGGCAGGCGCCGTACTGGTTGATGCCTTCCAGGTAGCACAGTTTGGGGATGTGGATGCCGTTGCGCTCAGCGGCCTGCAGAATGGTGCTGCCGGCAGGGGCGGTACACACTTTTCCGTTGATGGTGAGTTTGATATCTGCCATGTCTCTTACCTCCTGTCACAGCGCAGGCAGCGGCTGGCTTCGGCACGGGCATCCAGCTCGTGCATGCCCAGATTCCGTTCGCAGAAGCTGCCAACTGCTTTTTCCGCCTCGATCTGTCTTGTCAGGAAGCGGTCGTGGGGGACGATATCCCCTTCGATGTGGTAATCGGTGATCTCTTGTTCAAAGCCCTTGTACAGAACACCGGAGCCGCCCAGGTACTTATCAATGCCGGAGGCAGCCACTTTGGCCTCGTGGACGGCGTTGACGATGTCCTTGGGGCCACGGTGGGCATCGCCGCCTACGAAGACACCGGGCATCGAGGTGGCCTGGGTGTAGCGGTCTGCCACCACACGGTTCCCATTGAGCTGGATGGTGCCCTTGATGAACTTGGTGTCCGGCGTCTGGGAGATGGCGGGAATGACGACGTCAAACTCCTCCACATAGGTCTCACCGCTGGGCACGGCCTTGCGCCGGCCGGAGCTGTCGAACTGGCCCAACTTCTGCTTCATGATGCAGATGCTGTTGAGCTTGCCGCCAATGCCCACAAAGTCGGTGGGGTTGACCAGGGTGCGGATCTTGACGCCTTCTTCCAGAGCGTCCTTGATCTCCACCTTGTCGGCGGGCATATCTTCCTCGGTCCGGCGGTAAAGCATGACCACTTCCTTGGCGCCCAGGCGGACGGCAGTACGGGCCGAGTCGATGGCGGTGTTGCCGCCGCCGATGACGGCCACCTTCTTGCCGGTGAAGTCCAGGTCCTTCTTCAGGATCACCCGTTTCAGGAAGTCCAGGCCGTGGTAAACCCCTTCCAGGTCTTCCCCAGGGATCCCCAGGTGGAGCGTCTTTTGGGCACCGATGGCGATAAAGATGGCGTCGTAGTTCTTCTGCAGGGAGCGGAAGGACACGTCCACACCGATCTTGGTGTTGAGAATGATGTTGACCCCAGTCCGCTCAATGTTGCGGATCTCCCGCTCGATGATATTGCCAGGCAGACGATAGTCGGGAATGCCATAGCTCATGATGCCGCCGGGACGGTCCTCCGCCTCGTAAACATCGACATGGTAGCCCAACCGGGCCAGGTAGTAGGCACAGGTCAAACCGGAGGGGCCAGCGCCGATGATGGCGACCTTCTTATCCAGCTGTGCAATGGGCTTGAGGTCCTCGTCCGTGGGGAAGCCCTGGGCATAGGCCCAGTCGGTGGCGAAACGCTTCAGTTCGCAGATGTTCATGGCCTCGTCCACGGTACCGCGGCGGCAGCGGCTCTCGCAGGGATGGGTACAGACACGGCCGCAGATGCCAGAGAAGGGATTGTCGCGGAGCATCACCCGGGCAGCGCCCATGTAATCGCCGGTGGCGATGAGGCTCATGTAGCCGGGGATGTTGATGCCAGCGGGGCAGGTGTTCTCGCAGGGGCTGGAAACCAGCTCGCCGCAAACACCAGCGGAACATCGCTTCTCCACGATGTGCTCCTCATACTCAGAGCGGAAGTACTTGATGGTAGACAGAACCGGGTTGGGTGCCGTCTGTCCCAGGCCGCACATGGCGGTATCCTTGATGATGGCGCCCAGGTGCTCCAGGGTTTCGATGTCCCCTTCCTTGCCCTCGCCGGAGGTGATGCGGTTGAGGATTTCCAGCATCCGCTTGGTACCGATACGGCAGGCGGTGCACTTGCCGCAGGACTCCTCCTGGATGAAGTCCAGGTAGAACCGGGCGGTGTCCACCATGCAGGTGTCCTCGTCCATGACGATGAGACCGCCGGAACCCACGATGGAGCCCAGCGCTGCCAGGGACTCATAGTCCAAAGGGGTGTTGATGTTTTCGGCGGTGATACAGCCACCGGAGGGGCCACCGGTCTGGGCAGATTTGAACTTCTTCCCGTTGGGGATGCCGCCGCCGATGGAATAGATGACTTCGGCCAAGGGGGTACCCATGGGAACTTCCACCAGGCCGGTGTTCACAATGTTGCCGGACAGGGCAAAAACCTTGGTGCCGGGGCTCTTCTCCGTTCCGAACTGACGGAACCAGTCGGCCCCATTGAGCATGATGGCAGGTACCGTAGCCAGTGTTTCCACGTTGTTGATGATGGTGGGCTTGCCGAACAGGCCGCTCTGGAAGGGGAAGGGCGGCTTCTGCCGAGGTTCGCCACGCTGGCCTTCCACGGAAGCCATCAGGGCAGTTTCCTCGCCGCAGACGAAGGCGCCGGCACCGATGCGGATCTCAATGTCAAAGTCGAATCCAGAGCCGAAGATGTCTTTGCCCAGGACGCCTTCCTCCCGGGCCATCTCCAGGGCAGCCTGCAGGCGCTCCACTGCGATGGGGTACTCTGCACGGATATACACCACGCCGTGGTTGGCGCCGATGGCGTAACCGCCGATAAGCATGCCTTCAATCACGCTGTGGGGGTCGCCTTCAAAGACGGAACGGTCCATGAATGCGCCGGGGTCACCCTCGTCGGCGTTGCAGATGATGTACTTCTCGTCGCCTTCCTCTCGGTAGGCAGCTTCCCACTTCACACCGGTGGGGAAGCCAGCGCCGCCACGGCCACGGAGGCCGGAACGCTTCATCTCTTCGATGACGGCCATCCGGTCCCCCTTCTCCAGGATTTTGGCCAGGGCCAGGTATCCATCCTTGGAGACGTAGCTGTTGATGCAGTTGACGTCAATGAGGCCACAGTTGCGCAGGGCGATCCGGACCTGATCCCGGAAGAAGGCCACATCGTGGATGTTGGACACCCGCTTCTTCTGAATGCTGTCATAGAAGGTGTACTCGGTGACAGGCTCTCCCCCGATGAAGTGCTTCTGCACCACGTCTTTGACCCGTTCGGGGGTCATTTCGGTGTAGTAGGTCTCATCGGGCAGGACGTAAACCACAGGACCCACTGCGCAGGTGCCCATGCAGCCGCGCTCAATCACCGCGACTTCAGTCCCGCCTTTTCCAGTTCTTCCACCATGGCGTCCCGGACGTTTTTGCAGCCGGAGGACATACAGCCTGTGCCATAGCACACCATGCACAGGTGGCTGTACTGCCCCATCTTTTCCAGATAGGCTTCCTTCATCTGCTGCAGGTCAGCGATGCTTCTGATCATGCCTGGGCACCTCCTTCCATCCATTCTTCTGTGGGCTCTTCATACTGAGCCAGGATTCCTCTGAGCTTTGCGGGGGTCACCTGCTTATAGACCTCGTCATCCACCATCATGGCGGGGGCCAGGCCGCAGGCGCCGATGCAGCGGGCAATCTCGAAGGTAAACTGACCGTCCTCGGTGGTGCCGCCCACCTCTACGTCCAATTCCCGCTTGATGGCGTCCACCACTTTCTTGCCGCCTCTCACGTAACAGGCAGTGCCCTGACACATACGGATGGTGTGCTTCCCTCTCTTCTGGGTAGAGAAGAAGGAGTAGAAACTCACCACGCCGCTGACCTCAGACACGGGGAGATTCATCCCATCTGCGATAAACTCCTGCAGCTGCATGGGGAGATAACCAAAAATCTCCTGGGCTGCATGGAGCACCATGATGAGAGAGCCTTCCTTGTCTTTGTACGCCTCGATCACCTGGGCGACCGCGTCGTACAACGCCTTTTCGTCCGCGCCACAGGTTGCGCAGACGATATCCGGTCTTTCGTTCATAGTTTTCCTCCTTTTTGCTCCGGACCTGGGGTGTGCCGTCCGGAGGCTGTGTGTCGCACATAGGCCGAAGCAACGACGGCCCATGACCGTTGGAACGTGGGTGAAACACTTCTTTGGTTCCCAAAGAAACTGCGCTCCACCGCCCAATGGGAAAAAGCAGCCCTGGCCACAGCCAATAGATTCCTCTCCCGAAAAACGAATCCTCCGCAACACCTGGGCACGCGTTTCGGAATCCCTCTTTTTTATATACGGATCCGTTATATCATGTTTAATTATAGGTATTCCCACCTGTCTTGTCAATGCGCAAATGTTCTGAAAACGCCATTGCACTTGCGGAAAAATTCATTTCCACCCCTACATTTAGTGGTTCTACCCCCTTACTCTCCGAAAAACCTGGTAAAAAGGAAGGTTTCACTGCAAAAAGGAGAGGTTTCTCCTGCAACCGAGAACCTCTCCGCCAAAAATTGTGTTTACACTTTTTTCTTTTTATTGCCCTGTATCAGTGGGCCGTCTCCCCTTCCTTTGCTAGATCTCCTGCTCAAGGCACTGCACTTCCTCGGCAATCTGTACCAGCGTTCCCACAAAATCCTGCCGATCAAACCCAGGAATTCGTTGAAACACCGTCTCCATACGCTGGTGCAGCGCCTCCCGAAACGTGTGTGCCAGCGCGCTGCCTCGCTCTTCCAAGTGAATGATCCAAGAACGGCGATCGTGTGGATCCAAGGTGGTCGTGAGGTACCCTTTCTTACGCAACGCGTCTGTCATCCGGCAGATGGAGGAGATCGACAGGGGCAGCCCAGTTGCCTGCAAATCCTTCTGTGTGTGGACTTCAGGATAGACAGAAAGGCAAACCAGCACCCGCAGTTCGTTCTCGGAGACATGATATGCTGTGCCAACCTCTTCCAAAACACTCCGGTACTGCTTGGTTAAGATTTGACAGGCGTAGATCAATTTGATACACGCATCCCCATCGGTGGGCAAAAGGATCTGGTCATACATATGGGATACCTCCTTCAGGTCTGCTGGCACATATGCCATATTTCCTGTATCAACAATGTAGAAGATTATAATATCCTTCGCCCGATTTTGCAAGCCGAAATAAATTGACTTGCATATGTTTCTCTGTTTTACCTTAATTCATACTGCGTTTTTCACAACTTTTCTACATTTTTTCTTTTTTATTTCAACCATTTCACAAGAAAATAATTCATTTCTTTCAAATCTGAACCCGATGGAGGTAGAAAAAAAGTCCGCCAGAAATTCTGACGGACTTTTTTGGGGGGCACGGTATGACTCAGGTACCCAAATAGGCAGCCTTGACGGCTTCGTTGGTCAGCAGTTCTTGGCCAGAACCAGTCATGGTGATTCGGCCTGTCTCCAGGACATAACCGGTGTTTGCTGTCTTCAAAGCCATATTTGCATTCTGCTCGATGAGGAGGATGGTAACCCCCTTTTTATTGACCTCTTCGATGATACGGAAAATTTCCCGCACTACCAGCGGTGCAAGGCCCAGGGAGGGCTCGTCCATCATCATCACCTTGGGGCGGCTCATCAGGGCCCGGCCCATGGC
>OLPD01001059.1_pt1 | contig 15585 bp, 14 predicted proteins | sample 1672111 | NCBI WGS metagenome assembly OLPD01 (sample SAMEA3136646, study PRJEB25190) | human gut metagenome
TTTAAAGGTCTTTAGGATAAAGATTTTTTTATATTCATCCTATTATTATAAAAAATCCACATTTTTAAATGACTATAATTTCCTATATACTAAAAAAAGGATACCGCAAACGCGATATCCCAATCTATACAATTATATTATTACTTCTGAACCGTCTATTTCAACTGCCTCTTTTTCTTCATTAAACACTTCTATGTCTACATCTTTATTTTGATATGCAACTATAGTTGTACAAATTGCATCCCCTGTTATATTAACTGCAGTTCTTGTCATATCTAATATACGATCTATACCCATTATTAAAGCTATACCTTCTACTGGTAATCCAACTGATGTAAATACCATTGATAAAGTTATAAGTCCAACACTTGGAACTCCTGCTGTACCTATTGATGCAAGCGTAGCAGTAGCTATAACTGTTAAGTAATCCATTGGAGTTAATGTTATGCCAAATGCTTGTGCAACAAATACTACGGCAACACCTTGCATTATAGAAGTACCATCCATATTTATAGTAGCTCCTAGAGGTATTGTAAATGATGATATTTTTTTAGAAACACCCATTTTTTTATGTAATGTATCTATTGACATAGGTATTGTAGCATTTGATGTCGCTGTTGAAAATGCAAATCCCATAACTGGAGCAAATTTTTTGATAAATTTAACTGGACTTAATCCAGTAGTTACTTTTAGGAATAACATATAAACTACAAAACATTGTACCCCTAATGCTATAAATACACTAAGCATATATTTTAACATTGGTAAAAACGCATCAAATCCTATATTAGCAAAATTTTTAGCTATTAAGCAAAATACACCAAATGGAGCGACATTCATTATAAGCGAAGTCATTTCCATCATTAAATCATTAAATTGAGTAAATCCTTTTAATAATAAACCTGCTCTTTCTCCCATTTTTGCTATTAATATACCTACTATTAATGCAAATAATATTATTTGAAGCATATTTCCTTCTGCTAATCCTTGAATTGGATTTTTAGGAATTATATTTAAAAGCGTATCAGCTATACTAGTTGCTTCTGCAACTTGAGTCTCCGCTTGCTGAACTGAACTTATATCTAATCCTATACCAGGATTTATAATTTTACCAACTGATAAAGCTACTGTTATAGCTAATGCTGTTGTAAGCATATAAAAAGTTACTGTTTTCATCCCAACTTTTCCTAAAGTCTTAGTATCACCTATAGCTGCACTACCACATACTAATGAACAAAATACCAATGGAACTACTAGCATTTGCATTAATCTTAAAAATCCATCTCCAATAACGTAAAATGCCCCATTAATTAATATATCATCTCTAAACGTTCCATTAGGAACATAATAGTATAATATCACCCCACATATTGCCCCTAATATAAGACCAATAAAAATTTTTGTTGTCAATCCAAGTTTTTTATTACTTCTCTCCATTTTTCAACCTCTCCTTTAGTTTATTAATATTGTTATCTATTGTAAAATCTTTGTTTAAATATATAATTTGAATTCTTATTTTAAATAGTAAAATAATATTGTTTACTTTATATGAACTAAGATTAAATCATATATTATTTTTTCAATTTCCAACTCTAATATATTACATATTATAGCACAAAATGAAAAAAAATAAATAAAAATATCAAAAAACATAATTTTCTGTAAATTAAACTATACTTAATTACTAGAAAAATAACTTTAAAATTTATTTTTTTTCATTTCATCGTTGATATAACTAGATAAAATTATAGTTTTTCAATATATAGCTTTATTTCATAATTATTCCAAATGCAATTATTTTTTTATAACCTTCTTTTTACACTAAAAACAAATTAATAAAAATTTGCATAAAAAATAACTTTTGCGAAAAATTTCATCTTCATTGCAAAAGTTATTATTTTCTTCTTATGAGAGTCTAATTTATTTAAATTCTTATTTACTTTTTTTCATTTTACTCTTATACATTATAGCTATTATTATTGCCATTACGAAAACTATAATAAATATCCAAATTATATTCGGCAAATTAAATATAGTTGTATTTATTTGTCCACCTATTTTATATAAGCAACCACCCTTACTATCTAATATATATATATTCGCATCATTGTACTTTATTTTCTCTATATGACTATCTTTATCTAATTCCACTATTACTTTAGATGTATCATTTTCAGTTAAAACATATATATAGTTATCTACATTATCAGCAAATATTACAGTATCTTTAGGGAAGCATTTTCCTTCATAGTCAATAGTTAATCCTTTTAATGAAGCTACTTTATCATGTTGATATCTAGGCCCTAAAATAACTTCAGTTGGATGGTTAGCTATAACAAAAGAAAGTTTATTAGTTCCATCTGAAAATCTTGGAGAGGTAATAGGATCTCCTCCACTGAAATCAGGCCACCCATACCAAGCCTTCTCCTTTATATTATATATATAATCAGCATCATCTTTAACAGCTCTTACTCCACTATCTTCCATACCTCCAACTATAGCTGTTAATTTTCCTAGGCTATCTATTGCTAATCCTTCAACATTTCTAATTCCTGTAGCATATGTTATAAATTCATTACTATTTAAATCATATCTTAAAATACTTGCGTTACTTAAAACATTTTCTTTAATTTTCTGCCCTTCTATAACCTTTTCACCAAATGGAACAAATACATAATTATTATTATATCCTATGCCCGTTGATTCCCACTCAAAAGATGCTTTGTCCTCATTTTTATTATTTTCATCAACAATTCCAGAGTTAGTATTAGAGCCTATACTTATATACAAATAATCTCTATTCAAAATAATATTTGTTTTGTGATTTAATCCATTATTAGGTAAATTATTAATTAACTCTGTATATTGTTCCTTATTTACATCATACAACAATACTCTATTGTCACTTGCAATTATAATATCATTATTATAGCAAGCTATATCATATATATTTAAAGACTTATCATATACTAAAATTTCTTCTTTATTATCTTTATTAATCATCTTAATAGTATTTTTAAATGCTATATATAAATTATTTTCTTTATCAAAATCAAAAGAAACTGCTCCTCCTAACCCCTTTGTATTTATAGACCAATCAACATTTTCATAGATAAGATTTAAATCATATGCTAAATTTATAAATTCCAAATGATAAACTAACAATTATTATAGAAAATATTAAAAACTTAAGAAATCTCCACATTACTCATCCCCCTTTATATTTTTATTTATATTTTACCACTAACAAAATATTACTTAATAATTAAATAATAACTAGTTAATATCATATTATCTAATTTTACCGAATAAGTATTAATGTAATTCACTAAAATCTTTTAACTAAAATTTAATTTTAAAAGTAGACTTACAAACTTTGCTTAAGGGGGCTAATTAACTTTGGAGAAGGATATATTTTTTAAAAATTCATTTTTTCTTACTGTTGCTAATATAACAACTGGAATACTAGGATTCATTTTTTCCATGTATTTAAATAATTTAGCTGGACCTGAAGGAGTTGCTCTTTATGGTTTAGTAATGCCTGTTTATAATCTGTTTATTTGCTTAATGACTGCAGGTATTATAGCTGCTATTTCTCAAAGATCTGCAATATATCAATCAAAAGGAGAATATAATAATTTATTTAAAACTATTCGTTCAGTTGCTTTCTTTAACATAATTTGGTCTATTGTTATAGGAATTTTAGTTTTCTTTCTAGCTCCATACATAAGTAAATATGGTATAAAAGATATAAGAACATTAAATGCCATCAAAGTTACCTGTCCTGCAATGGTGTTTATTGCACTTTCTAATATATTAAAAGGCTTCTTTTATGGAACCTCAAAAATTGTTGTTCCTGCAATTGTTGATATCTCCGAAAAAGCTATGAGAATTATAACTATCGCTTTATTAGTATATGTTTTTAAAGCTCAATCATTATCATCTTTAATAACACTAGCTTATGTATCCTTAGCCTTAGGAGAATTACAAAGTTTAATATTACTATTTTTTTACTACAAATACACAAAAAAAAGAATGCCTACTAGTAAAGAAATTCCTGAAAGTAAGGCTCAACTTATTTTTAATGTATTGTTAATTTATTTGCCTTTATGTTTAAACGGTTTTTTAGGAAATACATTTGCAACTATTTCAACATTAATTGTACCAAGACAACTAGTAGCTTCTGGACTTGATTATAGTTCTGCATTAAACCTTATTGGTAGATTTAATGGAATGGCTTTGACTATAGTAACATTTCCACTTATAGTCGTTAATTCAATAAATACATTACTTGTACCAGATTTATCACAAAGTATAAGTACTGGTGAATATTATAGTGCTTCACAAAGAATTAAGACTATTTTAAAAATTGCATTTTTATTAGGTATGGCTACTACTATCATTTGTCAACTTATTCCTGATTCATTAGGTCAAATGTTTTTTCAAAGAGATGATTTAGGTTTATATATTAGGCTTTCTTCTTTATCAGCACCTATTTTCTTTGTTGCTAATACAATGTTTGGAATTTTAAACGGCCTAAACAGGCAAAGTATAATTTTAAGAAACTCTATAATAATTTCACTTACTGAAATATTTTGTCTTTACTTCTTTACCAGAATACCTAGCATAAATATTTTTTCTTATATAATAACAATATTTATTACTTCTACTTTAGGATTAATAATAAACTTACGTGAAGTAAAAAAACATATAGAACTAAATTTATCAATATTTAATATAGTGATCTTCTCTCTTACTGGAATATTAGTTTATTTAATGTTGAAGTTATTTACAACTAGATTATTAGATGGATTATTTTTAAGTAAGAATATAATTGTAATAACTTTAACATTTGCTATTTTTGCATACCTAAGCAGATTTGGATTAGATGAAGATTAATATCCAATGAAATATTTATTAACAAAAAAGTTCATTATCCTAATTATAGATAATGAACTTTTAATAATTTTATTTTACATATTTTTCCTTAAAAACCTTGGTAATAAAGTAAATAATTTAGGTGAAATCATATCTAAATCCTTTTTATTTATGCCTCCAAGGAAAATTAAAGCACATAGATATATGATTCCTCCAACTCCCATAAGAATCAATATAACCAAAGCAGTTATAATTCTTCCACTTCCAATTATATTTGTAATTCTATCAATTGGAATTCTACAACCATAAATCCCTAAAGCCATAAGTGCTGAAGATATAGTAGGAATAATTGCTAATTTAAATATAGGGATTCTCATCTTAAATATTCTTATTAATCTTCTATGGTTTATAATAACAGGAAGTAAGAATGCAAAGAAGCTTGCAAAAATTGCTCCTAATATGTTTATATCCTTAATAGCCACTAAGAAATAATTAATAATAAACTTTATAATTATCCCTAATAAAGCTGTACTTAGTACTAAATATACTTTATTAATCCCTTGTAATATGATGTTTTGAATTGCAGATATGGACATAAATATCAATACTATTGAACCATACTTTAACATTTCATATCCAGCTGTTGTGTTAAATAGCATTACGTATATATCTTTACTTAAAATTGATAACCCTACTGCTGCTGGTATAGTTATTAAATAAGTTATTTTAAAACTATATGCCATTTGAGATTTTAACTCTTTTCTATTCTTTTGTATATACGCTTGTATTATTTTAGGAAATACCGCAGCGCTTAATGCAGTAACTAATGCAAAAGGCACATTCAATAATGTATTGTAATATCCTAATACACCATACAACCTTCTTGATTCTGCATTTGAAAAACCTGCTGCAAGTAATCTAGCTTTTACATTTATAGTATCAACTAGCCCTCCAGCATTTTGCAATCCAGCCACCATTATTATTGGTACACCATAAAATAGAAGCTTCCTTAATATTTTTTTATTGCTTATTTGCTTTTCAGATTTATCTTCTAGTTCAGCCTTACCTTCGTAATCAAGTTTATCATACATTATCAATATAAATATTAAAGCTGCAATTGCGCCTATTGTAGTTCCTACTGTTCCTCCTGCGCTGCCCCATTCAATGCTAATTTGAACAAATACATATGCAAATATTAAACTTAATACTATATTAACTATTTGCTCAAGCACTTGAGATATCGCTAATGTTTTCATATCTTCTGTACCTTGCATATAGCCCCTATATGTTGCTAATATACAGCTAAAAAATACTGTAGGAGCTAAAAACCTTAATGATAAAGCTGCTTCTGACCACTCTGTACCTGAAGCTATAACCTCAGCTAAAGCCATAAAAGCTATTGTAATAATAGCACCTATTATAGCTAAATATCTTCTTGCAACTTTCATAGCTCTTAGAGCATCTTCATGATGCCCTTGAGCTCTTAATTCTGATACAACCTTTGCAACTGCTGGTTGTGCACCTAAGCTTGTAATAGCTAATATAAAAACAAAATATGAATAACTTGCATTATATATTCCAATTCCATCTTGCCCTATAATAGCATTTAATAACGGTATATATGCAGCTGACAATATTTTAACAAGTATTCCTGCCACAGACAGTATAAGAAAACTACGACCCACTGACTTCTCTTCCATAACTTTCCCCTTTATACGTTCTTATATAGTAAATTTAAATACATCCTTCTTTATCTTCTTAAACATCGGTGGAAGTGATTCTGCTATTGTCTTATTTTTCAAATATTCTAACTTTCCATCTGCTCCCTTAAATATAAGCTTATATGCGTAAAGGAACTGATAATTTAATCCAAACTTATTATCAAAGAATGAATTTAACTTTCTGTCTCCATATTTAAAATCACCTATTATTGGATTTCCTAAATGACTTAAATGAGCTCTAATTTGATGACTTCTACCTGTAATCAGATCAATCTCAAGTAATGAATATGCTCCATTAGTTTGAACTGTTTTTACTTCCATAGAAATTTCTTTTGTATTAGGCTTCTTTTCATCATATACTTTTGATATATTTTCATTTTCATTTTTTGAAATATAACCTCTGTATATTCCATCTTTTATTTTTCCTTTTACTAAAGCATTGTAATATTTCTTTACCTTACCTTCTCTTATCATCTCATTCATTGTTCTTAATGACTCGAAATTTTTTCCGAATATAACAACACCTGATGTATTTCTATCCAATCTATTACATGGAGCTGGTGTAAATGTCTTTTCCTTCTCTGGTAAATAATCCCCTTTTCCATGTAGATATGATAGTACATAGTCAGTAAGTGATGCTTGTGCACCCTTTTGATCTGGATGAACTAAAACACCAGGCCATTTTTCAACAATTACTATATTATCATCTTCATATGTAACCATAAGTCCACTATAATTTACTTTTATAAATGAATCTTCTTTTTTCTCTTGTTTGCTTTGGATATATCTTATTTCAATAATATCTCCTAATTCTAAAGAATAATTTTCTTTTTTCTTTACTCCATTTACCCTTATATCACCTTTTCTTAATGCTTTAAATATAGCACTTAAAGGTACATCTTTTAAATATTTTCTCAAAAACTTATCTAGTCTTTGCCCTGCCTCATTTGTTCCTATTTCAATTTTCAAAAAATCAACTCCTATATTATGTATATGAAACAACTCTTCTTTATTCAATCAGAGTTGTAAATTCCTCTTACCAAATCAAAGATTTGTAGATTCATTTATGAAACAACTCTCCTTTATTCAATCAGAGTTGTAAACTCATTATTGTTATATAAATTCCCATTCTATTAGATTAATATTATTTCTCTAAGTTGTCAAATAATTCATGGCAACTTCACATTGAATTGCTACTCCAATAGGTAGTGCATCTTCATCTATATCAAATAAACTATTATGTGCTGGATATATTATTCCTTTTTCTTCATTTCTAATTCCTAAGAAATAAAATACTGATGGTACTTTATTTGCAAAGTAAGCAAAACTTTCTACTCCTAATTTAGGGTTCTTTTGTACTTTAATATTTTCAGTTCCTATAATATTCTTAGCTGACTCCTCTAATATTTTCACCATATCATCATCATTATATAAACAAGGATATGATTCTTCTATTTCAATTTCTGCACTTCCTCTAAAAGTTGTACATACCCCATTGACAATTTCCTTTAATCTTAATTTAGCAAATTCCCTATCTTCATTTGTCATAGTCCTTATTATTCCACCTAACTTTACTTCATTAGGTATTATATTTTGCGCTGTTCCACCATGTATACTACCAATTGTTACAACTGCTGGATTAACAGGCTTTATCTCTCTACTAACTATACTTTGCAGTGAAGTAACAACATGACTTGCCATAACTATTGGATCAACAGCTGTATCAGGATAAGCTCCATGTCCTCCTGAACCCTTTATTGTAATATTAAAAGGATTAGATGCAGCATTTACTGTACCTCTTCTAACCATTATCATCCCTGCATCTAATGTTTCTTCAACATGTAATCCACACATAACATCCACATTTGGATTTGTTAAAACTCCTTCCTCTATCATCACCTTTGCTCCACCAGTCGTTTCCTCTGCTGGTTCAAATATCAACTTTATAGTTCCATTAAATTTATCTTTATTTTTATTTAATAACTTTGCTGCACCTAATAAAATAGTAGTATGTCCATCATGTCCACATGCATGCATCTTTCCACTAATCTTTGATGCATAACTACAAGACTTTTTATCCTGCATTGGTAGTCCATCAATATCTGCCCTTAAACCTATTACTTTCTTATTTTCCCCTTCTTTAGTACCTTCTATTATTCCACATACACCAGTCCCAGCAAATTCTTTAAAGGTAATTCCTTCTTTTGTTAAAAAATCTTTTATAAATTTAGATGTATTAGTTTCTTCGAAGCCTAACTCTGGATATTGATGCAAAGTTCTTCTTATTTCAATTAATTCATCTTTAATATGATTCGCTTCTATATTAAAATTTTTCATAAATAAAAACTTCTCCTAAAAAAATTTACAGGCTTATATTAAAAAATATAAGCCTATTTAGATTAATTATATATTATGCATGCTTTTTATTCAATTAATTTGATAATGTATCTCTTTTATTTATCTTAACATTTTTTCCAACTCATACAATCTAAATCTTTCTGGCTGCTGGAACTCTACTCCTGATGATCTTTTTTCTATAAGCTTTTTATACTCCTCAAATTGTGCATCTCCTAGCTTTTTTCTTATTACATTTAACTCACATTCTTGAATATATTCTCTTTCTTCTTGAGACAACATCATATATTTATTTAACTTTGAAATTATTTGATTTAAATTTTCCTTTTCATCCGTACTAATTAAATCACCATTCTTTTCAATATTTCTAACTTTTTCCCTTCCTCTGGTGAATAAGCTAATGTTGCCTCTGTAAAACTATTTAAACTTATAGTAGTAATAATTACAAATAAAATTAACTTTATATATTTTCTATACTTACACATAATAAATCCACCTTTTGCAAAAGATTTTATATACTTATTATTACCCTTTTGCAGAATATTAATTAATATTACTTAATTAATATTATTAAGTTATTTTCCATTAATATTCTTAAAGAAAAACTTCTATCTATATCTTCCTTAAATTCTAATGTTATTCTATCTCCCTCTATTAACTTTACTTTTGCATCTCCATACTGTCTATGATATAAAGCATCACCTTTTTTTATTCCATAATCCACAGAATTACTTTCTTCTTCTAATCCACTTTCTAAAACAAATCTAGATATATCACTAAACTTACCTCTAATAGTTTTAGGTGAAAATACATATAAATTTTTAATAGCTCTAGTAATTGCAACGTAGAAAAGTCTTCTTTCCTCTTCTAAATTCTCTTCTATTGATGATTTATGCGGAATTGTTTCTTCTACGCAATTAATAATAAATACATTTTTAAATTCCATACCTTTTACACCATGTATTGTACTGAGAATTACACCATCTTGAACCACTTTACTTTTCTCTATCTCTTCTTTAACGTTATCTACATGTGTTAAAAATTCTGATATATTTCTAAACCCTTCTATAGCTCCTTTAAATTCCTCTACCACATCTTCTAAGTCACTAAAATTTTGATTAAATTTACTTGCATATTCTCTTAGGTAATCAATATACCCTAAAGAAGATATTATATATTGTACAGCACTTCCTAGAGAAATCTTATTAAGATATGCAATATCCTTCTTTAAATCATTTAACTTTTTTGCTTGAAATGGTGCAGTATCACTTTTATCTATAAGAATATCAAATACATTTTTATACTCTTTATAATTTCCTACATAACTTAAATTACTTTTACTAATATACCTAAATGGCTTATTTATTATAAAATTAAAGGCTTCTCTATTATATGGATCTATTGATAGCATTAAATAGTTTATTATATCTTTACATATAAAATGCTCAAAAAAATTATATCCTTTATCTAATAAGACAAAAGGTATTTTTCTTCTTGTAAAAGTATCTATTAAACTTCTTGCTTCCATATTAGTTCTATATAATATAGCATTGTTACTATAATCTTCACCAATAAAGGATTTAATAATATTTACAATTTCTTCACCTTGCAAAAATTCATTATATGGTTTCATGAATTTTATAATTCCTTTTTCAGACTCAAATGATAATATCTCTTTATTATTTCTACCTAAATTATTAGAAATTAACTTTTTAGACATATCAATTATATTCTTTTTACTTCTATAATTTGTTGACAAGTATACTTTTTGCCCATTAATAAAAGATTTATCAAACTCTACCATATATTCAGGCTTAGATCCTCTAAATGAATATATACATTGATCTTCATCTCCTACAGCAAATAACTCATTTCCACCATTTATCATTTTTAAAAAGGCTATTTGCAACTCATCACAATCCTGAAATTCATCAACTAAAACATATTTAAATAAATTTCTATATTTATTTAATATATTGGAGTTATTCTTAAATAGATATAATACTCTTACAGATAAATCATCAAAATCCCAAAGCTTTTCTTTTTCTTTATGCTTTTCATATTGCTCATAACACTCTTTAAAAATTTCCATAGATATTGATGGTGAAAATTCCTCTAATTCTCCTAATGATGTTTTAAATAATGATATGTTATTTAAAACATCTCTAACTTTATCATCATTTACATCATCAAAATATTTTCCTAATACCCCTTTTACTATTCCGTGTCCTTTACCAGCATCTATTATTTTTATATCAAAACCTTCTCTAAGTAAAATCTTATAAAATAATCCATGAAAAGTTCCAAAAAAAGGTGCTATATCTTTTTTAAAAATATTTTTGTATCTTGATTTCATATTCTCAGCAGCTGCTCTAGTGAATGTTATAACAATAATATTTCCAACCTTAACTTTTCTTTCTTCAATAAGATGATTAACTCTATTTATTATAACTGTTGTTTTCCCACTTCCAGGAGCTGCTACTACTAATACATTTTTATCCTTAGTATTTATTGCTTTCATTTGATAATTATCTAACTCTATCTTCATATGTGCTCCTTAAATTTAATATACTTTAATTATTACCACTATTATAATACAAATAACTATATTGTAATAATTTATATATAGATGTACAATATCTTTAGGTATTTTTCAATAAAGGAGATAAAAATGGAAAATTTAATGAGATTTGACGTTACTAACGAAAGAAATCTTACAATGCTTGTAGATTTTTATGAATTAACAATGGCTAATGGATATTTTAATAAAGGAGTAGAAGATAGAATAGCATACTTTGATATGTACTTCAGAAGAGTACCTGATGGCGGTGGATACTGTATCATGGCTGGAGTTGATCAACTTATTCAATATTTAAATAATTTATCATTTAATAAAAGTGATATTAAATACTTAGAAGAAAAAAATATTTTTTCAAAAGAATTTTTAGATTACTTAAGAAACTTTAAGTTTGAATGTGATGTTTGGGCTATTCCTGAAGGAAATCCTGTTTTTCCAAATCAACCTTTAGTAACAGTTAGAGGTCCTGTTGTACAAGCTCAATTTGTTGAAACAATGATACTTTTAACTATAAATCACCAAACATTAATAGCTACTAAAGCAAATAGAATTTGTAGAGCTGCTAATGGAAAAACTGTTATGGAATTTGGCTCAAGACGTGCCCAAGGTTATGATGGTGCCATATATGGTGCAAGAGCCTCTATAATAGGTGGCTGTGATTCTACTGCTTGTACAATTGCTGACAAATATTTTAACGTTCCTGCCGTTGGAACAATGGCACATAGTTGGGTACAACTATTTGATACTGAATATGAAGCTTTTGAAGCTTGGGCTCAAACATATCCTGACAATTGCTCTTTATTAATCGATACTTATAATGTTCTTAAATCTGGTCTACCTAATGCTATTAAAGTTTTTGATAAAGTTCTAAAGCCACTAGGTAAAAGACCAAAAGGAATAAGAATTGATTCTGGAGATATAACATACTTAACTAAAAAATGTAGAAAAATACTTGATGAAGCTGGTTATAACGATTGTAAAATAATTGTGTCTAACTCTCTAGATGAACATATAATAAGAGATGTTTTATCACAAGGAGCTTGTATTGATTCATTTGGCGTTGGTGAAAGACTAATAACTGCAAAATCTGAACCTGTATTTGGTGGTGTTTATAAACTTGTAGCAGTTGAAAAAGAATCTACAATAATTCCAAAAATTAAAATTAGTGAAAATAGTGAAAAAATTACTAATCCTGGTTTTAAAAAAATATATAGATTATTTGATAAAAGTACTGATATCGCAATAGCTGATGTTATTTCCCTAAATGACGAACAAATAGATGAAAACTCGGAACTTGAAATATTCCATCCAATTCATACATGGAAAAGAAAAAAAATAACTAATTTTTATGCCAAAGAATTATTAGTTAAAATCTTCGAAAAAGGTGAGCAAGTTTATTCTTCACCTTCAGTATTAGAAATCAAAGAATTTTCTAAACAAGAAACTTCTAAATTATGGCCTGAAATTTTAAGATTTGAAAATCCTCATACTTATTATGTGGATCTTTCACCAAAACTTTGGAAATTAAAACAAGAACTTTTAATGGAAAAAAAACATTAAAAAATATAATAGTCACTGATACCTTACTTCAGTGACTATTATATTTACTCATCTTTATACCCTACATATGCCGGAATTATATACTCCAAACTTTTATCTTCTGAATAAATAAAATCATCATCAATAATTTCTTTAAAAATAACCTTATCTCCTACTAAATGTTCAACAAAAGGACAAACTTCATTGTTATTTTTAGTTGGACTCATTGGACATTCATTACTACAACTTATCTTCTCCCTCTTACTTGACCAAAATGGACACTTACTCATAACCCATACCCCCACTTTATTTGTAAACGAATTTATTAGTCTATTATATATGCTTTTATACACAAATAAACTTTTCTTTCATTTCCAACAATGTCTTGTACTATTTATTTATAATATAACATATTTTCTCATTAAATCAATATTTTTATATTTTTTTGATAAAAAAATATCAATCTCCTCATAAAAGAAATTGATATTTTAAAACTATATATTCTATTTTTTAATAGCAGAGTTTTTAACAACTGATATTTTTATTATTTCATTTTGGAATGCTCTTAATAAAGCCTTTTCTAAAACTTTTTGTTGATCAAAGTTTTCAATATCTCTACATTCAGCAAAAACTTTATTCAATTCTCCATCAACATTTGTATATGTTAATGTCACATATGGCTTATCATATTCAACCTTTACTATCTTTAATCCCCAAGAAATTTGAGCATAATCACCATCTAGTGTTAACTTAGTTAAAGATTTTAATTTTTCATTTTCAGCATTTGGATCATTAATTATTAATAATTCATCACCAACTTTATACTTTGCCATATAAATCCTCCTTTATATTTATATTAATTGCAAATTATATTTTTTGCAATTAATATCATAATATGTAATTATTATTTCTAATTCTCCTTATAAAATATCATAATTTTTATAATTTTACAATAAAATTTTACTGAATTTTCTTTATTAATTAATAAATATTATTGACAAAGAATAATATTTTCTTATATAATTATATTAAATAAATATAGGAAGGTGTCATTAATGGAAGATATAATTTTAACTTTTAAAGAAAAAAAATTAAAATTAACTCCTCAAAGATTAGCTGTTTATCAATACTTAAAAAGCACAACTGAACACCCTTCAGCCGAAACAATTTATAAAGCACTACAACCTAATTACCCAACTATGAGTCTTGCTACAGTTTATAAAACTCTTAAGACTTTAGTTGAAATTGGATTAGTTCAAGAATTAAATGTCGGTGAAGGAAACTTTAGATACGATGGTAACTGTAAAGAACACGGACATATACAATGTATTAAATGTGGTAAAGTTAATGACTTATGCAATGTAGATTTTTCTCCATTAAATAAAATGGTTGAAGAAAATAGTAATTATAAGGTAAAATGGAATAAGCTTTTCTTTTATGGATTTTGCAAAGATTGTCAGTAGAAGTTCTACTGACTTTTTTATTTTCTTAAAGTTATTAATAATCATATCTTTACATATAATTTACTGAGGTGATATGATGTATATTATTAATAAAGTAAAAAAAAATATTTTAAAATTATCTCTATTAATTTCTTTAATTATCATTTTAAGTTTTTACCATAATACATATAAAAAAAATGTAAAGACTATTCCTTCTTTTGGTTATAACATTCAAAATAATCATGAATATGACTTCGATGGAGATGGAGAAAATGATGAACTTTCTATAATTTCAACAAATTCAATCTATTCAATAAAAATAAAAAATTCTTTTGGAGATACCTTATTAAAAAGCAATGAATTTGACTACTCATTACTTGATATTTCCCCCTATTGTGCCATAAATATTTCTTACATAGATTTAAACAGAAATAAGATACCAGAAATAATAATAAGTGGATTAAAAAACAACAAATCAACTTTTTATATTTTTAAATGGGAAAATAATAGCTTTCAAGAAGTATTTTTTACTCAAAATAATATATTATCTATTTTAGACTTTAACAATTCGAAAACCCCTAAAATTTATACAACATCTTCTTCTAAGGGTGATGAAGCTACAGAAGGCTATATTTTAAATTCTACCACACTGAAAGATATTAGTTTTAGTTCACCAAAGATACCTTCACTTAATTCTATTCAATTATTAATAGATTGTGTTGAGGCTGATTATGAGCTCGATGATGCTCCAGATATATTTACCTCTACAATAGAAAGTGATCAATTAGGACTATTATGGAATTTAGATAAAAGTAATTATAGATATTCATTTCAAAAAGCTTATTGTTATGATACTACTTGGAATGAATTTGGTAATACATCTTCATTATGTTGGATACTATCTTTCGAGAAAATCAATTTTACTAGCTCTGATTCAAAACCAAAAGAACTCCTCTTATATGTTACTGCAGAAATAGATGAATCAAATCAATTTAAAATATCTTCCATAATAAAAAAGTAATATAAAAGGCCGCTAAAAAAAGCGGCCTAAAAGGGGGATGGGGGGGTTTAG
>OLPD01001068.1_pt1 | contig 15470 bp, 17 predicted proteins | sample 1672111 | NCBI WGS metagenome assembly OLPD01 (sample SAMEA3136646, study PRJEB25190) | human gut metagenome
AAAAGAGAACATTAGCCTTAATGAAAAAGCGCTCTGCCCCGCGCCACCGGCGCGCGAAGCCGTTTATAAATCCACTACGCTTCCAACTTCCGCCGGCGTCGCCGGCACCGGTCCGAGGCGGACGGCGTCGGCATCCCGGCGCACCACGAACTCCACCGGCTGTCCGGCGGCAAAGGCGGGGCGATAGCTCAGCTCCAGCGTCTCCCAATCCTCCGGGACAGCGCAGAAGCAGTGGAGCATCGCGCCGCGCCCGGCGGCGAGGTTGAGCGTAAAGGCCGAGGCATCGGCGGCGTTCTCCGCGTAGAGCGGTGCCGCAAAGCTGCCGCAGGGGACGCTCTCGCCCCCGCAGCGGGCGGTCACGCCGCTGTCCAGACTGTAAAGCTCCTTCAGGGTCGAGACATCCCGGCTGTGGAGGTAGCTTGCACCCACCGGCAGGGTGCGGGCCGAGAGGTTCTCCACCGAGAGGTAGACCAACACGCCGCCCAGCCCGGGCGCAGGCGCATAGCCCAGCAGCTCCACCGCCGCCTTGCCGTCCAGCAGGGCAGGCTGGCCCATCACGCGGGGTTGTGCCGCAGCCGCCGAAACGCCTGTGAGCAGGGCAGCAGCCAGACTGACCGCGCCCGAACCGGCGCATTTCAGGAACGACCGGCGGGAAAGAGACTGAGACATCGGGGACTCCTCCTTGCAGCGAGAAAAATCATTCACTTTATAGAGTATCGGTTTCTTTGCCCCCTGTCAAGGGTTTGAAAGCGTTCTGCCGCAGGTTTTGCGGTTTCTTTGCTGATTTTGTACCAAAAGAGTACAAAAATGCCGCCCGGCGGCAAAAATCGCAGGGCGGAAGAGCGTTCTTTCTTATTCGAATGCCTCGTTCTCCTCGGCTTCGGCCTGACCCCGCAGGGTGTCGGCATAGCCGAAGGGGACGATGTCGATGGCCTCCACCAGACGGTCGCGCATCCAGAGCTGAACGTCGGTCTGGACGGTGTAGCCGCAGCCGGGGTCGGCCATCCACTGCTCGGGATGGCGGGAGGGGAGGGCGCGCTGGCTCAGCATACTCATGATGACGCCGCCGTGGGTCACGCAGGCGGCCTCGGTGACATCCATCCGGATCATATACTCGAACAGCTTGAGCAGCGTTTCCGAGCAGCGGGCGTGGAACTGCTCCGTGGGCTCTGCGCCCTCCGGCACAAAGCCGGAGCCCGGGGTGATCCACTTCTTGAAGTCCTCGTTCTTCACCAGCTCCTTGACGGGATGGTTCTCAAAGACGCCGAAGCCGGCCTCCCGCAGGTCATGCACCGAGAACTGGTGGGTCGCATTGGGGAACAGGATGTTGGCCGTCTCCACGGCGCGCATGAGCGGGGAAGAGAAAACGGTATCCACCTGAGGATACTCGAACCGCTCTTTCAGCTCGGCCAGCTGGGCGCGGCCCTCGTCACACAGAGGGATGTCCGTGCCGCTGCCGATGTAAAGGCCCTGTAAGTTGCCGGAAGTCAGGCCGTGGCGGATGAGATGGAGCTTAAAGGTTTTCATGCAAAAACACCTCTTATGAGCTATCTATTCCTGTGCTGATTCGCACAAATCTTGCTTTTCTGCTGATTTTTCCGGCATCATCAGACACTAAATATATGCCGGTAAGGTTTATTTTAACATAGATATGGTAGAAAGAGCAACCCCTTTGACAAAAACACCGAAATTCCGGCGGAAAAACCGTCACTTTTTCGCTTTACAAGTCGTTTTCCATTGTGTATAATCAACGTGCTGTAAACCAAAAATCAAGGAAGTCCTATTTTTATCTGAGGAGCCAAACATCATGGAGTTCAATCGTATCATCAAACTGCTGCGCAAGGAGCGCGGCATCACCCAGAAACAGGCGGCAGAGGATCTGGGCGTTTCGCAGGCCCTGCTTTCCCACTACGAAAAAGGCATCCGGGAGTGCGGCCTGGATTTTGTGGTACGGGTGGCAGACTATTACAATGTCTCCTGCGACTATCTGCTGGGCCGTTCGGCAGAGCGCAACGGCATGATGCTCTCGGCAGAGGACATCCCCAACCCCGACAAGATGAAGGACAACATCTACCACGGCAGCGTCCTGCCCACGATGAACAAAAAGCTCATCTCCAACAGCCTGAACGTGCTCTACGCCAAGATCGGCGATTGCCACAGCAAGGCCCTGACCACCGAGGTGAGCGCCTACCTGATGACCGCCGTGGCCAAGATGTTCCGTCTGCTCTATTCTGCCGAGTCCCACAATGCCCCCAGCATGTTCAGCGTGGACGCCCGGCGCTGGCCCGGCTACTCCGACGCTGTGATGCACTCGGCTCAGGCCAATGTAGAGGCCCTGCTGGCCGGCGAAGCGCTGCCCGGCGGCGAGGGTGTGGCCGACCCGTCCTGCCTCGCCATGACCACCGAGAGCCTGACCCGGGAATACCCGCTGTATACTCCCAGCCTGCTCAATCTGGTCAAGACCAGCGAGACCCGCGCCCGGGAGCTGACCGGAGAGGACCGCACTTAAGTCTCTGTGAAACTAGTGTAAATTATGCCGTTTTTTGCTTGCATCTGCGTGCAAAAGATGTTATAAACAAGACAGAACATTTTCATCGTGCTTCATAATAAAGCGAATTTAAGGAGGGACACATCCATGTCCAATAAAATTTCCCGCCGCACCTTCCTCAAGTGTACCGGTGCCTCCGCAGCAGCTCTGGGCGCTGCTGCCATGCTGGGCGGCTGCGGCTCCAGCACCAGCAACGCCATCGAAGTCAAGGTCGGCGACAAGGTCAGCAACTGGAACAATCTGGGCGTCCAGCTCACCAGCGTCTTTACCATGGTCAACACCCCCGACCTGCCCGACCACGAGTATGTCGCTGTGCTCGTCACCGCTGTGAACCGCTCCGGCGCTACCACGTTCGAGATCGGCGCACAGAACCTCGCCGAACTGGATGCCGCCTATCCGCTGAATGATGAGGCTACCAAGCTCGATGTCGCCCGTCAGTACTTCCACGCTCTGGCCGCCTCCACCACCGATTTCACCGCTGTCTGCGACGGCGCTGAGGCCGAGGTCGGCGCTTACATCCAGCTCTATGATGCCGCCGCTCAGAGCTTCTCCGAGTCCACCAATCTGCCCCCGCAGGGCGCAGGCTACATCCAGCTGATCTGCTGCGTCCCCACCGGCTGGCAGAAGCTGAGCGTCACCTTCACCCCGACCTTCGTGGCAAACAAGAGCCTCACCTTCTCTCTGAACTCTTCTGACCTGACCCAGGCCTGAGGCATTTTTTCGAGACGAAATTCCGTCATAAAGGGCAGAGCTTCCCCACAAAATTTTTGCGAAAAGCATTGACATCTGCTCATTTTTCGCCTATTGTATAGGCAAGACGCCCTTCGGGGCAGTACAATGATTTCTGTGTTTCTACATAAAGGAGGAACGATCATGTCCTTAGAATTCAACCGCCGCTCTTTCCTGAAGTACAGCGCCGCCGCTGCCGTGGCTGTGGCTGGTTCCAGCCTGCTCGTTGGCTGTGGTGAGGATGAGTATCAGAAGACCGGTTCTCTCGGTGCCAAGCTGAAGCTGATGGGCACTGCTCAGACCTATAAAACTGGCGATGGCGCACCCACTTACAATAGTACGAGTAATACGTTCACCTGCAAAATCAACATCGAGTGCACCACTAAGAAGGTTCCTCTGTGTGTGATGGCCTCTAATTTTGAGCTTACTGTAAACCCCGGCGAATCCGAGAAGAACTACGCAGGCAATTTGGTCACTGTTTACCCGGAAGAGAAAGATCTCACCGCCGATGAGGGTGCAAAAGATTTTACTGTCACCTTTAAGGGCACTACTGATGATCCTCTCGAGCTTCATAACGGCGACAAGGTCGAGCTGAAGTACTGGCCCCGCATTCAGGCCAGCAGCGGCAACAGCGGCTACACCCGTGCTTTCTGCACTTGGAAGATGGATGCCGTTGCTGATGGCTCCAACATCAAGCTCCAGTAAGTTTCACTCCGCACACTCCGCCCAAGGCTCACGCCTTGGGCGTTTTTATTTGCCCCTCTCCGTCATTCTGCCAAAACGCACGCAAGGATTTTTAGTGGTTTTGTGTCTTGTGCATAAGGTGCTTTTCCTGCTACAATAAGAGCATACCAACCGGGGAGCGCAGCGGCCGGACAGATGTGCCGCCGCGCTGTTTCCTTTTGAGGGATGGGCGTCCTGCCTGATTTCACAAGAACAGGAGTGTGCAGTTATGATCAATATGGTAAAGCTTCCCACCAATAAGAGCAGTCTGTTCCTGCGCGTGGCAAAGGGCCACTTTGCCACCAGCCACAGCCACATCAACTACTACATCGACGTCACCACCCAGAAAGCCCGCCTCTCGGAGGCGAAGGCTGTCGCCAAGGAGCTGGTGGCTGCCTATCAGCACAGCACCATCGTGGACACCGTGCTCTGTCTGGACGGCACGCAGGTCATCGGCACCTGTCTGGCCAACGAGCTGACCAAAGACGGCTTTGCCAACATGAATGCCCACCAGACCATCTACGTCATCACCCCCGAGTACACCAGCGGCAGCCAGATCATCCTCCGCGACAATCTCGCCCCGATGGTCAGGGGCAAGCACGTCCTCATCCTGTCGGCCTCCATCACCACCGGCTACACCGTGCAGGCGGCCATCGAGGCGGTCAACTACTACGGCGGCACCGTGGCGGGCCTGTCGGCCATCTTCGCCACCACCCACGAGTGTCTGGGCATCCCGGTCACCTCCATCTTCGACCCCTCCAGCCTGCCCGACTACGCCAGCTTCGACAGCCGCGACTGCCCCATGTGCAAGGCCGGCCAGCCCATCGACGCACTGGTGAACAGCTTCGGCTATTCGGCCCTCTGAATCTGAAATTTTCCTCCCTCTTTCTCCCCGCTGTGCAGCTGCATGGCGGGGAGTTCTATTTTATATCGCAGTGAATCCACTGATATTTTTCTTGACATTTTCGCTGTCTTTGCATATACTAAAGATGAAAAAGATTGGAGGCATGTATTATGGCAGACATTTCGAGCGCGCTGCGCAGCACCATCCCCATCTCTCTGTTCAACCGCGGCATGGCCGGAAAGGTCTTTGAAGATGTCCGCCGTCAGGGCGCGAAGGTCGTCATGAAGAACAATTCCCCTGAGTGCGTCCTTCTCTCGCCGGAAGAATATCTCCGCCTCATCGACGAAGTAAACGACGCAAAGCTTGCCGCCCTTGCCGCCCAGCGGATGCAGGGCTTCGACCCCGCAAATGCCATTCCCGCCGAGGAGGTCTATCGGCAGAACGGCATTACCAAAGCTGCGCTTGACAGCATGGACGAGGTCGAATTTGAATGAATTGGACTCTGAAATTCCTGCCGGAGGCCCAAAAGGACTTCGAACAGCTCGCCGGAAATCAGAAGCTTCTGGTCGCAAAAGCTCTGGACAAGGTCGTGCAAAATCCCGTTTCCATCTACGAGGGCGGTTACGGCAAACCGCTTGGCAGCAAAAGCGGCACCGACCTCTCCGGCCTGCTGAAGATCAAGCTTCGTGATGCCGGGCTGCGCATCGTCTACAAGCTCGTCCGTACCGAAACGTCCATGCTGGTCATCGTGATCGGCGCCCGGGCCGACGATGCCGTTTACAAAATCGCCGAAAAGCGTGCTCACAAGCACGAACTATAAAAGGCTCTGCCCCTTTTTCGGGCAGAGCCTTTTGCTTATCTTCACTTTTTCTTCGGAAACACGAAGGGATCATGCCGGTATGCTATCAGCAGCTCTATGGTCATGAAGCACCAGATGACCGGCTCGCAGAGGATGACCGCGTTATACTCAAAGCGGGGGATGAAGAGCAGGACGAAGACGATCTTGCCCAGAAACTCGATGACGCTGGACAGCAGGGGCAGCACCTTCTCGCCCATGCTCTGCAGAGCGTAGCGGGTGGAGAGCAGCATTCCCAGCACGGCGTAGAAGGGCGCGTTCCAGACCAGATACCGTGCGCCGTTTTCCAGCACCACCGGCTCCGAAGAGCCGGACACCAGCTTTACCATCCACTCCGCACCTGCCGCCATGAGCAGGACAGCAGCCACAGCCACCACGACACTGTAGAGATAGATGTCCCGCATTCCACGGCGGACCCGGTCGGGATGGTTCGCGCCGTAGTTCTGGGAGACGTAGGTCGAGCAGGCAGAGGCCATCGCCGACAGGGGCATATCCGTGAACGCGAAGAGCTTTCGGGCTGCGGTGTGGCCCGCGATGACCAGCGTACCGAGGCCGTTGATGCCGTACTGCAAAACGACGGAGCCCGCCGAGACGATGCTGCTCATGAGGCCCATGGAGATGCTCTGGCTGAACAGCTCCCAATAGAGGCGGCTCTCCACATGGAAGTGCTTTTTCCCGGGCAGGAGCAGCCGGGCGCTGCGGAAGACATACAGGATGCAGAGCGCCACCGACACGCCCTGAGAGATGACCGTCGCCACACCGGCACCGGCCACGCCCATGCCCAGCACGGCGATGAACCAGAGGTCGAGGATGACGTTGAGCACCGACGAGAGGATGAGGAAGACCAGCGGCATGAAGCTGTTGCCGATGGCCCGCAGCAGGCCGGCGCAGAGGTTATAGGCAAACATGACGATGACGCCGAGGTCGATGATGATGATATAGCCGTAGGCGTCCTCTAAAATTTCCGCCGGGGTGTCCAGCAGTTCCAGCAGCGGATGCAGGCCCGCCGCACCCGCCAGCGTGATAACCGCCGACGCGATAATGCCGATGACGATGGAGCCCGCCACGGTCTGTTTGAGCTGGTCCTCGTCTCCGGCCCCGTAGGCGCGCGCTGCAACGATGGCAAGGCCGTTGCCGATACCGATGCCGAATCCGACCAGAAGCTCGTAGATGGCCCCGCAGGCGCCAATGGCGGCAAGGGCGGTATCGCCCAGCACATTGCCGACGATCATGGTGTCCACGGTATTATAGAGCTGCTGGAAGAGGCACGACACCAGAATGGGCAGCATAAAGACGAGCAGGCTCTTGAAGATGGGGCCGTTCATCAAATCGACGTTCCGGTTGAAGAATGATTTTTTCGCAGGGGACTGGGTCATAGGTTTCTCCTTTTTGCCCACAAAAGGGAGCTGTTGCACACAACAGCTCCCTTTAAGCATTTTATCTGATTTTACAGCTCCTGCGTCTCGAAGCCGTTGACGGTCAGCACTTCCACACTCTTGAAGCCTGCGGCCTTGACGGCGGCGGCAGCCTCGTCGAAGCCGAAGGTCAGGCTGTCCACATCGTGGGCGTCGGAGGTGATGATGACCTTGCCGCCCATCTTCTGCCACTCGCCCAGCAGCCATGCGCCGGGGTAGAAGTCCTTGCGGTAGCCGCGGTAGACGCCGCCGGTGTTCACTTCCAGCAGGCAGCCGTGCTCTTTGGCCGCATTCAGCGCCTTGAGGGCTGCGGCCTTATAGCGGGGCGACTCTTCGTCGAAGAACTCACCGGCAGCGTTCAGCTTCTTGATGAGGTCGATGTGGGCGAGGATGTCGGGGCCCATGGCCGCCACCTTCTCCACCTCGGCGAAGTATGCCTCCACAGCGGCCAGAGGGTCGCCGTCGAAGTCGTCGTAGATGCAGTCGTAGAGGTCCTGGGGACGGAAGTCGATCTCGTAGTACTTGCCGGTGTTCTTGCCGTAGAGGTGGTGCGCAGAGCCGATCCAGTAGTCGTAGCCGGTGCGCTTGTCCTCGCTCAGCAGGTCCCACTCGATGCCGCAGAGGATGTCCACCTTGCCCTTGTACTCGGTCTTGAGCTTGGCGATGGTGGCCTTGTACTGGGCCGTGCGGCTGGGGCTCATGCAGTATTCACGGTCACGCTGGGTATAGCTATGGCCCGTGAAGCCCAGTGTGGTCAGCCCCTTCGCACACGCAGCGGAGGCCATCTCCTGCAAGGTGTTTTTGCCGTCGCACATCGTCGAGTGACAATGGACACTGGACTTCTTATAATCTGCCATAGTGAATCACTGCATCCTTTCCTGTTTGACCTTGTGGTCGATAACGTGTCGTTTTTCCAGTTCGCGGGTGATGTCCTCCACCGTGATGCCGGCCTGCACCATCAGCACCAGCACATGGTATGCCAGATCGCTGATCTCGTAGACCGTTTCGGCCTTGTCTTCCTTTTCGCCCGCGATGATGACCTCAGTACACTCTTCGCCCACCTTCTTGAGGATCTTTTCTTTGCCCTTCTCGAAGAGATAGGTGGTGTAGCTGCCCTCTTTGGGGCTGGTCTTGCGGCCCTTGATGAGGTCATACAGCCCCTGCCAGCTGAACTGCTTCAGCTCCGGGGAAACATACACTTCGTTGAAAAAGCAGCTCTCGGCACCGGTGTGGCAGGCGGGGCCGCTCTTGACGACCTCCACCACCAGCGCGTCGGCGTCGCAGTCGGCGGTGATGGACACCACACGCTGGACGTTGCCGCTGGTCTCGCCCTTGCGCCAGATCTCCTGACGGCTGCGGCTCCAGAACACCGTCCGGCCCTCCGCGATGGTCAGCGCCAGCGTCTCGGCGTTCATGTAGGCGAGGGTCAGCACCTCTTTGGTGTAGTGGTCCTGCACGATGGCAGGGATGAGGCCCTTTTCGTCAAATTTCAGATCCATGATGTTTCTCCTTCCCCGCAGGGGGGACAGCTATAGTTTAGCGTATTCGGCGGGCAAACGCAAGGGCTCAGAGCCGCATTTCCACGCCATTTTCGTTTAAGTATTCCTTTAGCTCCCGAATGGTGAGCAGCTTCTGGTGGAAGATGCCCGCCCCGGCCCCTGCGCCCCGCCTTTTCCCGGGCGCTTTTGTCTTATGATAAAGTTATTTTGCTTTATCAAGATAAAGTTGTAAAGTGTGAAAGTGACCGTGTTTCCATTTTTATGATACGATTTTTCTGTGCGTTTGTACAGAAAGGCGAAATGATTTCACGAAAGCCCGCTTTGAGATGATGGAAGCGCAAAAAAGGAGCCGCCGCACAGCGTTTTCCGTGCAGCGGCTCCTCGCCGTTTTATCCTCAGCCCAGCAGTTCCAGCACGCCGCTCTTGGGACGTGCGCCGACGGCCTGACGAACCAGCTTACCGTTCTCGAACAGCAACAGGGTGGGGATGCTCATGACGCCGAACTCGGCGGCCAGATCGGGCTGCTCGTCCACATTGACCTTGCCCACCTTGACGTCGGTGCGCTCCTCGGCCACCTCGTCCACGATGGGGCTCAGCATCCGGCAGGGGCCGCACCAGGCGGCCCAGAAATCGAGCAGGACAGGCTGAGCGCTCTTCAGCACCTCGGCCTCAAAGTTTTCTTTCGTGATGGTGATGACTGCCATATCGTTTTCCTCCATAAAGAGCGTTTTTTCATCTGACAGGGACAGTATACCCCAAACTCCGGCGTTTTTCCGTGAGCAAGTCACATAAAAAGCCCGGGGCAGGCATTTTCTGCTCCGGGTTCTGGAAATTATTTTGCGATTTCAGGCTCAGATGTCCTTCAGGGCGTTCTTGCCGGCGACGTAGCCGTAGTACATGGCCATGGAGTGGCTGACGCCCTTCAGGCCGATGGGGTACTCGGTGGCAAAGCGGTTGCCCTGGATGTTGCCGGCGACGTACAGGCCGGGGATGACATTGCGGTCGGCGTCGAAGGTGTGGCAGTCCTCGTCGCTCTCGAGGCCTCCGATGCAGACCAGCAGCAGAGCAGTTGTGAACTTGTCGGCGTAGAAGGGGCCGTTCTCGACTGCCCACATACGGGAAGCGGGCTTGTGGAAGTCCTCATCGTAACCGGCCTTGGCCAGCTCGTTGTAGCGCTGGATGGAGTCCAGAGCGGTCTGCTGGGCGGCAGTATCGTCCGGGTAGATCTTTGCCACCAGCTCTTCCAGCGTGTCGGCCTTCACAGCGCGGCCATCGGCCACAGCAGCTTCCAGCTGATAGGGGCTCTTGTAGTTGCGGTAGGTAGTGTTGTTCTTGGGGCCTTCGTCCTCGCTGGCGTAGTCCTCATAGTAGCAGGCGCCGCCGTGGGCTGCGGGCATATAGGGCAGCTGCTCAGGCCAGTTGGAGTCGAAGATCTGCCAGCTCTCGCGGTTCTTCTGCAGCTCGATCTGGTTTTCCAGCTGCTGGCCGGGCAGGTCCTCGTTCATGAAGCGCTTGCCGTTGAGGTCGAGGTTCAGGAAGCCTGCATTGCCCATGACGCCCACGCCGGCGAGGTCGGCGCCGCCGCCCATGTGGTGGATCATCGGGGCGTGGCTCTGCTGCACCTGAGCGCCGGCCCACATACCCAGCTGGATGCCGTCGCCCTGATTGGTGAAGTTGCCCTCCACATCCACATTGGTGAACAGGCACTGGATGTTGTTCTCAATGACCTCGGGGCAGAAGTGCTTGAGCATCTTGGTGTTCTGGGAGTAGTCGCCGGTGGAGAGGATGACGCCCTTGGAGGCGTTGCACTTGATGTACTCGCCGGTAGCGGCATCGCGGGCGTAAAGGCCCACGCAGCGGCCATTCTCCATGATGAGCTTTTCAACGAAGCAGCCGTAGAAGGTCTGGACATTGCCGGTGTCGATGGCTTTCTGCATATTGGCCTCGACGGTGACGTGCTGGTCGGGCTTGAACTCGACGGAAGTGGGGTAGCAGGGGAAGCGCTCCTGCTTCCAGTCGTAGTGCTCGGGCAGCGGGTAGAAGATGGGGATGATGAAGTTGTCCGCGCTCTCGTCGGGGATAGCGCTGCGGGTGGTCTCGGCGTAGTACAGGTCGGGGTTTGCCTCCACCCACCAGTCGAAGGCGTCGCCGATGTTGTGGGCCCACTTGCTCATGATGCTGCGCTTGCAGCGGTAGGTGCTCTCCACCATGTGGGAGTCGATGATGTCGTCGATCTGCTCGCGGGTCCAGGTGTCGCGGCCCCACTTGGCCTGCACCTTGCCGTTGATGACGGCGTACTCGCCGCTGCGGCACTGGGGGCCGTCGGCCTTCTCGAAAGCAGCCACCAGACCGCCGTCCTCGGCGACGCTGCGGCAGGCCGCAACGCCTGCGATGCCGCAGCCCACCACGGCCACATCCACGTCAACGGTCTTGGCGACCTTGCTCTCGTCGATCTCCGGCTCGGTACCCAGCCAGTCCTCATCGGAGGAAGATGCAGCGGTGTCGCCGCCTGCGGTGTGGACGCCCATTGCCTGCTCGATGCAGCTTGCGGCGGCCTTCTTGACGGCGTTGGTGGTGATGGTAGCGCCGGAGATGTTGTCGATCTCGGTGCTCTGAGCAGCCATCAGGGCGTCCTTCAGGGTGGGGGCTGCCACGCCGCCGATGCTCTCGGTCTCGTTGGAGGCGTCAATGACCACGTCGGTGATGGCGGTCTCGCTGAAGGTCATGGTGACCTTCACCTCACCGATGCCGGTGGCGGTGCCGGTGTAAGTGCCGGGGGTGTAGATGGCCTCACCGGCGGAGGCGGCGGTGCTGCTGGAAGAGCCTGCGTTGCAGGCGGCCAGTGCGCTGGCGGTAACGCCGCTCATAGCGGCAGCGGCGGCAACCTTCAGGAAGCCTTTGCGAGAGATCTTTTTCATCTGGAATGCTCCTTACTCTTTCTTCTTTCGACGTTTTCAGGCAGAAAATCGTTCTTCCGAGAGATAGTATAAAATATAACGAAGTAAAAGGGAATTAAAAAATCTTGAGCATCCTGATAAAAAAGCTTTATAAGTGCCCTATTTCCTGCTATACTGAGGCTGTACGGATGTCCCGACGCCGGAAAGGAGTTTTTTGTCATGAACGAGCACCAGCTTCTCTGCTTTCTCACCGTGAGCCGGACGCTGAATTTCTCCGCCGCCGCGCGGGAACTCTACTGCACCCAGCCCGCCCTGAGCTACCAGATACGCAGCCTCGAAAAGGAGCTGGACGCCGCACTGTTCCGCCGCACGACGACGCAGGTGGCCCTCACCGAGGCAGGCCGCGCCCTGCTGCCCCATGCGGAAGACCTCTACCGCGGCATCCTCAACGCCCGCACGGTGCTGAAAGGCTTCGGCACCCACCACACCCTGACCCTCCGCCTGCCGCCGGTGCTTTTGCAGCGGGACCCCATCTACCCCATCCTGATGGCGAGACTCCACGCCGCGCTGCCGGGCTATGAGTTCAAAGTGGACACCACGCCTGTCCCCTCCAGCTACCACCACATGCTCTGCACCGAGGCAGACGCGGCGCTCTACCTTCCCTTCGGCCCGCTGCCGCCAGAGATCCGCTGTGAGACCATCATCGGCAACCGGTTTTTCCTCATCGCCGCGCCGGAGCACCCATTCTCCGGCCAAAGCAGCGTCGAGCTTTCTGCCCTTGCCGGGCAGCAGATATTTTACGAGCCCCTCTATCAGGACATGGTGGATTTCGCCCGGAAGCAGCCGGGGATGCCCTATTCCACACCGGTCTGGCGGATGGTGGAAAACTACGAATCGGTCTACGCCGAGCTTCTGGCCGGGCGGGGGATGTTCCTCTGCCCGATGATCTACCCGGCTTTCCCTGCCGGGTGGCACATCCCACTGCATCTGTCCATCCCGGACACCTGCCTGCTGACCCTGCGGGATGACCCCCGCCCCGAGATATGCACCCTGCGCAAAGTCTTCGCCGAGGTGTACGCCGAGAGGGAAAAGCTGATAAAAGCTCTGTGAGATGCAAAAACGCCGCCGTGCAATGCACAGCGGCGTTCGTTATTTCAGAGAAAGAGCTTACTTGCCCAGCATTTCCTTTGCGGTCTTGCAGATGGTGGCAGCGTCCAGACCATACTCCTTCAGCAGGTCCCATGCGGGGCCGGAGCAGCCGAACTTGTCCTGCACGCCGACGCGGCGGACAGGGGTAGGCAGCTTCTCGCTGAGCAGGGAGCAGACAGCCTCGCCCAGACCGCCGATGACATTGTGCTCCTCGGCGGTGACGATCTTGCCGCACTCCCTGGCAGCCTTGAGGATGATGTCCTCATCCAGAGGCTTGATGGTGTGGATGTTGATGACGCGGGCGTGGATGCCCTCGGCGGCCAGAGTCTCGGCGGCCTTGCGGGCCTCGTTGACCATCAGGCCGGTAGCCACGATGGCAATATCACTGCCCTCGGTGAGCTGCTCGCCCTTGCCGATCTCGAAGTGATAGTTGGCCTCATCGTGGAACACGGGAACAGCCAGACGGCCAAAGCGAAGGTAGACAGGACCCTGCATCTCGTAGGCGGCGCGGACAGCAGCGCGTGCTTCCACGTCGTCGGCGGGGCAGATGATGGTCATGCCGGGCAGGCTGCGCATGAGGGCGAAGTCCTCGCAGCACTGGTGGGAAGCGCCGTCCTCACCGACGGAGATGCCGCCGTGGGTAGCGCCGATCTTCACGTTCAGGTGGGGGTAGGCCACGGAGTTGCGGATCTGCTCAAAGGCACGGCCCGCAGCGAACATCGCAAAGCTGGACACGAAGGGAACATAGCCCATGGTGGACAGGCCGGCGGCGACGCCCATCATGTTGGCCTCGGCGATGCCGCAGTCAAAGTGGCGGTCCGGGTGAGCCTTGCGGAACACACCGGTCTTGGTAGCGGCAGCGAGGTCGGCGTCCAGGACCACCAGGTCGTCGTGGCCCTCAGCGGCCAGTGCTTTCAGGGTGTTGCCGTAGCTCTCGCGGGTAGCGATCATTTTTACATCTGCCATCTTACTTGTCCTCCTGTTCCAGCGCGGCGTAGGCTGCGTTCAGCTCCTGCATGGCCACAGCGTACTCCTCGTCGTTGGGGCCTTTGCCGTGCCAATCCACAGAGTTGGTCATAAAGGAGACGCCAGTACCCTTGACGGTGTCCAGAATGATGCAGGTGGGCTTGTCGTTCTCGGCGTGGAACGCCTTGATAGCGGACTCGATCTGGTCGTAGTCGTGGCCGTTGATGGTCAGGACGTTGAAGTTGAACGCCTTGAGCTTTTCTTCCAGCGGGGCGCTGTTCATGACTGTCTCGGTGGTGCCGTCGATCTGGAGGTGGTTGCGGTCCAGCATGACGCAGAGGTTGGAGAGCTTATAGTGGGCGGCAAACATGAAAGCCTCCCAGCACTCGCCCTCTTCCACCTCACCGTCACCGAGGATGGTGTAGACATTGATGGGCTTGCCGCTGTGCTTTGCGCCCAGAGCCATGCCGCAGGCGGCAGACACGCCCTGACCCAGACTGCCGGTGGACATATCCACGCCCGGAGTCTCATTCATGTTGGGGTGGCCCTGCAGGTAGCTGCCGATCTTGCGCAGGGTCTTGAGGTCTTCCACCGGGAAGAACCCGCGCTCGGCCAGCGTGGCGTAAAGTGCCGGAGCCGCATGGCCCTTGGACAGCACGAAGCGGTCGCGGTCCGGTTTTTTCGGCTCCTTGGGGTCGATGTTCATATCCACGAAGTAGAGGTAAGACAGCACCTCGGCGATGTCCAGACTGCCGCCCGGATGGCCGCACTTGGCGCTGTGAGTTCCCTCGATCACGCCCATGCGGATGTGACAGGCGTGCTTGGCAAGGGTAAGCTTTTCTGCATTTGTCATGATGGTCCTCCCGTATGAACCTCAGAAGTTGCAAGTATACAGCCGCGCAAGGCACAGCTCCCGCCGCCCCATTGCGCTATAATTCAAGTTTATATTATCTATTCTGTGCAAAAAGGTCAAGCTTCTTTCAGCAAAATGTACACAGGCGGTCAAAAACTGCTCCAAACGCTTTCTTTTTTGGTCAATTTGCAGCCTGTCCGGGAGCGGTCTTGACAAATCCTGCGGCACTCTGCTATAATTTTCACGATTTCCGGCAGGAAGCCGGGCCTGCGGGCCGAAGCCCGCCTTACACTATTTTCAGCCGCCGCATTTTTGAAACAGACGCCATGAAGGGGTCTGCCGTTGGCTTGCAAGCCGACTGGCAGGCCCCTTTTTTCTGTTTTTCTGCGGCGCAGTCACAGGAGGAAACAGATGAAAACCAAAAACTCTTCTCCGGCCCGCAATGTCGTGCTGGCCGCGCTCTTTCTGGCACTGGCCTTCGTGCTGCCCATGGTGACGGGCCATCTGCCGCAGGTAGGCAATATGCTCTGCCCGATGCATTTTCCCATCCTGCTCTGCGGCTTCGTGCTGGGCGGACCCTGGGGTCTGGCTGTGGGCTTTGCGGCCCCGCTGCTCCGCTCGGTGCTCTTCGGGATGCCCCCGATGTTCCCCATCGCCATTTCGATGGCTTTTGAGCTGGCAGCTTACGGCGCCGTGTCCGGCTGGCTCTACCGCCGGGTGAAGCACACCCTGCCCATGACCTACGCCACCCTCGCGGCGGCCATGGTGGCTGGCCGCCTCGTCTGGGGCGCGGTCCGCTTCGTGCTGGCGGGCCTGTCCGGCTCCAGCTTCCCGTTCTCGGCCTTCCTGTCCGGTGCGCTCTTCACCGCTGTGCCGGGCATCATCGCACAGCTGGTGCTCATCCCCCTCATCATCACCGCTCTGCAGAAGGCAAGGCTCATGGACTAAATCCTTATAAAACAGCCAGACCGTGCCGCCGGGAGCTTAGCTC
>OLPD01001072.1_pt1 | contig 15423 bp, 14 predicted proteins | sample 1672111 | NCBI WGS metagenome assembly OLPD01 (sample SAMEA3136646, study PRJEB25190) | human gut metagenome
TCTCAGTGGTTCTGAATAGTGTAAGCAGTATTTATAATCGGAGAAAAACATGGATAGAAATATAGATAACAATGTAGACAACAATATAATTCAGACCGAATATTCGGAGCTGATGCAGAAATCATATATTGACTATGCGATGAGTGTTATTGTTGCCAGAGCGCTGCCGGATGCACGTGACGGATTGAAGCCGGTACAGAGACGTACGCTTTACGATATGCACGAACTGGGTATCCGCTATGACAAGCCATACCGGAAATGCGCCCGTATCGTTGGGGATACGATGGGTAAATATCATCCGCACGGTGACAGCTCGATTTATGATGCACTTGTCGTGATGGCACAGGATTTTAAAAAAGGAATGATACTTGTAGACGGACATGGAAATTTTGGCTCCATCGAAGGAGACGGAGCGGCCGCCATGCGTTATACAGAAGCAAGGCTTGCGAAGATTACGCAGGAAGTGTATCTGGCTGACCTGGATAAAGATGTTATTGATTTCGTGCCGAATTTTGATGAGACAGAGAAAGAGCCGGAAGTTTTGCCGGTCCGTATCCCGAACCTTCTTGTAAACGGTGCGGAAGGTATCGCGGTCGGGATGGCAACCAGTATCCCGACACACAATCTTGCCGAGGTTGTAGATGCTGTCAAAGCATATATGAAAAATGATGATATCAGTACGAGACAGCTGATGAAATATATCAAAGGACCGGATTTTCCGACAGGAGGAATTGTTGTAAATAAAGACGATCTTGTGAGTATTTATGAAAGTGGAACCGGCAAGATCAAACTTCGTGGAAAAGTGGATGTCGAAGAGATGAAGGGTGGCAAGAAACGTCTTGTCATTTCCGAGATTCCATATACGATGATCGGAGCCGGAATTGGAAAATTCTTAAACGATGTCTGCAATCTTGTAGAGACAAAGAAGACAAGTGATATTGTAGATATTTCCAATCAGTCATCTAAGGAAGGAATCCGGATTGTTATTGAACTGAAAAAAGGTGCAGATGTAACCAATCTGACAAACATGTTATATAAGAAAACACGTCTGGAAGATACCTTTGGCGTAAATATGCTTGCTGTTGCAAATGGGCGTCCGGAGACGATGGGACTCAAAAGGATCATTGAGCATCATGTAGATTTTCAGTTTGAGCTGACAACGAGAAAATATAAAAATCTGCTTGCGAAAGAGCAGGATAAAAAAGAGATCCAGGAGGGTCTTATCAAGGCATGTGACGTCATTGACCTGATCATTGAGATCCTGCGTGGGAGCCAGTCTGTAAAAGACGCCAGAGCATGTCTGACAAAAGGAATTACGGAAAATATTAAGTTTAAATCTAATATTTCCAGAAAAATGGCGGCAATGCTCCGTTTTACAGAACGTCAGGCAAATGCCATTCTGGAGATGCGGCTCTATAAGCTGATTGGTCTGGAAATCGCAGCGCTTATGAAAGAGCATGAGACGACACTTGCAAATATTGCAAAATACGAAGATATTTTAAATAATTATGATTCCATGGCAGCAGTGATCATGGAAGATTTAGATCAGATTAAGAAAGAATTCGGCAGAAAGAGACGGACTGTTATTGAAAATGCAGAAGAGGCTGTCTTTGAAGAGAATAAGATCGAAGAACAGGAAGTTGTCTTTCTGATGGATCGTTTCGGTTATGCCAGAACGGTAGATGCCGCAACATATGAGAGAAATAAAGAAGCGGCGGACAGTGAGAATAAATATGTCCTGCATGCGATGAATACCGGAAAACTGTGTGTATTTACAGCGGGAGGTAAAATGCATCAGATCAAAGTGTTAGATCTGCCGCACGGAAAATTCCGTGACAAAGGTCTGCCAATCGACAATGTAAGTAATTATGATAGCACCGCAGAGGAAATTGTCTATATCTGCGATGCAGAACAAACCCGTTATGCAAAATTATTATTTGCAACGAAACAGGGCATGATCAAAAAGGTAGACGGACAGGAATTCCAGGTGGCAAAGCGTACGATCGCAGCTACGAAATTACAGGCAGATGATGCAGTAGTAAGCATTCAGGTGATCACCGATAACCAGCAGGTCGTCTTACAGACAAAAGATGGATATTTTCTGCGTTTTGCGGCAGATGAAGTTTCGGAGAAGAAGAAAGGTGCAATTGGTGTGCGTGGAATCAAACTCCGGAAAGAAGACGAACCGGAACATGTTTATCTGTTTGAAGAAGGAAACGAGACAAAGGTTATGTACAAAGAAAAAGAAGTGACATTAAATCGACTGAAAATGGCAAAACGTGACGGAACAGGAACAAAGACAAGGGCATAAATAAGGGGATGGACAAATGATACAGGAAATTGCACCACATCAGTATGATAATACATACAGACCACAGAAACCGGAAGCAGAGGATTATGTGCTTTACTATGATGGAAGAGAAGTGCTTGTGACAGAAGGAGAGATTGCATTTCCGAAAGTCGCAGAGATCTGCAAAGCGTCAGAGACTGCCGGGGAGAAACTTATTTATCTGTTCACGATTGATGAAAAAGTGTACTATCTTCTGAATCATAAGACGACAGATAAGATGGAAGTTGTAGATGATGTGAATACATCTGTGAGTGTGGAACGCCTGCAAGTAGCCGGATATGTGTGGAAGGCTGTAGAATATTTCCGCAGTGCAAAGCCAAAATATCAGGCGTTTGCAGCGATTACCGGATGGCAGTTGCAGCGCTGGTATGATACGAGACGTTTCTGTGGTTATTGCGGAACGCGTATGAAAGCAGATGGAAAAGAGAGAATGCTAAAATGTCCGAAGTGCGGATTGATGGAATTTCCCAAAATCTGCCCGGCTGTGATCATCGGTGTGACTCATGGAGACAGAATCCTGATGTCCAAATACACAGGCAGAATTTATAAAAATTATGCACTGCTTGCAGGATTTAACGAAATCGGAGAATCGATAGAGGAAACTGTATCAAGAGAAGTCATGGAAGAAGTAGGCCTGAAGGTTAAAAATATTCGTTATTACAAAAGTCAGCCATGGTCTTTCTCCGATACACTGCTGATGGGATTCTTTTGTGATCTGGATGGAGAGGAAGAAATTAATCTCGACAGAGAAGAACTGGCAATGGCAGAATGGTTTGACCGGGAGAAGATGCCGGTAGAGCGTGAAGATTTAAGCCTTACAAATGACATGATGATGGCATTTAAAGAAGGAAGAGTATAGCAGAATGAAAAAATGAATTGCAGGAATACTTATTATTGCTCTGGCTGTGATGTTATTATCACCGGCGGGACAAATTCCAATTAGATTCGAACAGCGCCTGGGAGAATCTGGAAGGGGATGAAGATTTTATACATTTGGAAGAAGAGATTTCAGAAATTGCACAAAATGCAGTAGATGCCTTCAGCTATGATCATCCTGAAGTTTTCTGGATTTATAATGTGAAGTACAGTTATCGGATTTCCGGACAATCTAAAAACAGTAAAGTTGAGACAGAAAAAACATATGCGTGCAAATTATGTATATAAAATAGGCAAAATATAAATAATTCCTTGATTTTAAAAGGAAACAGTGTTATACTGACACATAGTAACATAAGCAACCCGATGACAGAAGAGTGGACGAAAGTTCACTCTTCTTTGTTGCTACAGTATCTTACTTTAAATCAGAGAAAGGAAGTTTAGCGTTGTCAAAAAGAGAAATTTACGAACAGAAGACAGAAGAATATCTGACACCGATCGTAGAAGAATATGGATTTGAACTGGTCGATGTAGAATACGTGAAAGAAGGAAGCAACTGGTATTTACGTGCTTACATTGACAAACCGGGCGGAATCAGTGTAGATGACTGTGAGAAAGTAAGCCGCAGACTGTCAGACATTCTGGATGAGAAAGATTATATTGAAGACAGCTATATTATGGAGATCAGCTCTCCGGGACTGGGAAGACCGCTTAAGAAGGAGAAGGATTACAAACGTAATATGAATAAGGAAGTTGAGATCCGTACTTACCGTATGATAGATAAGCGCAAAGAATTTACCGGAATCCTGAAAGCATACGATGCAGACACGGTAACAATTGAGCTTGATGATGAAACAATGAAAACATTTGAAAAAGGCGAGATAGCGCTGATTCGCCAGGCGTTCGATTTTTAGTTTAGGAGGAGGATAATCATGAACACAGAATTATTAGAAGCGTTGAATATTTTAGAGAAAGAAAAGGATATCAGCAAAGAGAGTCTGTTAGATGCAATCGAAAATTCGCTGCTGAATGCCTGCAAGAGTCATTTTGGCAAGGCTGATAACATTAAAGTGATCATGGATCGTGAATCCTGTGATTACCAGCTCTATGCTGAGAAAGAAGTTGTGGAAGATGTAGAAGATACGTTGGAACAGATCAGTCTGGAAGATGCAAGAAAGATGGATGGTAAATATGACATTGGAGATATCGTACATGTACCGATCGAATCCAAATCATTTGGAAGAATTGCAACACAGAATGCCAAGAACCTGATTCTTCAGAAAATTCGTGAAGAAGAGAGGAAAGTTGTATATGATCAGTACTTTGAGAAAGAAAAAGATATCGTAACAGGTATCGTACAGCGTTATGTTGGCAAGAATGTGAGTATTAATCTTGGTAAAGCAGATGCGATGCTGACAGAGAACGAACAGGTAAAAGGTGAAGTATTCAAACCGACAGAGAGAATCAAATTATATATCGTAGAAGTTAAGAATACAACGAAGGGACCGAAGATCCTTGTATCCCGTACACATCCGGAACTTGTAAAACGTCTCTTTGAATCAGAAGTAACAGAAGTAAAAGATGGTATCGTAGAGATCAAGAGTATTGCAAGAGAAGCCGGAAGCAGAACAAAGATTGCTGTATGGTCCAATGATCCGGATGTTGATCCGGTAGGAGCCTGTGTCGGAATGAACGGTGCAAGAGTTAATGCAATCGTAAATGAACTCCGCGGTGAGAAAATCGATATTATCAACTGGAGTGACAACCCGGCAATCCTGATCGAGAATGCTTTAAGCCCGGCGAAAGTTATTTCTGTAATGGCAGATCCGGATGAGAAGGTCGCAAGCGTGATCGTGCCGGATTACCAGCTCTCACTTGCAATCGGTAAAGAAGGACAGAATGCAAGGCTGGCGGCAAGGCTGACCGGTTATAAGATTGATATTAAGAGTGAAACACAGGCAATTGAATCAGGAGAACTTCCGGAAAACTATATGGAACTGCGTAGGTGTCTTTGAAGAAGAAGTGGAAGACGGATACGAAGAAGAGACCGCAGATGTAGATATGGATCTGGATCTTGTAGAAGAAACTGAGAAACCGGAAGAAATCAGTGAAACAGAAGAATAGGTGATTGTTTGAGCGCGAATAAAAAAATACCTATGCGTCAGTGCGTAGGATGCCGGGAAATGAAGAATAAAAAAGAGATGATCCGGGTGATCCGTACTTCTGAACAGGAATTTGTTCTGGATGCAACCGGCAAGAAGAATGGCAGAGGAGCGTATATTTGTCCGAACAGAGAGTGCCTGTCACAGGCAATTAAGAGCAAAGGACTGGAGCGTTCTTTTAAGCAGGCAATTCCGAAAGAAGTGTATGAGTCGCTGGAAAAGGAGATGGAGCATCTTGAGTCACAGTAAAGCATTGTCAATGATCGGGCTTGCTACAAAAGCCGGAAAAGTTGCCAGTGGTGAGTTCAGTACAGAAAAGGAAGTAAAATCCGCAAGAGCATATCTTGTGATCGTAGCAGGAGATGCGTCTGAGAATACAAAGAAGAAATTCCGCAATATGTGTGAATTTTATCAGGTACCGATTTATTTTTACAAAGATAAAGATACCTTAGGGCATGCAATGGGAAAAGAATCTCGTGCATCCCTTGCAATTCTGGATGAAGGTCTTGCAAAGGGAATTCGCAGACATCTGGAAACGGAAGAAGAATAATTGCATAAAGGAGGTAGTTAATATATGGCAAAAATCAAAGTATATGAATTAGCTAAGGAGCTGAATGTACAGAGTAAGGATGTATTGGAGTTCCTGGAGAGCAAAAAAATAGAAGTGAAAAATCACATGAGTGCACTGGAAGAGACTGCTGCCGGTCAGGTAAAAGAACATTTCAGTAAGAACCGGAAATCTGAGGGGGAATCCGGTGAAGCACCGAAAAAGAAAAATATCGTTCATGTATTCCGGCCGCAGAATACACAGAATGGCAATAAGCATGGAAGACGTCAGGGGACGAAGCAGACCATGACCCAGGGGCGTCCGATGCAGGTGAACAACGGAAGACCGGCAAAAGGATCGGTAAAACCGGAAGCACCGAAGACAGAAGAGAGAGTTAAAACAGCAGAGAAAGCCAAAGCAGCAGAAGTGAAGACAGCAGAGAAACAGGCAGTGAAAACGGAGATAAAGGAAGAGAATAAAGAAAAGAGAGAAGAAAAAGTAGTGAAGAATAACGAGAAACGTGTAAATAACGACAGACCGAATTCTGAGCGTACAACAAGATCAGAGCGCGGTGATAGAAGTGGTCGTAACGATAACAGAAATGACCGCGGCGGAAGAAATGATGACAGAAGAAACGACCGCGGCGGAAGAAATGACGACAGAAGAAACGACCGTGGCGGAAGAAATAATGACAGAAGAAATAACGGACCTTCAATTCCGGCACCTGAGGCACCGACACAGAAGCCTCAGAGAAGTAACAAGGGCAAAGGCAAGGATGAGCATAAGAAAAAAGATTACCGCCGTGATGAAGAAGAAAGAATGCCAAAGAATAACAAGAAGCCAATGCAGAAACCACAGCCGAAGGAGCAGAAACAGGAAGAAGAGATTAAGTCTATCGTAATTCCGGAAGTTCTGACGATCAAAGAGCTTGCTGACAAGATGAAAGTTGTCCCTTCCGTGATTGTTAAAAAGCTGTTTATGCAGGGCAAAGTTGTAACAGTCAACCAGGAGATCGATTATGATACAGCAGAAGAGATCGCGCTGGAATTTGATGTATTATGTGAAAAAGAAGAAGTTGTGGATGTTATCGAAGAACTCTTAAAAGAAGAGGAAGAAGATGAGAAGAAGATGAAAAAACGTCCGCCGGTTGTATGTGTTATGGGACACGTTGACCACGGTAAAACTTCTCTTCTGGATGCAATCCGTCATACGAATGTAATAGGCGGCGAGGCCGGAGGAATCACCCAGCATATCGGTGCTTATGTCGTAGATGTTAAAGGTGAGAAGATCACATTCCTTGACACACCGGGACATGAGGCGTTTACAGCAATGCGTATGCGTGGAGCAAGCTCTACAGATATCGCAATCCTTGTTGTAGCAGCAGATGATGGTGTAATGCCGCAGACAGTAGAAGCAATCAACCATGCGAAAGCAGCCGGTGTTGAGATCATCGTTGCAGTTAATAAGATCGATAAACCAAGCGCTAATATCGAGCGAGTAAAACAGGAAATGACAGAGTATGAACTGATTCCGGAAGACTGGGGCGGAAGCACAATTTTTGTCCCGGTATCTGCAAAGACAGGAGAAGGTCTGGAAGATCTGATGGAAATGATCGTACTGACTGCAGAAGTAATGGAATTAAAGGCAAATCCAAACAGACGTGCAAGAGGACTTGTCCTAGAAGCACAGCTCGACAAAGGAAGAGGTCCGGTTTCAACAGTCCTTGTACAGAAAGGAACACTGCGTGTCGGAGATGCGATCGCAGCAGGATCTGCACATGGTAAAGTCAGAGCAATGATGGACGACAAAGGACGCCGCGTCAAAGAAGCAGGCCCGTCTGTGCCGGTAGAGATTCTCGGACTCAATGATGTACCGAATGCCGGAGAAGTATTTGTCGGATGTGCAAATGATAAAGAAGCAAGAAACTTTGCTGAGACATTTATTTCACAGAGCAAAGTAAAACTTCTGGAAGAAACAAAATCAAAACTGTCTCTGGATGATCTGTTCAACCAGATTCAGGAAGGTAACTTAAAAGAATTAAACATCGTTGTAAAAGCAGACGTACAGGGATCTGTAGAAGCAATCAAACAGAGTCTTCTGAAACTTTCCAATGATGAAGTTGTTGTAAAAATCATCCATGGCGGTGTTGGTGCGGTCAATGAATCTGATGTAAGCCTTGCATCTGCATCTAACGCGATCATCATAGGATTTAATGTACGTCCGGATGCAACAGCAAAAGAAACCGCAGACCGTGAAGGTGTAGATATCCGTCTGTATCGTGTCATCTACAATGCGATCGAAGATGTGGAAGCAGCCATGAAAGGACTTCTGGATCCGGTATTTGAAGAAAAAGTACTAGGCCATGCAGAAGTACGTCAGCTGTTCAAAGCATCCGGTGTTGGTACGATCGCAGGATCTTATGTACTGGATGGAACATTTGAAAGAGACTGTTCTGTGCGTATCACAAGAGATGGAATCGTCGTATTTGAAGGTGCACTTGCTTCCCTTAAACGTTTCAAAGATGACGTGAAAGAAGTCAGAGCAGGCTATGAGTGTGGTTTCGTATTTGCAAACTTCAATGATGTAAAAGAAGGCGATCTTGTAGAAGCATTCAAGATGGTTGAGATTCCTAGATAGGAAGAAAAGAGGAGAGCAATTTGAGAAAACGTAGCATTAAGAATACAAGAGTAAATACAGAAGTACAGCGCGAATTAAGTAGTATTATCCGGGGCGGGCTCAAAGATCCAAGAGTTGCTCCATGGACTTCTGTTGTTGCGGCAGAAGTCGCACCGGATCTTAAGACTTGTAAAGCCTATATCAGTGTGCTCGGTGATGAAAAAGCACAGAAAGATACACTGGAAGGTTTGCAGAGTGCAGAAGGTTATATCCGCCGGGAGCTTGCGCATACATTAAATATGCGTAACACACCGGAGATTACATTTGTTCTGGATCAGTCGATCGAATATGGTGTAAATATGTCCAAAAAGATCGATGAAGTGACAAAAGGAATGAAAACAGAAGGTGACGAAGATGCTGAATAAGATACTGGGCGGAGCAAAAGAAATCGCAATCGGTGGTCATGTAAGACCGGACGGAGACTGTGTAGGTTCCTGTATGGGACTGCGTCAGTATATCATTGAGAATTATCCAGATAAAAAAGTGACGGTATATCTGGAAGAAATCCCAGATTCTTTTCAATTCCTGAAAGGAATAGAGGAAATCCGTTCAGAAATCCCGGAGAATAAAGTCTATGATCTCTTTATCTGCCTGGATTGTGGAGATAAGGGAAGACTTGGATTTTCAGCACCGCTTTTTGAACAGGCAGCACACACATTCTGTGTGGATCATCACATCAGCAATGTAAGCTTTGCGATGGATAATGTGATCCGGCCGGATGCAAGTTCTACATCGGAACTGGTGTATGAACTGCTGGATAAGAAGCGTATCAGCAAAGAGACGGCAGAAGCGTTGTATCTTGGAATCGTACACGATACCGGTGTATTCCAGTATTCCTGCACTTCACCGGATACGATGCGGGCGGCGGCAGTACTGATGGAAAAAGGAATCGATGCGCCGGAGATTATTCATGATACATTTTATGAAAAAACATACAACCAGAACCAGATTTTAGGACGTGCACTCTTAGAGAGTATCCTTCTCCTGGATGGACAGTGCATTGCAACTTATGTGCGGCAGAAAGAGATGGAATTCTATGGTGTAAAACCGAAAGATCTGGAAGGAATCGTAAGTCAGTTGCGCAATACAAAAGATACAAAAGTTGCGATTTTCATGTATGAATTAAAGCTGAATGAATTCAAAGTCAGTCTCCGCTCGAATGACGATGTGGATGTCAGCAAGATCGCACAGTATTTTGGCGGCGGCGGACATAAAAAAGCGGCAGGCTTTACAATGACAGGTCAGCCGTTTGATGTGTTGAACAATGTCTCCGCACAGATCGTAGCGCAGCTTGAGGAGTAACTATGATTCATGGCATTATAAATATTTACAAAGAAAAAGGCTATACATCACATGATGTCGTTGCAAAATTACGCAGAATTGTCGGGCAGAAGAAAATCGGACACACAGGAACACTGGATCCGGATGCGACCGGTGTGCTGCCGGTCTGCTTTGGTAAAGCAACAAAATTATGTGATCTTTTAACAGACAAAGATAAAACATACGAAACGGTACTGCTGCTTGGGCGGGAAACAGATACACAGGATATATCCGGAACTGTACTGAGTGAAAAGCAGACCGGTACTGTGACAGAGGCAGATGTAAGAAGTGTGGTGGCTTCTTTTGTCGGTGCTTATGCGCAGACTCCGCCGATGTATTCGGCAATTAAGATTGGTGGAAAGAAGCTCTATGAGCTTGCAAGAGAAGGAAAGACAGTGGAGAGAAAACCGCGGAATGTTGAAATTTTTTCTATTGATATTCTGGAAATGGATCTGCCGCATGTGAAGATGCGGGTGCACTGTTCCAAAGGCACGTATATCCGTACGCTTTGCAATGATATCGGTGCGAAGTTAGGATGCGGCGGCTGTATGGAAGAGCTTGTCCGTACTAAGGTGAGTTCTTTTGTGCTCACGGAAGCGAAGACGCTTGCAGAAGTGGAAAATTTTGTGTCAGACGGCAGACTTTCTGAAATCATAACACCGGTCGACGCAATGTTTGCACACTATCCGGCATTGTGTGTGACGGAAAAATGGGACAAATTCGCATATAATGGTAACGCACTTCCGAATGATGCAGTGGGGGATGTGCCAGACGGGCACAGCATTTCGGACGTCCACAGAGTGAGGCTCTACAATTCAAAGGAGGAGTTTATCGGTCTGTACGATTATAAGAAAAGCGAAAATAAATACAAACTTGTAAAAATGTTTTATACGCCGGATGTATAGAACATGAGAGGAAAAAATATGCAATATATAGAAGGCCTGAATGAATATACAGAAACCGAAAAGTCAGCAGTGACCTTTGGAAAGTTTGACGGAGTGCATAAGGGCCACCAGAAGTTAGTTGAAGAAGTGCTCAGATGCTGCACAAATGGAAATATAAAAAGTGTTTTGTGTGCATTTGAGATGAACAAAAAAGACATTCTTATGACTCCGGATGAGAGAAGAGAAAGAATGGACGGCAAAATAGACTATCTTGTGGAATGTCCGTTTTCAGATGAACTCCGGCACATGAGTGCGGAAGATTTTATAAAAAAAATTATAAAGGGCGTTTTTCATGCTGAATATGTGGTTGTAGGGACTGATTTTCATTTTGGATATGGAAAAGAAGGCGATGCGCATATGCTGGAGGCGTATGCCGAAAAATATCATTATAAGGCAATCGTAGTTGAAAAAGCACGGTTTAAGCATCGGGAGATCAGTAGCAGTTTTATTAAGAGTCTGGTCAAAGATGGAAGCATTACAACCGCGAATTACCTTCTGACATATCCATACCCGGTAGAAGGAATTGTAAAACATGGAAAACATCTGGGAAGTGAGTTGGGATTTCCCACATGTAATGTAGAATGGCCGGCGCATAAAGTACTGCCGCCAAAAGGAGTGTATGTAAGCCGTGTTTATATTGATGGGGAAGTTTATGGCGCAATATCCAATATCGGAGTCAAGCCAACCGTATCAGATGAAAACAGAGTGCTGATCGAGAGTTATTTATATGGATATAGCGGAGATGCATACGGAAAAAACGTTAAAATTGAATTACTGGAATTCCGACGCCCGGAACATAAATTTTCTTCCATTAAGGAAATGCAGGTACGAGTCCGTCAGGATATACAGTATGTCAGAGAATACTTTGAAAAAGAGTAAAAGGAGAAACAGATGAATATAATAACTATATTTTCTCTGTTTGGCGGACTTGGACTGTTTTTATATGGTATGAGCCAGATGAGCGAAAGCCTTGAAAAAGCAGCCGGCGCCAAAATGAGAAGTATTCTGGCAGTCTTTACGAAAAACAGATTTATCGGACTGCTGGTAGGTATGATTTTTACAGCGATCATCCAGTCATCCAATGCTACAACAGTTATGGTCGTGAGTTTTGTAAACTCCGGACTGATGAATCTGATGCAGGCAACCGGAATTATTCTGGGAGCCAATATCGGAACTACAATCACCGGACAGTTGATCGCATTTAATCTGTCGGACATAGCGCCACTATTTGTAATCATCGGTGTGATTATGTCCATGTTCTGTAAGAACCAGAAGGTGCAGAGAGCCGGTGATGTGATTCTGGGATTTGGCATTTTGTTTATGGGGCTGAAAGTTATGGGTGAATCCTTGACCATTGTAAAACAGTCACCGGTTGTAAAAGAATTTTTAAGCTCTTTAAGCAGTCCGTTTATTGCGATCCTTGTCGGATTTATTGCGACTTCTATTTTGCAGAGCTCTTCGGCAACGGTTGGTATTATTATTTTGATGGCATCACAGAATCTGATCCAGTTTATGATCTGTCCGTTTGTAATTCTTGGCTGTAACATCGGTTCTTGCGTGTCTGCACTTCTTGCCAGCCTGAACGGAAGAAAAGATGCAAAGAGAGCAGCGATGATTCATTTCTTATTTAACGTGATCGGATCTGCAATTATGTTTACTGTGATCTTTATATTTACCAAACCAATCACAGGTGCACTGCTTGGAATTTCCGGTGGAAATGTGGCACGTGCGGTTGCCAATACACATTCTCTGATGAAAATCATAGAAGTGGCTATGTTGTTCCCGTTTATGGGCTGGATTGTGAAGCTGACTTACAAAGTAGTTCCGGGAAATGATGATACAGATGAAGATGAGTATGAACTGAATTATATCAAACAGTCTATGATGTCACCTGCAACGGCAGTTATGGATGCAATCCATGAGATCGAGCATATGGGAAAGGTTGCAATGAGCAATCTGGAACTGTCCATGCATGCACTCTGTGAGCTGGACGGAGAAGCAATTGAAAAGGTATACAAAACCGAAAAATATATTGATTTTATGAACAGTAAGATCACGGATTACCTTGTGAGAGCAAATGAGCTGGAACTTCCGACTGCAGATGCAGATAAGCTGGGAGGACTGTTCCATGTAGTAAATGATATTGAAAGAATCGGGGATCATGCAGAAAATATGGCCGAGGCTGCAAGAGAGAGAATTGATTCCGGCGTAAAATTAAGCGATAAGGCGATACGTCAGATGAATGATATGATGAAGTCGGTACAGACACTTCTGGAATATGCATTGGATATGTTTACAAATGGAAATCAAGAACATATGCGTGAGATTCTGGAACTGGAAGATGCCATTGATGAGCTGGAAAAGAAACTGCAAAGATCACATATCAAGCGGCTGACGAAGAACAAATGTACACCGGAAGCAGGAATGATCTTTGCAGATGCAGTATCCGGTCTGGAGCGTGTAGCTGACCATGGAACCAATATCGCATTTGCGATCATGGTACCGGATGAATACAAATCTGATGAAGAAGAAGAGTAAAATAATCCTTTACAGAGGATAAGTGTTGTGTTATACTCATCTGGTATGAACAGCCGGTGTTCGGTAACAGGATACTCCAACCGTTGCTTAATACCAGGCGATAATTAAGAGAATTAAAAGGAGGAAATCACAATGGTTTCAAAAGAACAGAAAGAACAGATCATTAAAGACTTTGGAAGAACAGCAGGAGATACAGGTTCACCGGAAGTACAGGTAGCTATCCTGACAGCAAGAATCAATGACCTGACAGATCATTTCAAAGCTAACCCGAAAGACCACCACTCAAGAAGAGGACTTCTTAAGATGGTAGGACAGAGAAGAGGACTTCTTGCATACCTGAAGAAGACAGATATCAACAGATATCGTGCTCTGATCGAGAAACTTGGACTTAGAAAATAATAATGATTTTAATAAAAATTCCGATTGCGTTATGCAGTCGGAATTTTTTGTAGAAAAAAGATATGGTGTATTTACATAAGATATGCTATAATATATTGGATTGTGGACGAGGGAGATATAATCCGAGACCACTGAAAAGGATATTGTCCGGTGGTAGCGAAAAGAGAGTGTCTTTTTCAGTAGTTTCGGTATCCTTCTTTCGCAGAACAGATGAATGAAGATAAAAGGAGAATACTATGTATAAGAAGTATGAGATGGAATTAGCCGGAAGAACACTTCGCGTAGATGTTGGTAGAGTAGCGAAGCAGGCGAACGGTGCAGTTTTAATGCACTATGGTGATACAACTGTACTTTGTACAGCAACTGCTTCTGAGAAGCCAAGAGAAGGAATCGATTTCTTCCCGTTAAGTGTAGAATATAATGAGAGAATGTATTCCGTAGGTAAGATTCCGGGAGGATTTAACAAAAGAGAAGGAAAAGCATCTGAGAATGCGATCTTGACATGCCGTGTTATCGACCGTCCGATGCGACCACTGTTCCCAAAGGATTACCGTAATGATGTTACATTGGAGAACCTGGTACTTTCTGTAGATCAGGATTGTTCGCCGGAACTTACAGCAATGCTTGGTTCTGCAATTGCAACTACAATTTCTGACATCCCGTTTGACGGACCGATCTCTACTACTCAGGTAGGTCTGGTTGATGGCGAATTTGTATTTAACCCGACAGCTGTTCAGAAGGAAGTGTCTGACATGGCTTTGACAGTTGCGTCTACACGAGAGAAGGTTATCATGATCGAAGCTGGAGCTAATGAAGTTCCGGAAGCACAGATGATCGAAGCGATTTATGCTGCTCACGAAGTAAACCAGAAGGTTATCGCATTTGTAGATACAATTGTTGCAGAGTGTGGCAAGCCAAAGCATGATTATCAGAGATTTGCAGTTCCGGAAGAACTTTTTGCAGCAATTAAAGAGATTGTTCCGCCGGAAGAGATGGAAAAAGCAGTATTTACTGATGAAAAGCAGGTTCGTGAAGAGAATATCCGCCAGGTAACAGAGAAGCTGGAGGAAGCTTTTGCTGATAATGAAGAATGGCTTGCTGTACTTGGAGAGGCTGTATATCAGTATCAGAAGAAGACGGTACGTAAGATGATCCTGAAAGATCACAAGCGTCCGGATGGAAGAGCAATTGAACAGATTCGTCCGCTTGCAGCAGAAGTAGACCTGATCCCACGTGTACACGGTTCTGCTATGTTCACCAGAGGACAGACACAGATCTGTAATGTCTGCACGCTGGCTCCACTGTCGGAGGCACAGAGACTTGATGGATTAGATGAGAAAGAGACTACGAAGCGTTATATGCATCACTATAACTTCCCTTCATACTCTGTAGGTGAGACAAGACCATCCAGAGGACCGGGACGTCGTGAGATTGGACACGGAGCTCTTGCGGAGCGCGCACTTGTACCAGTTCTTCCAAGTGAAACTGAATTCCCATATGCGATCCGTACTGTATCTGAGACATTTGAGTCTAATGGATCTACATCTATGGCTTCTACCTGTGCATCTTGTATGTCTCTTATGGCTGCAGGTGTTCCAATTAAAGCTATGG
>OLPD01001080.1_pt1 | contig 15364 bp, 13 predicted proteins | sample 1672111 | NCBI WGS metagenome assembly OLPD01 (sample SAMEA3136646, study PRJEB25190) | human gut metagenome
ATTCCTGTCCATTGCACTGCGCGTCCTGTTCACCTGTATTTCCGCAGGTCTGATCGGTTATGAACGTGGTCTGGAAGGAAGAGCCGCCGGATTTCGTACGCATATTCTGGTAGCACTCGGCGCATGTATTGTCATGTGTGTCGATCAGTACCTGGTTACTATGATCAATCCCAATGCTGATCCAGCAAGACTTGGCGCACAGGTTATCAACGGCATTGGTTTTCTTGGTGCAGGTACGATCCTTGCCAATGGCAAACGTGTAACCGGGCTGACCACAGCTGCCGGGCTCTGGACCATGGCATGTGTCGGTCTTGCATTTGGCTGCGGATATTTCGAAGGCGGCTTCCTTGCCACCGTGACCATGCTGATCGTATTGATCGTGCTGCACAAGGTAGAAGGCCACACTTCTACTCTGGTAGGAATGGAACTCCTGATTGAAATTGAGAAGTCCGATAATATCCCATGTCTTCTCAAAACCATAAAACTATGCGGTATCAAAGTCGCAAATATTACCATCAACGATGCGCCACAGGGTGCCTCCAAAGGGCATCTGGAGGTTCGCCTCTCTCTTCTGGTAGGGCGTAATTTTGACGCTTCCCACCTGTTAGACGAATTAGCATTCCATATGCCGGTGGTTAAATTCGAAGAACTCTGATTATACCGCAACCTAAACTTTATAAATAAAATACTACTTTATTTCCGCAAATGAAATGCCCTGTGTTTGTCAGTTTTCACAGCTTTTCCGTTGGAATCATCCGAAAAAGTAACAAGGTTTTCCATTTACAAGCATCCTATGTTGTACTATAATAGAAACTGTATGTTTTTGCGTATATTTAAAAAGCACAGATAACAAATAACAGATATATTATAGAAGAAACACAAGGATTTACAGGCTGTTATTGGAGGAAAAAGCTATGTATAGAAACAAAACAAGACAGGTAATGGTGGGCAATGTCCCAGTCGGTGGTGACGCTCCTATTTCCATTCAGTCTATGACAAATACCAGAACGCAGGATGTAGCCGCAACGGTAAAGCAGATCAATGAACTTGCTGCTGCCGGATGCGAGATCATCCGCTGCGCTGTACCGGATATGGAAGCAGCCAGAGCTATTTCGGAAATCAAGAAACAAATTAATATTCCTCTTGTGGCAGATATCCACTTTGATTATCGACTTGCTATCGCAGCAATCGAGAATGGAGCAGATAAGATCCGAATCAATCCCGGCAATATCGGAGCACCGGAACGTATCCAGGCAGTCGTAGAGAAAGCGATTGAATACCATGTACCGATCCGTATCGGTGTCAACAGCGGTTCTCTGGAAAAGCACCTGGTTCAAAAATATGGCGGTGTAACTGCTGAGGGACTGGTAGAAAGTGCCCTCGACAAGATCCACATTGTAGAACAGTACGGATTAAAAGATATCATCGTCAGCATCAAGTCATCGGATGTCATGATGTGCATCAGGGCTTACGAGCTGATGGTACAGAAAACAGATTATCCTCTCCATGTAGGAATCACAGAATCAGGTCCTCTGGGTGGAGGCATCATCAAGTCCAGCGTAGGACTTGGCGCTATCCTGTACCAAGGTATCGGTAATACGGTTCGCGTATCCCTGACCGGAGAACGTGTCGAAGAGATCAATACAGCCAAGAAGATCCTGGCTGCCTTAGGACTCAGAAAGGCCGGTATTGAGGTCATCTCCTGCCCGACCTGCGGACGTACACAGATCGATCTGATCACACTTGCCAACCAGGTAGAAAAGCTGGTAGCTCAGTATGATCTGGATCTCAGAGTTGCCGTTATGGGTTGTGTAGTCAACGGTCCCGGAGAAGCCAGAGAAGCAGATCTCGGCGTAGCCGGCGGATGCGGTGAAGGACTTCTGTTTAAAAAAGGCAAGATACTCCGAAAGATGCCGGAAGATCAACTGTTGGCTGCCCTCAAAGATGAGCTGGACCACTGGGAGGAAGAAAGGATCTAGCGAAATATATTTATGAAAAAAATTGTTGATAACGAGCGTATGATGCTGCGTGTATGCGATCTCTATTACAATCGTGATATGAGTCAGAGTGACATTGCTAAGATTATGGACATCTCCAGACCTACCGTTGCCAGACTTCTAAAAAGCGCCAAACTAAAGCGAATCGTAGAGATCACGATCTCCGATCCGCAGGAACGGCGTTATTCTGAACTGGAGCAGAAACTGGAAAAGACGTACCATCTGCAGGAAGTCATTATTGCAGACACTGTAAGCACCACCAATCAGCAAAAAGATGTTCTGGGAAAAGCCGCAGCAGGTTATCTGAAGTCCATATTGAAGGACAATGATATCATCGGCGTAGGCATGGGTACAACAATCCGTTACATTGCACCATATGCTCCCAGACAGTTTCAGAATCTCACATTTATCCCGCTTCTAGGCGGAACCGGTAATGTAGATTACACACTGGATGCGAATCACGTCGTAGACCACCTGTCAAAAGCCTTCTGTGGGGAAGGGCAACATCTGTATGTCCCTGCGGTTGTCTCTCATGTACAGACCAAACGTACTCTTATGAAAGAAGACAGCATCAGACAGATCATGAACGCTTATGATCATCTGAATGTAGCTCTAGTCGGTATTGGTACAGCAGACAACACCTCTTCCGCTTTCCGAAGCGGATACTATTCGGACGAAATGAAACAGCAGGCAGTCAAAGACCAGGTATGCGGAGATATCTGCATGCATCTCTTCGATAAAGAAGGGCGGACCGATTGCTTCCCGTATAATAAGCAGATCGTCGGTGTGAATCTGAACAAATTAAAAAAAGTCCCTTATGCCATCGGTATTGCCAGCGGTGTACGCAAAGCTGAAGCCATACGTGGTGCTATAAAGGGAGGCTATATTAACGTATTAGTTACGGATGCTCAGTGCGGACAGGCACTGACCAGATTAAATGATTAATTGATTAATTGAATATTGGAGGGCAATGATATGTATACAAAGAAAGCGAAAGTCGTTAACCCATTAGGAATTCATGGCCGTGCAGCCAACGTATTTACCCACACAGCCAGTCAGTTTTCTTCTCATGTATTCGTAGAGCGCGCGGATGATTCCATGAAAAAGGCAAATGCCAAATCCGTCGTATTCGTCCTTGCACTGTGTATCGCACAGGGAGATGAGATTATTATCTCTGCTGACGGATCGGACGAGAAAGAAGCGGTTGAAGCCCTTGTAGAATGCCTCAAGACATTAGAACAGGCAGAATAATATTCTTAAAGACATATAAGATCACACAATGCACCCTCATTGTGTGATCTTTTTTTGTCTCATATTCTCTACTTACTCTGCTTCTCGCTTCACATGATTCAATTCATAAAAAATTGAAATCAGGTATCCGGCTACGCCTGCATAACCTCCTGTCAGAAACGCTGACCACAGACATTCTGATAAATCCCAGGAAACACTGAGTCCAAACATCATCATAGGCAGTGCCACAACTGCCACACAGATAAATGTAAACACTCCACGGAACAATGCCGCTGTATATTTTTTCCCACAATTTGCTGCCAGTAATTTCCATAGTTTTCTCATAATAAAACTACCCTCTTTCTGCGAGTTATCTCTTTTCGCTTTCTGAGGGTAGTATAACAATCCATGGTTAAATCTCCATGTATCACTCTGTTAAGTTTAAGTTAAATTAGGCATGCAAATGTTAATCCTTCTATCACGCCGCAATCTTCTCATAACTGTGCGTCCAGTCCGTCTTTAACAAGAACAGCAGGAATACCAGACTGCTCAGTGACCAGGTGATCGGATATGCCCAGCAGATAGTCTTAAATACCGGAACAATACGGATCGCAATGGTCACATACACAATACGGAACCCGCACCAGAAGCCAAGCATCGTTGCCATAGGTATCACAGACTTGCCGCAGCCTCTCAGCACACCTGTTGCGCTGTGTGAGAACGCAAGCAGAAAATAGAACAGACACACTGTCCGCTCCTGTATCACGCCAAATTCAGCCGCTTTCGGTGCCTTGGCAAATATCCCTACCAGCCACGGTGCATAGATATATTCTACGAGACCGATCACCGCAGCGATCACGGCACAGCTTACGATACCAAAGACTGCTCCCTTCTTCGCGCGTTCGTACTCCTTTGCGCCCAGATTCTGGCTGATGAACGTAGACATCGTTAAAGACATCGCCATGATCGGGATAAATACAAAGCCTTCCACTTTTGAATGCGATCCTGCGCCCGACATGGCATATTCTCCAAAGGAATTGATATTGGTCTGTACTACCAGATTACCAATGCTGATAACTGAATTCTGGATACCAGCCGGAAGTCCCTGACGTATCACATCCCCCATGATATTCGCATGATATTTCAGTTTCTTAATGCTGACCCTTGTGCATCCCTGATTCTTCCTCATCCTTAATATACAGAGTACAGCACTTAAGCCCTGTGCGATCACCGTTGCGATAGCCGCTCCTGCCACGCCCCAGTGAAAGACTGCCACAAAGATCAGATCCAGCACCACATTCACAGCAGAACAGATCGCCAGATAATACATCGGCCGCACACTGTCTCCAAGTGCCCGCATAATGGACATAAAAATGTTATACATGATGATCGTCGTACTGCCTGCGAAATAAATCTTAAAATAGGTCAGTGACTGTGGCAGCACATTCTCCGGCACATCCATCATATTCAGAATCTGCGGAGCAAAAATCAGCCCGATCGCTGTCATCAACACCGATGCAATGATACCGAACAGGATATTGGTATGGATCGATCTCTCGATATTTTTCTCATCCTCAGCTCCCACATAGCGGGATATTACCACTCCTCCTCCGATAGCAATACCATTAAACATTCCTACCACCAGAAAGACGAGGCTTCCCGATGTGCTTACCGCTGCAAATGCCGTATTGTCCGCAAAGTTACCGACTACCCAGGCATCTGCCATATTATATAATTGTTGTAATAGTTGTCCAAAAATTAAAGGAATCGTAAATGCAACGATCCCCTTCGCAACTGATCCCTTGGTCAGATCAATCGTCTCTTTCTTCTTTTTCATTTGATTACCCCAGTAAATGTACACCGCCTAAAAGTACATATGAAATAAACCACATAATCACTGTCGCCATACAGATTCCAAGCACAACCGCCGGAAATGCTTTGCGGAACTTTACACCCAGAAGTGCTGCGATCAGCGATCCTGTCCATGCCCCTGTACCCGGAAGTGGAATTCCTACAAAGAGTACCAGTCCCCAGAACTCGTATTTCTCAATCTGATCACTCTTACTCATGGCACGTGCTTCCAGTCTGTGTACCATCGGTTTGAAGGTCTTCGTGCCTTTGAGCCAGGTAAAGATTGGTGTGATCAGAAGCAGAATGAATGGCACCGGTATGATATTGCCAAGCACACAAAGCGGAATTGCCTTTGCTACCGGTACACCAAGCACAGGTCCTGCCACCAGAAGCGCTCCTCGAAGCTCCAGAATCGGGATCATTGAGATCACGAATACAATTGCCTCTTTGCTCAATGTGCCGCTCAATGCATGGATAATCCCCTGCACAAGTGTCTCTGTCATAATTATTCTCCTTTAATATATCTTCTCAGGAAGGCGAATAAAGCCTCCATCTCTTCTCTGGTGCCCACGGTCACACGCATATACTGTTCAATGCGCTCACTGCCCCAGAATCTTACATAGATGTCTTCTTTCTTCAATGCTTCAAACATCTCTTTCGCATCATATTCCGGATGCGTCACAAATATGAAGTTTGCCTGCGAATCCAGACATTTAAATCCCAATTCTTTGAACTGTTTCACAGACCATGTTCGGGTCTCTACGATTTTCTGGATCGTCTCCTCAAAATATGCCTTATCCTTCACAGCTTCCGCGCCACATACCAGCGCCGCCTGATTCATAGTATAGGAATTAAATGAATATTTGGCATCATTCAGATATTTGATCAGCGTCGGATTACTGATGGCATATCCAATACGCATTCCTGCCATAGAGCGGGATTTGGAAAATGTCTGTACCACGATCAGATTCTCATACTTATCGATCAGTTCCAGTGCAGACTTTCCTGCAAAGTCAATATAGGCTTCATCCACGATTACGATCACATCCTGATTGTGCGCAATGATATCTTCTACAAACTCAAGATCCTCATAGATTCCGGTCGGTGCATTCGGATTCGGGAATATGACACCGCCATTCTCCTGATAATAGTCTTCCTTGCGAATGCGGAAATCATCCGTAAGCTTCGGACAGATATACGGAATCCGGTAAAGATCCGCCCACACCTTATAGAAAGAATAAGTAATATCCGGAAACAGGATTGGTTTCTCGGAATTAAAAAATGTCAGGAAACACATGGACAGCACATCGTCTGATCCCACACCCACAAATACCTGATCTTTATTCACGCCGTAATACTCTGCCAGGCTGTCCACTAACACACTGGCAGTCGGATCCGGATACATCCGAAGCTTATCCGGACTGATCTGTTCCATCGCTTTCTGTACCCCCGGTGCCGGTGGATACGGATTCTCATTGGTATTCAGCTTGATCACCTTACGACCAGGCTGTTCGCCCGGCACGTATGGCTCTACCTTTCGTATATTCTTCTCAAATGCTTTCATATTCTAAAAGTACTCCTTCGCAAGTTCAGCAAATTTCGGAAGTGAATTAATAATTGTCTCATAAGATACACAATATGCCAGTCTTACATAGCCAGGGCATGCAAAAGAGCTTCCCGAAACCATCAGAATATTGTATTTCTTACCTGCTTCGCAGAATTCTTTTTCATTCTCAACCGGCGACTTCACAAAGAGATAGAATGCTCCCTCTGGCTTAATGCAATCAAATCCGCATTCTTTCAAACCATTGTACAGTGCTTCTCTGTTTCTATCATAGTAGGAAATGTCTGTTTTTTCATTCAGGCATGCCTTTACAATCTTCTGCTGCAAGGTTGGTGCATTTACAAATCCGAGAATACGGTTTGCTACATTTGCCGCTGAAAGCATATCCTCGCTGTCTGCCACTTCATCCGGGATTACCAGATATCCGATACGTTCACCCGGAAGTGACAGGGACTTGCTGTAAGAATATCCTACAATCGTATTATCGTAATATTTAGTCAGATACGGCACTTCCGCTCCATCATATACTAATTCACGGTAAGGCTCATCAGAAATCAGGAAAATCTCTGTTCCGTATTCTTTCTGCTTTGCTTCCATAATAGCTGTCATCTTCTCAATGGTCTCTTCTGAATATACCACACCGGTCGGATTGTTCGGTGTATTCACGATAACTGCCTTGGTCTTTGGTGTGATCTTCTTCTCGAATTCATCCAACTTCGGCTGGAAATCTACGGTATTCGGAGATACCTCTACCAGCACGCCGTCGAAGTTGTTGACATAGGCTCTGTATTCTCCAAAATATGGGGCAAATGTCAGCACCTCATCTCCTGCATTGATAATCGTCTTCAGGATAACATTCAGACCTCCTGCTGCACCTACGGTCATGATAATATTCTTGCCCTCAAATGCTGTACCAAAACGTTCATTCAGAGAATTTGCTACCGCTTCGCGGACATCTGCGTAACCGCTGTTGCTGTTGGTGTATCCATGAAGTACCAACGGATCCTCATTCTCGACCAGATCTTCGATTGCCTTCTTTACAGCCTCCGGAGCCGGTACATTTGGATTACCCAGGCTGAAATCAAATACATTCTCAGCACCGTAAATACCTGCCAGACGGTTACCTTCTTCAAACATGGCACGAATAGCGGAACTGTTCGCTACCAGGCCTTTCATTTTCTCTGCTATCATTCTTCTACCTCCTGTGTCTGATTATCATGTGTCTTTTCTCTTACCCATCCCTTTTCTACCATGAATACCGGACGGTAAGATCGTTTCGCTTTTCTGAGTCCTTCGGAACCTGTATCTTCTTCGCGGTTCACGTATTTATAATCCATACAGGCATACTGTACAAACTGCTGATTGATCATCGTGTACGCACCCTCGATCTCTCCAAGTGCCTTCTCAATATGCACCACAAATGTATCTTCAGAAAGCGGCTCTCCGATGGTAAATGCTATGATCTTGCCATCCACTCTTAATGCGCCGCCTACCAGGTCTAATTCTTTAAAGAGTCGCAGGGAATTCAGCGTCACACAGAGCTCCGCATTCTTCTCTTCATCCTCTTCACAGCCATTTTCATTACGCCATTTCAAACCTGTCTGTACACATTCTTCCAGATTATCCTCACTGATCGGTTCGTAAGACCAGCGGTCTGCATATACGATTTTAAACTTATTAACATGGTTACGTTTGCTGTGAAGCTTCTTGCCGGAAAGTGTGGCCAGTTTCTCAGATTCATATACATAATCCGCATCACCTTCCACATATTCAATCTCAAATCTTCCCGGATACCATTTCTCCAGATATTCAAAATTATCCGGTGTCACAGTATACATGAGGAACGGAACTCCCCGTTCCTTGCTGTATACCATCAGCACATCCAATGCTTTCTTAACATTCTCCGGTTCTCCCGCCGGGTATGCGAAAGAGAATCCATCCTCATCCTCCGTACGGAATACCAATGTATGTTCTACCTCAGCAAACTTCACATGATAAAATCGCGCCCATAAGTATACATTTACAAATGTACGCTCACAGCTTCTGCTGGTATGATGCTTGAAATAATGTGTGATGAGATCTTTATCTTCCAGTTCTATCTTCTTAAAGTCTATCTCTATCATAACTTACCTTCTTATATTACTTTTCTTACTTATTCTCTTTCTTATTTTTTCTTGCACGGATTTTAGTATAGCATATTCGGACAACCAATACAATCAACAGGATCAGTACCAGAATAACAGCATAGATCACCAATGCGATCTTATTCGGGTGTTTCAATAACTCGATCGGATTCCGGCTGTCACTGATAACCTTGCGGTTTTCTGTCTTCTCATAGCGTTCAGGTACTACAGATACGCCCTCATCGTTTTCAGAGAAGGATTCAAGATAGCTCGCCAGTGCGTACCATTCTTTTACTTCCGCGCCATTCTGATCGTGGATAATATACTTTTCAAAATCTGTAATTGGCTCTCCGTCTGCATTCTTCGGTGTGATCTTAAGGATTCCCTTAGACTGTCCTTCTACTGCGCCAAGCATCTGCGCAGAGTAAAGTCCCGATACCACACGGTACAGCTTATCATCCTGAATATTCTCAAGCTTCTCCTGTGTTAAAGGCTCTTCCTTGCCTACCTGATCAGTCGTCATATACACATCCGTCACTTTATTCAGAATCATGCGGTGCGGGTTAAATGTCCACGCCATACCGCTTGGATAAAGCTGTGCAGCACTCATCAACGAAGACACCGAAGCATCCACCTCTGCTACCGTCTTAAGTTCTGCTCCGGTCAGATATACACTGACCAGCGGATATCCTGTAATACGATCTGCTCCGATACCAAGAGCGCTTACATTAAATGCGTCCGATACCGTAATTTCTCCCTTTGGGAAGGAATCACGAATTACACCTGTCGCTACAACTGCCAGATCCACCGGCTCATAATCTTCACCTTCCGCCTGCTTCACCGCATAGATATAAGAGTCAGATATCAGATTACCAAGTCCTGCCTCTCTGTGTTCTGCATACATATCATCTACCGAATCAAATGCCACGTCATTTTCTGCCAATACCTGATTCATTGTATATCCAAATCTGGACAGATATTCTTCATCAATCACACTGCGGTACTGTGCAAGTTCTGCTTCAATATCCGCATCCTTCTCTACCGTGCCATCCATTGCTTTTAACTTATATTCTTCCAATGTCCATCTGCCATCACCATTCGGCACAAGACTCATCTCGCCAAGATTTGCTCCATAGCATCCTGCTGATGCGATCACCGTATTGCCATGAATGATCGGCTGTTCCAATGCAGTATGTGTATGTCCGCTGATGATCACATCAATCTCCGGTACTTCCTTCGCAAGGATCTCATCCTCAGACTTATCTTCATCTTCATTCGTACCGCTGTGAGACAGGCAGACAATCATATCTACATCTTCCTTCTGCAGTTCTTTTACTACACGTTTAGAGGTCTCTACAATATCGTCAAATTCCAGACCGCTCTCCGGCGCACAGGCTTCTGCATCTTCTCCCAGTACACCAAACACGCCAATCTGCACGCCATCATGGTCAATCACCGTATATTCTTTACTTCCATAATCTTCCAGTGCTTCCTGAATCAGTTTATTATCATCGGATTTATTCTTTTTCCAATCGATGTTCGCAATCAGGAACTGTGGCAATGTAAGCTCGGCATCTTCTTCTGCATTACGTAACGCACTGTTGAACATATTGGAAAGTCCCTCTGCACGATAGTCAAATTCATGATTGCCGAAAGTAGTTGCTTCCACACCAATCTTGCCAAGCATGGTAAGCTCTGCCGCATCTGTCTCATATATCGTCTGATAGAGCGTACCCATAGAAAAATCTCCGGCATCAAATACAAATGCTGCCGGATCTTCCTCTTTTACTCTGTCAATCTCTGTTTTAATTCTGGCAAGTCCGCCTATCATCTCAGTCTCCCCGTCTGCCTGGCTTGCCTTATATTCATCCAGTCTGGAATGAATATCATGTGTAAATAATATAGTCACCCTGTCGCCAGAATCTGTCGCAGACTCCGCCTCCGCCACGACAGAATTCACACACAGAGTACATACCATTATAATCATCAACATGGCTGATTTAATTCGTCTTCTCATCATTATTCTCCCCAATCAATTATTTATACCACTGTGATACTACCAGATGCTGTACATCAGATTTACAGCCTTTGTATTAATCGCATGTGCATTATTCAGAAAGATCACATCCTGAATCTTGTTTTCTTTCACAAAATCCGTCAATCCACCACTGTAATATCTGTAATCCACTACATATACATCATGATAACTATTTACCAGGAATGGGACAAATGCATTCGCATAGGATTCTTTGATTACCACACAGGATGAATCATCCTTAATATTCGGATTCTCAATCTTCTCAAATGGTTCGTCGCCGGCGATAAAGCACAGGTACTTATTCTCCTGACTATACGCATTGGCATCCGCAACAACCTCACCCTGCTGTTCCTGTCCATTATAATCTGTGTAGGTCAGTTCATTAACCTCTGGCACATATGCTGTGACAGTATCTGGATTATTAGCCAGAACTTCTGACTGGTTACTTGAAGAATAGAAGCTTCCCAGGAATCCCGTGAACTCCTCCTTCGTGTAATCTTTCAACGGAGATGCCTTTTCTCCCTTTTCTTTCATCAGCTGCTTATAAGCATAATACGCTGCATCTGCTGTCCAGTGATGGTCTGTCTTAAAATACAGATACTCACTGTTATGCTTCTTTAATGTGTCCAGCACTGGCACGAACTTAACCTTCTTATCCAGATTATCTTCTATGTATTGGAAAGCCTCTTCCTGGCTGCTGGATCCAACCTTCTTCTGCATCTCGTCATCTAACGTTACCGCAATACTGGTCGGTGCCAGAATATCATATACAGTAGAAGTACCTTTCAGATCTTTTGCCACCTCATTCAGCATTGCGCTGTAGTTAGTTGCACCCTGCGCATCAAATCCATATAACTCGAATGCACGGTCGTCTGCGATGTATACCGTACCCGCCTGTTCCGGTTCTACATGAAGTTCCGCTTTATCATTTCTTCCATCATCCTCATCATCTGTCTTGGACTTCTTGCTGGATTTCTTGTCGTCTTTGCTTAATGTAGATTCCATTTTCCCATCTACAGGAATCTCATCCGACACAACGGTACCGCCATGAATCTCTTCAGCACTCATTCCATACAGTCTCTCAAATTTGGAATTCAATGCCATGAACTCTTCACGGAATGGAAAACTGTCCGCATACCAGGTACTGATCTGGTCTGTAAATTCACCATTCATGACCGTCTTTACCGTAGGCTTCGGAAATTTGGTAAGTGTACGTTTCTCAATCGCCGACTCCTTTGGCCGCAACGGTATCAGTAACCCCAGAAGTCCGATCACCATTAATGTGATCAGAAATATTCGGATCGTGTATTTTTGAAATCTGTTATGTTCTCTCTTTTTCTTTAACTTGTAACTTGAATCATTCATCTTCTTGCTGCTCCTCTAAAACTGGAAATATAAGAATGGATTGTAGCTGTTCCCGATCAACGCCATAAATGACAGGATCAGCAGTGCAAACGGTGCAATCATTTCATATACATACACCGGATACGGGATTCTGCAGACTCTGTTAACCAGACCTCTGAAGAATCTGCCAATATACTTGATCAGCGGTGTAGATGCTATGATGCAGAAGATCAGCAGAAATATATTATTTTTAATCTGGATAGATGTCGCCATATCCATAAATCCATTGCCATTCAGTCCAAACATACTTTTTAGAGAAGTTCCAAGATCGGCAATTGACTCCTGACGGAACAGTGCCCATCCAAAGTACACTACAAGCATTGCATATAAATGTCTTACCCCACCCGGTAGCTTTTTTAGCTTATCAAGCCATCCTTTATTCTCAATACAGATAAATACAAAGAAGTACAATCCCCATAAGATATAATTCCAGCTTGCTCCATGCCAGAATCCGGTAAGCGCCCACACTACCAATAAGTTGATTGTTCTTCTTCTGGCTCCTTTACGATTACCTCCCAGTGGAATATACACGTAATCTCTGAAAAATGTACTCAGAGAAATATGCCAGCGATTCCAGAAATCCTTAATTGATGTAGCTATATATGGATAATTAAAGTTTTCATTATAATGGAAACCTATCATCCATCCCATACCAATCGCCATATCAGAATATGCCGAAAAATCCAGATAGATTTGAAGCATATAGAACAGCAATCCGATCCAAAGCCCGCCTGCAGGAATGGCAACAATCGCTTTATGTCCTGATGGAAACAGCGCATCTGCTACAGATGCACAACTATTCGCCAGGATTGCTTTTTTTGCAAGTCCGACCATAAATCGCATGATACCTTTGCTAAACTCATCTACCCGAACCTTACGGTGATCGATCTCATCTGCCACCAGCTGATATCTTACAATCGGTCCCGCAATGCACTGATGGAACAATGCTGCATATAACAGTAAATGCCAGTACTTACGCTGAGCAGCCACTTCTCCTCTATATACATCCACCACATAAGATAAAAGCTGGAATGTATAGAAAGAAATACCTACCGGCAATACAATCTTTGTTGCTTCCGCCGGAAGTCCGATCAGCGAACTTGTAATTCCGGTGAAGAAATTCAGATATTTAAATATACCAAGAAGTCCGATCAACAGCACACAGGCGAGAGTCAGATACTTCTTTTTCACACTCTTCTTCCGACTCTCCTCAATCATAATCGCTGTAAACCAGGATATAAATACCATTCCCAGAAGAAGGATTAAATATTTCGGTCCTGCCCATGAATAAAAAATCAGGGAAAACACCAGCATGACCATGTTCTTCTTTTCAATCCCGTCTACCAGATTATATATCAGCAGATTCAGGGTCAAAAAGAAAAACACAAAAAACAAACTCGAAAAAACCATTTAAACTTTCACTCCATAATAACTAATAACTTTTCTTTTTTCGACACTACGCCACTTATAAATTATATAGAACTCTCCCTGCACTGTCAATCAAATCGAACGCAAAAAGAACAGGACGAACCACGGTTTAACTCTGATTCATCCTGTTTCTTATTCTTCATCTTATTAATCTTCATTCATAGAAGCAATCTTAGCTGCCTGATCTGCTGCGATACATGCGTCCAGGATTTCCTGGATATCTCCATTCATGATCTTATCAAGCTTATATAAGGTCAGACCAATACGATGATCTGTCACTCTTCCCTGTGGGAAGTTGTAAGTACGTATTTTTTCAGAACGGTCTCCGGTACCAATCTGACTCTTTCTTGCCTCAGCCTCTGCATCGTGCTGCTTTTGACATTCCAGATCGTATAACTTTGCACGCAGTAATGCAAATGCCTTTTCTTTATTCTGCAGCTGTGACTTCTCTGTCTGGCTATAGATTACAATTCCCGTAGGATAATGAGTCAGTCGTACTGCTGAGTCTGTGGTATTAACACACTGTCCACCATTACCGGATGCACGCATGACATCAATGCGGATATCCTTCTCATCGATCTGTACATCCACATCCTCTGCCTCAGGCATCACTGCCACTGTGATTGTAGAGGTATGGATACGTCCGCCGGACTCTGTCTCAGGCACACGCTGTACACGGTGTACGCCGGATTCATATTTCATAACGGAATATGCACCCTGACCATCAATCATAAAGGTCACATTCTTCATACCACCAATACCGATCTCTTCGCACTCAACCAGTTCTACCTTCCATCTTCGGCTCTCTGCATAGTGTACATACATACGGTAGATCTCTGCCGCAAACAATGCTGCCTCATCTCCACCTGCACCTGCACGGATCTCCACGATAACGTTCTTATCATCATTAGGATCCTTAGGAAGAAGCAGAATCTTCAGTTCATTCTCAAGCTCCTCTACTCTCGCTTTCGATTCATTTAATTCTTCTTTTGCAAGCTCACGCATCTCTTCATCGGACTCTTCATTCAAAAGCTCCAGACTGTCTTCAATATTCTGCTTGCACGCTTTATATTCCTTATATGCTTCAACGATCGGAGTCAGTTCTGCCTGCTCTTTCATAAGCTTGCGGAAACGGTTCTGATCATTCGCTACATCCGGCTCCTGAAGCTGATTCAAAACTTCCTCCAGGCGAAGCACGATATCTTCTAATTTATCAAACATCTCTTTACCTCCTGATCGGTGATCTTACTCACCTGACATTATATTATTGTAACGTTCCATACACTACCCGGTCAAGTCCTGCCAGGTCTTTTTTTACGGTTATCTGTTCATAACTGGCATTTTTCATAAGTTCTTCAACTGCCTCTGCCTGATCACAGCCAATCTCAAACATAAGTTTCCCCTGCGGTTTTAAATATTTACCTGCTTCGGAAATGATCCTGCGATAGAAATACAGACCGTCTTCTTTCCCATCCAGTGCAATGTACGGATCATGAATCCGTACTTCCTCCTGCAGTGTGTCGATCACAGCTGTCTCAATATACGGTGGATTAGACACGATCACGTCATACTTCTCCTCTTCCGGTATCTTCGCAAAAAGGTCACTCTGTATCCATGTCACCGAAATACTTCTGTCGTTTCTTTTCCGAGATGACACATCAGACTCCAATGGATTATCTGAATCACCAGCGGATCGAACAGGCCTGTTATCAGCTTTCCACCACTGATG
>OLPD01001086.1_pt1 | contig 15264 bp, 17 predicted proteins | sample 1672111 | NCBI WGS metagenome assembly OLPD01 (sample SAMEA3136646, study PRJEB25190) | human gut metagenome
AGTTAAGATGAGAAAAACCTCATTTTAACTTGTACTAAATCTTGACATAGGACCAATACAGATAAAGCATTAGAAAGAATAAAAGAAATCTATGAGACTCAGGAATAATGAAATAGGGTGTAAATATCTTAACACCCTAGCTACAACCTCTACAGAGGAACACTTAAACAGTGTCCTCTGTATTTTTTTGCGCTTTTTTAAAATTTTTTCTTCCAAAGGGGTAATTTTCGATCCCTCTCCGGCGCGTAAGGTGAAGGGGTAGAAATATTTTAGAAAATTTTTTCCAAGGGGGTGTAAAACGAGCTCTCTCTGGCGCGTATGGTGAAGGGGTTAATTTTTATAGAACTTTTCTAGAGCAAGATTCGCCTACGTCACACAAATATCCATTTTATGGATTTTGTGCTTTGGCATCTTGCTGGGGAATTCCATTTCGCCCAGACCCTCGGATACGTATTCTTACAGGAATACTACTGGCTCCACTTGGAAGTGTTCGCGGTCCTTCAGAAAACTGAAAGGAGAAAGCCTATGGAAAAGATGAAAAAGAAAGAAGCAAAAATGGAAAACAGAATATCATTTCGATTAACAGATCAGCAGTATGAGAATCTTCTGGTTGCAGCAAAGCGTTGCCGGATTACACCATCAGAATATATCAGGCGCTGTTTAGGGACTGATGAGATTATTGTGATTGAAAGATTTGAAGTGAAATCAGAAGAACTGGAAGAGCTTACGGAGACTTATTCTGCATTAGGTGAGATTTTTAATCAGCTTGCAAGATACTTAAATGCAGGGGGAGAAAAAACAAAACAAATTGAGGATGAAATCCATGAGACCATTTATAGACTGTTAGATTTGAACAAAGAGGCCAGACAGTTGTTAGAGGAGCAGTATCTGAGTCTTAACAGAGATAGTAAGTACACGAAGGAGGAACAGCAACAGTGAAATTTAATTACATGACAGAGAAATGTGAACTCCCCGCATATTATCAGTTCCCAGAATTCCTGCTGAATATGGATCTTTCGCAAACTGCCAGAATCATCTACATGCTGTTATACGACAGATCTAGACTTTCACTGAAGAATAAATGGCTGGATAAGGCAGGGCATGCATTTATCATTTTTCCGCTGAAGGAGATTGCAAGGGCATCAGATCGAAGTGAATCGGCAGTCAAGATTGCACTCAGTGATCTGGAGAATGTAGGACTTCTTCGTAGAGTGAGTGGAGGATTTTCAAAACCTAATCACATATATGTCAGAATACCGGATCCGTCAATGGTAGACGGCACGGGGGTTACAAAACGAGCTTTCATTAAGGCAGATAATAATCCGTTTGATGGACAGAAAACAGACCGTACAACAGGTCGATTTCAGACACCTAATAAAGTAATAGAAACAAGTAATAAGAATAAAGATACAGGAATAAGGATGTCATTTCCGGATTATGCCTGTGAGGAAGGAGAGAGCTTATGACAGATAATTTATATGCAGAGCAGATGGAGATGGCAGATCTCACTGCAGGAGATTATTTCGATCAGGAAGAAATCCTTTGCTGTGGCAAGTGCCATACAAGGAAGGTTCATATTATTGGAAATGATTTCTCGTTCCTGGGCTTCTATGGACCGAAGGTGGTTCGATGTCTGTGTGAATGTGAATCAAGAAAGCGAGATGAGGAAGCGGCTGCGCGTGCCTTACAGGAGAAGCTGCATCGCATTGATAGACTGAAAAGAGTCTGTTTTACCGATGTGTCATTTCATGATATTAAGCTGGAGAATTGTGACAAGCTTCCGGATTACATTGTCCAGATCTGTCATCAGTTCATTGATCATTGGGATGAAAACCGAAGTAAGAACTGTGGCTTATTATTCTGGGGCGGTGTTGGCAATGGGAAAACCACAGCGGCAGCTGCGATCGCCAATGCATTGTTAGAGAAGGAAGTGCCGGTGCTGATGCGAAACTTTGGAGCATTTTTAAATGCGACCTTTGCAGAAAAAGAAGAATTGTTCCGTTTGGTATCTGAAGCAGGGCTCGTGGTTCTGGATGATTTCGGTATGGAGCGTGGAACGGAATATAGTATCGAGACCGTTTTTAGTGTCATCGATGCAAGATACAACAGTAAGAAGCCGGTAATCATTACAACGAATCTACCGCTGAAAACCATAAATAATCCTGGGGATGTGGCACACAAGAGAAGCTACGACAGAATCTCTGAGATGTGCGTCCCAGTCTTGTTTGAAGGAGACAGTCTCAGGAAGGCAATTGGTGAAGAGAAGAAAATGCAATTTATAGAACAGGGACAACGTTCTGAAAATATAGAGAATAATACAAGCGAAGAAGGGGGAATTTGACGATGACAGAAGAATCAAACCTATGCCTTTTTGGCAGAAATACACATTAACCGTTGCAGAAGCCTGCTCTTACTTTCATATCGGGGAACGTAAGATGAGAGAGATTATTGAAAGTGATCCAACAGCAGCTTATCTGCTTCGCAATGGCAATCGCATGATGATCAAGAGTGCAAGATTCGAACAGTTTCTGGATATGCAGACAGCGATTTAGGTTCGTTTTATTAGGTTGACATGCAAACAGGGTGAGAAATACCAGCTTATCAGCAAAAGGTCCACTGGACCTTTTGACTGATATGCATGGCAATAACAGGCATATAACAAGTTATGCTAATAGAGAATGATAGAAAAGAGAGAGTTCTTTTGCTATAATAGAAAGGTCAATGAGAACTCTCTCCTTTGTGAATATAGATTTAAAGGAGAGATACAAAATGAATAACGATTTAAAAAGAAAAGACAACAAAGGACGTGTATTACGTACAGGAGAAGGTCAGAAATCTAACGGAAGATACTATTTCAAGTACAAGGACAATTCCGGTAAATGGCGCTTTGAATACAGCAATCGTCTGTTAAAGAGTGATCGCACACCGACAGGATGTATTCCGGATCTTTCGCTCAGAGAAAAAGAAGATAAGATTCTTAAGGATTTGAACGATGGCATTCTTGGTGGAGGCGATATCACATTGCTGGAATTGGCTGAGAGCTATATTGCAACGAGATTGCTCAGCACCAGAGAAAGTACACAGCTTGGATATCGTACCGTAATCAATTATCTGAAGACGGATCCATTTGCTCAGAATCAGATTGATCGCATTAAGAAATCAGATGCAAAGAAATGGTTCGTTTCTCTTCAAAAACAGAAGGGAAAGAGCTATAGTAGCATCCACAATATACGAGGGATTCTGAATCCGGCATTTAAGATGGCATTGGAAGATGATTTGATTAGAAAGAATCCATTTGAGTTTCCTCTGTTAGAAGCAATCAAGAATGACAGCAAGGTGAGAACCGCTATTACTCCGGCACAGGAGCAGGAGCTTTTGGATTTTATCAAGACTGATTCACATTACCGTAGATACTATGAAGGTTACTATATCCTGCTCAATACAGGACTTCGTATTTCTGAGTTCTGCGGACTTACAGAAGATGATATCGATTTTGAGAATGGTTATATTCATGTAGGTGGTCAGCTGGTGAGATATTCTGACATGGTCTACCGATATGAAACAACCAAGACAGCTGCCGGTATTCGTAATGTGCCAATGACTCCGGAGGTTGCAGAGGCTTTCAGAAAGGTAATTGCCAATAGATCAAAGCCATCCCGCGAGACAGTCGTTGATGGAAAGTCTGGATTTCTCTTTCTGGATCAGCACAAGAAGCCGGTAGTAGCGCTTCATTGGGAGCAACGTCTGAAACGAATTGTGATCAAACACAATGAAATGTATGAGGAGCAGCTACCAAGAATTACCCCTCATGTGCTCAGACATACCTTCTGTTCCAAGATGGCAAGATTAGGGATGAATCCTAAGAATTTGCAGTATATTATGGGCCATTCTGAGATCGCAGTAACCATGAATACATACACCCATCTCACCTTTGAAGATGCCCAGAAAGATTTTATGAAAATCTGCGGAAACAAATGATGGTATAAGATGACTTAACCTGAACAATTCACACGCCCAGGTGTTGTATTTTTCTTGTACTCTGAAGCCAGAGTGCAACACAGAGTGCAACATCTGGGGCGTTTTTTATACGAAAATAGGGTCGGAAAGGAACGTAAGTTCGTAAAAATGGACCAAAATCGGACAGACGAACACATTTGCAATAACCTTTCTTATCCTGGCATATCATTGCATTTTGCTGATATAACGTCCACAATTTTTACAACATGAAGGAGAATGATTTAATGATAAAAATACTATTTATCTGCCACGGCAGGATTTACCGGGCATGATGAAAAGTCTCAAATCGTCTTATAAGTCCCGAAAATAAGCGTTTTTTGTGTTTCGCTCTCAATTTTACCAAAGATTTACCAATATTTCTGGAGAGTCAGACTTGCGAAAATATGGAACCAGAATGAGGAGAAAATCAAAATGAGCGATTTATTAACTTGTGAATTTAATATCGATACTGCCTGTGTGGAGCTTTGCTTCGCTGATGGCAGCATGATTTCTATAGACTGCACCGCCGTTGAGAACGAGGTCGCAGACAATATGTACCAGAGGTCAGAGCTTGACTATCTGATATACAATGACCCGGTAGCCTATGCGAATTTAATTCTCAATGGTGACCCGGAAACATACTTGAAAACCGTTACGGAATACAACCCTTTGGACTGATTACCAGAGATAAAGCAAGCCGTCTGTGCGGGCATGAGAAATGCTCGTACAGACGGCTTTTTAGGTGAGTATCTGTTTTCAAATGATAATTTTTATTGCTTGACCGATTCGGTTATTGGTGCTATACTCTAAATAACCGAATCGGTTATTATGTAAAAAGGAGAAAATGAATTGGACAAATTTTTGGCCCTGACCGAAGAAAAGAGAACGGCTATTCTCAATGCGGCGCTCCAGTGTTTCGGCAAGTTTGGTTATGAAAAAGCCTCAATCAATGATATTGCGGTAGCCGCACACATTTCCAAAGCGTCTGTGTTTCAGTATTTCGGCAGTAAAAAGCAGCTCTACATTTACCTACTGGAATACTGCAAGAAAATCATAGAGGGAATATTTGACAAGGAAGCCCTCAATTCCCAAACAGATTTGTTCGACAGAATCCTGGCATCCAGCCGCATGGAAATGGAGAGCTTCCAAAACCAGCCCTTTATTTTGCAGTTTATTACCAGCGTCTGGGAGGAAACCTCTCCGGAAGTAGCCGATGCGCTGGTGATTCTGACCGAGGAAGTCTGCAAATTCAGAAACGATATGGTTCTTCGGGAAGATGATACGCTGAAGTTCAAAAACCCGGAGGATGCCCAGCCGGTCTTTCAAATGCTGCTTCTGATGGCCGAGGGCTATGCGGCCCGGTACCGTGGGGCGGCGGCCTTCGATTTTCAGGCTGTCATGGAGGATTTTGAGGAGAACATCGCAATTCTGCGGAAAAATTTTTATAAGGAGGAGTATCAAAAATGAGTGAGCAAGCAATCGTCTTAAACCAGCTGACCAAGCACTATGGAACCCATCGGGGGATCAACGACCTCAGTTTCTCGGTGAATGAGGGCGAGTTTTTCGGCTTCATTGGCCCCAACGGTGCAGGAAAATCCACCACCATCCGCACGCTGATGGGCCTGATCCATCCCAGCGGCGGCAACGCCTCTATTTTCGGCCTGGACTGTCAGACCAAGGCCAGTGTCATTGCCAGAGATGTGGGCTACCTTCCCAGCGAGAACAGCTATTATGAAAACATGAAGGTGCGGGACCTGCTGCAATACACCGCTGACCTGTACGGCATGGACTGCGAAACGAAAATGTATGAGCTTTCTGAGCGCCTTAATCTGGATCTGACCCGGAAAATCGCAGACCTGTCTCTGGGTAACAAGAAAAAGGTGGGGATTGTGTCTGCCATCATGACCTCGCCCAAGCTGCTGATTATGGACGAGCCCACCAGCGGCTTAGACCCGCTGATCCAGCAGGCCTTCTACGATATTCTGAAGGAGGAGAACAGCCGGGGAACCACCATTTTCTTCTCATCCCATGTCCTCAGCGAAGTACAGAAGCTGTGTGACCGGGTGGCAATCTTAAAAGAAGGCAAACTCGTGGGCATTCAGTCCATCAAAGAGCTTCGGGAAAGCGGCTATAAAAAGGTCAGCCTCACCGCCAAAACAACCATTCCCCGTGACTTCTGGGGCTTGCCCGGCATTGCCAACTACACCGAGAGTCCTGACAAGACCTCTGTTTCCTTTATGTATAACGGCAATATCACAGCGATCATCGACAAGCTTCACCTGCTGCATTTGGACGATGTGCTTTTGGAAGAGCCCTCTTTGGAGGAAATCTTCATGCACTACTATGCGTAAGGAGGTGTCAGGCATGGTCATTTTGAAATATGAACTGAAAAGACATCGAACCTATATCCTGGGCTGGGCTATCGCCTTGGCACTGTGTATTTTTTTGATGACGCCGACTTATTACAGCTTTCTGGATGCTGCCTCCGTGGAACTCTTTGAAACCATGGGCACCACGGACTTTTACAGGAGTGTCGGCGTATCGATGGAATACCTAACCTCTCCGCTGGGCATTTATGGGTTCCTGACCAGCTTTTTCATGATTGCCTCCGGCATTTTTGGGATGCACTTCGGCATTTCCATTCACACCAGAGAATGTACGGAAGGAACCTCGGAATATCTGTTTACAAAGCCCTTTCCCCGGAAAGCAATTTATTGGGCAAAGGCATTGACCGTGTTTGTCGGCGTGGCAATCGTTGGTGCGGCGTATCTGCTGGCTTCCCTTTTCGCCATGGCAATATTCCGTTCCGGAACTCCCTGGGGAGAGTTTTTCCTGATTGCCCTGTCCCTGACCCTTGTTACGCTGTTCTTCGCTGCAATGGGTCTGATGGTGGGAGTTTTGTTTTCCCGCAACCGCAGTCCGCTGCTGACTGCCGGTTTGGTTGTGTTCGTTGAGTATTGCATTACCAGCTTCTCCAACATCGTCAGTAACCGGGCTATCAGTTTTCTGTCTCCCTACTCGTTCTTCGGAGCCGCCGAGATCTCCAAAGCCGGCTTCTATGACCTCCGGTATCTTGGGTGGTGCGTGCTGCTGTTTGCCTTGTTTTTGGTGCTTTCTTACGGTGTCTTTCTGAAAAAAGACATTCAGTTCCGCAGCTAAGGAGGTGTGAACATGAAAATATTGATTAAAAATGAGTTTCGTCAAACCAGAAGACTTTTGCTGATCTGGCTGGGAATCATGCTGCTTCTGTGCGGTTTCTGCTATTTTGAGCTTCTGTCCCTACAGGACAGTCTGGATGAAATGGCCGCGATGGTCAGCCAATTTCCGAGACTGATCATGATTATGTTCGGAGTCAAAGGCGACTTGACGACATCCACCGGCTGGTATGTGTGCATCTATTTCTGGGAGGGACTGCTGGCGTTTCCCTATGCCATGTCTTTGGGACTGTCCTGTGTGGCAAAGGAAAAGAAATTCGGAACATCGGAATACCTGTTCACAAAGCCTGTGAAGCGGAAAACCATTGTTCTGGCGAAGGTGATCGTCTCGGCAGTGAACCTGCTGGTGTTCGCCCTGTTCAGTGGCGTGTGCAATTATTTCACAATTGTTCTTCCTTTGGGTGGTCTGGATCAGCCGGGAGCGGTGCTTTCCACAACGATGGGAATGTTCTTTACCCAGATCCTCTTTTTTGCCCTGGGGCTGCTGTTTGCCAGCGTGCTCCTGTCCTATAGGGCTGCGGTGCGGACAGGAACAATTTCCATGCTGGCTGCCTATGCGTTGGCCTTTACTGCCGAGTACACAGGTAATCATTTTCTGGACTTTCTGACCCCATTGCGTTATTTTGATGTGTACGAGGTAGCACTGCACGGTTTCCACCTTCCCTATATCTTCTTAACAATCGTTGTGGCAGGCATTTGTGTCGCAGCTGCCCTGAAACAATGGAAACGGCGGGAATTGTGATTTTACATGAATCGTGTATCTTGAAAAAGGCAGCTAACGATATATGGAGGAAATATTTATGTTACGACCAAAAGAAGTAGTATGTAAATGGGTAGATGCGTTCAATAATCACGATGTAGAAGCAATCGTGAGCTTGTACCATGATAACGCAACCAACCATCAAGTGACAAATGATCCCGTGATTGGGATAGATGCAATCCGAGAAATGTTTACAACAGAATTTGCCACTGCCGATATGACTGCCATTGTAGAGAACATCTTTGAAGATGGACAGTGGGCGATTTTAGAATGGAAGGATCCTCTGGGACTGCGGGGATGCGGCTTCTTCCATGTTGTAAATGGTAAAATTCTGTTCCAGAGAGGATATTGGGATAAGCTGTCCTTTTTGAAGCAGCATAATTTACCTATTGAATCGTTGTGAAAAAGTGAACAAAGCACGAAGTTGAAGGGATCAGTAAAATGGAGCGAGGAAGAATTATCGTAATTACAGGCCCTCCGGGAACTGGAAAATCGACAGTATCAGCTATTGTTGCGAAGGAATCCTGTATGGAAAAATCAGTGCATATGCATACCGATGATTTTTACCATTACCTGAGCAAAGGGGCAATATTGCCGCATTTGCCGGAATCCAATGAGCAAAACCTGATTGTGATCGAGGCCTTTTTAGAAGCCGCAAAGCGTTATGCCCGTGGTGGATATGATGTAATCGTGGATGGAATTATCGGCCCGTGGTTTTTGCAGCCTTGGTTAAATATCGTTCACGAAGGCTATGAAGTACATTATATCATTTTGAGAGCAAGCAAGGAGGAAACCCTGAACCGGGCGACTGGACGTTTGAAATTGGATAGCGAAACAAATACTGAATTGGTAGAAGTGATGTGGGAGCAATTCCATCATCTTGGAGTATATGAGCGGAATGCTATAGACACAACAAATGATTCGATTCAGGATACAGTTTCCGCAATAAACGAGAAAATTTCAAATAAAACAGCGTTGTTATTGTAACGGAATACCACCAGCGAAAAACCGCTGCTACATGGAATTAAAACCATGCGGCAGCGGCTTTTTTATTTCCGGGCTTTATTCTTATGACTTGGGAAACTCTTTAACAACTTAGATTTCTTAAATATTCTCTTCATGGTGTCATGCTCGTCATCAAGAAGCTTATCGTAGTCAATTTGCAGTTCTTCGCAGAAGTAACGCCAGAATTCTTCAATCGGATTACTCTTATATTTCATGGACTGCAAAAGACGCTGCATCTTTTTATCGTTGGAAGCAGGTCTTTCAATGGGAGCAGATTCCGTGGCGTTTTGGTGGTTCTCACGGATGCTGCGAATGACCCGATCCAGATCGCCGTGGATGTTATGGAAGAAGTATTCCTCTTCGTCGATGCGGGCAGCGTCCAGAACCTGAACATACAGGTCGTTGCTCTCTGGGTTATGTTGTTGCACAATTTGGAGCCGAACCGCATTCAGCCAGTCGTTCATATTCTTAATCTGCATGGTGGCGATGCCGTCCACATAGATTTCGGTGTCGGTCATCAGCTTTAGAAAATCCGGGTGCTTTATCATCTCGCAGAGCAGACGGTTGTTGAGTCTGCCGCTTTTTAGAATATCCAAGGTTTCATCGTCCAGATGAAGCTCCGATATATCGTGATTCTGAACTTCACGGGATTCGGTGAGTCCCAGCAGCCAGTCGGTAGAAACATGGTAGTATTCGGCAAGGATCACCAGATTTGTATGACTGATGTCTTTGTAATCATCGCTTTCATAGCTGCCCAGAGTGGATGAAGCGATTCCGGTTTCATCTGCAAGCTGTTTCAGCGTGAATCCTTTTTCCACAACTCGCAAATCTTTTAGTTTTTCTTGTATTGATAAGCCTTTTTTCATGGCAAAATCTCCTTCCTGCGGCTGCATTTCTGCCGCTGTTTTCATTATATCATGCCTTGTCCACAATCGTGGAAATTTTTGCTTTTTAGCAGAAAATCCTACTTTGCGGATATCCGGCACGGGGGTCAAAAATGTTCCATAATGTAGTCAGTTCATCGATGGATTATTCCAATCGAATGACCGTCCTGATGGGATATGCTTCCCGGTGAAGCAGCGCAGTGACTATCGGCAGGAACATGGAGGAACCCTGATCGATACGAGCGTGCCAACGGAAGCAAAACGCCGCAGAGAAACTGGGGCAGGAACGACATCAGGGAAGCACGGCGAACTGACACAAAAAATGATACCGAAACACGACAAACTGACAGGGGGATAGTCTACCCTGTCAGCAATCCTTCGGGGATTTTTGCGCCTCTCCAAGGCGGTGTTTTGGCTAAAAATCGCCCCGAAACCATACACAAAATCGGGAGGATACCATTGTGCCGAGAATGAGCCAAAAGAGGAAATTGGAACTGTCCTTTTTCCTGAATGACCGGGGGCGTGTCAGCTACAACAATCTGTGCCGGAAGTGCCAGCATGAATGCAGGCAGAGTTTCCGGGCAGTTGTGGTTGACTGCCCTCGTTATTTATCCAAACGAGCGAAGAAAAAGGAGAACCCAACCAAATGAATTTTGAATTTATGACGATAGACACACCGCTGCCGCCATGTATGCCCTTTCCCAGAGCGTTGCTGGGATTCCCGGTCAGCAGCACTGCTAAGGTCATGTACTGCCGGATGCTGGATGCCATGCTTTCAGATGGACAAGAGGACGAGAACGGCATCCTGTTTGTCTGTTTCCCTGTGACTGCAATAGCTGCCGCTCTGTCCAGAAGTTCCATGACGGTGAAGCGTTCTTTGAACGAGCTGGAAACCGCAGGACTTATCATGCGGGTGCGCCGGGGCGTTGGAGAACCGAACAGGATTTATGTGCTGATTCCGAGAGAGGACGAAGATGTTTCCTCCTGAGTTCGCTTGAAAGCTCTCAACGCTGTTGAGAGAAAATCGAATGTGACCGCCAAGGTCAGATGAGAAGCCGCTGTCAGTTTATGCGTGAATGCAAAATCCGGCAGCGGCTATTTTTCGGAAGTCCCTTGGGGAGTTGCGAAAAAGCCGAAGAAGCTGAAAGGAGCCATGGAGGAAATAGCGAGGTTCAGGTTTTTCGGGCAGGAGTACAGAGGGCGCAGCCCTTTGTGCATGGGTACAGGGAATGCAATACCCCTGTGCAGGTCAAGGGCGGCAGCCTTGCCCAGTTAAGTGGCGTTTCGCCACTTAGTACTGGGTATTACTTGACGCAGAAAGCCGCAAGGAATCAGCTTCGCTGCCCTTCTCCCCTGTCGGGGAAATCAAAAAGAAAAGGAGGAACTCATGTGAAATTAACAAGGCACAATGGACGAGCCGGAAAGAATGGCGTTTATAATCCGAAGCACAATGACCGCAGTTTTGACATTGCCAACAGCGAACACATTGACGAAGAACGAGCCAAACAAAATCTCTATTGGGACTGTTACAATGGCTTCCGCAATTTCAAAAATCCCGAAAAGGAAAATGAGCTGTCTGCCACTTTTGAAGATGTGGAACAGCTTTTTTATCGTCAGCGGTATCGTGATTTTGTAACCGGACAGAACGAAAGAAATGTGAAGAACCGACACCCTGAAAGGAATAAGGAAACCGGTGATTTGCTCAAAAGCAAAAAGACCTGTCCAGAGGAAACGGTCTATCAGATTGGAACACTTGATAATCATGTTCCACCGGAACTGCTCATTGAGATTGTCACAGAATTTATGGAAATCGTAAATGAGCGTTTCGGCTCTCATGTCCATATCCTGAATTGGGCGCTGCACTTGGATGAAAGCACCCCTCATATTCACGAGCGTCATGTGTTCGACTGTGAAAATCAATATGGGGAGATTGCCCCACAACAGGAAAAGGCTTTGGAAGCACTGGGGTTTGAACTGCCAGAACCGGAGAAGCCTGTCGGAAGAAAAAATAACCGCAAGATGACTTTCGATTCAGCCTGCCGAGTGCTGTTGTTTGATGTGGCGAAAAAGCATGGCTTACAACTGGAAGAAGAACCGGAATATGGTGGTCGTGCTTATCTGGAAAAACAGGACTATATTCTTTTCAAGCAAAAGGAGCAACTGGCAGCACAGGAGCAAAAGTTGGAAGAACTCACGATGAAGATTGAAGATGTGGAAGCTCTGGTGGACGAGGTTGCCGATATTGCCTATGACAAGGCGGTTGAGGTCGTTGCTGATACTGTAAAACTGGAAACGCACAAGGAGGATATTAAGCTGGTGGAGCAGTCTAAAGCGTGGGTTCTCTCCCCTGAGCGTAAGGCTTCAAAGAAAGAAGTTGAGTATGCAGTGAAACGATTGGATGGCGTGATTGCCAGAATCACAAACGCTATGAAATCAACCATTCAGAAAATCCAAACCACGCTGATGAAACCGGAGGTCAAAAAAGCCGGAACGGAGCAAATCAAGAAGAAAGCTAAAAGTTCCATTATAGAGCAGTTGAGCCGCAAAAAGAAAGAAATAGCAGAGCGTGAAGTCAGCCGGACGGATCAGGCAAAAAGCAAAAAACAGGATATGGAACTCTAAAGCACTTGCTGTTTTCACTTTGAAAATGACAGGTGCTTTTGCTTTAGGGAGTAAGAAAATATCTTCCATTCTTTAGGTTGATGAAGTATAATGATAGTAAGAAATTTTTTGTAATGACCTTAATCCAATAAGTGATTTTGCAATTATTCAGTAAAGGATGTAATTATATGAAAAAAGTATTGTTGCTTTCCAGTGTGATTATTATACTCGGTTTAACAGGCTGCTCTAACAAATATTTCAATGACTGGTTTAGCTCTGAACAAAATGAAACGGATAAGATGTGTCAACAAATTATCGAGGCATGTAAGCAACAGGATTCAGAGAAACTCAAATCTCTATTTTCCGAAGAAAGCAAAAAGAACATTGAGAATTTAGACACTGAAATCTCTGCTTTTTTCGATTATATTGAGGGCAGTATCCAAAGGTTTGAGGGCGATTGTGCATCATCAAGTGAAAGCAACTATGGTAAAAGGAAAACGGAATTGGATGGTATGTATCTCATATTGACAGAGAAGGAAAGGTATTGTATGAATTTTTATATGTATAGTCAGGATGATGAAAATGCCCAAAATGTGGGGATATATAAAATTGAAATTGCATTGGAGAGCGAAGTGGCTGAGGATAATTTTATATGGGATAATCCCCCAAACGGTATTTTTGTTGGAGGACAAAATTGATTTTTGTTATGAGAGAACATTAAAGTATAAATTTCGGATGGTATAAGAAAAACTGACTACAATTAAATCTTCACAGCTTTACTAAGCAGGAAATCTGAAAAGTTCTCCTGCTTTTTTGCACTCAAAATAGAATGTGGAACTCTAAGACACTTGCTGTCTTCGTTTTGAAAATGACAGGTGCTTTTGCTTTGGGAGGCAAGAAAAAATCTTCCATTCTTTAGGTTGATGAAGTATAATGTAAGCAACAAACTTGAAGTTTAAGGGGATGATATTATGGATTTTGCTATATTTAGATTGTTTATAAGAGTTTCATTATTTGTTATAGCGTTAATTGCTTGCATTATCTATCTAATTAAAAAAAGAAAACTTATCTATTCGATATTTTTTGATAAAGAAGCGATAAAAAAAGAATATACTGGAAAAAATGATATAATATTTCTTCGATTGGCTAATACCATTCTTGTTATAGTAGCTATTCTTTTAATCTTATATTTGAAAGATTTTGTTTTAGATATGCCTTACATCATAAACAAACAGTATAGTTATGCAGAAGGATATGTAACTGAACAATCTCATGGTGGTGCAGATATATCTTCTGAAAGAAGAAGTGTTTTTCTATATGATAAAGTTAAAGATGATGAAATCGAAATCACAGTATTTTCAAGGTATATTGATAAAAATACTTATTTAAAGGTACAATATCTTCCGCATACGAAATATGGTGCTATTGTAGAAATTAAATAATTCATTCTAAAAAGAAAATTTCCAGTTTGCCGAAATATATTTCTAACTTTCCCTATTTTACAGGCTTTCCAGCCTGTGCATTAGCGAAACGATATGTATTTTCCCTTATTTTTGCCCTTATGAGATAATCGTAAGGGAAATAAGGGAAAGTTTTATTTAGTCATTGCCTGCCACTTTATCAAGTAACCTTGCAGATTCCCGCTTGGCTTTTCTTGTAGAGTGTGCATAGACATTCATGGTGGTACTGACATCTGAGTGCCCTAACAGTTCCTGCACATCCTTTGGTGCTGCTCCATTTGCCAGAAGGTTGCTTGTGTAGGTGTGTCGCAACTGGTGAAAATGAAATCCTTCAAATCCATCCAGTTTCTGAGCAATCTTCCTGCAAACAATTCCTAACGTGCTTGGCAGTTCCAAACTTCCATCCGGTCTTAAGCAGACAAAGGATATTTCCTTATAATCTTCTGGAACATTCTCTGTTCCGTCCAGATGATAGAACTCATAGTAAACTCTGTTTTTGTCTTTTACTTCTCTGTAGTAGTTTTTATGGTAAAGTTCTCCGTACTGCATTCGGTTTTTAAGTTGTTCCTTTCGGGCATTGCGAAGAATCTCTGCCAGTGTATCTCCAAAATCAACAATCCTTACCTTTTTTCGTTTGGTTGGTCCGATGATATTCTTGTGCCTTGAACCATCATATCGGATACTGCGTCTGATTGTAAGGCACTGTTCTTCAAGATTCACATCCTGCCATGCCAGACCACAGGCTTCACCGATACGAAGTCCTGCATAATAAGCTATCTGGATTGGAAGTATTGCCGGTGGATTGTAATTCTGTAGAAATTCAATCAGTCTTTCATAATCCTCTCGTGGAATTGGCTGTATATCGCCATCCATGTCATCATCGGAAAACAGGTCAACCTCATCCGTCTGGTATTTCAGCTTAATATACTGCATCGGATTGAAAGTGATATATTGCTTTGGTGATACTGCAAATCGGAATGACTGCTGTAATACTGCCGAGAAAGAACGAATGTAATCTTTGCTATAACCTTTTCTTTCTGAACCATCTGGATAAGTGCCACCAAAGGAAAGCAGATCGAAGAAGGCTTGTAAATGCTCAGATGTTACATTTTTCAACTTTCTCTCTGAAATTGGATGCTTCTTGATGTTGGTAATGGCACCGAGGTAATTCTGGACTGTCCCATTACTGAGCGTACCGGTCTTTAATTCTTCCTCTGCCCATATATCAAGTAATTCTCCAATTGTAATATTTTCCGACTTTGCAATGAATTTCTTGCTTTCGTAATCGTCCATTGCCTGACGGAGCAGTTTTTCCGTTTCACTTTTACTTTCTGTTCCAGCGT
>OLPD01001091.1_pt1 | contig 15231 bp, 15 predicted proteins | sample 1672111 | NCBI WGS metagenome assembly OLPD01 (sample SAMEA3136646, study PRJEB25190) | human gut metagenome
ATGAGTCAGCCTGATTTTTTATACGAATTATTTGAAGATTTTATGGATGATCCGGCAAATCAGGATTATTCAATGGATAACGGTCTGGTTTGCCGCTGGATGACTGGTCAAGCAAAGATCAGTCCTAAAATATCCGCTTACTATTCCAAGCCATGCACTTCTTCAACAGGTACAATCACACCCTTCTCATAACAAAGCTCACAGAAGGGATGGGTCTTCACATAGGTATCGCGGATACGTTTCCAGACTCGTCCATACCTACGGCGTACAGCAGGATCTCTGTCATACTTCTCGTAGCGTGCGTTTTCCTGTTTCGTATGCTCTTCACAATATCTTCCTTCAGTAAGGTTCGGACATCCTGGCACAGCACATGGCTTCTTCGGTTTTCGTGGCACCGGTCTTTCCTCCTTCCTGGGTCTAGGCATAACAAAAGCCCCGGTGGTTTTTATCCAACGAGGCTATGTGGGTCATGTCTTTATCCTTTTTCGCTGATTATACTATACCATGATAGGAACCCGCTCAAAGGCGCTCATTTCCGCGCAATATTAAATTGTTGTAGAATTTTCTGGTACAACAAAATGATTCAAAGCTTTGTTGTGCCATCTGCGAACAGTGCTTTCATCCACATACATAAGATCAGCGATGCGCGGCCAGGTAAGGTTCTTTATATAACGGAACTCAAGAACCAAACGTTCATCCTGATTGCTCATCGACTCAATGGCCTTCTGCATCTCCCTCTTAAGATTCATATGCAGTTCCAGCTTTTCTGTAAGCAGATCCTGATACTCCATCATCTTATAAATCTGTTTGACAAAGGGTGCGTCTGTGTTTCTGGTTGCATTGAAGTGCTCTTCAAATCCAGGAGAGGATACGCTGCTGGCAAGATCCTGCCAATACTCAATATCCATTTTAATCAGCTTGATAATCTGCTCAAGACGATAACCCTGTGATAAATACTCTTTAGCTGTCATCTTACTACCTCCTCATCCAGCTTCTTAATCAGGTACTCTGGATCGATTTCAGTAAGAGCCTTAAACCAGCCAGAGCGAAAAAATCGTAAGCACTCCTCTTTAGTTTCAGGGGCAGCTTGGTTCTTTCGTCCTCTGGACAGCTTTCTATTTGCATCTCGGTAATCCCTCACCGCAGCTAACACGATTGCATTGGCTAGCTGCTCGTAGGGATCGTATGAATTCTTATTGCTCATAAGAGTACCTCCGATCATAATATTTCTCTCGGATTGACTCTGATTGACTCGGCCATACTTGGCTCATTTACAGTTGTGCTTTCACCGCATTGATCAGTCTGTTCTGGCTTGCATCCTTACTTGTTAATGCATCCAGAATATCTTCATCAATGGTTCCGGCAGTTACAATGTGCTGTACCACAACGGTTTTATTAGACTGTCCTTGTCTCCAAAGGCGGGCATTGGTTTGCTGGTATAACTCTAAGGACCAGGTAAGTCCAAACCAAACAATCACATTTCCACCCTGCTGAAGGTTTAATCCATGGCCCGCAGAAGCAGGATGAATCAAACCAACATCCAACTTTCCGGCATTCCACTTACGGATACTATCCTCAGTGGTGATCCTATCAAAGCTTACCTTCAGCTCATGAAGTTTCTTTTCAATACGCTCCAGGTCATGTTTGAACCAGTAACAAAGAAGGATTGGTCCCTGTGCTGCTTCGATAATATCTTCTAAGGCTTCAAGCTTACGGTCATGGATATGTACCGTATCTCCACCCTCTGAATACACAGCACCGTTTGCCATCTGACAAAGCTTACCGGAAAGCGCTGCTGCATTTGCTGCAGTGATTGCTTCATCTTCTTTGTAAGGAAGAATCAAATCGGATCGAAGCTCGTCATACATGGCAGCTTCCTTTTCATCCATGTAAACCGGATATCTGTTTTCAATAAGCTCTGGCATCTTAAGATGATCCAGTGCCTTCATGGAAATGGTGATGTCAGAGATCTTATCGTAGATCTGTTTCTCTGCACCTGGACGTAAGCGGTAGGAATACACAATCTGTCCGTTCATACGATCCGGTACAAAATAACAATTACGATACTGCGTGATGAACCTTCCAAGTCTCGCTCCCATATCCAGGCACTTAAACTGTGCGAATAAATCCATCATGCCATTAGGAGATGGTGTACCTGTAAGGCCAACCACTCGCTTCACACGAGGTCTGACTTTCATAAATGCTTTGAAGCGTTTTGAATTCCAATTCTTAAAGGAACTCAGCTCATCAATTACAACCATGTCATACTCGAATGGCACACCGCTTTTTTCTACCAACCACTGAACGTTCTCGCGGTTGATAATATAGATATCCGCATCTGCATTAAGCGCTGCTACTCTTTCCTTTTCTGTACCAACCGCGATGCTGTATCTTAAGTGACTAAGATTTTTCCATTTACGGATTTCATCGCTCCACGTAACCTTTGCAACACGAAGCGGTGCGATTACCAGCACCTTTCGGACCTCAAAGCTGTCGTACATGTCCTTCTTTATCTGTGCCGATTGGGAACTGTGCCTTATTCCTGTAACAGAACGGCTGATAGTCCGCTGCACCTTCCTTTTCAGTATCCGCAGCAGCCGCAACTTCTACGGTTTCGCCGCGTTCCATCCCAACAACCGGCTCCATGATCTCATCTAAAAGCTCCGCTGGCACACCACCGATCCGTTCCAGATTGCCGCACACTTTTCCCTCTTTAAATGCAAGCTGCGCCGAATATTTCATTTCCTGAATCTGGCAGCCACCACATTTTCTCGCCATCGGACATGCCGGTGCCTTCACTCTCGCCTCGGACGACGTCAGGATCTTCTGTAATCTCGCATAGCCATAGTGCTTCTTCGCTTTCATGACTTTCGCTTCGATCACATCTCCGATCATGGCATCTTTAATAAAGAGGGTATAGCCATCAACTTTGCCTATGCCCTCTCCATTTACGCCGATATCTTCAATTGTAACTGTTACAATATCGTTTTTTTGCATATCTTTCTCCACTTAAATTGAATCTTATCGCTGCTTCTTTGTAATTTTATTTTCCTACACAATCGTCTTTCTCAGATTGGATTCAAATAACCGGTTGTACCCAAGCCAGTCATTGTTCTTCTTGTCTTTGAAAAGTTCCGTCAGTGTCTGCATCTTCGCATCGGTTGCATCTGCGAAATTCAGTGCCAGTGCCTCTGCCAGCGCAGGTTTCTTCGGTGAACCATACTCTAATTCTCCATGATGCGCAACGATACAGTGCTTTAATTCACTTGCCAGCTGCTCCGGAAATCCCGGAATACTTCTGACTGCATCAGAGATCATCTCCACACCGATCACGATATGTCCAAGCAGCTGTCCATCGTCTGTATAATCATTTGTCGGGAACGGTGACAATTCTTTTGTCTTTCCGATATCGTGACAAATGGCTGCCGCATACAGCAGATCTTTGTTGAGAATCGGATATGCACTCACCATGTATTCACACATTTTCACGACGCTTAATGTATGTTCCAGAAGTCCTCCGGCAAATCCATGATGAACGGTCTTTGCTGCAGAATGTCCGACAAATGTCTTGATAAATGCTTCATCATTTACAAAATAATACTCAACCGCCTGACGCAGATAGTCATTATCGATCTTCTTCACATATCCGATCAGTTCTTCAAACATACTGTCTGTGCTTTTCTCGGTTGTCGGCATGTAGTCTGCTGCCACATACTCATCTTCATATGCCTTACGGATCTGACGGATATTGAGCTGCAGATTGTTATTATAACTGATCACATCGCCAAATACTTCGATAAAATCCATCTCATCATAGTCTGCGATTCCATTAGAATTCGGATCCCAGACCTTTCCGTCCAGTGTTCCTGTCTTATCCTGCAGGATCAGATTGTCATATGGCTTCCCGTTTCTTGTCTCTGCGCTTCTTTTTCCTTTGCACAGATAAATATTCCGGATGGTTTCGCCTTCTACTAATGTGTTGATATATCTCATATTTTATAGCCTCTTTCTATTATTTATTTCCCACTGTAGCATTAAAATGCACAGCAACATACTGATCTTTCGCACCGCGTCTGTAACCTTTGATCAACAAATGTGTGCCTTCTTTTTCTTCCATCAAAAGTTCATGATACTGTTCAAAATTCTCTATATCTGTTCCTCCGATCGCAGTCAGTATATCCCCACTCTGGATACCGGCGCGCATCGCCGGAGAATCTGCTTCTACTTTATCTACATAGATTCCTCTTGGAATCCCGCGATCTTCCGCTATATTCTCGGACACATCCGTTGCATGGATTCCGATGTACGGAACGCTCTCTCCGTTCGCCAGAAACTGCATAACATCTTTGATGTCTGAAATCGCATATGCATGCATCAGTTCTTCTTTCGCATCTTCGCCTGCCGCATCACAGATAATTCCAATCACTTCTCCCTGCCGGTTAAACATAATACCACTACCTCCGGTAAATCCGGCAAGCTCTGCTCCCAGAATATGATATGTGCCATCAGCCCGCTCTGCTTTCTCGGTACTGGATCTCAGCACACCATATCCCACTGCATCTCCCTGCCCGAAAAGCATACCAAGCAACACGGTGGTGTCACCCTTCTTCACCTCATAGGAACTGCCAAGCGCTGCAAGCCGGATACTCTTTGCCGTCTTTTCTTCCAGCTGTGATTCCTTCACTGCGTAAATCGTCAGTTCTAGGTTCGCATCGCTCTTCTTCTCTGTAACCCGATATTTTTTTCCATCACAGAAAGTTGCCTGGATCTGCTGTGTTTCTCCCACTTCCATCGTCGGTCCCAGAATCAGAAGTTCCTGCCCGTTGTCGGCGATCAGGACACCGGATACCGACTGGCTCTCACTGACAAAATCTTTATTGCCAACTGTTGCGCCCGTCAGTACAAGAAGCGATACTACACTTCTCTTTCCTTTCTTCGCAACATCACTTAATGACTTCACAGACTTGCTGTAATTATCTTTCTTCTGTCCGTTTCCATCTTCCCCGGAGCTGCCTGCATCGTTTTCTGCAGTCTGCTTCGTGTCTCTTGGAATCGTCACTTCATCCGGATCGCCGGATATTCTGCTCTCTACCCATGGTTTGAACACACTAAAAGTAAAGCAGGCAACCAGTCCGATGAAAATTCCCACGCCAATCTTTCGCAGGATTCTCTTCTTCCGCTTTCCTGTGCCACCCACTTCATCTTTGATGACTTCCTGTAAAAAAGAATACTCCGGAGTCTCGTTCATTTCTGATTCTTCTTGCTGTCTTTTTTGCTCATCCATAGGTCCTCGCGTCTCCTTCGCAATCCTTTTTCTAGTATAGCGTATCACCTGCAAATGTTCAATATTTATCCTTTTCTTTATCCTGCAAATAAGGTAGAATATATCCAGGTGAGAATTATGAATAAGAAAACATTAGCAAAACTGGAATATAACAAAATTATCGAACAATTAATAGAACATGCCTCTTCTTTCAGTGGAAAAGAACTGTGCAGAAGACTGAAACCGATGACAGACATTTCTGCCATCAGGAGCGCGCAGGATGAGACTGCGGCCGCTTTTACAAGGATCGTGAAGAAGGGACGCCCGTCTTTTAGCGGCTGCAATCCGGTCAACGATTCCATCCGCCGACTGGAGATCGGCGGAGTGCTCGGAAGCGGGGAACTTCTCCGCATCTGCAAATTATTAGAGACTGCCGGTCGTGCAAGAGCTTATGGCAGACATGACAATGCCGATGAGATTGAAGATTGTCTGGATGGCTATTTTGAACAGCTCAATCCGGTAACCATTCTGGTAAATGAGATCCGCCGTTGCGTTATCAACGAGGATGAAATCAGTGACGATGCCAGTCCGGGATTAAAACATGTCCGCCGGGCAATGAACCAGATCAATGACAAAGTACACGCCACTCTTTCCAATATGGTAAATGGATCTCTCCGCACTTATTTACAGGATCCGATCATTACGATGCGTGGCGACCGCTATTGCATCCCGATCAAAGCCGAGTACCGCAGCCAAGTTTCCGGTATGATCCACGATCAGTCTGCAACCGGTTCTACACTTTTCATTGAACCGATGGCTGTCGTAAAACTGAATAACGATTTAAAAGAATTATATGGGCAGGAGCAGGAAGAGATTCAGAAGGTTCTGGCACGTCTGAGTGCAGACACTGCCGAATATACAACGGAGATCCACACCTGTTATACAATTCTGCGCCAGCTTGATTTTATTTTCGCAAAGGGTGCGCTTGCACTTGATATGAATGCGAGCCAGCCGATTTTTAACACGGAAGGAAGAATCCACATCCGGGAAGGAAGACATCCCCTTTTAGATAAGAAGAATGTCGTTCCGATCACGCTTACATTGGGGGATACATTTGATCTCCTCATTGTCACCGGACCGAATACCGGTGGTAAGACGGTTTCGCTTAAGACCGTTGGACTTTTTACTCTGATGGGGCAGGCAGGGCTTCACATTCCGGCACTGGACCGTTCCGAGCTTGCCGTATTTCATGATGTATATGCCGATATCGGAGACGAGCAGAGCATTGAGCAGAGCCTCAGTACATTCTCTTCTCATATGACAAATATCGTTTCCTTTTTAAAACAGGTAGACGAACACTCTCTCGTTCTTTTTGATGAGCTGGGTGCCGGAACTGATCCGACCGAAGGTGCAGCACTTGCGACTTCTATTTTGAATCATCTTCACAGCCGCGGCATCCGCACGATGGCAACAACGCATTACAGCGAACTGAAAGTCTATGCACTGTCTACACCGGGCGTGGAAAATGCGTCCTGTGAGTTCGACGTTGAGACGCTCCGCCCGACCTACCGTCTTCTGATCGGCATTCCCGGAAAGAGTAACGCTTTTGCTATCGCTTCCAGACTGGGGATTCCGGATTACATCATCGAAGATGCGAAGACACATCTGACCGAACAGGATGAATCTTTCGAGGACATTCTGACAGATCTGGAGACGAGCCGTAAGACATTGGACAAAGAGCGTGAGACGATCGCTGCTTACAAGCGCGAAATCGAACGTCTGAAAATGGAAACCTCCCAGAAGCAGGAGAAGTTAGAAGCCCAGAGAGACCGTATTTTACGTGAGGCAAATGAAAAAGCTCATGCTATTCTGGAAGATGCCAAAGAGACTGCCGATGAGACAATGCGAAATTTCCACAAATTCGGCAAGGCGAATATTTCTGCCGCCGAGATGGAGAAAGAACGTGAACGTCTCCGCAAGAAGATGGCAAAAACCCGTTCCGGCATGACACCAGAACCAGCCAAACCGAAGAAACAATACAAACCGTCAGATTTCAAACTTGGCGAATCGGTTAAGGTTCTGAGCATGAATCTTACCGGTTCGGTTGTATCTCTTCCGGATGCAAAGGGCAATCTGGATGTACAGATGGGAATTTTACGCTCCAAAGTAAACATTTCCGATCTGGAGATCATCGACGAGAAGCCGAACTATCTCCAAAAGACAGCGAAGCGCACCGGCAAAGGCAAGATCAAGATGAACAAGTCACTTACCGTTGCTACTGAGATCAATTTACTCGGTAAGACAGTTGATGAAGCGGTTGCTGAGCTGGACAAATACTTAGATGACGCAAGCCTTGCACATTTAAGCTCTGTCCGCATTGTCCACGGAAAAGGAACCGGTGCACTGCGTCAGGGCATCCACAAATACCTGAAGCGACAGAAACATGTCAAATCCTTCCGGCTCGGTGCTTTCGGAGAAGGTGACGCCGGAGTTACAATCGCAGAACTCAGATAGAACACTGCGAACGAAGGGAGACTATTTTATATGGTAAATAAACAGAAAATATTAATCGTAGACGATGATGAAAATATCGCCGAACTGATTTCCTTATATTTAACAAAAGAATGTTTTGACACGATGATGGTCCATGACGGTGAAGAAGCACTTGTCGCATTTGACACTTACCAGCCGAATCTGATGCTTCTGGATCTCATGCTTCCAGGCATTGACGGCTATCAGGTCTGCCGTGAGATCCGTGCAAGATCGAACACACCGATCATTATGCTGTCTGCCAAAGGCGAGGTTTTTGACAAAGTACTTGGGCTGGAAATGGGCGCTGATGATTATATTATGAAACCTTTTGATTCCAAAGAAATGGTTGCCCGTGTAAAAGCTGTTCTCCGCCGCTACCAACCGGGGCAGAAGATGGAATCTCCGGTGGAAGACCAAAGTAAGCGTGTCGAATATCCGGGCATTTCCATTAACCTTACCAACTATTCGGTTATTGTGGATGGTCAGACTGTCGATATGCCGCCAAAGGAACTGGAACTTCTCTATTTCCTTGCTGCTTCTCCGAATCAGGTGTTCACAAGAGAGCAGCTTCTGGATCAGATCTGGGGATATGAATACATTGGCGATACCCGTACAGTAGACGTACATATCAAACGTCTCCGCGAGAAGATCAAAGATCATGCTACATGGGGACTTGCTACCGTCTGGGGTATTGGTTACAAATTTGAAGTAAAATAAGAAATAAACCACAGAGGCACTACATGAAAAGTACATTATATTTGAAATTTGTTATTGTATATATCATTTTCGGTTTCCTGAGCCTTTTTACGATCGCAACGCTCGGCTCTGGCTTAGTCAGTGATCCGCTGACAGCCAGCACCGGTTCTTCCGTTCATCAGGAAGCGAATATCATTGCAACGAATTATCTGCCGCAATATTTTTATGGAAATATTACGCTCAACGATGTTCATCTGCAACTGTCCGGTATCGAATCGCATCTGAATGCTGCATGCTGGTTTGTTGACCGCAACGGCAAAGTGCTGACTTCGGCATCCTCCGGTGATTTTCCTTCCGCTCCAACCAGAATTGCGAACTTTGATCCGGCAGAAATTGGCAATAACCAATACGAGGTCAGTGATTACCACGGTTATTTTAATGAAGATGTACTCACGGTCATTGCACCGGTGAACAGTAACTATACTTCTCAGGGATATCTGATCATCCACAAAGACTTGAGCAGTATTTCCGAGACACAGCATTATCTTCTGAACGCAGCTTATACGTGCTTTCTCGTCATCTACATTCTGTCCTTTATGATTCTGCTGGCGTTCCAGTTTTTCGTTTACCGGCCGCTCAGCAAGATCACGGAAGCCGCCAAGCAGTATGCTTCCGGCAATCTGGATTACGAGATACCTGTCAACACCGAAGACGAGATGGGATACCTTTCCGCATCCCTCAACTATATGTCTTCCCAGCTCCGGGATATGGAAGACTACCAGAAGAAATTTGTTGCAAATGTCTCCCATGATTTCCGTTCTCCGCTGACCTCCATCAAAGGCTATGTGGAAGCGATGGCAGATGGTACGATCCCGCCGGAATTACAGGGAAAATATCTGAAAATCATTTTATTTGAGACAGAGCGTCTGACGGATCTGACACACGATCTTCTGACATTGAATGAATTTGATACGGAACATCTTCTGTTAGATAAAGTGTCATTCGATATTCATGAGATAATCAAAAACGTAGCCGCATCCTTTGAAGGGCGCTGCACCCAGAAAAAGATTTCGATTGAACTTCTTTTTGCAACCAAACATCTCTATATCTTTGCCGACAAGAGGAAGATCCAGCAGGTTCTTTATAATCTGATCGATAATGCGATCAAATTCAGTGATCAGGATTCTTCCATTACGATCGAGACAACCGAGCGTGGCGATAAAGTTTACACGTCTGTCAAGGATTACGGTATCGGTATTCCGCGAAATGCACTGAATAAGATCTGGGAACGTTTTTACAAAACGGATCTTTCCCGTGGCAAAGATAAGAAAGGAACCGGACTCGGTCTTGCCATCGTCAAAGAAGCCATACAGGCTCACGGAGAAAATATCAACGTTATCAGCACAGAAGGTGTCGGAACAGAATTTATCTTCTCCCTGCCGAAATCATCTGAAACGAGCAAATAGGCAGAGAAACTGACTTATAAAAGCAAGTCAATTTCTCTGCTATTTGTGCCACTCATATCTGTATTCTCCTATATTCTATGTTTAGAAACATGTAAATGCTCCATCGATCACGAAATCAGATCCGGTTGTAAATGTGCTTGTATCGCCTGCCAGGTATACACAAATTGATTCCAGTTCTTCCGGTTTTCCCATTCTTCCAAGTGGTGCCATCTCGTTCCATTTCTCGATCAGCGGAATCAGTGTCGGAGAGTTCAGTGTCAGTTCTGTGCCGATATATCCAGGGCTGATGCAGTTGACACGCACACCGCGTTTTGCCCACTCGATTGCAAGAGATTTTGTCAACTGGATCACACCTGCTTTAGATGCATTGTATGCACACTGTGGCTGTGGGACATTAACAATATGTGCAGACATGGATGCAGTATTTATGATAGATCCGCCGCCGTGAGCCAGCATATATTTTCCTGCTGCGATATCTGTTAAGAAAATACCGTTCAGGTTGATGTTAATAACCTTTGACCACTGCTCATAAGTCATCTCTTCTGCCGGAGCGTTGATGCAGATACCTGCGTTGTTATGACAGAAATCCAGTCCGCCAAGTTCCTTTACAACTGTCTCTACCATCTCGTCAACCTGCTCTTTGTTCGTGCAGTCTGTCTGGATCGCAATCACTTTTCTTCCTGTCTTCTCAGCCAGTTCTGCCGCTGTCTTCTTTGCTTCCTCGATATCAAGGTCAACGATTGCCACATCAGCTCCTGCCTCTGCAAATGCAGTTGCGGTACATTTACCGATTCCTCTTGCTGCTCCTGTTACAAAACCTTTCTTTCCATCCAGTCTCATTTTTTCAATAATTCCCATGATGATTCCTCCTTATTTATAGTGTGTTTTTTTGCTTTAAATCATTTTGCAATTTTATTTTATAAAATCGTTTTATATAATGTATTTACAGAATAGCCTATTTAAATAAAATATACAATACTGTAAACTTCACAATCTTTCACCTGAGAATTTGTGAAATACTTACAATCTCAATCTGTCTCTGGACGATTGCGCTTTTATTATGTATACTTGTCTTATACCTTTTTATTAATTGATTTTGTAAAATAGAGGACTAGATTATGGATTTTTTCACACTTACAGATATAAAATTAAAGAATTTGTCGGATGTGTACTCATTTATTTACCAGCATCCGTCCTGCCCGAAGCAGATGATCGCAAATGAGCTGTGTATCAGTCTTCCAACGGTATCCCAACATTTGAACACACTTCTGGATGCTTCTCTTATCAAGACATGCGGAAGGCTGGATTCCACGGTCGGACGCCGTGCGGTTGCCTATCAGGTAGAAGCGCTTGCGCGTATTGCGATCGGGATCGAACTGCTGCCGCACCGGGCGACGATTGTTGCACTTAATTTATATGGAAAGGTGATTGCACGCGAGAAGATTTCTCTGGATTTTGCACCGACAGATAATTATTTCATTTCTCTGAAGGATGCTGTGCAGAACTTTATGAAAGCCAATCATTATGAAGAAGAAAAAGTACTTGGCATCGGACTTGGTGTACAGGGACTGATTTCCCCGGACGGAAAAAGTTTTACTTACGGCGAGATCCTAAACAGTACCGGTCTGCGTCTGGATACTTTTGCAAATGCATTCCGTTTTCCATGTAAGCTGATCCACGATGCGGAATGCGCCTGCTACAGCGAACTGTGGGAGCAGCGCGACCTGAGCGATTCCATCTACATTTCTCTCGGACAGCATCTGGGCGGTGCCGTGCTGATTGACGGAAAGCTGCAGGTTGGCGCCACAGGAAAAAGTGGTACTTTCGAGCATATGACACTCGTTCCGGATGGGCTTACCTGTTACTGTGGCAAGAAAGGCTGCGCCGAATGTTACTGTTCCGGACATGCTCTGTTAGGCTCCGATGCCGACGACATTCACCAGGAACTGGATAACTTTTTTGAGAAAAAAGCAGCCGGGGATACCGACTGCCTGACTCGTCTGGATCATTATCTCTCCGACGTTGCCGTGCTGATCAACAACCTGCATATGGTACTGGAAACGCCGGTCATTCTAGGCGGACACATTGCATCTTATTTCACCGATGAAGACCTTGACCTGATCCGCAAAAAGGTAGCCGCACGCTCCACATTTGACAGCAATGTTACTTACATTCTCTCCGGCAAATGCAAAAAAGACGCCGTCGCAATCGGCGCTGCTGTTCCATATATCCAGAGTTTTACCGAGCAGTTCGCTGCTCACCTGACGCAGGATATCTAAGAGGACTCCCGATAGACGGTTAGTCCGCATACTTATGATTACAAAAGTAACCGCTTAGTTTGTCAGACTGGGGCGGTTATTTTTGTGGCTTATTCACCTTTATTGCCAACATGATTTGCTATGTATATCAGAAATGGTGTTAAATATCCAATAGCCATAAACGATCCTCCATCTCCTAAGAATCCTCCGCCTGCAAAGAATCCAATTCCTCCTGTTATAAGTGCTATACAAAAAAGTATTAATCCTGGTTTTAACATATACACGTACCTCCTGTTCTTTTTCATACCTTAGTTTCCCCAGCGCATACTCCGCTTGTAACCTCTACATATGTAGTAACCACAAAACTTCCCATTTTGTGACATAAAATGGGAAGTTTTTTTATTTTTATGCATTTTGTATAATTATAGAAATGTGTCAACGTTCTATTTCAGATGATTTCCCAGATACACGATTGATGGTGCAGCTCCTATTATTGTATGACCATAATTTGACGCAATACCTACCTGTGTTACCTTTTTTCCAATACTCCATGATGTTGTAATGCTGCCAGCCATAGCTACTTTTTTATATCTTTTTTTATTTGTATCCCAGTTTTTTCCCATTGTAATTCGTGTAAATACACCTCTTCCAGCATCTTTAGTTTTTACAATTGCATTCTGAGAAGTTATCCCTTGATCTTTATGTCCGTATTTATAATATTTAACTGTTGCACTAGAAGAATCTTTTGTAAAATTTTCACTGGTTGTCGCAGCCGCAATATCTGTTACTAATGCCGCTGGTTCCTTGCTCCATGACCATGTCATTTTTGTTTTTAAATCCGTTTGATCTTTTTTAGGTGTAAAGTTCAAACAACTTATCGTATACGTCACTTTTCCATAATGTTCTTTTCCCTTCAATGGTTTTTCAGTGCTATAATATCCGCTTCTGTAAACCCATTATTTTTCAATTCATCCTATTTTCAAAAACAGCTCCCCGATACATCACTGTACCGGGAAGCTGTCTTTATTTGCTATTGCATCCGAAGGAAGCTGCCAGCGGCAGGTTCTGTGGGTGCTTCTTCACTTTATTTACTCATACCACCATCGAGTACTACAATCTGATTTGCTGCTACTCCGCAACCAACCATTTTCTGGTATGCTTCTGCTACGTCTTCGCCTTGACCATCGCCGACAAGCACAAATACGGATGTCTTTCCGGCTTTCTGCACTTCTTCTTTCAATGCATTTCCGTCATTTTCTTTTACAGATGCTGACACAGCTCCGTCGATATGATCTGCATCGTAATCTGCTTTTACACGAACATCCAGTACGTTACAGATCTTGATCTCTCCTGTCATTGCTGTTGTAAGTTGACTCTTTGTCATAGTCTGCACTGCTTCTCCTGTTTTCAATGTTCCCATTCCGATAAGATACTGTGGCGCTTCATATGGATTCTTTGCCATGGATGACCATTCCGGATCCATAGACCACTGTCCGCTTTCCAAGATATAGATGTCATCATTGTTGATTCCCATCAGACTTCTTGCGACTTTTACTCCAATTTGTGCAATTTCGCCACCATAATAGCAGATAAATACATGTTTTTTACCGTTTTCATTGGACAAGCCCACTTTCTTCAGATTCTCTACACATTGATCAGCTGCAAGGTAATCGTATTCATCAGACATCATCGGGGCACCAAGTGCGCTGATCACATGTGCTTTTGTATAAGAACCCATGTCCAGTCCGCTCTTATCTATGTTCTGGCGCACGTCGATCAATTCGTATTCGCTGTTACCGGATGCAAGTGACGTAAGTACATCTTTCGCTGTAACATACTGATATGCGCTGGATTTTACAGTAACCTGACACTCTTTTTTCTGGTCTTCTCCAGATACACTGATCACTGCTTTTCCTTCTCCTACCGGTGTGATCACACCATTTTCTACAGTTGCAACTGCTTCATCGGAAGACTCCCATGTCAGCTTGTCTGTATCGATTCCACTTGCTGTTACTGTCGCTGTATAGCCATCTTTTACATACAATGTCACTTCAGATTTATCAATTTTTAATTCCGGTTTCTCGTCAATCGGCGGTTTCGGCTCATCCGGTTTTGATGGTTTCTTCACCAGTTTCTTTGTCTTAAATGTCTTTGCCTTACTATATTTGCTGTACTTCTTGCCATTCAGACTGCGTACTTTTACAGAATACTTTGTATTTTCTTTCAGATTCTTTAATGTGACCGCTGTCTTTTTGGTTGTCACTTTCTTCCAGCTCTTTTTGCCTTTGCTTTGTAAGCAACGCGGTATTTCTTCGCATTTTTTGCTTTCTTCCATTTTACTTTCACGGTTGCTGTCTTCGTGTTGCTGGTGCTCTTGTAGACTTTCACTGTCTTAGCCTTTACTGCTGCCGGTTTCTTCGCTGCTGCCTCACTGACATTTGGCAATAACATAGACAATACTACTGCTATCATCAGTCCAAACATCAGCACTCGTTTTGCTTGATTTTTCAATACTTTTTCCTTCCTTTCCTTCTGGTTATAATGTTATTTTGCGACAATAGTTCTTAGTTCCATTCTACAGAAGGTGTGGTTGGAAAACAAATTCGAAATTAATATAAGTATTATAGATAACTTATATAAAGATAGTGTCGCAGTAACGATTTTTTTAATCGGTACTACGACACTATCTTTTCTAAAACATCTATTGCATCCGAAAGAAGCTGCCAGTGGCAGGTTTTGTGGGTGCTTCTTCACTTTATTTACTCATACCACCATCACAGCAGTCCTGTTTTCTCTTGAAATTCTTCCAGGGAGTCCGCTCTCGCGGCGACTTTCAACCAGCTTGTTAAAACCTGCAAATCTTTTTCTGATTCAATCCGGGTTTGAAGTGCTTCCGGTATATCGCCAAACTCCTGTAAGAGTTCCAGTAGAGAATCACGTATTCCAACAGCTTTGCCTTCACGCAGTCCAACAGCTTTGCCTTCACGCAGTCCAGCCGCTTCGCCATCTGCATATT
>OLPD01001094.1_pt1 | contig 15204 bp, 11 predicted proteins | sample 1672111 | NCBI WGS metagenome assembly OLPD01 (sample SAMEA3136646, study PRJEB25190) | human gut metagenome
TATGAACTGGCAGGTTGTCAAAGATCTGGTAGCATACGGAAGAGAACAGGAAAAGCTTCATGACAAGAATTTCCGATTTACAGTTACGACGAACGGCGTTCTTCTGAATGATGAGATTCAGGAGTTTGTCAATAAAGAGATGGACAATGTTGTGCTAAGCCTGGATGGACGAAAGGAAATCAATGATAAGATGCGTCCGTTCCGCAACGGAAAAGGAAGCTACGATCTGATCGTGCCGAAATTCCAGAAGCTGGCTGAAAGCCGTAATCAGGAGAAGTATTATATCCGTGGGACATTTACAAGAAATAATCTGGATTTCTCCAATGATATCCTGCATTTTGCAGACCTTGGATTCAAGCAGATGTCCATTGAGCCGGTCGTAGGTGATGAATCCGATCCATATGCGATCCGCGAAGAGGATATTCCACAGATCAAAGAAGAGTATGATAAGCTTGCCAAGATTATGATTGAGCGTGAAAAAGAAGGAAAAGGATTTAACTTCTTCCACTTTATGATTGATCTGGAAGGCGGCCCATGTGTGATGAAACGTATGTCCGGCTGTGGTTCCGGAACAGAATATCTGTCTGTCACACCATGGGGAGATCTGTATCCATGCCATCAGTTTGTCGGACAGGAAGAATTCCTGATGGGAAATGTAGACGATGGAATTGTAAAGCCGGAGATTGCAGATGATTTCAGAAGCTGCAGTGTATATTCAAAAGAAAAATGTAAAAATTGTTTCGCTAAATTCTACTGTAGCGGTGGATGTATGGCAAACTCTTATAATTTCCATGGAACGATCCATGATTGTTATGATGTTGGCTGTGAGATGCAGCGTAAACGTGTGGAATGTGCCATTATGATCAAAGCAGCACTGGCAGATGCATAATGTGTAACATAGAATCCTTCGAAGGAATGGAAGAAAGAGAAAGGAAGTAAATCATGAAAAAAAGCAGAGGCATACTTAGTCTTATTGTGGCAGCGGCCTTGATCGTACTGCTTGGTTTTACGACAATTGTTGGATTCGGAAAAGGCCATACAGGTTCTATGAAGAATATCAAACTGGGTCTGGACCTTGCCGGTGGTGTAAGTATCACATATCAGGTCAAAGATGACAATCCATCGGATGAAGAGATGAGTGATACGATCTATAAGCTGCAAAAGCGTGTAGAACAGTATAGTACAGAGGCAAGTGTATATCAGGAGGGAAGCGACCGTATTAATATCGAGATTCCTGGTGTTACAGATGCCAATGAGATTTTAGATGAACTGGGACAGCCGGGTTCCCTGTATTTTATTGCACAGACAGGCAGTGACGGCTCAGCAAACTACAGTCAGGTGAACAGTACGGGAGATGCGTCCAAAGATTATCAGCTCAACAAGACAATTGAAGAATTGCAGGCAGACGGTTCTATTGTACTGAGTGGCAATGATGTAAAAAGTGCCCAGGCTCAGACAACAGAAGACCAGCTGACAAAGAACAAACAGAATGTTGTATCTCTTACATTTACAAAAGATGGAACAACAAAGTTCGCAGATGCAACAACAAAAGCACTGGCAGCGAGACAGAGCATTGGTATCTATTATGACGGAGCATTTGTAAGTGTTCCGAATGTACAGGCAGCCATTACAAATGGACAGGCTCAGATCAGTGGTAACATGACCTATGAAGAAGCAGATGCGCTTGCTTCTACGATCCGTATCGGTGGTCTGAAGCTGGAACTGGAAGAGTTGCGTTCTAATGTTGTAGGAGCCCAGCTTGGTGAGCAGGCAGTTGCGACCAGTTTAAAAGCCGGAGCAATCGGACTTGCAATTGTATTTGTATTCATGTGTTGTGTATACTTGCTTCCGGGACTTGCATCCGGACTTGCACTTTTAATCTATACAGGACTTGTACTTATAATCCTGAATGCATTTGAAGTAACATTGACACTTCCGGGTATTGCCGGTATCATTCTTGGCATTGGTATGGCAGTAGATGCCAACGTTATCATCTTCGCTCGTGTACGTGAAGAGATGGTACGCGGAAGAAGTGTAAAGAATTCTCTGAAGATTGGTTTCCAGAAAGCTTTATCAGCAATCTTAGATGGTAATATTACGACTCTGATCGCAGCAGCTGTATTGTGGTTCAAAGGTTCCGGTACAGTAAAAGGATTCGCGCAGACACTTGCAATTGGTATCATCGCATCTATGTTTACAGCACTTGTTATTACAAGATTGATCGTAAATGCATTTTATGCAGTTGGACTTAGAAGTGAAAAATTATATTATCGTCCAAAGAAAGAGCGTGAGCCAATCGATTTCCTTTCAAAGAAAAAAGTGTTCTTTACAATTTCTCTTGTATTAATTGCAGCAGGACTGATCACGATCGGTGTCAATGCAGGAAGAGGAAATGGAGCATTTGCATACAGCCTTGAATTCCAGGGCGGTACATCTACAAATGTAACATTTGATAAAGATTACTCTATTGATGAGATTGATAAGGAAATTGTTCCGGTTGTAGAAAAGGTAACTGGAGATAACAATGTTCAGACTCAGAAAGTAGCCGGAACCAATCAGGTTATTATCAAGACAGTTACACTGGATCTTGACAAGCGTGAAGCACTGAATAAGGCTATGGTTGATAACTTCGGTGTGGACGAATCAAAGATTACGGCAGAAAATATCAGTTCTACAGTAAGTAATGAGATGCGAAGAGATGCAGTTATCGCGGTTGTTATTGCGACAATCTGTATGCTTCTGTATATCTGGTTCCGATTCAAAGATATCCGTTTCGCTACCAGTGCGGTACTTGCTCTTTTACATGACGTCCTTGTTGTAGTAGGATTCTATGCAATTGCAAGAATCTCTGTTGGTAATACATTTATCGCGTGTATGCTGACAATCGTTGGATATTCCATCAACGCGACCATTGTTATCTTTGACCGTATCCGAGAGGAAATGCGTGGTAAGACAAAGAGCAGTGATGTTGCAGCAGTTGTAAACAAGAGTATCACACAGACGCTGACAAGAAGTATCTATACATCTCTTACAACATTTATCATGGTAGCAGTACTTTACGTCATGGGTGTAAGTTCTATCAAGGAGTTTGCACTTCCATTGATGGTCGGAGTTGTATGCGGAGCTTACTCATCTGTATGTATCACAGGAGCGCTGTGGTATGTAATGAAACGCTTCAAGAAGTAATTTTAAATACTATAGAACAGCCAAAGTCATATTTTATGGCGAGGCTGTTCTTTTCTTAAAGTAAATATTTGCAAAGTAAATAAAATGATGTTGGAGATTCCTGTCGAAAGTGTAGTATTTACTTTGCAAATATTTATTTGGATAAAACAGGAGAGACGAAAATTATGGAACGCTGGGTACTTTTAAGAAAAGGTGCTGATTTTGAGGCTATCAGTAAGAAATTTCATATTAGTCCGAGACTGGCCAGTCTGATCCGTAACCGGGATGTTATTGGAGATGAAGCAATCAACCAATATCTGAACGGTACAATTGCGGAACTCTACGATGGAATGCAGATGAAGGGTATGCCACAGGCGGTGGAAATTCTGACTGAAAAAATCAGGGACCGGGAAAAAATCCGTGTCATTGGAGACTATGACTGTGATGGGATCAATGCGACATATATTCTTTTAGAAGGTCTGGAAAAGCTTGGCGCAAAGGTGGACAGCGACATCCCGGATCGTATCAAAGACGGATATGGATTAAATCAGCATCTGATCGACCGGGCACATGAAGATGGAATTGATACGATCATTACCTGCGATAACGGAATTGCGGCAGCGAAAGAAATTGAGTATGGAAAAGCGCTTGGTATGACGATCATCGTAACAGACCATCATGAAGTGCCGTACAAGGAAAATGAAGCGGGAAGAAGATATATTTTACCGCCGGCAGATGCAGTTGTTGACCCAAGGCAGGAAGGATGTGAATATCCATTTAAAGGATTATGTGGTGCAGCGGTTGCATACAAGCTTGTAGAGGCGCTCTGTGAGGCAAATGGTCAGGACGTGGCGGATCTGGATTATCTTTTGGAAAATGTTGCAATTGCAACAGTGGCAGATGTGATGGATCTGACAGAGGAAAATCGAATTCTGGTGAAGCAGGGTCTTGAGATGCTAAAGAGGACCTCTAATCTGGGACTACGTGCCCTGATCCAGTGTATCGGGCTGGAGGGAAAAAAGATTCAGGCATATCACATCGGATTTATTCTTGCTCCGTGTCTGAATGCCAGTGGTAAGCTGGATACGGCAAAAAGAGCACTGGCACTGCTTCGGGCAAAGACAGAGCGGGAGGCAGATATGCTGGCAGGTGATCTGAAAGCATTGAATGAGAGCCGTAGAGATATGACAGACCGCGTTGTAGATGAGGCAATGGCGAAAGTGGAACAGACAGATATCCGGGGGGATAAGGTGCTTGTTATCTATCTGCCGGATTGTCATGAAAGCCTTGCCGGCCTTGTGGCTGGACGTGTGAGAGAAAATTACTATCGTCCGGTATTTGTATTGACGGATTCCGAAGATGGAGTCAAAGGATCGGGAAGATCGATCGAAAGCTATTCCATGTATGAAGAACTGACAGGCTGTGGGGATCTTCTGACAAAATTCGGCGGACATCCGATGGCGGCAGGACTTTCACTTGATAAAGAAAATGTTGAGAAATTCAAAAGAAGACTAAATGATCAGTGTACGCTTTCAGAAGAAGAGCTGACAGAAAAAGTAGTGATCGATATGGAACTGCCATTTGCTGCTATTACAGAACAGTTTATAGAAGAACTTGAATACATGGAACCATTTGGAAAAGGTAATACAAAACCGGTTTTTGCGGCAAGAGGCGTCGTCATGCAGCATGTGAAGATTATCGGGAAAAATAAAAATGTTGCAAAAGCAACAGCAATCGATGCGGCGGGAAACCGGATGGAAGCCATTTGTTTTCATGATGCACAGGAATTTGCAAAACAGTGTGAAAGAAATAATGGTAAAATGTCCATTACATTTTACCCTGGAATCAATGAATTCCGGGGAGAAAGACAAATTCAGATTGTAATTACTCATTATCGATAGATTTTTTTTGAAAAATGGAACAAATAATGCTATACTAAAAGATATACTTTACCTTGAAAGAGAAGAAGGAGAGAATAATTATGAAACCGATAGAAGATTATGTAGTAAGTATTCCGGATTTTCCAGAACCGGGGATCATATTTCGTGATGTGACAAGTGTATTACAGGACGCGGAAGGACTGCATCTTGCAATTGATCTGATGCAGGAAAAATTAGAAGGTCTTGACTTTGACGTAGTAGTCGGACCGGAATCCAGAGGATTTATTTTCGGGGTACCGATCGCATATAATCTGAAAAAGCCATTTATTCCGATTCGTAAAAAAGGAAAGCTTCCAAGAGAGACGGTTTCTGCAGAGTATGAATTAGAGTATGGCACAGCAACTATCGAGATGCACAAAGATGCGATCAAGCCAGGGCAGAGAGTTGTGATCATTGATGATCTGATCGCGACAGGCGGAACGAATGAGGCAATGATCCATTTGATTGAAGGTCTTGGCGGAAAGGTTGTAAAGACTGTGTTTTTAATGGAACTGGCAGGACTTCATGGACGTGACAGATTACAGGGATATGATATAGATTCAGTTATTGTATATCCTGGAAAATAGAAAAAGATATACATTTGAGAGACTAGAGAGGGAAGGAGGCGTTAATATGTCAGAGAATAAAACAACATATGAGTCACTGGACGGCAAGATTGCTCCGGAAGCATTGCTAAAAGACACAAGAGGGAAACTTCAGATGGTAGATGGGCACGGGATCAAACAGGAGGCAGATTATGATGATCCGGATAAGCTTTATGGCATGTTAATTGCCCGTATTCAAAAGTATCATCCGTCTGCGGATGTTACTCAGATCGAGAAGGCATATAATCTGGCAAAAAAAGCGCATGGAGACCAAAAGAGAAAGTCGGGAGAACCGTATATTATCCACCCGCTCTGGGTAGCAATTATTCTTGCGGATCTTGAGATGGATAAGGAGACAATTATCGCAGCTCTTCTTCATGACGTAGTGGAAGATACTCGGATTGGAGAGGATTATATCAAAGAAGAGTTTGGAGAAGAGGTAGCTCTTTTGGTAGACGGTGTTACGAAACTTGGCCGTGTAGCTTATTCTGCGGACAAACTGGAACTTCAGGCGGAGAATTTGCGAAAGATGTTCCTTGCTATGGCAAAGGATATCCGGGTTATTATCATTAAACTTGCGGACCGTCTGCATAATATGCGTACACTGCAGTTCATGACTCCGGCCAAACAGCAGGAAAAGGCTCGTGAGACAATGGATATTTATGCGCCGATCGCGGGAAGGCTTGGTATTTCTAAAATTAAGACAGAACTTGACGATCTGTCATTGAAGTATCTGAAACCAGATGTATTTTTTGATCTTGTAAATCAGATCAATGCCAGAAAAACAGAGCGTGAGGAATTTGTCCAACAGATTGTGGATGAAGTGTCCATGCATATGAAAAATGCGGGGATTAAAGCAGATGTAAATGGACGTGTAAAGCATTTCTTCAGTATTTATAAGAAGATGGTCAATCAGGATAAGACAGTAGATCAGATTTATGACCTGTTTGCAGTCCGTATCATTGTGGATTCTGTCAAAGACTGTTATGCGGCATTGGGAATTATCCATGAGATTTATACGCCAATTCCTGGAAGATTTAAAGATTATATTGCCATGCCGAAACCGAATATGTATCAGTCTCTGCATACAACGCTGATGAGTTCGATTGGTCAGCCGTTTGAGATCCAGATCCGTACACAGGAGATGCATAAGACAGCCGAATATGGTATTGCTGCTCACTGGAAGTATAAAGAGTCCGGCGGCAGCAAGAAAGGTGTTATGGCTGAAGAAGAGAAAATGAGCTGGCTCAGACAGATTCTGGAATGGCAGAGAGATATGTCTGACAACAAGGAATTCTTAAGCCTCATCAAAGGAGATCTGGATCTGTTTGCAGATGATGTGTACTGCTTTACACCGCAGGGGGATGTAAAGACATTGCCGACGGGGTCCACTCCAATCGACTTTGCTTATTCCATACACAGTGCAGTCGGCAATAAGATGGTCGGTGCCAGAGTGAATGGAAAGCTTGTTCCGATTGATTACAGAATCCAGAATGGAGACAGAATAGAAATTCTGACCTCCCAGAATTCGAAAGGACCAAGCCGTGACTGGCTGAATGTAGTCAAGAGTACACAGGCAAAAAATAAGATTAATCAGTGGTTCAAAAAAGAATTTAAAGAGAGCAATATTATCAAAGGAAAAGAGATGGTGGCCTCCTATTGCAAAGCAAAATCTCTCAACCTTTCTAATCTGCTCCAGCCAAAATATGAAGAGATCGTACAGAGAAAATATGGATTTAAGGACTGGGATTCTGTGCTTGCCGCGATCGGACATGGCGGCTTAAAAGAAGGACAGGTCGTGAATCGTCTGGCGGAAGAATATGGCAAGGATCACAAGCAGGAACTGACAGATGAAATTGTACTTGAAAAAGTTGCAGAGGCGGCTAAGAATAAAGTCCATATTGCCAAGTCCAAGAGTGGAATTGTCGTAAAAGGAATTGATGATGTGGCAGTCCGGTTCTCCAGATGCTGTAATCCGGTACCGGGAGATGAGATTGTCGGATTTGTTACAAGAGGAAGAGGACTTTCGATTCACCGCACGGATTGTGTTAATATGATACATTTGACAGAAGCAGAACGTGCAAGACTGATTCCGGCTGAGTGGGAAGGAAATGTGGCAGAAGAGACAGGAGGTCAGTATCTGGCTGAGATCAAGATGTATGCAAGAGATCAGCAGGGACTTCTGATGAGTATTTCCAAAGTATTTACGGAGATGGAGATGGATGTCAAATCCTTAAATATCCGCACGAGCAAGCAGGGAACTGCGACTATCGAGGCTGGATTTATTGTGCATGGCCGAGAGGAACTTGCAAAAGTAATTGGTAAACTGCGTCAGATTGATGACGTGATCGATATTGAGAGAACAACAGGCTAGGAGGAAAGAAAAAGCAATGAAGATAGAGAAATTTCCCCTTGGGATTTTGGGGGCAAATTGTTACCTTTTGATAAATGAAGAGACGAAGGATACAGTTGTAGTGGATCCAGGTGGACATTCTAAGAAGTTTACAGCATACATTGAGGAAGAAAAACTTAACCTTGTGGCAATTCTTCTGACTCATGGACATTTCGATCATATTATGGGAATTGATTCTATTCTGGAAAACTGGAATATTCCGGTCTATGTAGAGGAAGAGGATCTTCCGATTATGACGGATCCAGAGCTGAATCTGTCTTCGTCTTACACGAACGGCTATTCCTTTGATGGTGCAAAACCGTTAAAAGACGGACAAAAACTGGAACTGGCAGGTGAGACGATAGAAGTCATTCATACACCGGGACATACGATGGGAGGCTGTTGCTATTATCTGCCTGTAGAACATGCAGTATTTAGTGGAGATACTTTATTCCAGCGTTCTGTCGGACGTACGGATTTTCCGAACAGCAGTCAGGATGCAATCGTACGATCTGTAAGAGAACGACTGTTCGCACTTCCGGATGATACGATTGTTTATCCGGGACATATGGGTGAGACAAAGATAGAGTATGAGAAGCTTCACAACCCATATGTACAGGAGGGCTAAGAATGATCCGGGTTATATGCAATCAGGAGACATTTGTATATAATGCATATCATATGGTGAAGGCTTTTTATCCATCGGAGACAGTTGCGTCTTCAGTGGACGAAAAAGCCTCTAATTATGTAACTGTGGAATTTGCAGAAGATGGTACAGACGGGCAGAAAGAGGCGATGATTGAAATTGCAGACAGGCAGACAAATGACATGCCAGCGGAGAAATCTGCAATGAAAAAATATCTCGACCGGATGTTATACAAAAAGTTGTCAGAGCAAAGTGGCAGAACTCTTGCATGGGGAATCCTGATGGGAGTACGACCGACTAAAATTGCTATGAGAAAACTGGAAGAAGGTATGACACAGGAGACGTTTGTCCCGTGGTTCCAGAAGGAAAATCTGGTGAGTGAAGAAAAAGCACATCTTGCATGGCAGATTGCAGGGAGAGAAAAAAAGCTTCTGGATCAGTTGGATTATGAAAATGGCTATAGTCTTTATGTGGGAATCCCATTTTGCCCGACGGTTTGCAGTTACTGTTCGTTTAGTTCGGGTGCCTTAGGTGACTGGGAGCACCGGGTAGAAGACTATCTGGCTGCACTTATGAAGGAACTGGAAGCAATTGCGAAAATGTCTGAAGGAAGAAAAGCTGACACCATTTACATGGGCGGTGGAACACCGACAACTTTGAATGCGGATCAGTTAGACCGGCTGCTTACATGCATTGATAGACATTTTGTAAGGGAAGGACTTCTGGAGTTTACGGTGGAAGCCGGACGACCGGACAGTATTACGAAAGAGAAACTTCAGGTGCTTCGAAATCACGGTATTAATCGAATTTCTATCAATCCTCAGAGCATGCAGCAGAAGACCTTGGATACAATTGGACGTAAGCATACTGTAGAACAAGTGTATGAAGCATTTCATATGGCGAGAAAGCTGGGATTTGATAATATCAATATGGATATTATTGCAGGACTTCCGGGAGAGACACCGGAGGATATGGAGGACACTCTAAGACAGATTGCGTTACTTGGACCTGATAATCTGACGGTACATTCCCTTGCAATTAAACGTGCAGCTAAAATGGGCCAGGAAGAGAGAGAAGGGAAACGATTAACGATCATACAAGATGAAATAGGTACGATGGTAGAGATGGCAGGAAATAAAGCCCGACAGATGGGACTTTTTCCGTATTATCTGTATCGTCAGAAGAATATTGCCGGAAATTTTGAAAATGTGGGCTATGCAAAGGTTGACAAAGCAGGAATATACAATATACTAATTATGGAGGAAAAGCAATCCATTATTGCAGCAGGTGCAGGTGCGTCTACAAAAATCGTACTGAAAGAACCTGTCATAAATCCTGAAAGCAAAAAGAAGAAAAAAACCAGTCTGATCCGGCAGGAGAATGTAAAAGCAATCGATGCTTACATCAGCCGGGTGGACGAGATGATAGAACGAAAAGGAGAATGGCTATGGCGTTAAAGAAGAAACCAGTAACCGGTATGAAAGATGTAATGCCGGCAGAGATGGAAATCCGGGATTACCTGATCGGCCTGATTAAAGACACCTATAAAACATTTGGATTCCAATCTATGGAAACTCCATGTGTTGAGCATATCGAGAACCTGTGCAGCAAGCAGGGGGGAGATAACGAAAAACTGATCTTCAAGATTTTGAAACGTGGAGAAAAGTTAAAAATTGACGAGGCAAAAGAGGAAAATGATCTTGTGGATGGAGGACTTCGGTATGACCTGACGGTTCCGCTTGCAAGATATTATTCTAATCATGCAAATGAGCTGCCGTCTCCTTTTAAAGCACTTCAGATTGGAAGTGTATGGAGAGCAGACCGCCCGCAGAAAGGACGTTTCCGCCAGTTTGTGCAGTGCGATATCGATATATTAGGAGAGGCTTCCAATCTTGCCGAGATCGAGCTGATTCTTGTCACAACGGCGATGCTTGGGAAACTGGACTTTAAGAATTTTACTGTATGTATTAATGACCGTAATATATTGAAATCTATGGCTGCTTACAGTGGTTTTAAAGAGGAAGACTATGATGAAGTCTTCATTGTTCTGGATAAGATGGATAAGATAGGACCGGAAGGTGTCGAGGCAGAGCTTATTGAGATGGGATATACCAGTGAAAGTGTTAAGACCTACCTTTCTCTTTTTGATGAGGTTGCTTCTGATGTATCCGGAGTCCGTTACCTGAAAGAAAAGCTTGGAGATTATCTGAGCGATGAGACAGCTGACGGTCTGGAATTGATTATGTCAAGTGTAGAAGCTGCAAAAGAGTGTGATTTTAAACTTCAGTTCACACCGACCCTCGTAAGAGGACAGTCCTACTATACCGGAACAATTTTTGAGGTAACTATGGACGACTTTGGCGGTTCTGTTGCCGGAGGCGGACGTTATGATAAGATGATCGGCAAGTTTACAGGGCAGGATACACCGGCATGCGGATTTTCCATTGGATTTGAGAGAATTGTCATGCTGCTTCTGGAAAATGGATATAAAGTTCCGGGAGGACGCCAGAAAAAGGCATATCTTCTGGAGAAGAAGCTTCCAAAAGAGGCCATGTTGAAGGTCCTTGCTCTTGCAAAAGCTGACCGGGAGGCAGGACGACAGGTGCTGATCGTCAATATGAAGAAGAATAAGAAGTTTCAGAAAGAGCAGCTAATAGAAGATGGATATACAGAAATTGCAGACTGTTATGCAGATTCCGTAGACAGGCTGTAGAGAATAGAACGCACAAGTGAAAAAGGAGATATAGAAAAATGGCAGAGTCAATGCAGGGCTTAAAGAGAACCCACAGATGTGGGGAACTGTCAGCAGCTAACGTAGGCGAGACAGCGACCATTATGGGCTGGGTACAGAAAAATCGTAATAAAGGAGGTCTCGTATTTGTAGATGTAAGAGACCGTTCCGGAATTATCCAGGTTGTATTTGATGAAGGAAGTGTAGATGCAGCACTGATCGAGAAGGCTGCAAAGCTTCGCAGTGAATATGTTGTTGCAGTTGTAGGAAAAGTTGCAAAACGATCTGGTGCAGTCAATGAGAACATTGCAACAGGTGAAATTGAGATTATCCCAGAGGAGCTTCGTGTACTTTCTGAGTCAGAGACACCTCCGTTCCAGATTGAGGAGAATTCTAAGACAAAAGAAGAAGTCCGTCTGAAATACAGATATCTGGATCTTAGAAGACCGGATATGCAGCGCAATCTGATGATGAGAAGCAAGGTGGCTACACTTGCACGTCAGTTTATGGCAAATGAAGGATTCCTTGAGATTGAGACACCGGTACTCATCGGAAGTACACCGGAGGGAGCAAGAGATTACCTTGTACCAAGCCGCGTTCATCAGGGACATTTTTATGCACTTCCACAGTCACCACAGCTATTTAAGCAGCTTTTAATGTGTTCTGGTTATGACAGATATTTCCAGATTGCAAAATGTTTCCGTGACGAGGATCTTCGAGCAGACCGTCAGCCAGAGTTCACACAGATGGATATGGAGCTGTCTTTCGTAGATGTTGATGATGTCATTGATGTCAATGAAAGATTCCTTGCGATGCTGTTTAAAGAAGTTCTTGGTGTGGAAGTTCCGCTTCCGATTCCGAGAATGACATGGCAGGAGGCTATGGATCGTTACGGTTCCGATAAACCGGATACAAGATTCGGCATGGAGCTTGTCAATGTGACAGATGTCGTAAAAGACAGCGAGTTTGTTGTATTTAAGGGTGCTATAGAGAATGGTGGTACCGTTCGTGGTATCAACGCAAAAGGCCAGGGAGGAATGGCACGTAAGAAGATTGACAAGCTGGTTGATTATGCAAAGGATTACGGTGCAAAAGGACTGGCTTACATTGCAATCCATGAAGATGGAACTGTAAAATCTTCTTTCGCAAAATTCATGACAGAGGATGAGCAGAAGAACTTGATTCAGGCTATGGACGGTGAGAATGGTGATCTGCTTCTCTTTGCAGCAGATAAGAATAAAGTTGTATGGGATGTATTAGGTGCGCTTCGTCTGGAACTTGCACGCCAGATGGATCTTTTAGATAAGAATGAGTACAAATTTATGTGGATCACAGAGTTCCCGCTTCTTGAGTGGAGTGAAGAACAGAACCGTTTCACAGCAATGCATCACCCATTTACAATGCCAATGGAAGAAGATCTTCAGTACATCGACAGTGATCCGGGAAGAGTCCGTGCAAAAGCATACGATATTACTCTGAATGGAAATGAGATTGGTGGAGGAAGTGTGCGAATCTTTAACCCTGAGATCCAGCGCAAGATGTTCGAGGTGCTTGGATTTACACCAGAGCAGGCACAGGAGCAGTTCGGATTCCTCCTGACAGCATTCAAGTATGGAGTACCGCCACACGCAGGACTTGCATATGGACTGGATCGTCTTGTTATGCTCATGGCAAAACAGGATAGCATTCGTGACGTGATAGCATTCCCGAAGGTAAAAGATGCTTCGGATCTTATGACAGAGGCTCCAACAAAAGTTGATCAGAAACAGCTTGATGAATTGGGACTTGAAGTAGTAGCTGAGGAAGAATAAAAGTTATTTAATGATGAAAAAATCCCATCCGGATATTCTCGCATTGAAGAATACCGGATGGGATTTTTTCTTGAATTATTGATCTTTTGGTGAACGTCCATCTTTGTGCTTATTCCAGATATTAAATGCAATTAAAAGACCTGCTGTGTATAAGATGCTGATCAGAATTGCCGGGCTGTCTTTTAAGAAATAGATTACCAGAACAGCGGCAATTAATGCAATGGTCATCTGGAATGCAATCCAGATTCTTTTTTCACGAATTTCTCTGGCATGCTGCTGGGATTCCAGACGCTTCTGTTCTAATTTTAAGTATTCCATCAAGTCCTTGTCCGGAATACGGGAAAGTATAATTTCATCGCGAACAAGTCTGGCTTCGCGGCGGGAGTGGATATTTGCAATTTTAGCAGAAAAACGGGCAAAAAATCCGGAGGAATCACGCTCTTTTTCAGCTTTGTCAAACGGATCCATCTCAGAATCCAAGTCATAAGCAGATTCCGTTCCTGGAGCAGTAGCATTATTGATGACAGATGCATTTTTCCGGGCAGTTGTGCTACCGGAAGTAGACGTATCTTCCTGGATAGTTGAACTTTTAGAAGCAGACGTATCTTTCTGGATAGTTGTGCTGCTAGAAGCAGATGTATCTTCCTGACCAGATGCATTTTCTGCAGCAGATGTATCTTTCTGACCAGATATAGTTTCTGTAGCAGATGCATGATCTATTGTAGTTATATTTTCTTCTGTAGTTGTATTTTCTTCTGTAGTTGTATTTTCTTCTGTAATTGTCTCTGACATAACAAACCTCCTATGTGAATTATATATATCAGCTGCGCAGTAGAAGTATGTCATGCAATTGCATGACGCGCACCTCGCAGCAAGAATGCCGAGGCATTCTTGAATCATCGTTTTGTTTATCATAACAGTAAAAAAAATAAAAAACAACTGATTTTCCAAGATTAGTCTTATTAAAAGAAAGGAGATTAGAGACTTTCATATATGAGAAGTGTGCAAAAAAATGGAATAAAATATATTGCATCAAAAATTTTGAAAAAAATTTAAAAATAATGTAACGAAATGTATATTTTATTATACTACTATATGAAAAACAAATTTCTAGCTGAAAAGATGGGGGGATAAATGAAGGAAATTGAAAAGTTGTACGATTTATATTCCAAAGATGTATATAGATTTATTTATTCACTTAGTTTTGATGAAGAAGTTGCAAAAGATATTATGCAAACAACATTTTTGGAGTGTATAAAGAGTATAAAAAACTTTAAAGGTAATTGTAGCGAAAAAACATGGTTATTATCTATATCAAAAAATCAATATTATACATATTTAAAAAAACATCCTAAAACACAATCGATTTATGAAAGTGATTTTGATGAGGTTGAGGAGTTCACACAAGATGATATGTATAAATACCGTGAGATATTAAAAGTTATAAACAGCCTAAAAGAGCCACAAAGACAGATAATGATACTTAGACTAATAAATGATTTTACGTTTAAAGAAATTGGAGAAATTTTAGGTAAAAGTGAAAACTACTGTAGGGTTAATTTTTTTAGGGAAAAGAAAAAACTGGTTAAACAGTTTAATGATTAAAAATATAGAAAAGCAGGTGAGAAAATGAGTAAATTAAAATGCAGTATAGTTGAAGATTTAATGCCACTTTATATAGAAGATCTTTTAAGTGAAGAAACTAAAAAGGAGATAGAGTTGCATTTAGATGAATGTGAAGATTGTAAAGAAGTTTATGATGAATTAAAAAAAGGTGTAAATTTGGAATATGAAAAAAATATGGATCGTAGCCATGACTATGTGCATTTTGTTAACGGGTTGTGGAAGTAAAAAACAGGTAAAAAAAGCAGATTGGAAAACAGACAAGATCCTTGCAACAACGAGTTATCATCAGCAGACAGGATGGGCAGATTC
>OLPD01001096.1_pt1 | contig 15165 bp, 12 predicted proteins | sample 1672111 | NCBI WGS metagenome assembly OLPD01 (sample SAMEA3136646, study PRJEB25190) | human gut metagenome
ATCATTTCCATAAATATCATAGCAATGAATTTTACAAATAGCAACTATTGTTTATACTTCGTTAATAGCTGTAGCCACTTCATAATTTTCCAGCAAAGAATCACTTAAAATATTTACAATATTTTTCCAAAAAAGAAGCGCTCATACAAGCACTTCTCCTATATCACCATCTGAAACACAAGTACCATCAACGGCATTGTAATGATTGCAAATATTGTAGTAATTACATTAATCGCACTCGCATACTGCGAATCATTTCCGTATACCTGACACATCTGTGTGACAGTTGAAGCAGACGGTGTAATAACAGAAAGAAATACAATCAGAAGAATCTTTGTACTATCCTGTCCCCAGGTCGCCAGTCCACTTATTTTCAGTATCAGAAGCGCAATCAGCGGAATTATGATCAGTCTCATAAATGCAATCCCATAGACTCTTCCACGTGAAAATATCTCTTTCAAATTCATTCCTGCGATCAGCATACCTGTAACAATCATGCTGGCTGGTCCGATCATGGAACCTACAGAACTAAGCGTATGGTTGACCAGTTCCGGAAGACGTATTCTGGTAACGAAAAGCACTACTCCCAGAAATACTGAGATCATGTTGATATTTAACACAATCTTTTTCCAGTCTGTTTTTTCTTCTTTCCCAAGCACGCTTTTACAGTGCGTCCAGATAAACACAAGCTGAACGCACATAGCCACACATCCATATAATACCCATTTTTCGCCCAACACATAAGTTACGATCGGCACGATCAGATTTCCCGTATTCGAATAGTAAATGGATGTTGTCTCTACTTCATTCATATGGAATACTCTTCCAATTGCCCAGACAATCAAAAGCAGCAATACCTGTAACAACACGGATGCCACAAGTGCCAGAAACAGCCCTTTTACTTTATCATCTGTATACTCCACTTGAAATGCATTGATAATCACACATGGGATGATCAGATACAATACAATCTTAGAGATTACCTTACTGTCTTCATCTTTCAAGAGTCCTGTCTTCACAATGACATATCCCATGAAGATCATCAGAAAAAGTTCCAGAATCTGTTTCATCAATAATATGCTTATCTGCATGTTTGCCTCTTTTCTTGACTTTCTTTTACTCTTTTCTACTTAACCCGATTCATTATAGATGCTTTTCTGAACGAATACAATTGACGAAAAATACAAAAAAATACATCAGATGCTGATTAATGTGCAACATCTGATGTACAATCTACCCATCCATTATTTTTCTTACGGAAAGATTCCCTTGATTTCTTCTGCATATACTAATTTTCGCAGAGCCACAATCCAGGTTATACCTGATGAATAAATCGCAGGAAAGCTTCTTTTCCCTCTTCATCTCTGCTGTATACGCCAGCCTGTTCAAGTACTTTTGCAAATATCAGTCCAGTCTCTTCCTGAACAATCGTCCATGCATTATCTTCTGTAATATCATAGCGAGCAGCAATATCATTCGCCCATTCCGCATGTACAGCTGTCAGCGGGTCTTTCGTCATATCTTCACCCGATACAAGCTTATCCGCTACTGCTGCCAATTCTGTCTTAAGCCTGCCAGGAAGAATTGCCAGCCCCATCACCTCAATCAGACCAATATTCTCTTTTTTGATATGATGAAGCTCTGCATGTGGATGATACACTCCTAATGGATGCTCCGGTGTAGTCAGATTGTTCCTCAATACCAGGTCAAGTTCAAAGTCTTCACCACGACGTCTTGCGATTGGAGTAATCGTATTGTGTGGCTCACCGTCTGTCTCTGCCAGAATCATAGCCTTCTCATCTGTATATCCGCGCCAGCTGAGAAGGATTCTGTCTGCCAGTTCTACCAGGCGCTCCGGAGCTTTCGCTGTAAGTCTTATAACGGACATTGGCCATTTCACAATTCCTGCCCTGACATCCTTATACCCATCAAAAATTATATCTGTCTCAATCGGCGCCCTCTCCATGGCAAATGTATAATGTCCTCCCTGGAAGTGATCATGTGCCAGAATAGAGCCACCTACAATAGGGAGATCCGCATTTGATCCCACAAAATAATGTGGAAACTGTCTTACGAAATCTAAAAGTTTCGCGAAACAAGCGCGGTCAATCTTCATCGGCGTGTGTTTCTCATTAAAGCAAATGCAATGTTCGTTATAATATACATATGGAGAATACTGCAGATACCAGGCCGTCCCATTAATCTCTATCGGAACGATACGATGATTCTGACGCGCCGGAAAATTCAGCCTTCCCGGATATCCTACATTCTCAACGCAAAGCATACATTTCGGATAATCTGATGCAGGCTGCATCCTCGCAGCTGCTATAGCTTTTGGATCTTTCTCCGGCTTAGACAGATTAATCGATATATCCAGATCACCATACTCTGTAGCTGTCTTCCACCGGATGTCTTTTGCCACACGGTCTTTTCGAATATAATTTGTATCCTGACTAAACTGATAATACCAGTCTGTCGCTTTCTGTGAAGATTCTTTCCGAAGCATCGCAAATCGATCCATCACTTGCGACGGACGTGGGGTCAGACACCCCATCAGCTTCGTATCCAGCAGATCCCGATATACAACCGAATTCTCTGTCAGTACTCCTCGCTCATATGCATCATCTAACAATACATCCAAAAGCTCTGTCAGGTTTATTGTATCCTTTTCCTGCAGTTCTTCTAGTGAATAGGTATCTATTTCCAATACATCCAACAGGCTGTTCACTGCCCATATTTTTTCTTCCGGTCGAATCAATTCCTTATCCAACGCATACTCTGCCAAACCGGTAATAGCCTCATTTCTATTCATGACACGCCTCCTTAGTTTTCACCACATATTTTAAAGTACAATTCCGCCGGCCGGTCGTATATTCAACACGTGGCAGCATCCTTTTCTCAACATCAATTCCATTTTTTCACAGAATTCAGATACACTTTCCGTCGGAACAAATGCCTGGATTGTACCGGCAAATCCGCCTCCATGTACACGACACGCTCCTCTGCCGTTTAGTGCAGTCTCCGCTGCTACCAGTGCAATTGCCATATCCTGAGCCTCTACTGCCCCGGCAGGTGTAATATTCTGCAACAATTCCCAAGATGAACGTCCAGATTCTTTTACCAACTGCAGGAATGCATCCCTGTCTCTTCGTTCCAGCGCATCTGCCTCTTCCACCGCTCTTCTGTCATCTGCATAAAAATGTAAGGCTCTTAGAACCGCCCGGTCTCCAACCACTCTGCGAAGTTGCGGCATTGCTTTCAATACCTCTTCTTCCTGCACTTCACGAAGTACTTTTTTCCCAAAGAATGCAGCCACTTTTTCCATTTCCTGAGGAATAGATGCATACTCTCCGGTCAATGCCGCATGATCTGCGCCACAGTCAACAATGCACAACGCAAGACCCAGTTCTTCCAGGTTCGCTGTAACTGAACGCACAATCGGTGCAGAAGGATCTGCAAAATCAATAGCCACTGCATCTCCCACAGAAGAAGCTGTCTGATCCATCAGCCCACTCGGTTTTCCAAAATACTGGTTTTCTGCCTTTTGTCCAATCTTTGCAAGCGTTACTGCATCCAGTTCATCCTGACAAAACAAATGATTGCCAGCCACTCCCAACAATATCTCACAAGCTGCTGAGGAAGACAGGCCTGAACCTGGCAGGACATTAGAAACAGCATACATATCAAATCCGCCTATTGTATATCCTGCTTTCGCAAGCTCTGCCATTACTCCCCGCACCAGAGATGCCGTCGTCTCTTTTTCCGCTTCCTGCTGCTTTAGGTCTGACAGATCTACTGTCGTCATCGGCCAGCCCTCTGACTGGAAGTGAACGGTCTGAGTCCCATTCGGTGACACACATGCAAGAAAATCCAGATTCACTGCTGCCGCCAGAACATGTCCATGCTGATGATCCGTATGATTCCCACAGATTTCTGTACGTCCCGGAGCAGAACACAATGCTGCCAAAGTATCCTCTTTCACACCAAATGTTTTTTCAAATCCATTCATGACTTCTGTCGCACGTGTCCTATATGCGTTTATATCTTCACATCCGGTCTGCATCAATGACCGATCCATCTCCCCATTCTTTAACATCTTATATAGATCATTCCAAGTTCTCATAGCTTTCGTTCTCCTCTTTCTTTTATTTTTTCAGAAAATGCTCACGGTTTGGATATTCCTCCCGGAACGCTGAAAGTGCTGCTTGTTGTAAAATGTAAAATTCCCTGTCCATATGAAACATATGCGGAGTCTGAAATGCGATCGTGCTGATCTGCTCTGCGATTTTTTTAATCACTCCTTCATCCGACAACTGTCCCATACCAAAAACCAGTGAAGTAAACCCTCTTCCTTGACTGCTTACTTCCATGAATTTTAAAAACACATGTTTCAGTTCTTCCTGTAAGATTTCCCGGTATCTGTCCTCCTGTACTTCCGGACTATTCAGATACATATCTGCTGCGATCCTGGCAGCCTGTCGTTTCTTTTTCCCGCCAATATCAAGCGTACCACCCTCAGCCAGATATTTTAACTCCATAAGACATCCAACATACGCGTCTTTCTTCGGTTTTTTTCTGCCATATCTGGCAAGCCACAGCTTTTTTCGAAATGCATCCTCTTCTGTTGGATTACTCTCAATATTCTCTTTCAGTAATACTAGACGTTTATCTGCATCCATCTCCCGGTAAAATTCATCTGTCCACGTTTTATCCATTCGCTTTACTCCGATCATCTGTCTAAAAACTCCTCCACATTGCTACTGTCCACCTGCTGATACTGCGATACATAATATCTGCCTTCCTTCAGTTCCTTTCTCACCTGCTGTTCACCCTTGAACACTTCATATGCAAGCTTCGCAATCTGCAATGCCTGATCCTCTTTGTCGTTATACACGGTTCCCTGCATTTCCCCGTCTTTAATTGCTTCCAGTGCATCATCCAACCCATCGATACCGAAAATAACCGGTCTCTGAGAAGGTTCATATCCTGCCTTTCGGTAAGCTTCTACGGCTCCCAATGCCATTTCATCATTATTAGAAAGGATCAATTCAATCCCTTCTCCATATTGACTGATCAGACGGTTCATTCTGTTTTCTGCCTGCCCTCTGTTCCAGTCAGCAAACTGATAACTGAGCTTTTCAAGAGATATGCCCGCATCCAGCACTGTTCTGACAGAATAGTCCGTTCTGCTGATCGCATCCTGATGTCCTGCCTCTCCTTCCAGAAGCACATATTGTATCTTTCCATCCTGGTTCTTATCTACTTCCGGATGATTCTTAATATACTCTGCTGCTGTCTCACCTTGCATGACACCTGACTGTTCAGCCTTGCATCCCACATAATACAGATATTCCCACTGCATCAGGTCTTCTTTAACCGGTTCCCGATTAAAGAAAACGATTGGGATATCATCCTGCTTTGCCAGTCGAATAATCTTTGCCGGAGCCGTTCTGTCTACCAGATTCACACACAGCACATCGCATCCGGCATCAATCATTTCTTCTATCGTTTCATCCTGATTTTTCTGATCATTGTCTCCATTCTTAACAGAAACTATAACTTTCACATCTTTGGTACTCATAGCTTTCAGATCTTCTTTTAGCTTATCCGTCAGTGCATTAATGAATGGATCATCCTGTGTATATGTCACCACACCAACCCGAAGCACTTCCCTGTCTGTCTGTATCCTCTGGTTCTGCTGACACCCTGTAACAGCAAATGACATTGTGCTCACAAGAACCAGTATACTTTGTGCCATCCTGCCTTTTTTACTCATAAGAATACAACAACCTTTCCATATCATCATCCGAAAACAGCTCTTCCCCATCAAGCTCTCTGACTCCTGTGTTACAGCTTTCCAACCGGTAGAATCTGTGATTCAATTTTTCAGCAATTTCCTCTACGCTCTTATAACCAATCTCATATCCATCAAGAAGTACAATATCTGTAATATATCCATAATCCAACAATGCGATAGATTTAACACTGCTGCCAATACCGTATATTTCTGCTCCGTAATAAGTGCCGTTTTCCGCCTGTTCCCCAAGTTCAACCAACGCATCGGGATCCAGTACAACCAGCGCATCTACCTTCTCCTTCACACTCACCATTTCAGATGCCTTCTTTTCCTTTTGATTGTAATAGTACCAGGCAATCTCACAATCTGTGCCTTCCAGTGCATCATTCAGTCCTCTGACACCGTTGTCACTGATATCACTTTTTCTCCAGCCTCCCACTACACCAATTCGCCGTTGTCCATCTTCCTGCAAGTGCGCCGCCAATGTCTGACCAATTTCATAATAATCCGGCTTAATCACCGGCAGACCAGATGCTTTCTGCTCTTCATCATAGATATCTTCTGTGATCAGCAAGATCGGTATGTCTGCACACTCATTCTCCAGCATTTCCTTTGTCTCACTTCCGGGCGACGGACATATAATAAATGCATCTACCTGATTATCCAACTGTTCTCTGATTGCTTCCCGCTCAACATCAGCATCCTCAATCTCATCTGTATTACAAATAATAAGATGAATCTTATTCAGACTTGCTGACTGTTTCATTCCTTCAATCAATGCATCCCAACGTTGATCTCCTGACTCCGGGAGAATGATTGCCACCCTTGGTTCTTCGACATTCTGATTAAATATCTTATATACAAAAAACAGCGTTAAAACAAAAAGAATCACCTCTGCTGCCATAAATCTGAATTTACTCTTCTTCATCCGGCATCCTCCTCTGTCCATATGTTTGCTTTTCTAATTGTTCCGCATTTTCTTTTGTATAAGGAATAGCCGGAATATGAATCACAACTTTCGTCCCTTCATCCAACTCACTGTATACTTCTAATCCATATTCCGGACCAAACATAAGACTGATTCTGGAATGAACATTGATCACCCCTACCCCGGAACCATGTTTTGGAACTTTACTGTTATCTGTCAGAATATTACTCCTTATGTCTTCCGGCATACCCATTCCATTATCCTCTATGCTGATGTAAATATCTTCACCTTTCTTCTCTCCACGTATAAGGATCTGACCATCATCATCCTCATCCATATTACCTACTCCATAATATATTGCATTTTCCAGAAGCGGTTGAATCACCAGTTTTACAATACAGTAATTTTTAATCTCTTCATCTATCAGAAACTCTACCTTAAATCGTTCTTTATAGCGTACACGCTGAATATTCATATAACTTCTGCTGTGCTGCAATTCGTCTCCAATAGAGATATCGTCTTTCCCCTGGATAAACTTACACGAAGAAGTTTTGCAAGCTCTGAGATCATCACAACCGCTTCTTTATTTCTCTGCGCCTCGATCATCCAGGTGATTGATTCCAATGTGTTATAGAGAAAATGTGGGTTAATCTGACTCTGAAGTGCATCCAGCTCACTTTTTCGTCTTTCTGTTTGCTGTTGAATAATCTCTTTCATCAGCGCTTCAATTTGTTCATATGATTTCTGTACCGAATATCCCAGATGACGAATTTCTGCCGATCCACCGATATAAATATCTGGCATTGCTCCGGCTTCATATGCCTTAACAGATTCATCTAACTCTCTGATCGGTCTGGATATCTTTCTGGAAATAAAACGGTTAACCTGAAGCAGCATCATCACCAGAATGAGAATTGTTGTAATAATGTAATATCGGAATTTATTAATACTGGTTTCCTGCACACTCTCCGGCACCACACCGATCAGCTTCCAGCCCGTATACGCAACGCTTCCCACTACTATATTCTCTTTCTGTCCGTCCGTCTTCATCTCATAGATTCCATCCTCATAAGATGCCGCTTTATTATTCTTTTCCTTAAAAAGTCCCCTGTTAATCTCCGTCCACCGGGGATGATAAATAATCTCTCCATCTCTGCTGCACAGATAATAATAGATTCCACTCGATGTCTCATTGATCCGCTCCAGCATATCTTCAAGTACCGAATATTTCATATCCACAAGCAACACACCGCTGCCTGATGTACTGCCATCATTAATATCCACCGAACGACTCAATGACACCACCCGATGATAGCGAAATGTTCCGTCATCAAACAGATTCTGCACATGCGGTGTGGAAAAGTGAATATTTTCTATCTCGGATCTGGCGTTCTGGTACCATTTCTGGTCAGCAACTTTAACATTATCCTTAACTGTCGCCACTGGTTCTGACTCAATCAGCATCCCATCATATCCATACAGGGCAAGGCTCTGAATCTTATCTACATTCGTTTCATACAGCATACTGAACTGCCTGGTAAATTCCTGACTGGAAATATCATATTCCTGCACAATATTATAATTTGCTGCATCCGAAATCTGCCGAAGATCCAGAAGGGATGAATTCAATCTGTCTATTGTACTTTCTACCGTCATTTCTGTATTCGCCACTGCGCTCTTATCCGATGCCAGTTTAAAACGATGATACAGCAGAAAACCCATAACCGTAACTGTTACAAGAGACAATGTCATCAGTACAGACAGAATAATCGACTGTATATTAAATTTGGCAAAGGTTTTCCTTATTCCGGAATCGTTCTTCATATCTTTCATTCTGTTCTGCCCTCATAGCCAGCTTATTTTTGCAGATACTTTGTTCTGTACTTGGACGGAGATACTCCGAATCTCTTTTTAAACACATAACTGAAATAATTAGCATCCGGATATCCGACTTTCTCCGCAATCGTATAACTCTTATCATTCGTATTTACCATCAGATCTGCCGCAATGTCCATTCTGTAATCTGTCAGATATGTAATAAATGGCTTGCCTGTCTCCTTTTTAAACACCGAGGAAAAATAGGAATTAGATACCCCAAGTACCGAACACACTTCATCTAGTGATATTTCTGCTTCCATATAGCGATTCTTAACCAGATTCTGTGCCTCTGTTACAAGCCTTCTGGATGTACTGTTCCTTGCCTTCTTTAACATATCACTAATTGTCATGGATACTTCTATCAGCCATGCCGCAAGTGTACTTTCATCCATCTCCGGTACTTTTTCATAGTTGCTCTGCATATCTTTGGATATTCTGTTAAAATCTATTGAATTATTTGCACAGAATCTGTAAAATCCACTCACGATCTCCATTGTTGCCAAACGATACTGTTCGATCGTATCTGCGTTTTTATGCAATATCTCAATTTCTTTTTTAACCGCCTTTTCAATCTTTTCCTGATTACCTACATGCACTGCCCGAAATAATTCCTGCATCCGGGTCTCTTCTACCTGTATGGTCAGATTCTGTTCCTTCGGCACAATCTCTCCGATACTGATCGCACGTTTCGTTCCATACAGAACTCTGTAAGACACCGCTTCCCGTGCACCTTCATAAGAAAGATGGATATGAAACAGACTATCACTTGTTCTTCCTATTCCTGCAGTTACAACTGCTCCCATAATCCGATATGCCCATCTGCAGAACCGGTCACACGCATCTGTTAATTCCGCAATTTTCTCTTCCATCTCCAGTTCCACGATTAGGAGTGTATTCCCCAGATATATAAATTCCTGACATTTCCATTCTGTCGCCAGGCGCTCCTTGATTTCCCGTTCAACTGACATTGACAAAAGCACAGGATCTACACCATCCGGCACATGCGTGCTGGATGTATGGAAGATCACACAGCAATACAGCGGACCCTGCATTTCCACTCGGTATGCAGAAAGAAATCTCTGATATTCCTGTTCGCTGATCCGACCTTCTATTAATGACACGAATAAATTTGAACGCAATGCAGGCAATACTTCCTTAAAATAATCTTCCAGCTTACGCACATTTAATTTTTCTTCACGCTCACGATCCAGGGTATCTTTCAACTTTGTCAGACCTGTGGATAATTCCGATGCATTGATCGGTTTCAGCATATATTCCTTAATCTCAAGGTGTACTGCTTCCTGCGCATATTCAAATTCATCAAACCCTGTACACAGCAGAATATAGATATTCGGATAGTCCTTATTCAATCTTCTTGCTAACTCCAGCCCATCCATATATGGCATCTTAATATCCGTCAACACCACATCCGGCTGAAGTCTTTCCACAAGTTCCAGTGCCTTCACTCCGTTTGTCGCACTGCCTACCACTTCAAATCCCAGTTCATCCCAATGGATTAATGCCTGCATCGCATCAATCACTTCCACTTCATCATCTACCAGGATCACTTTGTATTATTCCATTCTAATACCCCTCTGTCACCCTCCGGACTTCTGTTATCATTATATCAGAAAATAATATGATACTAAACAATCATATCGTAAAAGCCGCCTTTTTCATCTCTATCCGACGAATAAAGGCGGCTTGCTTATTACTGTTTTTCTAATTATTTCTTCTGTACATATTTCAGACAGTCAAGCGTAACCGCTGCAAGAATAATAATTCCTTCAAAAATGAACTGAAGGTTGGTATCAATTCCAAGAATTGTCAAAGAGTATGTAAGTGATGTAAAGATCAACACACCAGTTACTACACCTGAGATCTTACCGATACCACCGGTAAATGACACACCACCAACCACACAGGCTGCAATGGCATCCATATCCCATCCCTGTCCATAAGCTGCACTTCCTGAACCGATCATTCGGTTACATTCCAGCCATGATCCACATCCATACAGAATACCAGCCAGAATGAATGCTCCCATTGTCACCTTGAATACAGAAATACCAGATACTGCTGCTGCCTCCGGATTTCCTCCTACTGCATACAGGTTCTTACCAAATGTTGTCTTATTCCAGATAAACCATACGACAAATACTGCTGCAGCAGCCCAAAGAATAATTGTCGGGAACTTACCAATCTGTGGAATAAAAATATTTGGAATAGCAGCATCAATTGCACCAAACGAAACACCCTTGGTAGCATAAGTTACGAGTCCAAAGATGATCAGCATATTTGCCATCGTCGAAATGAACGGATGCATCTTAAACCTTGCCATAAAAAATCCGGCGATCATCGCAAACATAGTTGTAAGGAAAATACATGTAGCTAATGCCAGTAATGCTTTCTGCACAGGTGCCATAGCAGAAAAGTCAAAAATGTGACCAAACACACTACCTGTATTAATACCGTTATGCATAATGATCGTTGCTGTAACCATACCCATACCAACCATACGTCCTACAGAAAGGTCCGTACCTGTCAGAAGAATCAGTCCTGCAACACCAAGAGCCAGGAACATACGCGGCGATGCCTGCTGTAAAATGTTCAGAATATTGGTTACTGTAAGTAGCTGAGCATTTTTCACCATCGGTGTAATGATACACAATGCAATAAAAATCATAATGATAACAATATACAGACCGTTTTTGTACAGGAACTGAGCTACATTAAACGAATATTTATAGTTTTCCCAACTCTGGATACGTTTCTGTGCAAACGTGAATTTAGACATTCTCAGAAGGTCGATCAGATGGAACTTATGCATAAATGCATCATGTCTTCTGTCTTTGATCTCCTGGATTCTGGATTCATGTGCCATCTGAGCATCAAACAGTTTATTCTTATAATTATACTTTTCTGCTTTGATGTCTTCTGCATCTTTCAAACTATTCAGTCTCTGCTTATGTTCAGTCTGAAGATCCTGTTTCAGCTTATCATAATTACTGTTTTCTGCTTTCTTTTCTGCCTCACAGCTCTTTGCGACAATATCGTAATACTCGCTATTGTAATGCTTGGCAAGATAACTTTCTGCTTCTGCAATCAACCTGGTGACTTCCTGCTTATTAGCATTTTCTACTGATTTTGCTTTTTCCAGTTCTTGTTTATACTCAGCAATAAGTTTTGCCTGTTCTTCTTTTGATAAATTCTTGTTTTCTTTCGCAATTGCAATACAATTGCTGATATTATTAACCTGATCGGTTCCGTCAACGCGAAGTGCGTCAATCTGATCCTGTATTTTACCAACGTATTCATCAATCGGCTGCAAAAGCTTTGCTTCTTCTTCAACCGAAAGAATTACACTGTTCTCTGCCATATTCACTGCTCCTCTCTATTATAAGTACATTGCACTGAGTCTCAATAATTCTTCCTGATCTGTCTCTTTAGTGTTAACGATTCCGGCCAGACGACCATTGGACATTACTCCAATACGGTTCGTAATTCCCAGAATCTCCGGCATCTCAGAAGAAACTACAATAATTGTTTTTCCCTGTTTTGCCATATTAATGATCAGTTCATAAATCTCATATTTTGCTCCTACATCGATTCCTCTGGTAGGATCGTCCATCATAAATATACTCGGCGAACGTTCCAACCACTTTCCAAAGATAACCTTCTGCTGGTTTCCTCCGGAAAGACTTGAAATCATATCATCCGGTCCCATGCATTTTGTGTGCATGATTCGGATCTTTTCTGAAGTCGCACGTACCATACGATCATGTGACAATGCAATTCCATTCTTATAATGATTCATATTTGAAATAGTCGTATTAAAGGTAAGGTCACCTTTCAGGAACAGACCATTTGCCTTTCTTTCCTCCGTAATCAATGCAAATCCATGATCCATTGCCTCCCTTGGAGAATTGAAATTCATGATTTTACCATTGTATATTACATTACCTTCTGCTCTGGTACGCATTCCAAATATAGTTTCCAGAAGTTCGGTTCTTCCGGCACCAACCAGACCATAAAAACCAAAAATCTCACCTTTTCTAATATCAAACGAAATGTTCTGTAGCTTTGGTGCATATTTCGTCGAGAGATTCTGTACAGAAAAAACTGTCTCTCCCGGTTCATTATCCACAGGTGGAAAACGGTTATCAAGAGAACGCCCAACCATGGCTGCGATCAGCTCATTCATATCTGTGTCCTTGCTATCTTTCGTCATAACCAGATTACCATCTCGCAATACTGATATCTCATCACAAATTTCAAGTATCTCGTCCATTTTGTGAGAAATATAGATCAACGAAATTCCCTGTGCTTTCAATTGCCGCATCATCTTAAACAGCTTTTCCACTTCCGGTGCTGTCAGTGAAGATGTTGGCTCGTCCAGTACAATCACCTTTGAATTATAGGAAATCGCTTTTGCGATCTCACACATCTGACGCTGCGATACAGACATTTTCTTCATCGGCTGCGTCAGACTCACTGTAATTCCAAGCTTTCGGAACAACTTCGACGTTTCCTTTTTCATTCTTGCCTCGTCAACGATTCCGAATGAATTTTTCGGATATCGTCCAAGGAACATATTATCCACTACGCTTCTTTCCAAACACTGATTCAACTCCTGATGAACCATTGCCACCCCATTTTCAAGCGCATCCTTCGGACCCGAGAAATTAACTTCCCGTCCATCTAATATAATTGTCCCCTCATCTTTCTGATAGGTTCCAAAGAGACATTTCATCATTGTCGATTTTCCGGCACCATTCTCACCCATAAGTCCCATGATAGATCCGGGTTTGACATTCAGGTCGATATGTTTCAGAACCTTATTCCTGCCGAATGATTTGCTCATGCCATTAATCGATAAGATGTACTTATTCTTATCCTCTGCCATAGCTCTGCTTCCTTTTCTTAGAGAAAGAAGGGCATCCAGCTCGACGCCCTTCTTTATTTCATTCATTTACTGTTTTACTTACTTCTTAGTTAGAAAGGATTGATGTATATGCTGCTGCGTTATCTGTCTTAACCATGTTAATTGCAAATGCATCATACTCTCCAGGATTACCAAGACGGTTTGTGATGTTAGACTCTGTCTGTCCATCTCCACCGATGTAATCTACAGTTAAGTTGAGAAGATCATCGTAGTTCTCAAGCAGTGGCTGATATGTAGAACTCAGGAAATTATCAGATGAGTTATAAATGTTCAGCCATACTTTCTTAGATGGGCTCTTCTCTGAATCCAGCTGCTTAGAAACCTTGTCATAAATCTTGGTAGAATCTGTAAAGTCTTTGTAGTTATCAGCTGTTACTGCAACATTCAATGCGTAGTAAGATCTGTCTTCTTCGCTGTATCTGTAATCTTCACCTTCTGTCAGGCAGTTACCAGCCTCATCAGCTGTACCGATACCTGTGTCAATATCTACTCCGTCAAGTGAGTTACGAAGAACTCTCAGTGTCAGATAAGCCTGAACATCTGCATGCTGTGAAATTGTTCCGCCGTATCCTTCGCCGATAGCTGCTACCGCATCACTGTTTGCATCATATCCAAATGTAGGAACTTTACTGTCTTTTGCCCATGCATTGAACATTGACATTCCCATACCATCATTGTTAGAAACAACAACATCAATCTCATCGCCAAATGATGCTGTCCATGTTCCGATTGCATTACCGGCTGTAGCTGCATCCCATGTTGCACCTGCTGCGTTCTTCATTTCCTGAGAAGCCAACTCACGAATCGTAAATGTCTTTCCATCGATTTCAAGAGTTGCATCCTGAACAACTTTAGATGCTCCATCTACGTTCGTTCCGGCTGGTGCAGATTCAATATCACCATCTGTCTCTACACCTGTACCAAGTGCTGAACGAACACCACGTGTACGTGCAATTGAATCATTATGTCCGATATCTCCGATTGCAAGTACGTAACCGATCACTCCATCACCATTTCTGTCGATCTTGTCTGCATTTGCTTTGATATAATCTACAACCATCTGGCCCTGAAGTTCAGCACCCTGGTTAGCATCAAATCCTACATAATAAGTATCTTTGTTAAAGTTCAGTGCCTCCTGATCCAGTTCTCCGGTTGAGCTGTTGGATGGCTGACGGTTAAACCAGCACAGTGGTTTGTCTTTGTTGGCTGTGCTACTCTCTGAAGAACTTGATGAATCAGATGAACCTGAAGATCCTGAAGATCCTCCACATCCTGCCAGAGATAATGCAAGCGTTGCTGCCAGCATTGTTGCAATTACTTTTCTTTTCATTTTTCTTTCCTCCCATTTGGTCGTTTTGTTCTATAAGCCCTTCGCTTAATTGATTAATTTAATTATAATAACGAACCCGCAAGGAAAGAATAGAATATTTTTGGATTAATTATCAAAATTCTATTGTTTTTCTTAATATTTTTATATATTTTCAACATTCCCCCATTCAGTACATAATAAAAGACTATGCATTTTGGACCACTTTGCCATCTCGTCCGTCTGCATAGTCTTTTTACTTTTATTATTTATCGATCTCTCGTCTCCATCAGTATCACGGTACCTCCGGA
>OLPD01001098.1_pt1 | contig 15127 bp, 14 predicted proteins | sample 1672111 | NCBI WGS metagenome assembly OLPD01 (sample SAMEA3136646, study PRJEB25190) | human gut metagenome
CGTAGCGGGTGGTTTAAAGCTGGCCGCTGCGCGGCCAGCGGACTAAAGTCTTGAATAAAACCGCAGGTAGACGGCCTGCGGTTTTCGCGAAATACGGGGTATGGTCGAGGGGTCGGGCTTAAACGTAGTAGATGGGCCGGTTTCGTGGCGGCGGCATCGCAGGCAGCCGACCGAGGGCGCCCGGAAGTGAGCAAGGCACCCGTCTAACGACCGATTTCCAGCCAGTTGCAAAGTACGTTGGCTCGCAACTCCATTTCCGTCGTCTTTTGCGCCTTAGTTTTGCACCTATAGCGCAATTCCAAACGCGAGCAAAGACTTCGCACGATCGCATCAAGCTGCTCGGCATCGTTAAGCATGTCGTGCGTAACCAGAAAGACGTCATACCCCATACTTTGCAGCGCCGTCATGCGTTTGGCATCGTGGTCGAGCACGGCGCCTGATCCGTGGATAACCTCTCCCTGAATCTCCACGATGCCTGCTTTCATTATGGTTGGATTTACGATCACGATATCCCCGTAGCAGACTTTTTGCCCTGCAATGCTCTGCGCCGATGCGGTAAGCGGCGTAAGGTCGTTAACATAAACGTTTCGAAAGCCGGCACCGCCGCGCGAGCGAGGAAGCGATAGCAATAAAATTCCTGCAACTTCAAGCGGAGAAGCTGCTATACCTGTCACCAACTGCGCGGCGCTGTAAAACTTCGTACCCCACTTTCGTCTTTTCATCTTACTGGCGTACTCATGAAGCTCGTGTAATTCGATGAGCGGCTTTCTCATCCAGAGCGAAGTGCCCTTTAGCCTTGTGACCTCATTCGTTTTCTTTTGTCCGTTGGGCCCCTTCGTATTTACCTGTTCTTTGACTTTTATGCGCGCATAAACGCGTTTCCATTGTGGTACGTCTTGGCTTTCATCAAGGTCGAAGAGGGATTCGGTGGTTGCATTCTCGGCAGCGTCATTGGCTTTATCTAGTTCCGCTTCTGCTGCTGTGGTGGGCTCAAAGACTGAGAACCATCCGCAAAATTCGTACATGGCAAGGACAAGATCGGTTGGAGACATAAAGCGCGCCATGGTGAATAGCGTCGCAAGTGGATTGGTAACCCTAAAGCTCATCGTGGTTTCCAGCGTGCTGTCCACCCCCGAAGCATCATCACAGTGGATTGTTGTCCGTAAACCCGAATGGTAGTTAACGCCACCGGGCACTGTTGTGGTAATAATCGGGGCTTTGAGGACGTCGACTACAAAAGGCGATTGAGATAGGGCCCGCCAGCCGTCTTCTGGGCTTGGCAGTCTTGGGTAGAGGTCGCGGACCTGCGGTGGGCAGCGCCAGTAGTGAAATGCGGTGTTTGCGCAAACGATCTCGTCCATATGAGCCTCCCCTAGCTTTGGCTGCGTGCCGTTATGTTTGCAGGTAAACCGATTATCAATGGCGGCATCATGCGGGTAAGTACCGGAAGCTGACCAAATGCTGACCAATAGCTTGACGCATTTCGCCTAGAGATCGCCGTGTGGCACAAATCTGCTGGCAGGCGTTCTGGGGCCGTGGTCCCTATCTCCACATTTGTACGTGAATCCCATGGCAAATTCAATGAAAGAGCGCATGAGCTTTATGCAAAACACGCGATGACGTCAGCACAGGAGAGATCAGCTAGAAACGCGTTTAAAATTATCGATTCGATTTTGGTGTCTGCCTTGGTGTCAAAAAGAAAAAGGTCAAAGGCTAAACACCTCTGACCTGTTCTTTAGATGGTGGGCGATACAAGATTCGAACTTGTGACCCCATCCGTGTGAAGGATATGCTCTACCCCTGAGCCAATCGCCCGTCGCCTTTCGGCAAAAGAGATACTATCATAGCCGCGCGTGGTTTACCAAGAACTTTTTGCCCCCGATTTTAAATTCGTGGGTGCTAGCCAAGCCAAAACAACCAAAGCAATCGGAAAAACTGCAGCTCAACCACCCTTTACCGCTTGATCCACGACGTTTCGGTGCGGCAGATAAGTCGCGCGTTGTTGTAGGCCATGTCGAGCGTGAGGCAGGTGCGCGCGGCGTAGAAACCGTCCTCGCGCTGGATGGTCAGCGCCAGCTCGGGCTTGTCGCCGGTCAGGCACAGCGGCAAGAGCAGCTGGATCCGGCCGCCGTAGAACTGCGGCACAGCGAGCGTGTAGTTTGCGGCGGCGCGGCGGGCGGCCTCGACGACGGCGCCCTCAAAAGCGCGACGCAGCAGCAACGAGTTGCCTTCCCCCATCAGACTGGCGGGAATACGCGTCAGGTTCTCCTCATCGCCCAGAATGTGGTCGATGTTGGAGCGGATAGGCAGGCGGTAGTCAAAGACTAGCTCGGAGGGGTCCTCGGCAAAGCGCACGCGGCACGGCAGGTACTCAAACGAGACCAGCATGGGGTCGCTCTCCTTAAAGAAGCCCTTCAAAAACCAGCGCTGGCGCGCGTCGGGCTTGGTGTTGGGCTCAAACAGACCGTAGATGGTCTCGTAGCGGCGCGTGTACAGGCCGGTGTTGAATAGGCAGCGGTCGTCGTCGAACACCAGCGGCAGGTTGGACGGCGCGGTCTGGTCCACGTCGCGCTCGGTCAGGAACACCGCGCGGCTAAACGAAAACGACAAGTAGTTTCTGAGGATGCGGTTCCCGGGACCCCAGTCCTCGGGATCGGCGAGGTCGACAAGGCGGTCGTAGCAGGGCTCGGGGCAAAACGCGAAGTCGTACACATTACTGCACAGGGTGCTGGGGAGTTCCATGTGGCTTCCAATCAAGATAATGACAGGCGTGTGGATGCTTTGATTCTATACGTGCGAAGCGTCGTCGGAGATCACGATGCAATGGCACCTCAGCTCGTTGGCTAGATCGTCGAGCGTGCGGCGTCTAGCAACGAGGTCCTGGATCCAGGCGTAGTACTGGTTGTCTTTGGGTTCGGGGCTGTCGGACAGCACGACCGGAGTGCCGGCGAACCTTAGGACGGACAACGCAAAGACAAGGCTGGTGCGTTTGTTGCCGTCCTCGAAGATGTGGTCCTTGACCATGTGCTCGGCCACGTAGGCGACCTGGTCAAAGATGTCCGTGAAACGATCGGCTGGCGATTGGCCGAATATCGTGCAGAACGCGCCCGCAAGCACGGACTCGACGCGCCCAAGTTCGCGCGCGGCTCTTTCGTCCGTAGCGTCGGTCGTATAGCAGCGTCCGATTGTTAGCAGCGTACTGTGAAGGCGCATGACGGCGCCGGCCATGGCCTCGAGCGACCCAGCGTCATCGAGCACTAGCGGCGCAACAGGAAGCACCCGCCCGTCGACATCGGCAATCATGAGTTTTCCAAAAGCCTGAGCGCGTTGGGCATGGACGCTATGGTTGACTCAACTGCATGGTCGATTGACATAATGCCGTCAAGTGAAATAGGCGAAGCGGAATCTGCCTCGTGCGCAATTGAAGGATCTTCCTGGCCAGCACAATCAGCACCGTCATCAACTTGAACGTAGTTCCAAGGCATGTCCGCCTCCTTTAAATAGATACGCCTCGCGGACGTCGTGGCGAGGTAACACGCGAGAGCCGACAGCGGATATGTCGACAAGCGTAATCATGGTTCAATTGCGGTTTAGCAATAGAATGTCAGGGAATCATCACCAAAGGTTTCGTGCCACTTGTCACAAATGTATCGATGGTTCATGGTGATTAGTTTTGAAAGATCCCTGAGATCCTTAGCCGGAATCTTGCTCTCGTTGTTCGCAAGTGTGCATCCGCCATTTTTAGTGAGCCAAAATTTAGTCGAATTAGCAGCCGCCCTCTTTACCCCTACATGGATGTGAACGGGTTCTCCGTTTTCCGCGATCCAAAAGAATAGAACATACTGTCCAAAAACAAGAATTCGAGGCATTATGCCACCGCCGGTCCAGCTTTTTGCCGTTCTGCAAGCTCGAAGATAAACGGAGCGTTTGATCTAACGAACTCGGTCAAAAAATCCAAATCGTCAGTAGAAAATCCTTCGACGTTAAACCATTTGACCGCAGGTAGAAAGCATTCTGCATGGTCAAAACCAAAATCAACCGGGCGCTCGACGGCTACGCGAACGGTCCCGTCGTCTCGTGTTTCTGAGTAGGCAAACTGAGTGCCGTCATCTAGCTGAACATAGCTCCAAAGCATTGCTGCCTCCTTAGTGTTTATATCCAAGTATAAACAGCCGCTTAGATGCAACGTGATGCGAATCGAATTATTCCCATAAGACCTGAACTGCTGATTATTTGATTTGTTGAGTTTTGAGCTATCTCACACTTCAGTGTCTTTTTGGCATGGAAAACCGTCATTGTGCGATGGTCGGACTTTATGTCAAGGATCGTATTCAGATTCAAGCGCTCACATGCTTAACTACTTGCAGGCGCTTGAATCCTATAGATTACCCAAATGCTGCTCAACAGCCTCCATGCCAACCTCCGCATATTTTAGGAGGCCTTGTATATCGTTGTAGTTCTTGGGCAATCGATCTTTTTCAATACCAGTAATTTTGGCGAATAATTCGATTGTTAGATCGAGTGCGAAGTCGATTAGTTTTTGAATTTCGCTGAAAGTTAAAGGAAGTCGCCTAACAAGCTCATCATAATTCAGTGCTTCTATGTCGCTATGGGCGAATACTTTATTTCGCTGATCGCGAAGCATGTCAGTTAGTTTACTGAGACCGTTGAGTCGTTTTTTCCACAAATTGGAAAGGTCATGAGTGGTTATACACACGGTAACCATTTCGTAATGATCTCCGAACAGTTTTTCATATGAGCGTTGAGTCTCAACTTCTTTGGGGTAAAAACGCTCCTCGTCCTCTGCCAATGGGTGAACGATTGGATTAAGCCTGTCAAAGTTTGGTCGATCACTGAATATAGAGATTGCAAGTGCGTCGATTTCAGCAGAATGAGACGAGACTTCTTCTATCAAGTTCCCAATACTGATGTCGCTTTTGGCATCAAATAACCGCGCGCAATTCATGAAACAGGATTCGGTTAATGCAAGTTGTGTAAAGCTGAAGAAGCAGCCAGCGCAAATTACTTCATTCTCATAGCCAGAAGATGCTTTAGACAGTTCGCGAAGGATTGCTAGTTCCGTGTTGGCATAAAATGCCTCGTTGTACAGATAGCTGCAACGCTCGAACAGCTCAAGAAGGTCCGCGTTTAATTCTTTCTTGGCAGCGTCAACTGTATGATCCGATTCGTGGTTCATGTTAGATAAATCCTGAGCAATTGTCGTTATAAACTATTCTACTAATGCGTCGTTACGAATATGGTCTTCTACATTGCTTATCGAAATGGGTGCTTCAGCAGCGACATGCGGCAGCCATAAGCAATGTCCCCAGCAGGAAAAGCGCCACGGACGCGGCGATCCAGTTGCTGTCGCCGGTCTTGGGGAGTACCACAGTGGTCGCGGTGGCGGACTTGGACTTGGACGGCGTGGACACTGTGGTCTTGGTTACTGTCGTTGTTGACTTGGTTGTCGCGGCCGCGGGTTTCAGCGAGGGATTTGCCGTGGGCCCTGTGGTGGGCTCTGCGGCAGCAGGGCTAGTATCGGCGGAAGACTTGTCCGCCCCACCGCCAGGCACATCGACCCCTTCGGTCTCCCCCGCCGGAGGTGTGGCGACATCGGGCTCAACCACCACATGCGGTGCCAACGCATCGCCGGCATCCACCACGCCACTAGCACCAAAGACCCCACCAGCAGGCGCCACAAACCGCGCAGACACAAGCGACCCACCCGTGCAAGCAACCCCGCCATCGGCACCGGTCGCATCCAGCCACGAGGCATCGACGGAAAGCCGACTGCCGGCCGCGCCATCCCCAATGCCATCGTCCTGCAGATACACGCCGTAGGCGCGCACGCCCGCTCCGGACCCGGCGCCCGCGGCAACGACGCGCCCGCCGCCGCGCACGGCCATGTCGCCGGCAATCACGCCGGCGACCGCCTCGTTTGTAATATCGGCCCCGTCTGCCCGCGCATCGACGGTGCAGCCGTCAACCACGAGCGCCTGCGACACGTGGATCCCGCACTGCGAGCCCGTCGCCGTCAGGGTCCCGGTGCCGCGAAGCGTCAGGTTGCCCCACACCTCCATGCCGCACAGCGTGATGTCCGCATCGGGCGCATGCGACTCCGTCACGGAGTTCTGCCCGGCAAGCGTCAGCACCAGGTCGCCCTCGGCGCCGATGGCATCGCCCGCGTAGCCGTTAAGCTCCAGGTGGTCGGCATCGGTCCAGGCCCAGCCGGGGCCCGACACGCCGGGCTCGTAGTACGTCGCGCCCGCAATGATGAGGCTCTCCGCACCCGCGGCATAAGAAGGCTCGCCCAGCAAAACGCATAGGCAGGCTATGGCAACAATCGCAATGTAATGACGGCTGGTGTAGGACTCGGCAGCAAACATACCCGCTCCGATCTTCGCAGGAGCCATTAGAATGTGCACCAGAAAATGCCCTGGTAGCAGCAGTTATTAGTTTAGCGAGATCAAGCCGTAAACAAGGAAAATGTCCCTGAGCAGCGCCAATAATTAGGTGTAAATCGTTTTGCCAGTCGGTGAATGGAAAGGATGCCTGGTGGTCATTGCTCTTACATCAACAGTTTCAACGCGACTCTTAATTGACATTAAAGAAGGTTCTCTTCAAATGTCTCATTAAAAGACCAATTGGGGCAATCTTGCTCGTTCGTTTTAAAAGCCTGCTTCCAATCGGCATCGGAAAACCGTGGCGGGCACTCTCCTTCAAAGTATAGAGGATCGGTTCCGTTATCAAACAATCCTATGGCAAGCGTAAACCCAGAAGGATTGGATATCCAGCAAACCCAATCTTGCTCTGTCTTGTTAGCCCAGACATCACCAACACATTCGGTTGGTAAATTAATATTTAGAAAACTAACGTTGTCTTCATGACTGTATTTGATATCGGGCCGGTTTTGCGCAATTAACATTTGCGTATTCAGCGCGGTACGCATTTTCGTGAAGCATCTCGCATCAAGCCATACTCCGTTTTCGTCATATCCCCGCTCTCCGATACCGCTTCTATAACGGTTTCTTTTAGCTATAGCGACTTCGGTTCTTTTAGCGAGGTCGTATTTATAAGAGTTAATAAGGCGGTGAACATCGTTAAAGGACTCGCAATCCTGTAGTTTAAGTTGCCATGCCCCAAGATTTTTAATCAGCCTAATTCTCGGGCCAAGCAAGAGATATAAAGAGACTCGAATTTTAAATGGAATTTGAAACGTACTTATCAATCGTTTTGAAAGTACTTGATAGTTGGAGAATACCGACAACAGATATGCAAAAGGCATGAGCCCAAGCGCATACCATACTGGCATCGCAGCAGATTTAATAGTCGTAAGCCAATCAATGCCGTTTCTGTCATTTACTAAGCAAACTGAGACTCCGATTAATACGATTAACCCAATTAGCGAGGAAGCTCGTTCGAACATCCTTCTATACCGTTGTTTGATTTTGATAGAAGGAATGATGCTGAATAGCGTTATGAAAGTCATTAATAATTGGATTAAATACTCAGCAAGCAATGAAAAGCACTCAAGACCAATATAGACAGAAATTAGCGTTGAAAAGGCTAATTCACTCACAAACAGATCCTTAATCAACGCCTTTTCGCTTTTTGCGTTAACGGATATCCACATTGAACCGAGACCGGTAAGTACGATTGATTCAATGACATCAGTTGCGTTCGAATATCCCCAAAGCCCATATTTATATGTAAGGCTAAAGATAGAAAATGACCAAATAATGATTAATGCAGCGGGAAGGGCGATCCAAAAATTAATGGCAGCTTTTATAACTTCAAACAAACCGACAAATATTGATCGCAGGAGCGCGATTTTGTCGTTGGACAGAATGAAAGAAGCTGCAAGTAACGTCAGGAGAACAAGTGCCGATGCCCATTCGCGCGTACTGAAGCTAATCGATGCCAGGAATAGTGCCGGCGAAAAGGTGTCTTCAAAAGAAATCCAATCTTAATCTACATTATCGCTATTAACGTTAAGAACTGGGGCCAGGGACGGAGTGGATGAAGCGCTCTGTACCCTCGGTGCTGGCGTGTCTCGAATGGCCCTTCAGGACTGCGTTCCGCTGCTTCATGTGAAGAATAGTAAATAAACTATATTATGAATTAAGCAGAAAACCCAGCAAAAGAAACGCTCATTCTCATAACCGAGAGGACAACCCGCGCCCGGCGAATACCCGAGAACCCCCAAAGCGCGCACCACGACGCTAAAATGGGTGAAGGAACTCGCGGACCTCTGCGTCTTCCATCCATCGCTTCACCGAGGCTATCGCGTCTTCCAAAACTATGCGGTGCCGCATAAAGGTAACTCCGGTCAAATTCTCGATCATCTCTTCAATGAAGTCGATCTTCCCTTGAAGAAGAGGGATTTCGCTCCCACTCCACGATGCGCCGAAAGATGACATAATTACTGGGACCTTTTTGAGCTCTTCCGAGCTAAGGCCCTCTTGGCACAGTAGGACTATGTACTTGACCTTTAGATTCTTGGGTAACTCCATTGCAACATCTGGTAGATGGTCGGCAAGCTTCCCGTCATGCATCGAACGCGAAGCCAGCCAAGACACGACTGCATCGCCGCAATGCTCAATCGCGTAATCAAGAAAATACTTTAAAGCGAAAGGCTTCGACATGCTCCGCAGGTTTGTCTCAACCCCCTCTATGCCCTTCCATGCGCTATCTGTTGCGGCCTCGCTGTTCTCCTCCCTCCATACTGCTTCGCCCAAATGCTCCATTGCATAAGTCGCATTGAACTCCATGAGCACGGGCATTGCCCTCTCAGGAAATTGGCCGTCGTTGGCGACGATTAGACGAAGAACATCCTCATTCCAATAGGGATTCGTTTCGTTTACGAGATTAAGTAAGATATCTTCGGCAAGACGCAGCATTTCCGGCTTGGAGATAAATGCCCTTTGTTCGGCATTGTTGATGTCCCTAGGAAGAAGCCTATAAAGGGCATGCGAGCCCCTTTCCAGCTTCTGTAGGACGCCGACCGCGTACCTAGCGAAAAAGTCTGGCGTAGCAGAGTCGATTTCCATCGCGGCTTTATATGAAACGGTTTCGCCGTATTTGTCGGCTCCTTCCTCGATATCCCTTGCCAGCTCGGGACTGACACCGAACTCCTTTAACCGCGCTTCGTCAATCCGACTAAGCCATTCGGGAATCTCATTCTCCTGTCGCTTCAAGGCAAGACCGCGAACCCGATCGATGCCGAGCAAGTCAATCCAGCGAATGAGCAAATCGTCCGGGACTGTATACAAGGGAACATCAGAGAGGATGATCGGCTCTGCGCATTCGGTCAAAGTCTCCGCACCAAGAATCATGACGTCACTCAGGATTGGGAATGGAATCCCAGTTGAGCTTTGCCGGCCGGCAGAACACACAATCGAGATCGCCTTCAATAGCTCTGCCGAGCCAGCCGTTTGAATAAGCTCGATCAATTCCTCCGAGACATCGTGTCTGCGGGAGTCGTCTAAGAAGATTTGGGCTGCAATCCGCATCTTGGGCGACACATTGAGGAACGGGAGCCCCTCTTCGGCGATGATACCTTGGGAAATGAGCTCTTTCTCCAGTTGAACAAACCCAGGTAAGCTGCAAATCTCAATCGACTTGATTCGGGAAACATATCCTTTATACGCCTCCTCCAAGGTCTCCTTCCACAACCGACCGGCACCGTCCTCGCCGCCGATACCCCGAAGCCCGGTAATAACCGAATCGCAGAGACGGCTCAGCTCATGACAGCCTCTGAGCTCCTTGAGGCAGGCGATCGCTCGCTTCCGCAACTCGATCATCGCCTGGGTGTAGAGGTGGTTGCCATGGATGAACGTGACCTTGTTTCCCTCCATCCTCGTCCGGCCCTCGTACACTGCCGCCAGTAAAGCCTCGACATAATAGACAAGCAAAACCCCGTACCTATCCTCCTTTGTTTTGCGAAACTCGCACGAAAGGCGTTCAAGGACCTCGTTCTCGTATCGAAACCCGTCCGAATACGAGTTCTCGTTGAAAGACATGCTCGTTGTGAGTGTCTCCTTTGCCTCCCGTGGAGGCAAAATATTCTTCTCCAATGCCATAAAGAACAGCTCTTCCGGCTCGCTGAATTGAGGGGCATGCAGAAAAAACGCGAGCGATGTGAGGATACGAGATTTCTGCGAATAGAATCCGGAAGTCTTGTCGAATTTACAGGCAAGGTAATCGTAGTTTCCGGGCGCGGTGTCTTCGATTGCCCCGAGAATATGTTCAAGGCCCTTCTCACCGAGGAGGAAATTGTAATCGCTCACCATTTTCCATCGTTTCCCACCGTTCGCCAAAGCCCAAATGTCGTTCAGCTGTGAATTCAAGGAGGAAATAAGCTCTTCGCTGTAGAAATTGTTTACAAGGATGGCGACAATACCGGGGCATCGAGCATTGCCGCACTCCAGCTCATCCACGTCGGAAAGCGATAAACTTTTCTCGGCGATGAAAGCCTGGTAGAGCAAATAATCCCTCAAAACCTGTTCACCCGGCGCTACCGCCACCATATCCTGACATACATCCACCAGTTCGTCGTGGCACAGAGCGGCGCAAGCATCGACGTATCTGTCACGAGAAATCCCTACCTTGGAAAGCAGGCTATCCAGGTCTTTATTCTCCTCTATCCTGTGAGCATCCAAAACCGAGACGATCGTCGACGCCTTTTTGGAGTCGCCGTCCAGACGAGAAGCCTTCTCTCCGTAGCAAGCTTCTATAAGACTCGGCATCGTGGAGAATACTTCGTCCCCGCGTTCCTTAGCAACTTCTGCCGCCGCGAAGGCCAAACGCATGTTACCCCTCGACAAGCGAATTATATTCGCAGAGGCTGTCCCTTTCGCGATACCAAATCCGTTCTCGACCACATGTAAGGCCGTCTCCTCGTCAAGCGGGTTGACTGCATAGAGGTAAGGCTTGCAATACTGTGAAACGGAGCTCTTCACGAACCCGACCGCGTAATTTCTTACCGTCATAAAAACCTTGATATTACCCCTGTTAGAAACGAAGTCCGCAAACCCTTCGAGGTCTGAAAGCTCGTTGGCGTCGTCGAGCAGAATTAACGAAGGGTCCTCTTTGGGGACATCGTTAGCCAAATCGTTCCAGATTGGCAACCTGTTCGATTTAATGACAAGAGGATACGCGCCGCTGCCATTCGAAAATTGGCGCAGAGCCTCTACGCAAAGCCTGGTCTTCCCGCATCCAGGACGCCCATACACCAAGACGAACTGATTATCTTTGAGCGCGGCGAATAGTTCGTTGATCACTTTATCCCTGCCAAGCAAATCGACTTTCAGGGTTGATGCGAAGCTGTTCTTTTCAACTGCGGATTCGAATTCATCCGGGGTCATAATTTGTCCAGTACCCACCTCGATGTCCAGATGTTCTCTCGCAAGATTTGGGTACCGTCGAGCTAACAAACTCACCATTTCGTCCGTTCCCACAAGTTCGACGCGGTCGTCAATGCCCCTTAGATAGCTGAGGTCAGAACTGTCTAGCCTTCGGCATGAATATGCGATTACTATCTTGACCAACTGACCGGACTCAAGCTCTTTTCTTTCGGTCTCTAGGCACTTCTCGATATCCGCTTCGATTTTATTCTTCGCATCAGCTCTATCCGGATAATGGCCGCATTCGAGATAGGCGAATTTGTTGTGGGGTAAAAGCCAGATTGTGTCCGGCGTACCCGGGGCCGTTGCAGCCGAGTGAGCAGCAGACCCCCTGTGTACGGGCTTGTCATACCTAAAATGCTGCGAAAGCAATTCCTGAGCAAGGTTCTGAAAGGCAGCAGGATCAAGCCTGGCGATTCTGTCCCTGATTTCGATTTCTCTGCTCATCAAAGCTGCACGCTCCTCCGCTTTCTCTGGCAATCCGAACGCCCTCGGGTAAAGGCTGTACCAAACTGCCACGGTGAGCTTGATGATATGACATACGCCGCATTAGTGAGAGCACGATTGTCGATAGCAAAACGATTCAGTTCCGCGGCGCGCGGCACACCTTCTCATGCACCCACTGGGACAAATGTCATTGGGTTTGCGGCCGCAGTGACTGTAAATGAATTTAGCGAGATTAACAAAGTACGGGGTGTATTGACTGGCGTCGATACACCCCGTACTCAACTAAGTTTCTTATTTAGACTGCGGCCGCCCAGCGCAGGCCGTTCCGCTCCCCTAGTCCCGCTTAAACAGATCCCTCGTATAGACCTTATCCGCCACGTCCGCGAACTCGTCGCTCCAACGGTTGGCGGCGATCACGTAGCGGCCAACCTTGAAGGCCTCCAGGTCATGGGTCACCTTGGAGCCGAAGAACTTCGGTGCGTCCAGCGCGGGCTCGTAGATCGACACTGGCACGACGTTGGCCTTCACGCGCTTCATGACGCCATGGATAGAGCTCGCGCCCATGTCCGGTTCCTTTTTGCCGCCGTAGACGCGACAACGAAATACTTAAGTGTTCAGTTTAATCCACTTGAACAGTACAGTCTCTTTCAATTCAGACATGGCACATTGGCCAACTTTGATCTGCCTCCAAAGTTGGCCAAGCTCTTCTGCTGCTTTTCGCCCTTGCTCAACTTCATTGCTATCAAGTAGTTTATCGGTCTCAACGCAAACATAATCTGACGCAATAGGAAAAGAGGTAATGAATGAACTAACGGGAGAATACCTATGCGATGTATCAAGACTAGCGAGATGACAGATCTCCGCGAGTGGAACGTTGACTCCGCCAAGCTGTTCGGCGTAAGCACTCATATCTGAAAGGTACAGACCGCTTGATGGTCTTGCCGAATTACTAAATGCATCAAGCATGCCGGTTACATGAATGGCAATTACTTTCTCTGAGAATAGCGCAGTGAATAAAACAGCCGTCGCCTCATATAACGTTAACTTATCTAGCTCATCAAGAATGTCTTCGATGTTAGACAAATCAATATAGTGCAGGTTTGAGACATTATATGTTGCCTCCTTCAACTGAGGAAATGTTGACTTAATCGCATTCACCCAATTGCGGTAATAATCTGTCTCAATGTAGTGCTTAACAAACTCATTTCCCAAACATTCCTCAATAAAGCTTTGGCTGAATTCAGGCGTAATACAATCCGGGAATCTATATTCGCATTCGGGATCACTTCTTACTATTGGGAATGGGTCGGCTGTAAGGCGAAAGATCGCACAAACCTTTACTGCCGCTTTGAAATACTCAGCGAAATCTTCATGAATTCGACCTGCGCTTTCGGGGGCCATCCCATAGGGCTTGGTATAAAAGGATTCGTGACCTTGTTTGTGGATATACTTATTCGCCCGTCTATTGAGTTTGCTGATCAGCTCATCAATTTCGGGCATTTGCTCAAGGAGCTCTCTGTGCTCACTGTCTGCTGCGCACAACATTCCTGATAGCTTGGAAAATGAAGGAAAACTCTCAAGCGAGGCCCATTTCTTATATTTTGCCTCGCGTTCAGCGTTATCCAGATTCGTGAACAGCGCCCCGATAAGGATAACCTCTCCAGCCTGTCTGACGGAATAAAACGCTGCATCAAAGTAACCCTGATGAATTAGATCCAGTGAGTTAGCCAGGAGTTGACAGGATTCAAGCAGAAACTGATTAAATGACGGCGTTTCGACCATACCACTTATAGAATCCGCCAATTCGTCAACAGAGCTATATAGTTGATAGTAGTCGAGTACATTGTCTTTTGTTATGTACCGCTGAGGATGATATCTCCAGCTGAACAGCTTTCCATTTACGTCTTGATCGTTAAAGTTCATGTTGTCCATCTTTCTAATTAATTTGAGCACTGGTCCATTTCCAATATTCACATCTATCGGCTGGAACAAAATCAAGTGCTAACGTATATTTAGCGATGTCTACCTTAGTGTAAGGTTGATTAAATGAGTGACAATAAATCTAGCCAGAACGCGCATGAAGAGCGAGTATTTAATGATGTTATCCAATTGTCTTTAGCGTCAGGCGGTTATAAGAAAAAGGCCGCAACGAAGCTGCGCGGCATTCTCCGCTCAGACGAAGAGCGCCCTGATCTCGTAATTCGAGGAGGCAATGGATCCATCATCGGACTAGAGCATTTTAGGATTGACCACCATATTAAGCGGGGACGTTCCGCTAGCTCGAAATCAGCGGAGCTAATGGCCAACATGAATGCTCAGCGCGAGAGACTAAAGCCGGCACTCAACAGAAGTGACGAGGCGCTAGATGAAGCGGCCGAAGTTGTCGCCAGTTTCATATCTAAAGAGGTCTATCAGCACCACGCTGCTTGCTGCGATGATCTCTCGCGTTCGCTATCTATTAGGTTGTTTGATAAAAGGTCGGGACATGCACTCAAGCTATTAGACTACCGTAAAAACCTTATTGAGCGATATGGTGATGATCGCAATATCGAACTTGGCTATCTGATTGAAGTTCACTCTGATTTTCACAGTTTGTTTTTACACACCGGTTCCAAGGTCGTTCGTCTACAATCGGGCCATTGCCCCTTATTTGGGGATATATTTACTCTTCTTCAGAAAGCCTCCGCTGAGGTTGATTGGATTCTTATAGGGTTTTATCCATGTCTAACAGATCAAATTGTCGATGCGGCAGTTATAGATTGCCGTAATGATTTATTCAACAAAAGTTGCCGTAGGCAAGGTCTATATTCAACCGCCTATTTAGGGCTGGGGAAATTTGAGCCCTATTACATCCAAAAGAGGGAGGGTGAAACTACGGTAAAGCAGGACGGCGATAATTACACCATTCTTTTGGAAAACCCCGCCGAGTTCATCGATCCAATTACTCTTTTTCGAAACGCAATTAGTGAGGCCGGGAGAGCTTTAAACTTAAAGAAAGCTGGCAAGCCATTTACAACAACGTTATCAGTTCAGATGATCTTTGAACTGGTATGGATGAGGGGGTCCAAGGTGCCTGGAATCGTAAGCGAGTCTGATATTGAATCCTTATTGCTAGAGGTTGGACCAAACGAACTTTATTCTCGTCTAAGAGCATTTTGTGACCGCTATCAAATTTCAGACCCATCAGAGCACGCGCGCGATTGGATTAACGAACAGTCGTTATAAAATGTCAATGATAATGTTTAAAAAAGCGGGGGGGTGTCGGCGCAAGCCGA